>Ga0228535_1000066_pt1 | contig 305253 bp, 241 predicted proteins | sample SJ1metagenome_FD_168457 | JGI IMG/M metagenome (GOLD analysis project Ga0228535, IMG submission 168457) | Enriched culture of PCE-dechlorinating microbial communities from Ithaca, New York, USA - SJ1 | ecosystem: Engineered > Modeled > Simulated communities (microbial... > Unclassified...
TTTTCCGGGCCAGTACTACGATGCCGAGACGGGCTTGCATTACAATTGGCACCGGTACTATGATCCCAAAACGGGGAGGTACCTGACCCCGGATCCGATAGGGCTGGCGGGCGGGATTAATCCGTATATTTATGCGGGCGGGGATCCGGTGAATGGGACGGATCCGTTGGGACTCCACCGGAGTCCCGAATATTTGCGCACTACCGTTCCAGGGCAGGTTCTTTACGATCACGCTCTGACAGCCCTTGAGAATGGAGACTACGCCTCCGCGGCCGTGTATTTTGCCGGGATGCTTGCCGAGCAACTTGTGGTTGCGGGAACATTAGGCCAAAGCTCGATCTTGAAAGGAGCAACGGTATGTCAAGTTGGCCCTCGTACCATTCCCGCTAGTCTTGCTGAACAGCTTGCCCTGGAGGAGGCAAAGGGCGGTGCTGGGCAGAGAATCATGATGGATTTGGTGAGGGATCCCAGATACCCTACCGGTTTATGGGCAAAAATGCAGCATATACATGAAACCTCTACTGGTAAGATTGTAATTCACTACTGGGAAAATTTAGAAACTCATGCGAGGCATGGGTTTAAATTCATAAATTAGAGTGATAATAAGAAGATGGATATAACACGATTATCGCTTGTATCATATATGCATATGCACTTGAACAAATAAAAAAATATGGATAGGATCTATATAATAGTAAATATATATTGCATTTCATGCAAGAGGAATTGCATACATGAATTGGCAATTGGAATTGGCTAAGTTAGAATTTGGGTTTTATAATCATGAAGATATACCAAATATTGCATGTGCAGCATTGGAACTTGGCTATGACACTCCTTCACTACAGATATTGGCTGGATTAAGTTTAGGGATGGCAAGTCATAGTGACGTTGAGAAATATTGGAATAAGACTCTAAACGAGTTGAAAATAATCAGACCTGCAAAAGAAGAGTTGGCTTGGATTTTGATAAGACATATTATAGATAAAATAATAAATAAGGAAATTAAACCACATGATGGATTGCATTTGTTAGTATGGCAAGTATATAACCAGATGAATTGGTCAACACGTAATACTAAGTATGTCGGTGATGCTATAGGTATACATACATTATATGGTCTATGTATTGCTTATGATGATTTGGCAAATTCTAATCATCGTTGGGATTCAACTAAGACCAATTATGAATTGTTGGAAGAAATAGAGAATGATATATATAAAGCAATAATTGATTACAAAATGCAGAAATTTGGAGACTAAGATTTATGGATTGCGGGGTCAAACCTACACTTTTCACAAAACCACGCTTCTCACAAATTGCCGTGAGCGCGGGTCCGCAACGAAACATGAAAATCCCTCAGGCCGAGGGTATTCACACACAAATCCTCATTCCCCGCAGGCACGCTTGAACGATGAGAAGCGGCCCCGCCGCTGCGTCGCCCGAAGCCTCCCGATTCAATGTTCCATTTGGCCGCCTTGAGGGATGAAGCCCCTTTTATTGCGCGCACCGCGAATCAGGTCGTTTACTACGAGCCGTTTCAGTCTTAACTTGGCCGGTAAACGGCAGCACTGATACCGGGGCGCGTTCAAGATGACACAACACCTGCCCATCGGGAGGTAACGCGGGTGGGACAAACCCCGCGCCCTGCTACGGACCTATGGGCACGTCAGACATACAGGGGGAGGGCTTTATGCCCTCCCGCCCGATGCCGTTATCTTCAACGCAACCCGGCCTCACGCCACGGCGCAACGCCGCAACGAATGAGTTGGTGGCAAAGAGGGGAGTCGTGCCCCTGTGCGCGACGGGTTGAGATCGTCAGGTCGAGCGGCATTGCGTCTGCGGGCGGAAGTCGCCCGACGCAATGAGGAGGCTTTCGTGGCGCCGTGGCGTCGTTGCGTGAGGCGATAGGACGCCTTTAGTGAGCCGCGAAATCTTGCGCATTGACGGAACGCGGCCTGGCGGACCGGGCCTGGATGCTCGATGGAGCTGTGGAGAAGGCATGCAACCCATATCCCCCGATGGATCGCTATCGCCCTGGGAACCGGGCATGTTCAGCCTGGCGGTCTACGCTGTGCTGGTTCTGGCCTTCGTGGCCGTCCAGTTGTTCGTCGCGTGGTGGCTGGGGGAACGAAAGCCCGGCGTCGAAAAGGCCCGGCCTTACGAATGCGGTATCATTCCCACCGGGTCGGCGCGCCTGCGCTACCCAGTTCCGTTTTACCTGGTAGCGATCTTTTTCCTGATTTTCGACATGGAAGGCGCCTACATCCTGACCTGGGCCGTCGCTTTCGAGGAACTGGGCTGGGCGGGATGGCTGCAGATGTCTTTTTTCATCGGCTTGTTGCTGGTCGGGCTGGTTTACGTCTGGAAAAAGGGAGGGCTTGATTGGAGGCCTTCGTACGGGAAAAAATGAGCGACCGTTTTCTGAGCGCGGCGGACTTCGTGCTCAACTGGTCGCGCAAATACAGCCTTTGGCCCCTGTTTTTCGGCCTTTCCTGCTGTTTTGTGGAGGAGGCGACGGCCTTCACTTCGCGCTACGACATGGCCCGGTTCGGCGCCGAGGTGCTGCGTCCTTCACCCAGGCAGGCCGATCTCCTGATCGTCTCCGGAACGGTGTTCAAAAAGATCGCACCGGTCGTCCTGCGCCTTTACGAACAGATGGCGGAGTGGATTACGGGGTCAGATCTACACTTTTCACTTTTGCACCCGAATAGACCAGCAGAAGTGTCGGTGGAGTTGACTGTCGGACCCGCGTATGCTGCAATGAGACATATTAGTGGATCATAGGGTCAAACCTACACTTTTCACTTTTAACAATTACCCATGACGCCGCGCGTGTTCCCGCGGCGAATCGTGCAGCACCGCGTGCACGAGCATGTGGTCGCGGTACCGGGGGAAGAACGGGGAGCGCCCGAACCGATTCAGGTACGGCATCCGTTCTTCGTAGAACCGCCGGGCTTCGGCCTGGGTCGGGCCGTCGGAGACTTCGTAATCGAACGCCACCGATACGGGATCGCGGTCGGTTCGATCCAGCACCCGGGTGATGTGAAACCGCTCGGGGGTCTCGAGCATGTCGGCGCCTTCGAGCAGGATGAAGCGGGACTTGGACAACGCATCGATGCAGTCCCGGTGCGCTTCCAGGAAACGCATCGTGTCTTCCCCCTCCTGCCGGGTTTCCGAAGGGAATCCGAACATGACGAAAACCAGGTTCCGGATCCCGGCCCGGCGGGCATCTTCCAGGACCCGGCCCATGCGGTCCGCGCGGGTCCCCTTACGCATGAGGTCGAGCACCCTCTGGTTTCCGGATTCCACTCCCCACATTACAACCCTCGCCCCGGACGCATGCAGCCGCCCGAGCAGAGCGGCGTCGAAGCGCGACGTCGGTTTGGCGTATGCCGCGTAACGGATGTCGAGCCCCGCCTCGACAATTTCCCGGGCAAGACGGCCGAAGCGATGCGGATGGATCATTTCGTCCACCAGGCTGAACAGGACCGCTCCGTGCCGCCGGCTCAGCTCTGCAAGCCGCGAGACGGTGTGTTCGGGGGGCTCTTCGCGGTAGGCCAGGTAGGTTTTCCGGTGCGTGCAAAACGCGCATCTCCTCCAGAAGCATCCCCGCGACGAAAGATAAGGCAGGACGGGCATCGGGGAGAGATACGCCGAAAGGTTGCAGTCATCGAAATCGGGCAGGGGCAGCTCTTCGAGCCTTTCGATCCTGCGCGGACCGTTTCGCCGGACCCGTCCCGCATCGGAGTACACCAGGCCGGGGACATGCTCCGGGTCGCAGCCGCCCGCTCCGGCGAGTGCGTCGATGCCCGTTTCTCCTTCGCCGACGATGAGCCCGTCGATGAAGTGTCCGAAAGGGATGACGGCGCGGGTTTCGCCCACGGGGACCACGGTCCGGTCGGCGAGCAGGACCTCGGGGCGGGGCATGACCGAGAGCGTGGCCCCTCCCAGAACGACGGTCGCGCCGTCCTCTTTAAGGTACCGGGCGAGGAGCGCGGCGAAGTACACCTGCTGGCTGAACAGGATGGAAAACCCCGCCAGCCGCGGGCGAAATCGATTCACAGGGCGGATGAGCTCGCGGAAATATTCGTCGGCGAGGGGAGGGACCCGCAGCCCGGCGAGGAGCTTCCGGGCGAAGCTGTCGAAGAGGCCGTTGAGCACGGTTTCAAAGCTGCTGAAAAATCCGGCGTGCTCATCGTAGTCCGGCAGGGACGCAAACGCATCCAGCCCCTTTTCCCCCCGTAGAAAGCGGAAGGTGTCGGCCACGCGTTCGGCGGAGGAAGCGTGGTCCATCTTCCGGAGGCTCATCTGCAGCCGCCCTTCCCGCATCCAGCGCAAGGCCTGTTCATAATGGGCGAGGTTGAGGTCGAACACCCTGACGGAACGCGACGGATCGCGCGAGAGCAGGAATGCCTTGAGGGCGGCCGCACCGAGCGGAGGGCCGGTGGGGTGTATCGCGGGCGGAAACACGAGGGCGATCCGCCGGTTTTCGGTTTCTTCCTTTGTATTCATGGTTCTCGGGCGGTGCCGGCCGAGGCGGGATGCTTTCGACCACCGGGCGGCTCATCAATCGTTCGCGCATGAAGGAAAGCAGTGCCCCGGTCGGGTCGAAACGCCTTCGACCGGCGTCCGGTCATTGCTCGAAAAGATCGGACAGGTTCAACCCGGACGGATTCACGAGGAATTCGGTCATGCGGTCGGCGTCCACCGGCTGACTGAACAGGTAGCCCTGGGCTTCGTCGCACTGGTAGTTCCGAAGGACCGTCAGTTGCTCCTGGGTCTCGACCCCTTCCGCCACCACCTTCAGGTTCAGGGTCTTTCCGAGGGAGATGATCGACATGGCGATGGCCGTATCGTCGATATTGGAAGGAATGTGCCGGACAAACGACTGGTCGATCTTGAGAGCCCCTATGGGGAATCGTTTGAGATAGCCGAGGGACGAATACCCGGTGCCGAAGTCGTCGATGGCCACGTTGACGCCGAGGTCCGCGAGGCTCTGGAGTGTCGCGATGGCCTTTTCGAGGTTTTCCATCATGGCGCTTTCCGTGATTTCAAGCTCGAGCAGCCCGGGGCTCAGTCCCGTTTCCTTGAGAATTCGATCCACCGTCGAGGTGAGGTTGTCTTTCTTGAACTGGTGAGTGGATAGATTCACGGAGACCCGGGGGTTCGGAACCCCGGCGTCCTGCCATTTCCTGCACTGCAGGCACGCTGTTTTCAGGACCCACTCCCCGATGGGGATGATGAAGCCGCTTTCTTCCGCCAGGGGGATGAAATCCAGGGGCCACAGCAGGCCTCGATCGGGCAGATCCCAGCGGATCAACGCTTCGGCGCCCACGATCAGGCCGGTGTTGATGTTGACCCTGGGCTGGTAATGGAGCACGAATTCGTTGCGTTTCAAGGCGTAGCGCAAGTCGCCTTCGAGTTTCAACCGTTCGAGCCCGCCCGTGCTCATGGTGGATTCATAGAACTGGTAGTCGTTCTTACCGCTGTCCTTGGCCCTGTACATCGCGATGTCGGCGCATCTGAGCAGGGCCTGGACGTCCTCGCCGTCCCTGGGGTAGACGCTGATCCCGATGCTGCCGCTGACGAACACTTCGTGGCCCTGGACGCTGAAGGGTTCGGCCAGGACGTCGAGGATTCTTCGCGCGGCCACGGCCGCATCCTCGGCTCCACGGATGCTTTCCAGGAGGATGATGAACTCGTCGCCGCCCCACCGGGCCAGGGTGTCCGATTCCCTCGTGCCGCCGAGCAGCCGCTTGGTGACCCCCTGGAGGAGAAAGTCGCCCACGGTGTGCCCCAGTGTGTCGTTGATGACCTTGAAGCGGTCCAGGTCGAGGAACAGGATGGCGAATTCGTGCCGGTCGCGGCCGGCCCGCGCCAGGGCGTGGGTCAGGCGGTCGTGAAACCGCGCCCGGTTGGGCAGCCCGGTGAGGGCGTCATGGCTTGCCTGGTAGCTGAGGCGCTCCTCGGCTTCCTTGCGCAGCGTGATGTCCCTGGAAATTCCCACGTAATTGGTGATCTTGTCCTCGCTGTTGCGCACGGCGCACAGGGTCAGCCAGGCGGGGAAAATGTCGCCGTTTTTCCGGCGGTTCCAGATCTCGCCCTGCCACTGCCCGGTGCTGCTCAGCGTGGCCCACATGGCGCGGTAGAATTCCTCGTGGTGATTTCCGGATTTCAGGAGGCGGGGGTTCTTCCCCACCACTTCGTGATCGGCATACCCGGTCATGGCCGTGAAGGCGCTGTTGACCCGGAGTATGTTGGCCCGGGCGTCGGTGATGATGATGGCTTCCGTGCTCCCCTCGAACACGGTGGCGGACAGGCGAAGATTGTCCTCGAAATTCTTGCGTTCGGTGATGTCTTCCACAATGTGTATGAAGTACTTGGGGACACCCGCTGCGTCTTTCATGGGAGAAAGGGTGAGCTTGGTCCAGATGATCCTGCCGTCCTTATGGACCAGGGGAATTTCGAAGCCGTGATATTCGAGTCCTTGTTCGACGGACTTTTTCAGCTCGCGGTCGTGAATGTCCCTGTTTTCGGGCACGCAGAGATCAGGGAAGGAGGACTCGATCAGCTCCCGTTCCTGGAACCCGAGCATTTCGCACAGGCGCCGGTTGATGAGCAGAAGACGGCCGTCCGCATTGACATGGGCGATGCCGACCGGTGCCTGGTCGAAAGTGACCCGGAATTTTTCTTCGCTCTCCCGCAGTTCGCGGGTTTTGTGGTGGCGGATCACGCGTTCTCTGTAAAGGGCCAGCGCGGAGTGGATGCGCATGAACAATTCGACTTCGTTGATGGGCTTGGTGACGAAATCGACGGCTCCCGCGGCGAAGCTTTTCTGCACGGCTTCGTTGTGCCGCAACGCCCCTCCCGTCACGATGATGACCGGTATGTGGCGCGTCGATTCGTTGGTGGTGATTCGCCGGCACATTTCATGACCGTCGATCCCGGGCATCATCATGTCCATCAGGATGACGCCGATGTCGTGGTGCGCTTCCAGGAACTCCAGCGCCTCCTGGCCCGAGGGGATCAAATGAACGACTTCGAATCCTTCGCTGACCAGCAGGGCCTCCATGAGATCGAGGTTGTCCCGAAGGTCGTCCACCACGAGAATGGGAATCTGCTTATTGGAGATATCGTCGGGCAAATATGGGAGGACCCTATCCGACATAGTGAAGTACCTCTTGCAATTGTGTTTCCAGGGAATCGCCTTTCTGGATGAATCCGACGACCCTGCGTTCGAGTTCGCGGCGTTCCGCGGCGGTCATCTGCTTGGCCGTCACCACCACGACCGGCAGCCGCCACAGGTGCTTATCGGCCCTCAACACGCGCAGAAACGTGAAACCGTCCATCTGGGGCATGTTGAGGTCGAGGAAAATCAGGTCCGGAGTAAACTCTTCGAGCACCTGAAGCGCTTCCCGGCCGTTCACGGCCGTGCGAAGCTCTCCCACCTTGTTTTCCAGGTGAGAACAGAGCAGTTGCCTGGCATCCTCGTCGTCGTCCACCACCAGGACCTTGCTCACCGACTGCCGGCGGACGTAATGCTGCAGGAGCGCCTGGAGCTGATTGCTCGAGATCGGTTTGGTGAGGGCATCGACCGCGCCGAGCACCATCGCCTGGCGCCGGTTGGCGACGATGCTGATGATCACCACCGGAATGTGCCGGGTTTCGGGGTTGTCGCGCAGGCGGCTCAACACTTCCCATCCGTCCATTCCGGGCATCATGAGATCCAGGGTGATGAGGTCCGGCTTACATTCCAGAGCCATCTGGAGTGCCTTCTCACCGTCCTCGCAAGGAATCACCTTGGCTCCCATGCCTTCGATGTTGTTCATGAGCAGTTCCCGGGAATCCGGATCGTCGTCGACGACCAGGACTCGCGCTCCCTTGATGGGCGCCTGGCTTTCGGGCCATTGCAGAGTGGGGGGAACGGGCCCCAGCTCCTGCGGCTCAACGAGGGCGGCCGGTTCCTCAACCGCCGGTGCGGGTTGCCTTGCGGCGTCGCCGCTGAGGGGAAGACTCACGGTGAACGTGCTGCCCTCTCCGGGTTTGCTGCTCACCGATATTTCCCCACGGAGCATTTCCACGATGGACCGCGTGATCGTCAGGCCCAGTCCCGTTCCGCCGTATTCGCGGCTGGTGCTGCTGTCGACCTGCCGGAAGGGCTGAAAGATGGTTTCCAGCTTGTCTTGGGGAATACCGATGCCGGAATCGTTCACCTCGATGTTCAGCCGATGCCCGCTCTGCGGTCTCAACCGCACCTTGACCCCGCCTTTGTGCGTGAACTTGATGGCATTTCCCAACAGGTTGATCAGGACGCGTTTGAGCTTCTCGCCATCGGTCTCGAACATCGGGATCTCGCCCGCCGCATCGAGGGTCAGGGAGAGATTTCGTTCGTCGGCCTGGGGCCGCAGCATGTCCACTACTTCCTTGGTGAGGACGTCGATTCGCGTGGGCCCGACCTGGAGCTCCATCCGGCCGGCCTCGATCTTCGAGAGGTCCAGGATATCGTTGATCAGGTTCAGGAGATGCTTTCCGTTACGATTGATTTTCTCGGCATAGCTCAGATCCGTGGCGACGAGATTGCCCCCCCGGTTTTTCATCAGGAGTCCCGAAAAGCCGATGATGGAGTTGAGCGGCGTCCTCAGCTCGTGGCTCATGTTCGCCACGAATTCGCTCCGCAGGTGATCGGCTTCGAGCAGCTCCATGTTTGCCTGCTCCAGTTGCAGGGCCTGCTGCTGCACGGTCTTGTAGGTCATGGCGTTGTTGAGGGCGCTGCCGAGCGTCCCGACCGTGCTTTCCACGATTCTCCTCACCGTATCGTCAAGCTTGTGCATTGCCGACAGGATCAGGACCCCCAGGACCTTCTGTTGAAACAGGACGGGCACCCCCAACACGCTCCGCAGCCGGGCCCTGGTGAATCCGAGGTTCACTTCGGGCAGGGCCTGTTCATCGATATCCTTGATGGTCAGCCACTTGCGCTCGGACACCACCTGAGCCGGAAATCCGTCCTCGGTCCTCGTGAGGGCGGCCAGGGCCTGAGAATCGATTCCGCGCTCCGCCACCCGCTGCAGCTTTCCGGAGCCCCTTTCGCGCAGGTAGAAAATCCCGAAATGCATTTCCGTTTCCCGCAGCAGGTATTCCAGTGTCTTTTCGGCGATGGCGTTGATGTCCACGGCGTTCAGGGCGACCAGGTATTCACCGAAAGCCGCCTGCCTCTCGAACTCCTGTTCGAGTTTCGCGTTCTGTTCCGACAGGAGCTTGCGGCTCTCCACGAGATCGTGCTGTCGAACCTCGAGCTCCCGGAAGGCCGACTGGATCCTTTCCGCCATGGAATTGATCGTCCTGGCGAGCATCCCGATGGCGTCCTCCCCGGTGACCTCGGTTCGCGCCGAATAGTCCCCTTCTTCAATGGACCTGGCCGCATCGGCCATGAGCACCAGCCGATGATTCATCCGGCGGATGAAAAAGAGGCCGCCGATCAGCCCGAGCAGCGCCACGCCCACATTGATTCCCATGAGGATTTCCCCCCTCACGGTAACGATCTGGGGTATGATCGCCAGGGCCGACAGGAGCAGGACGATGGTCAGAAACATCAGGGCAACGCGGTACATCTTGAACTTGTGAGATTTCATTCCCGCCCCCTGCCTCTCGACTCGATTACGGTGTTGATGGTTTCGATGAGCAGCATCTCGTCCACAATCGGCTTGCTGAAATAGCCGTCGAAACCCGACCCGATAAACCGTTCCTTGTCGTCTTTCATGGCATGAGCCGTCAGAGCGATCGCCGGAATACCCGCCAACCGGGGATCCGAGCGGATCCGGAAGAGGAACTGGATGCCGTCCATCCCCGGCAGCGAAATGTCCACGAGCATCAAGTCCGGCAGATGCGTTTGCGGATTGTCGAGCAGAGCCAGAGCTTCAACCGCGTCCGTACAGCTCTCGACATCGAAGGCATCTCCAATCAGAGCGCACACCAGTTCCCGGTTGTCTTCGTTGTCCTCGACCAATAGGATTTTCATCATTCCATCAACCTCGCGAAACCGAGCAGGCCCCCTTTTCAGTGCCTCGGGACGTTTCCTCGACTCGGCAGAAACCATGGAAGAGCCATCACGCCCCACCCCGAACCCGGCATGCCTGTGGCGGATTCCCTGGTCCCGGTTTCCATTTCCTTTCGCAAGTCCATAGCAATTTTCACCAATGACTTCAAGATGTTGTGAAAAACCTACCTTATCCTCCCGTTCACCCGGTTTCTTCCGTCGGAAAATCGGCAGATGCGGGGTGGGGGCGAGAGATTGAAACTGGGATCATGCATACAATGAAACGCGTCAGGCTGCAATTGTTTACTGGCCCTGAGCCCGAATGTGGAAAACGTTTGCTGCGCAGCGGCCGTTCACTCTCAACGCACAAAATCCGCTCAACTCTAGATCGGATGATTGTCATGTAAAGTTTAATGTTGTAGTGTGCCCGAAATATGGGATAAAGCAGGATGCGGCGCTGTATCGCGGGCCTGCACGGGTATGGCGGCGGGGTGGGGACGCCGCGCGTTCAGGCAACCGGGCGGGCGGTGGCGCCCAGGTGTTCGCTCCCGGGGTCTGACAGGGAAGGCTTATGAGGATAGTCTGGAGTATTTTCACCGCGCTCTTGCTCCTTGGGGCCGTCGACTCGCTTGCCCAGGAGTCGTCCCGGAGAGTGTCCTATCTCCCGCACTGGCTGCCCCAGTCGCAGTTTGCCGGATACTATGTGGCCTGCGAAAAGGGATTCTACAGGAAGCACGGCATCGACATCGAGATCCTCCGAGGCGGTCCGGATCGCTCTGCCATGGAATACCTGCGCCGGGGGCGCGCGGATTTTGCCAGCAGCTTTCTGTCTTGCGCCATTCGAGAACGAGTGCGCGGGTTGCGGCTGATCAACATCGCGCAGATCATCCAGCGTTCCACTCAATTGCTTATCGCGAAAAAATCCGGCGGAATCAAGTCGCCCAAGGATATGGACGGCCGCAGAGTGGGTTTGTGGGGGGCGGATTTCCAGGTTCTGCCGAAGGCTTTCTTTATGAAGTACGATCTGAATGTCAAGGAAATCGAGCAGGGGCCGACCATGAACCTCTTCCTCCGGGGGGCGGTGGATGTGGCGTCGGCGATGTGGTACAACGAGTACCATACCGTGCTCAATTCCGGAGTCAACGAAGACGAGCTCACGACGTTCTTCTTTTCCGATCATTGCGTGAATCTTCCCGAAGACGGGCTGTACGCCCTGGAAGATACCTGCAAAAAAGATCCGGAGAAATGCCGCCGGTTCGTGACGGCTTCTCTGGAAGGGTGGGCCTATGCCTTCAGGCGCCCTGAAGAAGCGTTGGACATCGTGATGAAGTACGTCGATGAGGCGAACGTGGCTACCAACCGGTGCCACCAGAAGTGGATGCTCGAGCGCATGAAAGACGTCATCCTTCCCCCCGGCCTCAATGTTCCCGTGGGAGTCCTCCGGGAAGAAGACTATGTAAATGTCGTGAAAGTGCTCGAGACCGGCGGGTTGGAGGGTGAGGTGCCGGCGTATTCCTCTTTCTTCTTGAACTGTGTTGAGCAATGAAGAACCGCGGTCTTGCTTTCAAGTTGATGGTTTTCATCCTCGCCAGCAGTGCCTGCATTTACATCGCGGCCTTTTCCTACAATTACTATTCGTCGAAGAAGACCGTCATCAGGGATGTGGAGGAAAATGCCAGAAATCTTGCACGATCGACGGTGTACCGGATCGAGAGCGTGCTGAAGGGGGTGGAAAAGGTCCCCGTGAACATGGCTTCCGTGATCGGACGGTATCCCTATGGCGTGGTCGATATCTTCCACCTGGTGCAGTCAGCCGTTGCCAACAATCCGGAACTGTACGGCGCCATAATCGCCTACGAACCGTACAACTACGAACCGGATACCGAATACTTCGCGCCTTATTGCTACCGGGGGAGCAACGGCACTATCAAGTCCGAAGTCCTCGGCGGTGAGGACTATCGGTACTTCGTGATGGACTGGTACCAGATTCCCAAGCTGCTCAAAGAGGTGGTCTGGAGCGAGCCGTACTACGACGAGGGGGGCGGCAACATCGTCATGGCCACGGTTTCCGTTCCATTTTACAAGGAAGCCGACGGGGAGAAAGACTTCCAGGGCATCGTGACGGCGGACATCTCATTGTCGTGGCTCACGGAGATCGTGTCCTCGGTGACGATATACCGTACGGGGTATGCCTTCGTCATCACGCGCAACGGGGTCTTCGTCACGTATCCGGACAACGGTTTCATCATGCGCAAGAGCATCTTCAGCATCGCCGAGGAGAATGCGGATCGGAACCTGCGCGACATCGGCAGAGACATGATCGCGGGCCGCGAGGATTTCATTCCCCTGGTGGACTTCACTTCCGGGAAAAAATCCTGGATGTACTACGCTCCGTTGCCTTCCAACGGCTGGTCCATCGGAGTCATTTTCCCCGAGGACGAGCTGTACGCGGATGTCTGGGACCTGGGAAAGGAAGTGGTCATCATCGGCCTGATCGGTTTCCTGTTCCTCTTCTTTACGGTGGCGATGATCTCCCAGACCATCACCAGGCCGCTCCGTTTTCTGGACGCGACCACGCACGAGATTGCCAAGGGCAACCTGGACATCGAGCTTCCGGAACCGAGGAGCAACGACGAAATCGGCCGCCTGACCCGTTCTTTCAAAGAGATGAAGTCGGCGCTCAAGGAGTATATCGCCAACCTCGCCGAGACCACGGCATCCAAGGAGCGGATGGAGAGCGAGCTGAAGATCGCCCGGACCATTCAGATGAGCTTTCTGCCCAAGCGGTTCCCGTCGCTTCCCGAAACGGAGGTGGTCGAAGTTTTCGCCACTCTCGAGCCGGCCAGGGAAATCGGCGGGGATTTGTACGACTTCTTTTTTCTGGACCGTGACCATCTCTTCTTCGTTGTGGGCGACGTTTCGGGAAAAGGCATTCCCGCCGCTCTTTTCATGGCGGTGAGCAAGACCCTGTTGAAAGGGGTGACCGAGCTCGGCATGGAACCGTCGGAGGTCCTGGAGCGGGTGAATGCCGAGCTTTGCATCGACAACGAATCCATGATGTTCGTGACGGTGTTTTGCGCCGTTCTCGACCTGAGAACGGGAGAGCTGCGCTATTCCAACGGAGGCCACGTGCCGCCGGTCCTGCTGCGCAAGGGAGGAGAGCCGGTCTGGGTTGAACTCCCCCCCGGGGTTTTTCTGGGGACTTTCGATGACGCCCGGTACAAGACCGGGGCATTGACTCTGATCCCCGGGGACACGATCCTGGTGTACACGGACGGGGTCTCGGAGGCGATGGATGCCCGGCGTGAGCTGTACACGGGGGCCAGGCTCATGACGGCGCTCCGGTCCGTCTCGGACGGGTCGCCGGAAACGGTCGTGAGGGAGGTCCTCGAGTCCGTCCGGGATTATTCCTCCGGAGAGCCCCAGGCCGACGACATCACGATCCTGGCCGTTCGATTCAAGGCATTCAAGACGTAAACGCTTCGAGTTGAAGCTCCGCAATGCCGAACGACTCCGTGCACTCGCATTTGAAAACCATCGGCAAATAGCAGGATTGAGGGGATGCCGGGCAGAGGAGGCATGGGCGTGGTGTGCGAAGCGCTCCTGCCCGTCGCGACAAAGGTCGTCGCAGCTCAGGCTGCCGGCCCCGCATACGACGACTCTCCTCCCTTCACCCCCACCATGAACCGCGGCGCGACCATTCGCTCACGGACCTCCGGAGCACAGCCTTCGTCATCGTCGGGCCTTTTCGTGCCGGGCGGCGTTCAAGACTACACCACACCTGCCCGGCGGGAGATGACGCGGCCGGGGACAAACTCGCCTCTACGGACCGATGTGCCGGTCAGACGTGGCAAGGGGAGGACTTTATGCGAAGTTGCATTCAAGATGGATCTTTCAAGCACAAAAGAGCGGGGGAATGATTCCCCCGCACCCCCCAAGTTTCGGCCACACGCGCAAGCGCGTGAGGCCGAGCGCTCGGCGCTGTCGGCGACGGGCCGAAGGCCGCCGCCGCAGCGCCACACGGAGCCGCGAAGCGGCGAGGGGGTGTGGGGGATATGTCCCCCACGCTTTTAGAGTATCATTTTGAACGCAAATCCGTATTACGCCCTCCCGCCCAATGCCGTCATCTTAAACGCAACGTGCCATCAAGCAAGGCGCCGCCCGCGTTTTCCGCAGGGCGGCCATTCGAGGGCGCTCGCGGCCGTTGCCGGGCACGGTCGGTTTTCCTGGACAGCCAGGTCCGGTTCCGTTATTCATTGTGTCAGTTTTGACATAATGAATAGCAGGCGGGGTGCGCACCCCCACATTCCCGATGCGGCAAGGAAGGAGGTTCGTTTGCGATGGCGGCTGAAACCGGATTCAGACTCACCTATTCCACCATGTTCGATCCCCCCGAAGTCCTTCACGCCCGGTTCGAAGAGGCCCTTGCCCGGACCCGGGCACGACTGGGCCGGGAATACGGGATGCTCGTCAACGGAAAAGATCTTTTCGCCGGGGACAAGTTCGAGGACCGTTCACCAGCCGACAGGGAGGTGATCCTGGGCGTGTTTCAGAAAGGAGGCCCGGGGGAGGCCCATGCGGCGGTTGCGGCCGCCAGAGAGGCCTTCCCGAAATGGAGTCGCACTCCATGGCGGGAGCGAGCGGCGTTGTTGCGAAAAGCGGCCGGCATGATAGACGACCGCATTTTCGACATAGGCGTGGCGATGGCCCTGGAGGTGGGCAAGAATCGCATGGAGGCCCTCGGGGACGCGGCGGAAACCGCCGACCTGATTCGATATTCCTGTGAACGCATGGAGGCCTGCAACGGTTTCGTCGCCGAGATGGGACGCGATCCGTTGCAGGGGTTCGATTCGCGCAATGTTTCGGTCTTGCGGCCCTATGGGGTCTGGGTGGTCATCAGTCCGTTCAATTATCCGTGCGCGTTGACGGGAGGCCCGGCGGGAGCCGCCCTGGTCGCCGGCAACACCGTGGTGGTCAAGCCCGCTTCCCTCACGCCCTGGTCGGCCCGGCTGATTGCGGAGTGCATGCGTGATGCGGGGCTTCCCCCGGGGGTGATCAACTTCGCTACCGGCCCGGGCGACACCCTGGGCCAGGCCCTGCTCGACCATCCCGATGTGGCGGGAGTCACCTTCACCGGTTCGAAAGAGGTCGGCATGGGCATCTGGCGCGCTTTCGCCAAGGGGCCGTGGGTGCGCCCCGTCATCCTGGAACTGGGCGGCAAGAATCCGACGATCGTTTCGCGCAACGCCGATCTCGATGACGCGGCAAGCGGGATAGTCCGCTCCTGCTTCGGGCTGCAGGGGCAGAAATGTTCGGCATGCTCGAGAGTGCTGGTCGAGGCGCCCGTCTACGATGCCTTGGCGGACCGCCTGAGAGCAATGACGCAGAAGCTCGTCGTCGGGGATCCGACCGAGCGCGGCGTCACCATGGGACCCGTAATCAGCGAAGGCGCGCAGCGAGATTTCAGGGATTTCGCCCGGGAGCTGGGACAAGCCGGAAGCTTCCTGACCGGCGGCGAAGTGCTGACGGAAGGCCGGTACGCAAGGGGCTATTTCTGCGCTCCGACGCTGGTGGCCGACGTGCCCCTGACCCATCGCCTGTGGAAGACCGAGATGTTCGTCCCCATCGCCATGGTGGCGAAGGTCGACAGCCTGGAAGAGGCGATGCAAATCGCAAACGATGCGGACTATGGCCTCACGGCCGGCTTCTACGGCACACGGGAAGAGGCCGACCGGTTTTTCGACGGCATCCAGGCGGGCGTCGTTTACGCCAATCGTCCCCAGGGGGCCACCACCGGCGCCTGGCCGGGGTTCCAGCCTTTCGGGGGATGGAAGGGGTCGGGGTCGAGCGGGAAGAATGCGGGAGGACTGTACTACCTGCCGCTCTACATGCACGAGCAGGTTCGCACGATGGTGAGGCGTCTTTGAGAGCGTCTGAGCCGTGAGCGCCCGGGCTGCCGGTCCGCCCGGAGGCGGCGGGGAGGGCGCGGCCTTATGGTGCCCGCGATGAGGCCGGGCCTTGCGCCGGCAGGCGCTTTCGACCTGACCTGCGTCGGACGAATCCCAACGAACCGTGAAAATGGGCCGGGACGGGGAATTTTCATGCAAAGAGCGGTTCCCGTTTCTTTCCTGTTGGCGATGACGGGCCGGTTTGGGTATGCTTGTCGGGAAGGAGGCTCGGGGTTGCCCGACTTCCATGAGGTTTCGTTGGATCGGTGCTGAACGAAGGCGAGGCTTTGGCGAGGATTGTCGGTGCGGCGGCATGGCCCGGGAGCGGGTTGCCGCGGGCGCATCCGATGGACCGGAAGGTCGGGGGAGGAAGGCGTACATGCTCAGAGTCGCGGATATCATGACCCGGGACGTCATATCGGTTTCTCCGCAAACGGAGATCGTTCAGGCGGCGAAACTCCTGCTGGACAAACATATCAACGGTCTCCCCGTGGTCGACGATCGCGGGAACCTGGTGGGCATTCTCTGCCAGAGCGATCTGATCGCACAGCAGAAGCGATTTCCCCTGCCGTCCGTTTTCAACCTCCTGGACAGTTTCATTCCACTCACTTCGCCGAGCCGGTTCGAAAAGGAGGTACAGAAGATATCGGCCGTCACAGTGGGTGAGGCCATGACGCGCGAGCCGGTGACCGTCAGCCCGGACACCACCATCGAGGAAGTGGCGCGGCTGATGGTGAACAAGAACCTTCACACACTGCCGGTGGTGGATGGGAACAGGCTGATCGGGATCATCGGCAAGGAAGATGTGTTGCGAACGCTCCTTCCCTCCGATAAGTAGGGGAAGAGATTCGGCCATCGACGACATGACCGGGAGGTCCTCGTGGAACGACGGGAACGCGCGGATGCGGCACGGGTCGCTGGCCGGGATTCTTATCGAAAAGACGAGGACGGTTCCCGGGGCTCCGGAAGCTCCGGCGGACAGTCGATTGGGCGGCGTTGTTGCTTCGGCCGGGGAACCGCGCCTCCATGGGGTGACACCGGTCCTCGACATGCGGGGGGTGAATGCCGTGCGGCCGGATGAGCGGAAGCAGGCTGAATGAGGAAGCACTTGGGGATTAACGAAGGACAGTTGGAGGAAGCCCTCTATGAAGAAGAAATCCTTTGTGGTGCTGTTCATGATTGCGGCGGTGTTCGTGCTGGTGACGGGAGCCGCCTTCGCGGAATCCATTCCGGACAAGGTTGCGAAACAGCAGAGCCGGATCGACCATGGAATACGGTCCGGCCAGCTCAGCGCGGCTGAGTCCGAGATCCTGCAGAACAATCTCAACCACATCAAGAACCGATACTACAGGCTGGTTTCCGAGGGGAGGCTGACCCGTTACGAGCGCGCGAGCCTCAACCGACAGCTCCAGGAGAACAGCCGCATGATCTACAACAGGAAACACAATACCGTCAGGGCGCTGTATTGATTCCGTTCCGGGCGGACGCTCTCGATGTCGCCCCCGGATTTTGAAGAGAAGACGTCCCAAAACGGAAGAGGCCGAGGAAATGCTCCTCGGCCTCTCGATTTCTTCTATGCGCCCGGGTCAGTCCGGAAGCTTCTACTAAAGCTTCTTAACCCGCACCGCCTGAGGGCCCTTTGCGCCCTTTTCAATTTCGAAGCTCACTTCCTGGCCCTCGCTGAGGGTTTTGAAGCCTACTCCTTCAATCGAGCTGTGATGGACGAACACGTCCGGCCCGCTGCCGGTTTCGATGAATCCATAGCCCTTTTGATCATTGAACCACTTGACTCGACCTTCCGCCATTTGCAATTCCTTTCGTAAGTTTTCGTTCTAACTGGTGGTGCGCTACTCAGAGCTACTACGGAAACGTTCTGTGAGGCGAAAGACCGATTTCCTGCATACCCCGAAATATCGAACCCCTTTACAAGAATGCCGCACTATAGCATCCCCGGCAGGAATATCAAGTACGATAATTAAAAAAGGTGCGATCCATGGGAAAATACTTTCGGCGAGGAGGGGGACATGTTCGGCCCGACCCCCGCTGCCTTGTCCGGCTTGGCATTCGGGTGGTTTGACCGAGGCGCCCGCGCATGTTAGTAATAACGATATGCTCAGACCGGCTGCTCGATCCGCTTGGCTCCCGTCCACGGCGTCGGGCGTTGGGGCATGACATCGGGCTGTGCGGCGGGCGCCCATCCAAGGCCGATGCCCGCCTCCCCGCCATGTCTTGACCGGCAGCCGTCCCGCGGCGATTGCGGGCCGCTTCAACCGTTCGATGAGGTGAATGAGAATGCATCTGAGCAAGCCGATTGCCAACCCCCTGATCGTCCTGCGCGAGGAGTTCGACGACTGGGCTATTCTGTTCGATCCGGAATCGGGCAACGCCTTCGGTCTCAATCCCGTGTCCGTGTTTATCTGGAAGTTGCTCGACGGACACCACACCGTCGCGCAGATCGTCGAGTCGATTCGAGCCGAGTGCGATGATGTCCCCGATGACGCGCAAGATCGGGTGACGGCCTTCGTGCAGGACCTGCTCGATCGCGGCCTGGCGCGGTTCGGGGACGGGAAACGGGAACCGCCGTGCGGCTGATGCAAACCCCGAAAAGCATGGATGTTTCCATCACCGGTGAGTGCAACCTGCGCTGCGCGTATTGTTCGCACTTTTCCAGCCCGGGAGAGGTCGACCGCGATCTCGGGACCGGGGAATGGCTCCGGTTCTTCGAGGAGCTGAACCGGTGCGCCGTGCTCGGCGTGTGCCTGTCGGGCGGCGAGCCTTTTCGCCGCTCCGACTTCGATGAAATCCTGCGGGGGATCGTTCGAAACCGGATGCGGTTTTCGATCTTGAGCAACGGGACCTTGATCGGTGAGGACACGGCAAGGTCGATCGCCGCCACCCGGCGATGCGATTCGATCCAGGTTTCCATCGACGGCTCCAGCCCCGAGACCCACGATATCTGCCGGGGCCCGGGGACTTTCCAGAAGGCTCTGGAGGGTATCCGCGCCCTGCGGAGGCACAACATCCCGGTCACCGCCAGGGTGACTATTCACAAGCACAACGTGCACGATCTCGAAAGTATCGCCCGGTTGCTCCTGGACACGCTCTCCCTCCCCGGCTTTTCCACGAATGCCGCTTCGTACATGGGGCTGTGCCGGCACAACGCGGAGCACCTGCAGTTGAGCGTGGAGGAGCGCTCGCTGGCGATGGAAACCCTTTTGACGCTAGCCGCCGGGCACCCCGGGCGGATCTCGGCCGCGGCCGGGCCCCTGGCCGAAGCGCGGCAATGGCTGGAAATGGAACGGGCGAGGCAAAACCGAGCGCCGGGGTTTCCCGGCGCGGGATATCTGCAAAGCTGCGGGGGGGTGTTCGCGCGGCTTGCCGTGCGCGCGGACGGGGTGATCGTCCCCTGCAATCAGATGAGCCACATCGGGCTCGGACGCATCAATCGGGACGATCTGCGCGAAGTGTGGCGCGGCCATCCCGAGCTCGAACGGTTGAGGCGGCGGCGCGAGATCCCGTTGAGCGAATTTCCCTTTTGCCGTGACTGCGAGTACATCCCTTACTGCCGAGGCAACTGTCCGGCGCTGGCGTACACGATTCTCGGAGAGGAGAACCATCCGAGCCCGGATGCCTGCCTGCGCGGATTCCTGGAAAGCGGCGGACGGCTGCCGCGCGGGGAACCGGTTTTTCCGGCGGGAGGTGAAACGGGGTGACCGAAGCATCGCGAGCGGACGAAAGACATCCCCTGCGGCAGATCTACTTCTACCTGACCGAGGGCTGCAACCTGTGCTGCCGCCACTGCTGGATCGGCCCGAAGCACCTGTCGGCGGCCGACCGCCGCACCGGGCTCGATGTCGGCCTGGTCCGCTCCATCATCGACCAGGCGAAATCCCTGGGGCTGAGCGGGGTCAAGCTCACCGGGGGGGAACCGCTGCTCCACCCGGGCATCCTCGACATCCTGGAGAGCCTGCGCACCGGGAACCTGCCCGTCAACGTCGAGACCAACGGAACCCTCTGCACGCCGGAATTTGCCCGCGCGCTCGCGGGATGCTCGAGCCCCTCCGTCGCGGTGAGCCTCGATGCCCCCGACGCCGATACCCATGACTGGATGCGGGGTGTCCGGGGCGCGTTCGCCTCCGCTTTGAGAGGCATACGCAACCTGGTCGACGCCGGGTTGAAGCCGCAGATCATCATGTCGGTGGTGAGGCGCAACCGCGATGGAATGAGGGCTCTCGTTCACCTGGCGGAATCCCTCGGCGCGGCCTCGGTGAAATTCAACCTCGTTCAGCCCTCCGTTCGGGGCGAGCAGATGCACCGGGCGGGAGAGACGCTTCCCGTGCCGGACCTGGTCGAGCTGGGGAAATGGGCGGAGTCCGCCCTGGCGGCCGAAGCATCCGTCAGGATACATTTTTCTCATCCCCCAGCCTTCATGCCCCTCAGCCGGATGTTCGCGGAAGAAGGGGCCGGCTGCGGAACGTGCGGCATTCTGAGTATCCTGGGGGTTCTTTCCGACGGCTCCTACGCCCTGTGCGGCATTGGCGAAAGCGTTGCGGACCTGGTGTTCGGGCACGCCGGGGAAGACCGCCTCGAAGGGGTCTGGCGCGAATCGCCGGTATTGCGGGAACTGCGCGCCGGGCTTCCCTGGAGGCTGGAAGGGGTCTGCGCCCGATGCCTCATGAAGCACGTCTGCCTCGGTTCCTGCATCGCGCAGAACTATTACACCAGCGGGAATCTTTGGAGCCCGCACTGGTTCTGCGAGGAGGCGAAGGCGCGAGGGGTCTTTCCGGAATCCCGGCTGACCCCGGAATCCGCCTGATACGGATTTGCGTTCAAAATGATACTCTAAAAGCGTGGGGGACGTATCCCCCACACCCCCTCGCCGCATCGACCGGCCCCCGTGGCTCCTGCCGGTCGCGATCGTTTCCGCGTGCGATTCTGTATTGAAAATGAAAGAATATTAACTCTCTGATTGTTTCACGTTATGCGATTTTTCTTGCTATATTAAAATCCTCACCTAGAATGGAACCATTCATTTCTCACGGTTCCACAGCGAACTGACATACTTTCGCCGCCCCCGATTTTTCCCGAAAGGACCGGAGGAGTGGTCGGGGCTTGAACGGCAGACCGGAGGATAATGTCGCTCCCGGCGGAGTACGTCCACATATCCGCCCGGAAGAATCGCGGTCCGGCGTTCCGCGCAGTGGAGCCGCGGACTGAGGAAAACCATCTCATGGCGGCATGACCGCCGGTGGGTGGATGGTGCGCCATGAAAGGCAAACAAAAAGAATTGTCTTCGGATTCGAAAAAGAAGCCCTTGAAATGGCAGGTTCCCCTGCTCATCAGTTTCATCGCCACGGAGGCATGGGCGCAATCCTGCAGGACGGGGTCCACCGTGAGCGGGAACTGCTCGGTGGGCGGCACCGCGAGCAATTGCAACGCGGGCAGCCTCGCGGGCGGCTGTAAGCCGGGTTCCAGCGCGGCGTAGGAAGGGTCTCATGGTTTTCGGCCGGCCTTCTCTTCGGTGATCGTTGCCGTGAAGACGCAGGGTGGCCCGACCGCGGGAATCGAGAACGTCTTCGCGCTGTCCGGGAACTCGACATGGGTTTTGGGGGCAAAATGAAACAGGGCCGTCGTTTCCACTCCGTGGAACCCGGCTACGGGCTGCGGCTCGGCGACGGGGAGGCCTGGTTCTTGACCGCGTCGGCGGATGCTCGGGACTGGCTGGACCGCTTTGCCCGCATCCTCGGGCTCGAAGGGGGCACGGGTTCCGAGCCGTTGCGGATTGTATTCTCCAGGGGGTCGGATCCCCATGGGGAAGCTCCCCCCCCCGTGGACCTATGGGACCCCCGCCATCGACGGACCGTTCGCGTCCGTTGCGCCGACAAGGCCTGCTCCGAGGTCCTCTGTGAAATTCTCAAAGATACCCCCGACGACGTTCGATCGGTGAGCATGTGGTCGGCGCTCATGCCGATCTACCGGCGCGCCCGGGAACGGGGCGGGCTCCCTTTGCACGCGGCGCTGGCGGAAAGGGACGGGAAGGGGGTGCTCCTGGCCGCCTCCGGCGGCACCGGGAAATCGACCGCCTGCAGGCGCCTGCCTGAGCCGTGGGTCGCAAGGGCCGACGACGAGACGCTGGTGGTCAGGACCCGCAAAGGCGGTTATCGCGCGCACCCGTTCCCGACCTGGAGCGACTTCCTGTGCGGCAGGGAAAGCCCTGCCCGGAAGGTCGAACGGGCGGTGCCGCTTCAAGCGGTCTTCTTCCTGGAACAATCCGAAAAGGACGACGTGGCTCCTCTCGGCCAGGCGGAGGCGGCGGTCATGCTGAACGGGTCCGCGGTCGAGGTGTGTTCCAAGTATTGGCTGGGGATCGAGAAAGAGGACGAAATCGCCCAAAGGCGAGCCGTGTTTGCCAATGCGTGCGACTTTGCCCGGCGCATTCCCGCGTATGCGCTTCGGTTGAGCCTCCACGGGAGGTTCTGGGAAGAAATCGAAAAGGCTCTGGGCGGCAGCCTGTTGCTCTCCGGCGGAAGTCCGCAGCCGAAAGCCGGAAAGCTGCGGATGCTGCGCTGCGTGGAAACGGGGGGCCGTTCCCGCGAGGCGGAGTCTCCGGGCGGGAACCCCTTGCGGAAGCGATTCGAGCTGCCGGACTTCCCGCTTTGGGATTCGGAATAGCGTCTGAATGCGAACCGGCCGCCGCGGGACCGGAGCCGGTCGGGGTCGCCGCGCCGGCTTCATTGAACGATTCCCCGGGAAAACGTCATTGCCCGCCATGCCGCCGGTGGGGAAAGTTTCCGCAAGCCTTGGCAATCGCGGCGCAATCCGTCTTACGGAGAATCCCCGGTGGGCTCTCCGCGCGAAAAGACTCTGCATGCTCCCAGGTAGTGCTTTCGCCAGTAGCGGTCCGAGAACCGCTCCTCCCTGACGCGTCCTCCCGAGCTGGGGCAGTGAATGAAACGGTCGCGGCCGGAGAAGATCCCGACGTGCGACGCTCCCTTCCACCGTTCTTCGAAAAAGACCAGGTCTCCCGGCAGCAGCTCCTCCGGCGACACCGGGAGGCCGAATGCGGCCTGGTCCTGCGATTGCCTCGGCAGATTCACCCCGTGCTGGTGATAGACCCACCAGGTGAACCCGGAGCAATCGAACCCGGAATCGGGCGAGAGGCCCCCGAAGCGGTAAGGCCTGCCGATCTGGGAGCGTGCCGTGCAGACGACGTCTCCCGGCGGGCAGGGGCGCATCTCGGGCACGGCGTCCATCCGGGGTCCGCCGCACCCCGCGCAGAGGCCGAGCACCAAAACGAGCCCAAGAAAGTATGAAGCGAGACCCAACCTCATCGTGACCGTCCCTGCTTGATACGAAGTTGCGTTCAAGATGGATCTTTCAAGCACAAAAGAGCGGGGGAATGATTCCCCCGCACCCCCCAAGTTTCGGCCACACGCGCAAGCGCGTGAGGCCGAGCGCTTGGCGCTGTCGGCGACTGGCCGAAGGCCGCCGCCGCAGCGCCACACGGAGCCGCGAAGCGGCGAGGGGGTGTGGGGGATACGTCCCCCACGCTTCTGGAGTATCATTTTGAACGCAATTGCCCATGGCGCCGGCGTCACCACAAGGCATGAAAACAGACTCACACGGGAGTCTATTTTCTAGGTAAATCCATATGAAATCGTCCCGACGGCGCAAGGGAACCCGCCGAACCCTTCCCGGCCCGGGCGCGCCGTCTCAAGACAATAGCATCAATCGAGTCGCGTGATAACAGCCTGTTGAAGCTGCCCGGGAGAAAGCGTTCCGAAAGAGCCCGAGGCGTCCCTTCTCCAGAAGCCCCGGGGGAAATCATTCCGCGGAAGCGAGGAGGGGGAACCCTCTCGCGCGAACCCCGGGAGGAAATTCTTCCCGGCACGCGTGCAAGGGCGCGCGGGCAGGATAATGGAACGCATTGACGGGAAGGGACTTCCCCCTCACGAGCGCGAGTGAGCGTGGGCCATCTGCATCTTGTGGATTTTCTTGACAAGGATGAGAAACGACACGGTCAGGGGGATTTCCAGGACGTTAATGACCGCTGCGAGCGCGTTTGCGGCGATGAAATCCTGTATCCGCTCCCCGATTGCCCAGAAAAAACGAAAGACCGCATAGTTTGCAAAAGCGGACAGGAGCCAGAGGAACCACCAGATGCCAAGAAGCGCTCCGGACGGTGCGCCCTGCCAGTTGGATGGGCTGCTGCTGGCCTTCCAGATCTCTTTCATGGCCTGGTAGGGTTTCCAAAGATTGACGATGGGAATGAAATAGGATCCGACGGCCCACCCCGGAGTGAAGCGCATGCCTTCCGCTCCCAGTTGCCGCGCGTTGAAGTTCGCCCGGTGTATCCACTTCAGAGCCAGGACGGAGGTGACCGCGAACAGGAACAACTCCATGACGCTCAGGAACCGTTCCCTGCGGTCGAAGGCTTCCGACGCCGTTGCGGACAGGGCTGCCGAGGCATAGGTCCCGTCCCTCAGGTCGGTGAGAATGCCGTGGCTGACGATGCGCGTCGCGATTCCGACGACGGCGAGGCAAAGGGATGCCCAAAGACAGATTTCCACCCAGTTCACGAGCAGGGAAGGATCCCGGAATTTTCCCGAACGCGCGGCGCCGGGGGCACCGACCGGCTTCAGGGCGATTTCCGGCAGCCGGGACGCTTTCTTGACGGATTCCGCGCCGTGCCTGGAGTGCTCTCTTGCAGGCTCATCCAACCGGCCCGGGCTGGGAGCAACGCCTGCGGGAGCCGTCCGTGCGGCCGTCGGCGAGCGCTTTGTCGCCGCGCCTTCGGGCTGGAGCTTCCCGGCGGCGGTGGACGCGGGCCTGCCGGATGCCGCCCCCGGCCGCGGCGGCGCGGCCTTCGGGCGTGCGATACCGTCCAGCAGCCCCCTGACCCTGCCCGCCGGCACCGCTTGCGGCATATCGTCCCTGCGCACGGGCGTGTCGGGACGAATCTTGCCCGCCCGCGCGAGGCTGAAAAGAAACCTCGCGCTCAGAGGACCGTGTTCGGTTCCATTCAGCCATATGTACCACTGGTGCCGCGGTTGTCCGGCCATCGCTCCCCCGGTTTGGGCATCGCGGACCGGAGCCGCCCCTGCGCCCGGACCCGCGCGTTTTCCGTCCGATCGAGCCGAAGCCTTTTCCATATTTCGCCGGTTCGATCCTTGTGCTTCTTTAGATCGGTCGATTCTTTCAAACGCTTCAGAATAGAATGTCATCCTTGAAACAACCAGGCGACGCAAAGGAATCGGACGGCTTCTCATCATGGCTTTGCGTCGTGTGATCATATTCTCGAATAGATTCAGCGCATTCATTCCGGCAACTGATGGACTCACTATGACCTCGAACGCCATTTATTGGCTTGACCTTTTGGAACGGCGCGGGTAATAGATGGGGCATCGATGCAGCGTCAACCTCAATTCGGATGTTTCACTTATGACTTCTCCCACCATTGGCTCATGGACGGATAGATTGCGCGCCGGGACCAGGATCGCGCGCGCGGTTTTCGCCGCGGTGTTCCTGATCGCCGCCGGGATGGTGTCCGTCGCCCACTCCGTGCCCGTATCCAACAACGTTCCGCTGGACCACTGGTCCTACGGGGCGCTGGACAAGCTGGCCGGGTTCGGCCTCCTTCGCTCGGACCTGCACGGGATAAGGCCGTACACGCGGATGGAAGTGGCGCGGCTGGTGCACGAGGCCCTGGCCGTCCGGGAGGAGAAGTCCCTCAAGCTCCCGCCGCTTATCGAGCACTTCCTGGAACGGTTTCAGCGGGAATTCCGCGAGGAGCTCACCGTTTACGGAAGGGGCGATTCGGACGGCGCGGCCGTCGTGACGATCAAGCCCATCGAAGAGGCGCAGGCGCGCTATGCCTTCGTGGACGGGAAGCCTCGCGATTTCGTCAATTTCGGGAAGCGCAACGGGCAGTATCCCTGGAGCCCGAGCGGGATCGTGGCATCGGAGAAAACGCCGCTCCTGTATGGGAACGAGGGAATCGTCTACGGCGAGGGGAGCAATTTCTCCCTGCAGCTGTCTTCGAGCGTGAAGCTCTGGGACCTGTTTTCGGGCTACGTGGAACCGATCCTGATCGTCCGGCAGAACGAGGATCCGGGCCGGAGCCTGGACGGGTTGAGCGGCGGGCGGGAGCACGGGAGCCTCGGCGCATTCGACCAGGTGGGGTTCGATCTGCACAAGGGGTATGTGAAGTTTTCGCCGTGGAACGTCGAAATCGAGTTCGGGCGGGATTCCATGTGGTGGGGCCAGGGATATAATGGCAGTCTCATCATGAGCAACAATGCCGGCCCGCTCGACATGCTCAAGATCACCAACCCGACCAATACGCTTCTTCCGTGGGTGTTCCGGTACCTGGGCCCGTTCAAGTACACGGTCTTCGTCGCGCGGCCGGACGATTACCTCAACCCGGTGAATCCGTTGCTGAGCGGCGGGAGCGTCAGCTTCAAGCCGCTGCCCTGGCTGGAGTTGGGTTTCGAGACGGCTTTCCTGATGAACGGCGAGGACCGGCCGTCGACGTCATTCTCCAACTACCTGAAAGCCTTGTTTGGATTCGGATTCGGTCAGCCGAACGAGATCGACCAGGTGGGGTCTTTCGAGGCCAGGTTGCGCCTGCCGTTCCTGTGGAACGCGGAGCTTTACCTGGAATACGGGGGGGAGGATAGCGGCGGGGAGGAGTATGTCGAGGAATGGTTCGGGTTCGGGGATGTCGGGTACCTGACCGGGATTTACTTTCCCCGGATCACCCCGGACGGGAAAACCGATTTGCGGTTCGAATTCGCCCGGACCGCCCACCGCGTCGACTCGACGCCGGGGTTCTGGTACGGGCATACGAGTTACCGGTGGGGATACACCAACGACCAGATGATCGTGGGGCACCGCATTGGCCCCGACGCGATCGATTATTTCGCGCGCGTGACCCGTTACCTGAGAAACGATCTGCGCGTGGGCGTCGACTTCGAGCACATGGTGCGAGGGGTTTCGCTCAACGTGGTCGAGGAGGAGAGCAACGGGTTCGGCGCGGACGTCACCTGGGATATCGACGCGCGATGGAGCGTGGCGGCGCGCTACGCATTTCAGGACATATCCAATTTCAACCTGGTCCGGGGCGTCGACCAGGCAAACCACCTGCTCGTGACCGGGGTGAAGTTCAGTTTCTGAGCGGGGCCGGCCGCCCGGGTTGTCATCCGGAACGCAAGGTCCGTCTCATACGAAGTTGCGTTCAAGATGGATCTTTCAAGCACAAAAGAGCGGGGGAATGATTCCCCCGCACCCCCCAAGTTTCGGCCACACGCGCAAGCGCGTGAGGCCGAGCGCTCGGCGCTGTCGGCGACTGGCCGAAGGCCGCCGCCGCAGCGCCACACGGAGCCGCGAAGCGGCGAGGGGGTGTGGGGGATACGTCCCCCACGCTTTTAAAGTATCATTTTGAACGCAAATCCGTATCAGTTCCACTTGACTCCGCGATAGATGGCCCCGCGATTGATGTTGCCGCGGTGTTTTTCCACCAGCCGGAACATGTCCGCGAGGGCTTCGCGGGTGAGGCGGTGCGGCTGGAGGCCGAGGTCCCGGAGGCCGGTGCACGCCGGATTGTAGTAATGATCTTCCTTCTCGATCCTGGGGTTCTTGATGGAATCGATGCTCACCCGGTACCCCAGGTCCTCGCCGACTTCCTTCACCTTTTCGGCCAGGTCCTTCACCGAGAACGTCTCCACGATCTGGTTGAAGATCCGCAGCTCCCCTCGGGCCGCCGGTTTAATCAGCGAGAGGTGGAGACACTGCAGGCTGTCGATGAGGTTCAGGTAGCCTCGGACCTGGCTGCCGTTGCCGTACACCGTGAGCGGGTAGTCGGCGATGGCCTGGACGACGAAGCGGTTGAGAACGGTGCCGAAGACTTCGTCGTAATTGAAGTTGGGCTGGAGTCGTTCGTCCAGGATGGTTTCCTCCGTTGCGATGCCGTAGACCGGTCCCTGCATGAGGTCGGTGACCCGCAGGCCCCACGTGCGCACGTAGAACCAGAGCAGGTCCGTGTCCTGGATTTTCGTGGTGTGGTAGAGGGAACTGGCCTGGCGCGGGAAGAGGAATTTGTCTTTTCTGCCCCGGTGTTCGATTTCGATCCATCCTTCCTCGATATCGATGTCCGGCGTGCCGTATTCGCCCATGGTGCCGATCTTGACGATCTGGCAGTCGGGGTTGGTCTCGCGGACGGCGTAGGCGACGTTGAGGGTGCTCACCAGGTTGTTGTGGATGGTGATCGCCGCTCTTTCCCGGTCGATCATGGAATAGGGGGCCGAAGGCTGTTCGGCGAGGTGGACGACCCCGTCCGGGCGGAAGCCCTCGAAGAGGTCCCTGAGGAGGCGGTAGTCGGTGATGTCTCCGACCAGGGCCTGAACGTCCCTGCCCGAAACGTCCTTCCAGACCGTGACCCGCCTGGCCAGGTTCGGGTTCGGGACCAGGGGCTCGCAGTCCAGCTCGCGGCACATGTTGCGCCGCAGGTAGTTGTCGACTCCGATGACCTCATGCCCCTGCTGCGAGCAGTACATGCACAGGGGCCAGCCCAGGTAACCGTCGGCTCCCAGAATGAGAATACGCATGTTGCCTCCCTAAGAAAAGAGTCCATAAAACGGGAGTACTATTGGAATCGGGGAAGGTATAGCCAAATCCGAAAACGTTTCATGTCAGGTTACGGTCAAAGAGACATGGCGATGAAGCGGATTGAAGCTCATCGGTGCCGTGCCCCAGTGTCGGAGGCCGTTATCGATCACGGGCTCCTCAGGGCGAATTCCAGCGCATTGCAGGGTACTCTTCAGGGACCAGAGGGGCATTGACTACTACCTTGAACCTTCCAGGAAGAGAATCACCCTAAACGTCCTGAGCAGTATCGACAGGTCGAGGGTGGGCGACAGGTTCTTCATGTAGAAAAGGTCGTATTCCAGCTTCTCCAATGCATCTTCCCTGGAAGCCCCGTAATGGTAATGAATCTGGGCCCAGCCCGTGATTCCGGGCTTAACGGAGTGGCGCAGATTGTAAAAGGGGATTTCCTTCTCCAGATGCTCCACGAATTCAGGCCGCTCGGGACGCGGCCCGATAAAACTCATCTCTCCCCGTAGAACATTCAACATCTGAGGTATTTCATCGATTCTCGTCTTGCGAATGATCCTGCCGACGGAGGTGACCCTGGAATCGTTGACCGTTGCCCAGACTGCCCCGTTGGTCTCCGCATCCACTTTCATGGATCGAAACTTCAAGATCTCGAAAACCTCTCCATTGAGACCCACTCGTTTTTGTCTATAAAAAACCGGCCCCCGCGAGTCCAATACTATCGCGCAGGCAACGAACAGTGCAATCGGGGCGGACAAAATCAGCCCCACAAGCGCGAAGACGATATCGAACAGACGCTTGACCTTCTTGACGTATATTGTGGATCGTACGCCCTTGATGGGATGACTCAGTATCCAACTCCTCCTCAAATGGTGCACCGGAAGCTTGCCTGTCAGATATTCGTAGAAAGAAGGCATGTCATAGACAGACAGCCCTTTCATCGTGCTTTCGATAAGACTGTTTTCAAGCGCGGGTCTGCGCTCGGGCCGGGTCGCCACGACCACTGCTTCGGCCTCCTTCTTTTTTGCCATTTCCACAAGAAGGTTGCTGCCGCCGATCACACGGTAGCCGTTCACCACCAGTCCCTGCTTTCTTGGATCATCTTCGATGAAGCCTCTAACGAGATACTGTTTATTTTTGGACAGTTCCTCACAGATTCTCTGTCCGGTCCAGCCTGACCCGGCGATGACAACGACCTTCGGATGGCGCACCCGGACGAGGGCGAAGTTGAAAATCAACCGCCAGAGACAAAGAAGCAGGAAGTTAAAAGCGATTTGAATTACAAAAAGTTCGGTGTCGATTTTCCAGGAAGGGACAACGCCGACGACACTTGCCGTCGAGAACGCCCACAGGAGCATCGCATAACTGAATCTGACCAAACATGCAAATGAACTGAAGTTGTTCTCGAGGTTGTACATGTCGAAAAGGTACAGAATGATCAAACACAGGCCAAGAGCAACGGCTGCTTCGCCGGCACAATCTCTCAAGGCCACGGTGCCTCCGAAACGCAATGCGACCGGCAGCCAATAGGAGAGGGAGATAAGGAGACAATCAACGTAGAACAGAATACGTTTTTGACTGGCGTTACATGGTCGTGGCATTGAACCCCTCGCTAAAGTGGTGGGTCCGTGTATGGCAGCGGTCTCATGATTTGAGCAGAGGACGGCTCCGCTGCGGACAAAAGAGGGAAACTGACTGCGACACGCTGAATCACGGGAGGTTTGGTTGTCACCTTGTCGGTCTCAATGCGGAAGGGATCACCGCCCTTTCCAGGGCTTGCACACAAAATGGTACAATGGATTCAGGCCATGGGCATCGGTTGAAAAGGGAACGGACAAGAGGCGGTGGTTTTGGCTGGTGGTCTGCGGAGAGCTCGATAACACGCCGGCCTGATGGACGGCCCGGGTTGAGTCATGTTGACACTCTGCGCGCGGCGGTCGTATTCGGGGATGTCCCAAGCTTTCAAGAAGACCTTATTGAGCCCGTTCCAGGCTCAGGCTGTATGCGTCTGCAACCTCGTGGAGCCTCGGCCTGCTTTTCTGAACGGGGTATGTTGCCCCGGTGACGGAAAGTATTGCGGAAATATGGTGGCTGGAGTCAACCTCGTGCCGGTCAAGACGGGTCAAGTCAAGAGATCATCTCCCGATTCCCGAGAAAACCTGTGTGTCGTGAGAAAACCAGTCCCAGGTCCTTTGCAGGCCGGTTTCAAGATCGACGACCGGCGAAAAACCAAGACAGTCCTTTGCGCGGGCAATGGACACGAAGTTGCGCGACACCTCGCCGGGGCGCGGAGGTGCGAATTGAACCGGCGGGAACTTGCCAGACCCGACGAGCGAGCGCAATTTGCCCACCAAATGATTGATGCTTATTTCCGAACCGGTGCCCAGTTGGATTGAACCGCCGAACGGAAGGGGCGCTTCCAGTGCGCCGGTAATTGCTTTGGACAGGTCTTCGGCAAATACGAAATCCCGGGTCTGTTCGCCATTCCCGTAGATGGTGAGCGGGCTTCCCGAACGCATTTGCCGGAAGAACTTCGCAATGACGCTTCCCTTGTGATAGGAAAACGGACCGTACACATTTGAAAACCTGAGGCTGATAGTCTTCAAACCGTAAGCCCCCCAAAAAGCCGAGCAGTACCCTTCTCCCGCCAGTTTGCTTGCGCCATAGGGGGAAATGGGGTGGGGGACCATTTCTTCGGTCACCGGGGGGACAACATCCCCCACGATGGCTCCGCCGGTCGAGGCGAAGACAAAACGCTCCACGCCGTGTTTCAGACTGGATCGAAGCAGATTGAACGTCCCAATGACATTGACATCCAGATTGCGCTTCGGATCTTCGACGGATTGTATCACTTCGGTATCGGCGGCCAAGTGAACGACTTTTTCCATTCCTGTAACCGCCCGGTCCACGATATCGACGTCCCGAATATCGCCCTGAATGAACTCGACATCGAGACCATCAAGGTCTTCTCGCCGACCGGAGCTCAAGTTGTCCAAGACTCGCACCAGTCCACAGGAAGGCAGAAGGCAACGGATCAGATTTGCTCCAATAAATCCTGCTCCCCCGGTAACGAGGCATTTGCCTGCCAGCGCCATCAAATTCTCCTCATTGCTATAAAGTTGAATGTGCTCCGACGGAATCGCATCGAGACGGTCGGTTTACCTATCAGTCCGGTCGTGTGAACGGGTCGGTCAGGGAGACCCGAGGAGCTTATTGTGCCGTTCCAACACTTTTCCAATCTCTGAACGGAGTGAATACAGGTTATCCAGGATCTTGAAGTCCCGGCGTGTTTCCCTCGATGCAACGTAGAGATCCTCACTTTTGCTGATGAGCCCCTGGACCTCCTTGGCATCTGCATCATTTCCTTCCTGTCGAAGCCGATCCAGACATTTTCTTAACATTGTCACATACTCATAGTCTTCGATACCATCCCGTGTCAGTTCAAGTGAGACAGACGGACATAGCTTCTCAGGCCTGGACTTTGGATGGCTTCCCGGATAGAGGACAGTTGCATTCTTGTTCCACATGTCAGGCTCATCCCATGGATTTATGTCCTCCATTTTGCCGGTCTCGAGATTTTCTGTCTTATAGTGGGCTATTGCCCAAGAGTAGGCCCCAGTCAGTCTCTTTTGAATGCTTTCGAATCCGAATCTCATCCGTTGGTCTATCCCGGAAAGATCAACATAAAATGCGAGTACCCCAGTCCACCAGAATTCTGCCCCTTCCTCCAGGCCGATTCTTGTTGTCTCTTGAGATGTGTAGCCAGACAGAAAAATGTCCACTTGTTCTCTGAGTTCGGAGTTGTAAGGGGCGGCAGCCAACCTCTTTAGACCCGGACACGTTGACTTCACTATCGTACCCAACCATTTGATCATTCTATAAACTTCAGGGTCCGCAAAGGGTTCATCCCAGAGGTAGATGAAGCAATATTGCATCAAATCGTGCATTCGATAGTAGGCCGTCATTTCCTTTATCTTTTCTGCCAGGGCCCATTCGTATGCGGGGGTAAAGATATCCATTCCGGCGAGGCGGGTTGGCCGTCTTTGCCAGCCGCCCCTATGACCTCCGCAATATGGGAGTTTAAAGTTGTTCTGCCCCCATTTCTTGACGGCCTTTTCCTTCATCGCAGGAGGAAGATTGTGAAACGATTGCGCATCAAATTGCTTGTAACCGGCAAGTGTTTCCAACGCTTCCCACAACACCGATGTCTGTGAACCGCCACTTTCATGCCCGGTTGGGAGAATCCATAGTTGTTCGTTGGTTCGGAAGGTTGGGCGCAAGGGTAGTGTGAAGTCCCAGACGTTTACCGTTAAAGCCACGCGGGACAGAATCCGGGAGCTTTCAAGCAATTCTATCGTTCCGCTGTGGGTTCCTCCCTTGCAGTCGGCTGGTGCGGAGACGGTGACCCATACCGACTGCGTTTCACCGCCATGCAGCGAAAAGGTTCGATCCCAGGAAAGCGGTTCGGGCCACCATTGATCGATGGGTATTCCAAAGTATCTGGAACCGATAGGGACCATTCTGACCGGGTGCCAGTATGAGGTCAGGTTCGGAGCGTTTCCATCCGGTGTTGGATTGAGATTCGAAACGCGCAGGCTGAGCTCTTGTCGATCGTGTGCGGATCTCAAGCATAGCTGAAATGATTCGGACTCATTGCGAGCAAGGGAAATGCTTATCTCTTGGCGTGTACCCGTGGGAGGACACTGTTGGGCAAATACTTTGTTGGCTGAAGGCGAGTGCCAAATCGTAAGTCCACGGTTCTCACTCAACCGAAAATTCAGCGTCCCTTCATAGCTGGTTTGAGCGGCGCGAAGTTCGCACTCCCTTTGTATTGTCTCACTTTCTTTTCCCGTATACATGTACACATTATCCAAGAGCAGTTCGTGGAAAGCGATCCCGGATGGGCCATATTCGCCATCCCCCGTAACCCTTTGACAGAACCGCACTCGGTCAAAATACGTGCTTCCATCGCCGCTGAAGAAACCGTTCACTTTCCAGATGGCGCGAATCCAGTCCTTTCCGGCGTCATATGCAGAGGGCCCTTTTCGGAAGGACGAATATCCCGTCGTGTTGCCCACCATCAACTGCACTTCTCCTGCTCGCCCAACCGATCGCACCTCAGCCACGATATATACGGGTTCACTCAGGCTCACCGGGTGTTCAAACCTAAGCTCCGCCGTGAGCCACTTCACTTTGCCCGACACCGAAAGACACATGTCCCGGCCGTTCCAATCCCGTGGGACAATCCGTGACGCGGCACCTCTGCCTGCCGTCCAGTTTTTCATTCCTATCGAGTTAAAATCGTCGATGGAAATTGCACGGGCTGACAGGAGGGATGGTGAGGGCATCAACAGCGTGAGTGCCAGAAGGGTGCATCCAATCCATCTGGATGCCCGGCAGCCTGCCGAAAGAACTGCCAGCCGACTGCCGTTGGAATCTTTCATTTGTTGATTCATGCCTTTGACGTTACGAACCGTTTTCGGTCGTTCTTATCCTCACCGAGAGATTAGAGTCTTGCGATAAGTTCCTCGATCAGCTTCATGGTCCTTGGCAGGTGTGTGTCGGATGCGTGCCTGGAAAAAGCCAGTTCACTGCCTGCCGCCCCAAGTCGCTTGCCTGCGGCGGGATCGTCAGCCAATCTGTGCAGGGCACTGGCAAGCGCTTTCGCGTCCTTGACAGGTATGAGGAGTCCAGTGTCCCCGTCTATTACGAGTTCCCGGCATCCTCTGATGTCTGTTGCCACGCATGGGATCCCCATCGCCAATGCCTCCAGGAGGGATGTTGGGAGCCCCTCCCGGTAAGACGGCAATGCAAAAGCATCCAGCGCCGCCAACCAGTATTCGATGTTGAGCCGGAAACCCAGAAACATGAATGAGTCATCCAGGGCATGACGATGAACCAGCGCTTTGAAATCTTCCATGTCGTTTCCCGAACCGAGAATCACAAAAACGAGGTGTCTTGCCGGCAGCGCATCCCGGAGAATCGAAGCGGCCTCCACGAGTTCACCGATCCCCTTCTCCCAGATACACCTGCCCACAAACCCGATGAGATACGATTCCCTTGCGACACCAAGCTCGCTTCTGGCCTTTTCACGGGAAAATGTACGCAGCTCATTATTGAAGCGTTCAGGCGCATAACCGCACCCGCCTCTCGGACCCACGACGTGTGCTTTGCCTTTTCCGAAAGGGCAGGCCTCGATGTAGTCGGCATCCGCTTGATTGACGGAGAAGACAGCATTGGCCATGGCAATGAGGCCAGCCTCCCCCAATTGGAGAAGCCGATTCTTCACACCGTTGACATCCGGCATGTAACGTAAACCGCCCGTGGAATAGATCCTCAGCGGTATACCAACGAGTGTGGCTGCCGTGAGGCCCACGATAGCGCCCATGGGCTGGTGTGCCATCACGAGGTCGAAATGATCCTGTGCTAAATACCTCGCCAGGTGCAGGATGTCCGCGGGAGTGGAGAAGCTTGGTTTGCGGCCGATTTCCGTGACTCTGATGGTAAACCCTTCGCGTTTCAACCCGTCGAAGTGTCCGCTCTGACCAACATACTCCCGTTCAGGTACACAAATGACCATTCTCTTGAACAAGCGGTTCTGGAGACGAAGAAGGGGCAGTCGAAAGTGCCAAAGTGCATATGGCCAAGCACAAACATGAACGATGCTTGCCTCAGAAGGTTTCACGATGGTGCGCTCCGGTGGCCAAGTTCGATTCCTTATGGCAAGCGTGTATTGCGTGAGCCATAATAAAGCGTTTTGTTATTTGAAACATAAAATAAACTGACCTAAAATATAAAATTTGATACAGAATGAATTTGGATATTGCTGAAATAACAATATAGGCCAGTATTTCAACATGGTCCATTTTTCAATTTATACTTGCTATGAAATATATTTGATTCACGACAATTAATTCCATATAAAATACCTAATAACAAAAAGTAGAAACTCAAATGTTCTGAGAAAAAGCCTGGATATAGCGTAAGTTCTATAAATATATGAATCATTGAAACCTTGAGCCATAGTGCATGCCATGATAAAAGTTTAATCGAGGTTTTATTATGGATTGATGAAGCAGTTTTCATGAAATAAAAGTACAAAAACAATAGGGGGAATACAGAGAAAATACCTCCCGAAGCAAGCTGGTCTAAGATTTGATTGTGTATATAAATATCCTTGCCGAGTATATGGACAAAACTGTTAGCATGGCCAACTCCGAAAAAAGGATGATCTATGAATGAGTTAATTGCAATAATAAAGCCATCTAATCTTGAGTAAACATTCTGCTCAATAACTCCCTCACCCATTAAAGCATGCATAATCTCAAACGGAATATTGAAAATAAATCCTATGCAAATCAGGATAACACTAAGTGTAATTAAAATATATCTATAGTTAGATATTATGAATACAATATACGCAAGTGCAACGCATAATCCGAGCCAAGTGCTTCTGGACTGTGACACCAGCAGTGCTAAGGCAATTATGTTAAGTTTGACCCAGATCCCAAGGTTTGTTTTATAAGGACTACTGGGTAATAAATGCATTATATAGTATAAAAAAGCTGGTGCGACCATTAATCCGAATTCGCCATCACTCATGTTAAATCCCACTGCTTTGTAAAATGGCATTGAGATTCCGCCAAAAATCCTTGGAGGCTTAATAGTGCCAAATATAGATAAAGAAGAGATAAATCCGAAACCTTGAAAAATTGTAATAATGGATAAAATAATTATCCCCCATAGGTAATATTTTAATAGTCGCTCTACTGACTCAATATTCGGAGTACAAAAAGCTGAAATTATAATAATGAAATAAGATATAGAACGTGCAAAGAAAAACAATATTTGTTTAGTATCAAAAAAAACAATGCACAGAAAATCGGATAACAAAAGCAACATGTAGGCTGCTGAAATAGTCTTTAAAAAGTCATTCCAGAAAAGACGCTTAGTTGCTACTAAATATCTACTTAGTATAAGTATAAAAGATATAATAAAAACAGATGGTGAAATTAGACCATACTCACTATTATTTGGCATAGGAAATGTTGGAGCTAAAAAAATGAAAATACCGAAAAGAGTGCTAGGCAGACTCAATGAAAAATGTTTGACAGGATTTAAGACTGTTGGATACTGTGAACACGATAGATATATAGATGAGTATTGCATCGTTTGCTATAGTATTTGATAACTATTATTATAAATCGCGGTTAGATGTAAGCTTATGTACTATGAATAAATGTTATAATATATCCATGCTTTAGCTATACAACATTTTGCCTATATTCTTAGTGAACTTACTGCAAATGGCCCGCACAATGCGAATAAACCAGAAGACTTTGCTAATGGTCTAGTGTAGCGTCCCATAAATAATTCGATATTATGATTTTGCGCCAGCATAAGCTGGATGCCAAATGACGCTCCTGGATATATCGAAGAACTTCTGATATGCTACACTAGAAAGAATATTAAAATTCTAATCAGTTGAGATGAGTCATTCTGTGTTTGCTTTGGCTGCATTCCATGTCGTCAATTTGACAGCTGGTAAGAATGGGTTTTTTCCAGGGCAGGCAGACAGAGTCATAAAATGGCTATAAATTTAACAAGTTGCACACGGGGTCAAATTTTGCGTGTGCCTACGTGTGAGACGGTATCGATTTGATATCCAGGACGGCCTTATGCATTGGAATTTCAAGATATTTTAGGATTCGGACCAGTTTGGGGACAGTTCGTTGCGCTGGAAGAATTGATTTTGGTGAGGTTGCGGGGCCGGAAACCCGGATGAAATCTGGGGGCATATAGAAATGTCCGCGCTAAGTATGCCTGCTTAGCAAGAAGCTTAGTAGCCGATTGCCGCCGCGGCGACGATTGTGTCATGCTCTTGCCTCTCCGGAAAGGTGTGGTTGCCAGGACGCTAACGAAGCAATATCAATGTTTTTCAGGAGATTTCCCATTTTTCATGAGGGTGACGAAGAGCCACGAAAGGAACGCGCCGCTGGCCAAGTGTGTACAACATACAGTCCAAGCTGCGCCTTTCAGACCGAAAGAGGGAATCAAAGACAATGATAGGGATGTTGAGAAAACAGCTGACGGAGTATAGAAAGCCAGGTACCGCAGATACGCTCTGGTAGCGCTGAGGCCACTTCCCAGGGCAGTGCATACATATCCAATGGCTCCCGCAACCATGAGCCACTCGAAGACGTTTTTGTGTTCGGCATATTGAGGTCTGTAAAAAAAGGTCAGAATTTCGGTCCCCCAACAAAAAGCCAAGGCAACCATGATTCCACCCATAATGACTGCAATTCCGATCAGCCCCACAACGAGCCGCGTGAGATGACCGAGATCGCCATTGGCGTAGCACTTGGCTAACCGAGGCATGGTCGATTGCCCAATGCCACTCATGATCACCTGCCCCACTAATGTCGGCTGGAGGATTGCGGCATACACACCTAGGGAAACCTCGCCCCAGGAACGTTCCAGCACATAGCGCGGCAGATTGCCGCTAAAAGAGACGATCATTGCGACTAGACCTAGGGGAAGGGCTACCTTCCCCAGCTTGAAAAGCAGCGGCCACTCGAAGCGCGGTGAGAGACCTTGCAAGTGAGAACCAATGAGGTTTGTTACTTGAGGCCGATCATATGCTACCAACACAATGGTACTTATCAAAAGCTGGCTCAAAACCGATAGGGGGATAGACCCTGAATAATAGAAAACAGCCAAAAAGGCCACAAGCGATCCAACAAATCGTGCCATGGTCGATGTCGCCACCATGTCGAGTCGCTCGCTCTTTTGCATCGCACCATGAATGCAGTCCGAAAGCGATTCCGGAACTCTTGTCAGGGCAACTGTGCCAACGACCAGAAATGTTTCCCACCGATAACCGCTGGCCAAAGCGATACTCAGAACCATGAGAAATGCCAAGGGAGTGCTGAGGAGTCTAAGCCCTAGGTAATCACGAAAATGAAAGTCGTCCCTGGCATCAGTTGCCTGAACAACACGGAGCTGAAGGTCTGAGAATAAAAAAATCGGTGTGCAGATAGCAATACCAAGGGCCACCTGCCCAACCATTTCAGGTGTGCCCATCTTGGCGATGGCGATAAGCAAACCCCATTGGTATGCCCCGCGCACAACATATGTAAGAATGCTCCAGACGGCATTCTTACTCATGGATCGTGGCGCAAAGCGTGTTGAGGCTGGAGCTTGGTGGCCATTGAGGGGCCTGCCTTGAGCAAAGTCCACACCATCGCGCATGAAGGGGGCCTCCTCGGTATGTTCAGTGGCTTCAGCAGTACGAAGGGCGTATGCACTGGCTTTCGGTTGGCTGATATCAGTAAGTGGAAGGTTGCTTAAAATTTTCGTTGGAAATTGGCTTATCGCTTGGAAGCTCTAGCGCCAGCAAGATATAAGTTTATGATGGCCATTTTTTTTAGCATTATTTACCGGCCAATGGCGACAATCCTGCTCTGAAGGCGTTCCTGGACAGTCCGGGCTACGTTTGCTATGCGGCTGACACGTTTGCGCGACGCATTGTCATGGACTATGGGCACATGCTCATCAAGAATACAGTTGTTCTTAAGATAAGTTTCTATCTCTTTCAGTGTCATCGGCTCTTGGGTGGAAGAGATATAAGGGTCTTGGCTTCCTTCCCCCGGCAGCATATCCGGGTAGCGGTAATCGATCTTATGATAAAAGCCCCGCAGAGCAGGCAAGACGGCGAACATGGTGGGGAGCTCCTTGACGCGGGCCACTTCCTCCTGGCTCATCAGTTCCTCGTAGAGCTTCTCGCCCGGCTTGGCCCCGATGATTTTCACCGGGACCGCATCCGGTTCGATTCCGGCCACCGGGGCAAGCATCTCGATCATGGCCCGGGCCAGGTCGACAATGCGCATGACCGGCATCTTCGTCACGAAAACCTCGCCCCCGCAACTCAGCACAGCCCCCTCGATCACCAGCCGCGCAGCCTCCTTCACGGTCATGACGAACCGGGTCATCCGGACGTCGGTGATCGTCACCGGCTCTCCGCGCAGAATCTGATTCGCGAAGATGGGCACCACCGACCCCCTGGACCCCAGGACGTTGCCGAAGCGCACGCTGGAAAACACCTGCGGCCCGTTGTTGTTCACGATGTTGGCCGCCGTGATGATCCGCTCCCCCATCAGCTTCGACGTGCCCATCACGTTGGTGGGATTCACCGCCTTGTCCGAGCTCGTGAAAATCACGCGCCCGACGCTGTTGGCCATTGCCGCCTGCACGATGTTCTTGACCCCGTTGATGTTGGTCTGCACAGCGTCGAAGGGGTTGTATTCCGAGAGGATCACGTGCTTGAAAGCCGCCGTGTGGAAAATCAGGTCCACCCCCTTGGTGAGGTTCAGCAGCTTTTGCGCGTCCCGAATGTCCCCGAGGTAACACCGCACCCGGCCGGTTTCGCGATATTCGTCGTTGAGAAAGAACAGCTCCGACTCGTTGTTGTCGAAGAGACGGATTTCGCCGGGCTCCAATTCGATGAGCTGGGAAACCAACTCCCGCCCGACCGTTCCTGCCGCGCCCGTGATCAGGATCGTCTTGTCGCGAAAGAATTCTCTGAAGGTTGTTTCCTCTTCCATCACGTTTCGCTCCTGTCTTTCTTGCCTCGTCGCGGGCACCGCCCTTGCCCGCCCGCTTCAATGCAGGCACCGGGGTCGCCGCTCACGTCAAAAGGGCGGCCGTCGCCCGTGCCCGGTCCTCAAGACTGTCCCGCGCGCCCCGATCCTTCCTTCGAGCCGTTTTCCCCTTCCGAACGATACCCCCCGTAGTACCTGTGGTAGTTTTGGTAGTAGCCGTAGTAGGCGCCGGGCCCCATGAGGTCCTTCCTGGCCATGGTCAGAATCCCGCCCAAAATATGGCAGTGGTTCTGCGTCATCAGCTGCACCGCAAGACGCCCGGCATCGCCGGTGGTGCAGTGGTGCCTGAACACGAGCACCGCCCCGTCCGCATGGACCGAAAGCGAACGGGCATCCGCGAACCCGATGACTGGCGGCGAATCGAGAATGATATGGTTGTATTCCTCCCGGAGGCGCCGGACCAAGTTCTCGAAGGCGCTGGACATGAAGAACTCGTTAGGGTTGGGAGGCATCGGGCCGGCAGGGATGAAATGCAGGTTCGGGACCACGGTGCGTCGGATGATCTTCTCCAGGTCGGCGCGGCCGGTGAGGTGGCTGCTCAGGCCGACCTGGTTCGGCTGCTCGAAGACCTTGTGCAGCCTGGGTTTCCTCAAATCGCAATCCAGGATCACGCACCGGCGGTCGTTCGCGGTCAGGGCCACGGCGATGTTCGCCGCCACGAAGGTCTTGCCTTCCATCGGGTTCGCGCTGGTGACCACGATGCTCTGGGGCGGAGCCCCGGAAACCGACAGCATGATCGCCGACCGGATCTGGAAAACCGCCTCGCCCACCATGGACATGGGCTTGTAGTGCGCGATGAGGTCCACGTGGTTTCCCTGCGCCCGCAGTTCCCCGGCGTCGGCCAGCGGCACCACTCCCAGCACGGGAATCCGGCAATTCCTCTCCAATTCCTCGGTGTTCTTGATGGAGTTGTCCAGGTATTCCACGAAAAAGGCCGTCATGGTGCCGAGCAGGGCGCCGATGACCGCGGCCAGGCCGAGAAAGAGCAGGGGCTTGGGCACCCACGGCTTGTAGGGCGTTTCCGCCGTGTTGACCACCGACACGTTGCTGGCCACCATGGTGCTCGCGATGCTCGCCTCCTTCATGCGGGCGAGAAGCCCCTCGTAGAGGGTCTGGTTCGTCTGCAGGTCGCGTTTGAGAATGTGGTGTTGCACCAGGCCGTTCTGCAGATCGATGACCTTCTCCTTCTGCAGGTCGAATTCCTTCCGGAGCAGGTTTTCCGCGCGGACGGCCGCCTCGTAGTCCGCCCGGACGCTGGTTTCGATGCGCCTGACCTCCTGGCCGAGCCGCTCGCGCAGCTCGCTCATCCGCGCGCTCTGCCCCCTGTGTTCCGGGTAATTGGAACCGAATATCTGCCCGCTTCCCGTGACCTGGCCCTGGAGATCGATCAACTGCTGCCTGAGCTGCGTGACCAGGGGGTGGTTGGTGATCAGGGGGGCGTCCAACCCCTTTTCGCTGATCTGCCGGAACTGCGCCTCCTTGATCGCCCGCTCCGACTGGGCCACCGTGAGCGCCTTGCTCACCTCCACGTATTTCTGGACGATCACGTTGTACTGGCCTTCCTCCAGGGACAGGAAGTCGTGATTCTGCCCGTCCGCGTAGACGCTCCGCTCGGAAATCTCCAGTTTCTTTCCCAGCCGCGTCAGCTCATCCTCCAGCCACTGCCGCAACATGGTGTAGGACTGCTGCCGCGTGTTCATGGACAGTTTCAGGTACTCTCCCTGGATGGCTTCCGGGAGCTTCCGCGCGAGCTTCTGGTCCGTCGATTTGAAAGAGACGTTCACCAGGTAGGAATTCTTGACCGGCTCGATCTTCAGGTTCTCCAACAGGTACTCGGCGTACTTCTGCCTTACGATTTCGGGCGGGTCGTTTTTGTTGTCGGCTTCGATCTCCTTGTAGGAGGGGTGTTCCCTGAGGTTCAAGGAATCGATGAGCCCGTAGGCGATGGCCCGGGACTGCAAGATGTTGTACTGGGTCTCGTAGAAGCGGTCGAGCTCGCTCGACCCGGTCAGCGCGCCCAGGGGGTCCGCGCTGCTTCCGCCCAGGATGGCGGAAGGGTTGTCCTGGATGATCTGGAGAGTGGTGGTCACCTTGTAGATGGGATCCATCAGCAGGATCACCAGCAGGGTCGAAAGCATCACCCCCCAGAACACCCCGATGACCCACCGTTTTCGCTTCGCCAGGATGTGCCAGTAGTCCCTGAGATGGACGACCTGCTCCTCCTCCAGCGCGTAAAACGTCTGAGCGGGTGCCGTCACCGACGCGGAAGCCGGCACTGCGATTTCGTTCGAGTGATGGTTTTGCATGGAGGCAATCCTGTGATGCGTGAAAAATCGGGTGTCGTCGGGCTTTCCGCCCCGAAATTCCGGGATGGGACTCCGGGGCGCGCGGGAAAAGGGGTGCCCGGCGGGAGGCGGCGACGCGGGCGGGATAAACCCCGTCCCTTGCTACGGACCGAGGTGCCGGTCAGACGTACGAGGGGAGGTCTTCACCCCCTGCCGACCACTGCCGCGGACTTGAAGGCGCTGCGGGCTCACAGCGCGGCCGGGTTCAGCCCGACGCTGCCGGGGAGAAACATCTTGATGTCGAACAGGAACCGCCGGGTCGGGCTCTCGTGAACGTACACGATGTCGTTCGCCTTCAGGGCGACGTCTTCCTGCTTGCCCCCGGTGATCCGTCCCAGGTCCACGGGGAGAGTGCTGCGACGGCCGTCCTCGTCCACGCGCAAAATGGTGGCGTGATAGGAGGAAAGCACGATGTGAAGGCCCCCCGTCTGGGATATCGCCTTGGTCACCGTCATGTTGTCCTGGAGAAGAACCCCTCCCGGCTTGGTGACCGCGCCCAGGACGAAGGCCGTCTGGGCGAACGGCACGAAAACGACGTCCCCGTTCCTGACGGGGACGTTCAACTCGGTGGCGCCCTTGAGCAGCAACCGGTTGAGATCCACGACGACGGTCTGCGTCCCCGAAGACGCGGACGGTTCGAGCGAATCGGCCGAAGACGCCGGCGCGCCGTCCCGAGGGCGTATGACGTGAACCGACTCGCCGGCCTTTTCCGACAGCCCCCCGGCCATGCCCAGCACTTCGAGGAGCGTGCGCGGACCGATGAGCGCGTAGTGATCGGGCTTGTTCACCGCTCCCGTCACGGCGACCTTCTGATGCCGGTATTCCTTGACGGCCACGGCGATCTGGGGATTGCGCAGGTAGTCGCCTTCCCGGTAGAGCCGCGTGAGCTTCCTCGCGATCTCCACGGGCGTCAGACCGCTCACCTCCACGTCACCGACCAGCAAAAGCCGGATCCTGCCCTCGCCGTCCACCCGGACCTCCGAGCTGAGCTTCTCCGCATCGAGGAAACCGACCTGCAGCAAATCCTCCGGGCCCACCCGGTAATCCTTGAAGTCGCCTCCGCCCGCCAGGGCGGCCTGCTTCAGAAGCTGTTCCTGGAGCCGGAGCTGCCTGGCCTGCGGGTCCACCTCGGTCAGTGCTTGCTGCGGCACGGATTGAACTGCCTGCGAAGACCGGGCCGAACGGATTTCCCACACGGGCCCGGTGCTGCCGGATACCACGCGCTTCTCCCACGTGGCCCCGCCGCAGCCGGATATCCACATCCAGACGGCCATGATCGCCAAAAGACTGCGCGTCAACTTCATGGATGTTCCTCTCGTTCAGGATTGTCCGGCAAAGCGCGAAAGCCCGCCCCCGCGACCCGCGTCGACGCCCGTGGACGGGTGTTCTCCCACCGGCGGTGCATCGGGGCGGAGCGAACCTTCCGCCGCCGCGAAGGCGATACCCTCTCGATCGCGAGGACTCGAGGCGGTCGAAACGACGAAACGAAATCCTTAAACAATGCTCCTGCGATCACGCAAATTCGGGGGACATTCAAGCACCGCCCGTGCAAAGCTCCGCAAACTCGGTTACAGATCCCTTTCATCATGTAACCGCCAAGGTGGAATCGATATGGGCTTGAAAACGCGACTACGTCCTCGGGAAAATGGGGCCACAAACACAGGGAAACATACGATGCCTTTCGCTCCGACGGAACAGGAACGAGCCTGTCCCATGCAAGAGATCTCCCGAATGGACACTAAGAAAAGGTTAACTGCGGTCAATAACTAGACTCTTGAAACAATGCAGTGCAGGGGAGAGAAGAAGGTCAACAGGATTTTTAACAACTGTTCTCGGCTTTACAGCTGAGTGCGCTATGCGGAACAATAGCTTATCCAACACTGTTTGACACAATTATAGCGAAGTGGAAATAAAGATCAAGAAGATTTACATGACGTATGAATGTGTATCTCTGTGACATAAACTTTTTATGCCATTTCAATTGGTTATACGCTAGATACATCATAGGTCTCCAATTTTGGACAGAGTGAGGAACAAGGGGAAAAAAGTGAATCATTAAGAGAATTTAATATATTAATTCGGCCCTGGATCAGTGGTCGAAATGGAGGGGGTTCCGCGAAAAAATGATCAAAAAAAAATCGGTTGACCCGGTTCCATGATGAGCGGGGCGTGAGAAAATGGATCGCCCGGGAAACGAGCCGGACGCTCCCCGCTCCACCCGGCCCGGGCGGCATTTTTTGCGGCACGGATGATTTTTCGGAGCACTTCACAAACCGCTTGTTGTAAGGTGGAGATACTCCGATTGATCATTTGGTTCCGGCCGAACGGTCACCCGGGGCAATCAACAGGGATCCTTGAATTTGAACGTGTTCCGGGCGGCAGGACATGCTCCTGCCGCCCGGCGTCTTGAACCTCCCGGTTATCACGGCGGCCGGGATTTCTTTCTTTGCGGCACGGTCCGTATCGCCCCGGAGAAGTAAAACTCGAGGAAAATGAAATGATCCACGGAAAATTCATGCGCGTGTTCGTTGTGTTTGCGGGAGTCTGTCTTGCCGTTGCCTGCGTTTGCGTTTCCGCCTTTGCCTTCTCGCCGGACGACCGGGCAATCGCGCGGGGAGCGCCAAGCTCTACGGGGCCTGGCCCCGGGGGCGGGGCCGGCGGCGTGGAACGGGACAACGCCGCGGAGCAAAGCCAGGCCGGGACCGTCACGCCGGGACAGGGTATTGCCGTGGAGTCGAGGCCTTCCGGGGCACTTACCGCGGGACAGGATAAAGTCGGGGAGCAGGAACCCGCCAAGGCACTCGCCCCCGGTCAGGGCAAAGCGGCGGCCGCCGCGCCCGGTCCGGTCGATCTCGATCCCCCGGTCGATTCCCTGCAGAAGTTCGTGAGCTTCATGAAGGAAAAGCGGGGCGAAGAGGAAAAATACCTGAAGCAGCGCTTCGAGCGGGGAGTGGCGATGATCCACAACAAGGATCTGAAGACCGAAAGGGAGGTCAAGGCCTACCTGCTGACCCCGAGGGAATTCTTCTGCAGGAAATGGAACCTCGGCCGCGCCTACGATCACGCGTTTCTCGACATTCACTACGGCGTGACCATCTCCGGTCCGCACCTCGTCGGGCGCATGACCTCCGCCCTGGACCTCAAACCCGGCGAGAAGGTGCTCGAAATCGGAACGGGATCGGGCTACCAGGCGGCGATGCTGGCCTATCTCACCGACCGGGTCTACACGGTGGAAATCATCGAGCCCCTGGCCCAGGAGACGGATCAGCTCTACACCGGGCTCGTCGCCGCCGGGTACCCGGAGTACGCCGGCATCAGGCGCAAGGCCGATGACGGATACTACGGCTGGGAGGAGCACGCGCCCTTCGACAAGATCATCGTGACCTGCGGCATCGACCACATCCCGCCGCCTCTGCTCAAACAGCTCAAGACCGGCGGAGTCATGGTCATCCCCGTGGGACCCCCGGGGGCACAGGTGGTCCTCAAGGTCACCAAGAACCGGGACGCCGACGGGAACATCGCCATCGTCCGGGAGGACATCTACCAGGGGCGCAAGAAGGAAGCCTTCGTTCCGTTCACCAAGAAGGGGGGCGGCACGCATTTCAAATGAGCGACATTGCGGGCACCGACCGGACCACCGAACGTCTTCCCCTCGGGGACACCCTTGCGCTGGCTCTCATTTCGGGCGCCGTCATCGCCTATGAGCTGTTCGTCATGCGCGTGTTCGCCAACAGCGGCTGGTCGCATTTCGGTTCCACCATCGTCAGCATAGCGATGCTCGGATTCGGGGTGTTCAGCACCGTTCTGTGCATCTGGAAAGGGGCCTTCAAGAACCGGATGACCGCCTGGATGAACGGGGGCGTGATCCTGTTAGGACCGGCAATGACGGCGGCCAATTCGCTCGCGCAGAGCGTGCCTTTCAACCCCATTTTCCTCGCCTCGGATGCGAATCAGAAGCTCTATCTCGGGTGCTATTTCCTCCTGTACTTCATCCCGTTTCTCATCGGCGCCATGCTGCTCGGGCTGTTCTTCCTCATGGGGCAGCGAAGCTTCGGCAAGGTATATTTCGCCAACATGTGCGGGTCCGGCCTCGGCGGGATGGTCCTTTTCGCGGCCATGTACTATCTGCTGCCCGAGCGGCTCTACCTGGCGCCCCTCGGCCTGTGGGCGGCGGGGGCTCTGCTGTGGCTTTCAGGGCGGGGAAAGCCGCGCCTCCTGCCCGCCCTGGCGGTGTCGGTGCTGGTTTCGCTCTTCACGGGCCACGCATTCGTGCAGATCAACGTGTCCCCCTACAAGGGCGTGAGCTATGCCCGGCAGTTTCCCGACGCCAAGCGGGTCTACCTCAGCGCGAGCCCGTTCGGGCTGCTGGAAGTCTATTCCAGCTCGTACTTTCACTTTGCCCCGGGCCTCAGCGACGCGGCCACGCTCTACCTCGACGAGATGCCGGAACAAGCCTTTCTCGGGATGTACATCGACGGGGACGGCCCCATCGGCATCATGAAGAAGCTCCCGGACAAGCAGAAGGAATACATCCGGTTCCTGCCCCTGTCCATGCCTTACCTCCTGAAGAAGGAACCCGAGGTGCTGGTGATGCAGTTCGGGGGAGGGATCTCGACGAACGTGGCCCTCACCATGGGGGCGCGCAAGGTCACCGTGGCCGAGGGCAGTCCCATGGTGATACGGGCCGTGCGGGACAGCGAGTTCATTGCGGAGTTCACGGGGCGCGTGCTTGCGAACCCCCTTGTAGAGCTGGTTCCGAGCGACGGCAGGATCTACGTCGGGCAAAGGCGCGAGGCGTTCGACATCGTCGATCTCAGCCTGGCCGATTCGACGGGACTTTCCATGCCGGGCGGGTCGCCCATCCATGAGAAGTACACCTATACGAAAGAGACCTTCCTGGAGTGCATCCGCGCCCTGCGCGACGGCGGCGTTCTGTCGGTGACCGTCTGGAACAGGGAGGATCCTCCCAAGTCCGCGCTGAAACTTTTGACCACCATCATCAAAGCCGCGGGGGAGGCCGGGCCGGAACGCACCGGCCAGAGCCTGTTCATCGCTCACACCTATCTTTCCACGCTCACGGCGCTCTACAAGAAAGGCGGGTTCACCGCGGAAGAATTCCGGGAGCTTGGCAAGTACTGCGCAAAGATGAGCTTCGAGGTCGTCTGGCCATCGGAAAAACGGGACGGCGCGGCCGGAAATCTCGCGGCTGTCTTTGACGCCTACCGGAGCGTGTACTTCGGACCCCGGGGAGACGCGGGACCGGAAAGCGCGGGGTTTCCGATCAGCGTGGGTTCGCCGCCCGGGGGAACGACCGTAGCCGTTAATGCGCCCGGGGACCTTTCCGCGGCGGTCGTTCCCGCCGCGGACGCTTCGGCCGGGCAGGCGGAAGCCCAGGATCTCTCGGCCGGAAACCTGTACCGGCTGGTGGTGGATCGGCTCATCCACGGCGATTTCAAGACGGTGAGCGACGGGTACGTCTTCAACACCGATTGGCTGACCAACGACCGCCCCTATTTCGCGGGGTTCGTGAAGCCGGCGGACATCGCCGATTTCGCGGACCGGCTGGAAGCCATCTCCGACGAATGGGGCTACCTGTTGCTCTGGGCCACGCTTCTCCTGTCCGCCTCCCTCGGGTTCATGCTCCTGCTGCTTCCAGTCGCTTTCGGCTGGAAGGCCTTCTTCGGGCGGCGCCGCGGCAAGCTTGGCATCGTGGCCTACTTTCTGTGCCTGGGCATCGGCTACATCGTCATCGAAATCGGCATGATCAGCAAGGTGCTGTTGTGCCTGGGAAACGCCACCGTATCCGTCGCGGTTCTGATCACCGGCATGCTGCTCTTCTCCGGGGTGGGCAGCTACGTGTCGGGAAGGTTCGTTTCCCGGGCCTCCGGCACCATCCTCGTGGTCTGTTCCTCCATCGTGGGGATTCTCCTGCTTTACGCCGTGGGCCTCGATCCTCTGCTGGCCGGCGTGGGAACGTATCCCTACTGGGTGAGGATCCTGGCGTGCCTGGCGCTCCTCTTCCCACCGGCTTTCCTGATGGGGTTTCCCTTCGCCCTCGGGATGGCCACCCTCTCGGAGCTGGGCAAGGAAGAATTCTTCGTGTGGGCGTGGGGCATCAACGGCTCCTTCTCCGTCGTGGGGGCCGCCCTTGCGCCGTTGTTGTCCGTGCTGTTCGGGTTGTCTTCGATCCTTCTCGTATCGGCCGTCGCGTACCTGGTCGCCCTGGTTTCCTTCCGGGGACTGCGCAAACCGGATGTTCCGGCCGCGGTTCGATGAGCGATCGCACATGGTGAGAGCGTTGTCCTTGAAGCTGCTGCGCGTCGCCGTTGCGGCGGCCGGCGTCGCCGTGTGCTGCGCATCGGCGGTTCCGGCCGTCGGGGGAGCGGGCGCCATGGGGAATTCCGGTGGAGGCGGGGAGAACCCGGCGCCGCTTTCGGCCGGGGAGAAACCGGGTTCGGGAACCGCCGCCGGGTCCGCCGAGGCAAGCCGGGCGCGGGAAGGCACCTTCATCGTCAACCTCAACGCCGCTCCGTTCCCCTATCGCGGCAAGTACGGCGATACCCGGGTGGATTTCTTCGATCACGTCGATCCCGAGACTGGCGCGCGCTCTCACACCAACCGGTACGGAGAGCGGCTCCCGGAAAAAGACCATTACATGGATCGCAGCGTCCTGTTCCATGTCCCGCCGCATTTCAACCCGAAGAAGCCCTTCGCTTTCCTGGTTTTTTTCCACGGAATCGAGTCGGATGTGCGCAAGACCAACGCCGGTTTCAATCTGGACGGGCAGGTGGACGCTTCGGGCGGGAACGTGATTCTCGTGATGCCTCAGCTGGCGAAGGACGCGGCGGATTCGAGCCCGGGGAAGCTCTTTCGCAAAGGGGCGTTCGGCGCATTCATGGAGGACGCGGCCGATACGGTGAGCGCGAAACTCGGCGGGAAACACCGCGACCGCTGCCGGAACGCGCCCATCCTCCTGGCCGCCTTCAGCGGGGGATACAAGGCCGCGGCCTACATTCTCGACCGCGGAGGAGCGGGCGACCGGATCGAAGGCGTGATCCTCCTGGACGCGATCTACGAGGACGTGGACAAGTTCGGGAAGTGGATCGAAAGAAAGGGCCGGAAGACCTTCTTCGTGAACGTCTTTACGCGGGGGGCGTGCGAAAGGAACAGCGCCGAGCTCGCTGCCCACATCGGCCGACACGGGCTCCGCATCAACCGGGAATGGCCCGCGCGCCCGGTTTCCCGGGGAGAGATCTATTTCGTGGCGAGCGAGACGCCCCACATGGAGATCCCGCTCCTCGGCCCGCCCCCGGAGCCCGTGGCGGACCTGCTGCGGCTCGTGAGCATCGGGAAGGGAAAGTGAAGGGGAAACGATCCGTTGGCGGGGCGTGCGACCTGAAGAGGGGGCATGATACGGATTTGCGTTCAAAATGATACTCTAAAAGCGTGGGGGACGTATCCCCCCCTTGCCGCTTCGCGGCTCCGTGTGGCTCTGCGGCGGCGGCCTTCGGCCAGTCGCCGACAGCACCGAGCGCTCGGGGGGTGCGGGGGAATCATTCCCCCGCTCTTTTGTGCTTGAAAGATCCATCTTGAACGCAACTTCGTATGAGAGGGTGACGACTTGCCCGTGAATCGAGGTAACGGATGAGAAAAGCGACGATTCTGAGATGCTGGCTGATCCTGTTGATTCTCGCCGGCGGGACAGCGCGGGCACGGTCCGAGGGATTTGCGGCGGGGGAGCTTCCTCGCGAGGGGAAATCGCTCCGTGATTTTCTTCCCCGCGGGTGGACCGTTGAGAGGGAAGCGAGCGGCGACCTGACCGGCGACGGAGTCGAGGACGTCGCGGCGGTGCTGATTCAGAGCGAACCCGAATCCGTTGAAGGCGGGGAGGGGGACGAGCTTCAGCGCGCGCTACTCGTTCTCCTGGGTCGTGAAAAGGGCGGATTCGCCCCCGCGGCGGTCAACGACGACCTTCTTCCGTGCAGGGGCTGCGGCGGCGTCAAGGAGGGAGTGAGCATCGCAATCAGCAAGGGGGTTATTGTTCTGCAGCTGACGATCGGTTCCCGGGAGGTCACCGGGGACACGCGGCGATTTCGCTACGATCCGCGGACACGCCGGTTCATCCTCATCGGCAGGGATATCGACAGCCTCGACAGCGTGCTCGGGACGGGCAGGCTGGAAAGCTTCAACTGCCTGACCGGCCTCAGGATCACCGAAACCTACCGATACGACAAAGAGGACCGCAGGACCATCCTCTCCACAAAAAGAGAGAAAAGAACCCCGAAAACGCCGTTCCTGGAAGAGGTGACGCATTAGGCGACGGGGACGGCAGTCCCCGTCGGAGACGCTCCCCGGGACGACGCCGTACCTCCCCCCTTTCGGCTGCTCGCCGCCTGCGCCCGGTCACACGGGAAAGCGATCCCCGAACCCGAGCAGGAAAGCCGCGCGCACCGCCTTGCGCCTGGCCACGCGCCGTTCTTCTGTTGCGCCTGAGGGGGATGCACCTGTGCGCACGAGGCCGCACTCCCGCGGACGGGCCGGAATGCGGGAATGCGCGCCGCGCTCCCCGGCTTCGACCCGGGTGACGGCATGGTCCCCTGAGCCTCCTTTCGAGGCCGCGTCGCCGGGGTAGTCCCTCGCCGTGCTCACGACATTGCGAAAGGCATCCGACGACGGAAACCGGGGGACAAGACCCGCGGGCTCCCGCCGATCAGCCCCGAACCCTCGAAATGGTCCCGTTGCTTATCATTTCGTTGAACTGGGAGAGGAGAGCCTTCTCCTCCTTGTCCAGGACGTTGTCGCTGTGGGCAAGATCCATGATCGCTTGGTATTCCGACGGAGTAACCTCGAGATCCTGAATCGCGTGATTGATCAATGCCTTCAGGTCGGTAGCGGATTTGCTCGGTTGTTTCATTCGGAATTCCCTCTCTTTTCGTTATGGGTGATAACTGATGGCCAACAAATATTTATTATAACAGATTCGATGCAAGAGGTGGACAGTTTTGCTCGCGAGGTCGAGTTTCGCCGCGTGAAAATTCGTTCCTTCGGATTCCGGCGGGGCCTGGTGGGGCTCGTTGGTGGCACGCCTCCCGGACCAGGCGCCACCGGGACCCGGGCGCATCGAGGAACCGAAGGCCGCGCGCGGACCGGATTCCTTGGGTGAACGGCCCGAACCATGCCGGCGGTCTATGCAAACCGGACTTTTCCTCCGCCGAATGCCCGAAGAAACGGTCCGATGAACCTTTCATCCTGGGACCAATCCGCTACCGCAAACACGACGCGTTCGAACGCACCGCGAAAGTCGGCTTCCAGGGCGTTTCGGAAAAGGTTCGCAATCTCGCCGGCGTCGTTTCCGAACGCCCCGCAACCCCAGGCCCCCAGCACGAGCGCTTCGTGGCCGTGTTCTATCGCGACGGCCAGCACCTTCAGTATCCGTGTCCTCATTGCGGGAGAAATTTCGGAAATGCGTTCGGGCGCGTAGCGCCACACCTGGAACGCGTTGACCGCGGGAGAAGTGATGATCGAGCAAGGATACGGCTCCTCCAGCAAACCCCCGTCATCGTCGCGCAGCACCGGGACATTCGGGGAATGGAGCACATAATCGGTATAGAATGGATGGCGTTGCGCCCGGTGGTGGGCATACATGGGGTTATCGCGCAGGCAGGCCCACAGGGCGGAGGATCTCGCCAGGTATTCTTCCTGCGCCCGCGCGCCCTGCAGGAACCCGCCGCCCGGCGTCGTGGCGGAGGCAAAATTGAGGGCCGCAGTTTGCAGTCCCGATGCCGTCAGGGTGCGGGCCGCGGCCAGTGTCGTTTCATTGCGCACTTCGACCATCGTGGCGCCCTGGCGCGGCGATTCGCCGAGCGGCGTTTTGCCGGGCGGATACGAGACCGTTCCGCGAACCGCCGCGTCGAGCTGTCGCCGGATGTCGACCCGAACGCCCGATTCGGTGACGTAGTATCCGGCGCTCAGGATTGCGACGGTCTGCTCTCCGAGAGCTCTTGCCTTTTCCCGTGAAATTCGCAGTTGCTTCACGATCGTTCTGTCGGCCATGCGTCTCCCTCCATGGGAACCCACGCCGAAGCGGGCCCAGGTCTAATACGAAGTTGCGTGCAAGATGGGTCTTTCAAGCACAAAAGAGCGGGGGAATGATTCCCCCGCACCCCCCAAGTTTCGGCCGCACGCGCAAGCGCGTGAGGCCGAGTGCTCGGCGCTGTCGGCGACTGGCCGAAGGCCGCCGCCGTAGCGCCACACGGAGCCGCGAAGCGGCGAGGGGGTGGGGGGGATACGTCCCCCAAGCTTTTAGAGTATCATTTTGAACGCAATTGCCCATGGCGCCTGCGCCACCACAAGGCATGAAAACAGACTCACACGGGAGTCTGTTTTCTAGGTAAATCCTTATAACCTTCGTCCAACTGATCGCGGCTGAGTTCCTTTTCCGCGTATTTCCGGTGAATGCCCTCCGAGAGGAAAAGATCCAGCAGGTCCGCGTCGATGTGACGGTCCTTTTTCATCGATTCCAGCACCCTGACGGCTTGAGACAGCTTCATGGGATGCTTGTAGGGACGGTCCCCGGCGGTCAGCGCCTCGAAAATGTCGGCGATGGCCAATATCCTGGATTCGATGGGCAGCTCGCCTTCCTTGAGACCTAACGGGTAACCCGATCCGTCCACTCTCTCGTGATGACCGGCGGCGAATTCGGGGACACGGGCGAGCCTTCCCGGAAAAGGCAGCTCGCTCAGGATTTTCAACGTCATGATGGCGTGGTGCTCGATCACCGTTCTCTCCTCGCGCGTGAGGCTTCCGCTGGGAGTGGAGAGGTGGTGGAGCTCGTCTTCCGTCAGATAAGGGAATGCCGTTCCGCCCAGCGTAAAGGTTTGCGCAGCGATCGACTTCAGCCGGTCGATCTTCGCGGGGGTCATGAACTCCCCGGGATCGTTGCACCGCGCCACGTATGCCCGTTGTTCGCACAGCGCCTCCAATGCCGCGTCCAAGTCGGCCGGGAGAGGCGCCGACGACGGATCGGAGCCGCCGCTTTCCAGCCAGCGGATTCGATTTTCAAGGAAGTCGTTTCGAACGGTCTGTTCGATGAGTCGAAAACGGGTTTCGATGAGCTTCAACCGGTCATGGACGGCTTCAAGCCTGGTGCGCTTGTCGACGATGTGTTCCGGGGTCGTGATCTTCCCCACGTCATGCATCCAGGCCGCCATGCGGAGTTCCTCCAGTTGGTCGGCGTTGAAGGAAACCCCGGCCAGCGCTCCTTTCGCGGACTCGTTGACCGCTCCGGCCAGCATCATGGTCAGGTCGACCACCCTGCGGATGTGTCCGCCCGTGTACGGGGACTTGTCGTCAATGGCCGTCGCGATGCTCTTGATGAAGGCGTTCAGGAGATTTCTGAGCTCCTGGATGAGTTGAGCGTTGGTCAGGGCGACCGCCGCCTGGGAGGCCAGCGACGCGACGAGGTCCACGTGTTCGCCGGGAAAGGCCTGAATGGAGGCTGTTTCCGGATCCGTCGCATTGAGCAGCTGCAGAACGCCGATGATCTCGTTCTCGTGGTTCTTCATGGGAATGACGACCATGGATTTCGAACGGTAGCCCGTTCTGGCGTCGTATTCCCTCGGGCCGGTGAAGTCGAAATGGTCTGCGGCGTAAACGTCGGGAATGTTAGCGATTTTACCCGTCAGCGCGACATAGGAGGACACGTTGGCATGATTCGGTTTGCCGCCCTTCATGAGCGGGATGGGGGGCAGGTCGATGGCGAGGCCGGCGGCGCCCATCATCACGTTCATGCTCTCGCACTGCATGATGGCGAAACGGAGCTCCGTCCTTCCGGAATCGACGATGTACAGGGTTCCCGCATCGGCATTGGTGAATCGGCGGGCCTCCGACACGATCATCTCCAGCAATCGGCTTATGTTTTTCTCGGAAGACAGCGAAATGCCGATCTGGGTCAGGCGCCTGATCCTGGAGATCTGGTCTTCGGCGTAATCGCGCACTTCTTCGACGACCGTCCGCAGCAGCCGGTTGAGGCCCCTGTCGCGCGAGTATTTCCTGAGCAGCTCCAGGTCGCGCTCGTTTTCGCTCCGGTGCGACGCGTCCGGTCCTTGGGTTGCGCCGTGCTCATTCATCTCGCCCTCCCTTCGATGAACTCCATACCGGCCCGGTTTTTCCCCCGCGCCCTCTGCCGGGCGGGCGGGAATTTCGCCGAGCGGTTCCTCCGATCGGAGACAACGCTTCATGCCCAGGTGCGTTCAAGATCACACAACCTCTGCTCGGCGGGACGTGACGCGGGCTGGGATAAAACCCGCCCCTCGTACGAATCGGTGCGCAGGTCAGTGTGTGCCGGCCGGGGGGACAGGCGCCGCCTCAAGGTACTCCCGCCAGTTCTCGATCGTCTTCGGCCCGATGCCGGGAAGCTCGCCCAGTTCGTGCAGGGAGTTCCACGGGCGTTCAGCGCGACGCGCGACGATGGCGGAGGCGGTTTCCGGTTTCATCCGGGGGATGAGGCATAGATCCTTCACACCGGCGCGGTTCAGGTCCAGCTTCCCTCCGACGGTCAAGAGAGCGGCGGCCTGCATCTCCTCGATCCGGATTTCCGGCGCACCGGAAGGCCCTTTTGCGAACTGCACGGCCTGGCCGCTTTTCAAACGTTGCGTGAAGCCGATTCCGGACGTTCCCTCCATCGTGATCCCAGGGCCGAGCCCTCCGGCGGCGTCAAGCAATCCGGCAACGGAATCCCGCCCCCGATCCAGAACGTAGATGCCGGGATTTCGGACATCGCCGCGGGCTTCGGCAAAGATCGGGGCGGGGGAGGAAACGATCGATGCCGACCGCGTAAGGTAGAACCGCGCCGGAACGGTCAGAAAAACGGCTGCGGCGACGAGGGCGAGGGCGACGCGGAATCCGCGTTCGATGCTTGCGGTCCCGGAATTCTTTTCCACATGGAATCCGGTGTCACGTTTCGCAAGTCCCGTGACGGCAATGCCCGGCCAGGTGCCGCGACAACGGCGGGAACGACGCGCCCCTGTCCGGAGCGTTGTGATCAGGATAGTGCAGTCCCGGGCATCATTCAATTCCCGCGACGTTGCACGGGAGGGTGCAAAGCCGGTCCCCGGCGTCACGCGCCCGCGGCGTCGGGAGGACTACTTGTCGAGTCCCGGGATGCGTGTCATCTCGGCGGGCTTGTCCTTCTGGCCGCGTTCCCAGCTGAAAAAGACCTTGCCGCCTTCCGTGAAGAAACGAATTCCGGTGTCGGAAGTGATTTCCTTGCCGTCGATCGTGAATTCCCGCCAGCCGCGGTAGACTTTGCCCCCGCCTTCCGGTTTGGATCGATAGAAATAGAGCCCGTATTTGTCGCCGTATTTGGCCAGGTAGAACTCCACCGGTTCGGCTTCATAGTCGCCGGTCTTCGGACGAAAACGCTGGTACACGCACTTCCAGCCGCCCAAGAGGGCTGGATCGGGTGCCTTCTCGACCTTGGCGAATTCGCTCGGCGTACCTGCGACATCGGAGGCGCTGATGCCTCCCTCCTGGGCCCCGGCAAGGGCACAGATCATGAAAACAAACCCGGCTGCAATGCATGCGAGACAAAGCTTCTTCATCTTCAACTCCTCTCCCCGTGGTTAGCCGGCAAGGACGGAATACGATGCCGGTGTTCCCGGATTTCCCTAAGGCGCGCGGGTTCGGCGATGCTCCCGCGGGAATCAGTCTTCCCTGTCGGTCTTTTCGACCTTGTACATCTTGTAGTTGATGCTGTCCACAAGGGCCTGCCAACTCGCCTCGATGATGTCGTGGGATACGCCCACCGTGCTCCATTGATCCTGCGCATCCCGGGACTCGATCAGAACCCTGACTCTTGCGGCCGTTCCCGGGCTCCCCGGAAGCACCCTGACCTTGTAATCGCTCAGTTCCATTTCCCTGAGTCGCGGGTAGAATTTTTCGAGGGACTTGCGCAGGGCGTTGTCCAGGGCATTCACCGGGCCGTTCCCCAGCGCCGCCGTGTGCTCGACCTTGCCGCCCACCTTGATCTGTATGGTCGCCTCGGCCACCGGCGGATGCTCTTCGGCCAGCTTCTGGTCGATCACCCGGAAGCCCAGCAGCTCGAAATACCGCTTGCTGCGGCCCATGGCGCGATTGATGAGCAGCTCGAAGCTCGCCTCCGCCGCTTCGAACTGGAATCCCTGGTTTTCGAGGTCTTTGAGCTCTTCAAGCACCTGCATGGCGATGGGATCCCGCTTGGAGATCCGAAGGCCGTAGTCTTGCGCCTTGCGCTTGATGGCCGCCCGACCGGACAGGTCGGAAATCAGAACGCGCCGTCGGTTTCCGACCCGTTCGGGATTGATGTGCTCGTATGTGGCGGGGTTGCGCTCGACGGCGCTGATATGGACCCCCCCCTTGTGAGCGAAGGCGCTGCGTCCGACGAACGGCTGGTAACGGTTCGACGGCACATTGGCCACTTCCAGGATGTAGCGGCTGACAGGGCGCATCTTGCGAAGATTCTCCTCGTCGATGCAGGGAATCCCCATCTTGAGCATCAGGTTGGGGATGATGGAACACAGGTTGGCGTTGCCGCAGCGTTCGCCCATTCCGTTGATGGTTCCCTGCACCTGGACTGCGCCGAGCTCAACGGCGATCAGCGTGTTCCCCACAGCCAGATCGGAGTCGTTGTGAGTGTGGATGCCGAAAGGGATTCCGGGAAACCGCTCCTTGACCGCGGTGACGGCGTTTCGGATATCGCCGGGAAGGCAGCCTCCGTTCGTGTCGCACAGGACGACACACTCGGTGCCCGCATCGACGGCCGCCTGGATCGTCGCGAGAGCGTATTCCCTGTTTGCCTTGAAACCGTCGAAAAAATGTTCGGCGTCGTAGAAAACGGTCTGGAAATGCCGTCGCAGATAACCGAGGCTGTCCCGGATGAGCTCCAGGTTCCGTTCGAGCGTCGTGTTCAGGGCGTCCTTCACGTGCACGGTCCAGCTCTTGCCGAAAATCGTGGCGACCTCGGTCCCGGCGTCCACGATCGCTTTCAGATTTTCATCCGTTTCCGCGGTGCGCGAAGGATGGTGGGTTGCTCCAAAGGCCGTGATTCGCGCGTGTTTGAGATCGTAATTCCGGATTTCGTCGAAGAACCCCATGTCTTTCGGATTCGAACCCGGCCATCCACCCTCGATGTAATGGAACCCCATGTCATCGAGCTTCAGCGCGATCCGGACCTTGTCTTCCACCGAAAGCGTGAAGTCTTCCGCCTGGGTGCCGTCCCGAAGCGTCGTGTCGTATATTTCCACTCTTCGCATAGGCTTGTCCTCGATGAATCTCGATCCCGGCCGTCGCCCGCAGTGCCGGGCCGCCGCGGATCTCAAGGCAAACATGAAAAGGAACCGGACGAGGTCTGCGTCAGCGGGGAACATCCGCCGCGCCGGCAGGTCGTGCTCCACTGCTTCCGTTCCCTGCCGCCGGGTCGCGCAGCCTCCCCGGAAGCCGCGCAGGCAGCGAGCTTTCCTAAAGAAACCGAACGGCGGGAAAGCGTTGCGGATTCTCGAAAGGGCTTCCGGAGTCTTCCGGATCCGCGTGGCGAGTGTTCATCTGTTTTCAACGTGAACGGACGGCAAGGCGATGTGTTGCGGTGGAAGACCGGGGAAGCGAAACAGCGTGAACCCGCACTCCGCGATCACGTCTCCTCCTGGACCTCGATTCTCCCGTGGGGCGCCGTCTCGAGCTCGAACGCGTCGTGAAGCACTCTCACGGCCAGTTCAGCGTATTTTTCCTCGATGATGCACGAAATCTTTATTTCCGAGGTGCTGATCATCTTGAGGTTGATGTTCTCGCGAGCCAGCGAATCGAACATCTTGGCGGCCACGCCGCTGTGATTTCTCATCCCCAGCCCGATGATGGAAATCTTGGCGATGCTCGCATTGCCGTGAACCGGGCCCGCATCGATTTCCCGCGCCACGGCTTCAACGATCTCCATGGCCTTCTTGTGCGCGGTCTTGGGAACGGTGAAGGAAATATCGGCGCGCCCCGGAATCCCGGCGCCGCTCTGAACGATGAGGTCCACGTTGATGCCCGCATCGGAGATGGGCCGAAACACCCTGGCGGCCATGCCCGGCAGGTCGGGAACATTGGTGATGGTGATCCGGCCCTCGTTCTTGTTGTAGGTGATTCCGGATACGACCACTTTTTCCATCTCTTCATCCTCCTTGGTGACGAGCGTGCCGGGGGTGTCCGTGAAAGACGAAAGCACCATGATGGGAACGTGGTATTTCATGCCGAATTCGACCGAACGCAGATGCAGCACCTTGGCGCCCATGCTCGCCATTTCGAACATTTCCTCGTAGCTTATCCGGTCGAGTTTCCTTGCCTTGGAGTAGACGTTGGGATCCGCCGTGAAAACGCCTTCCACATCGGTGTATATTTCGCACACGTCGGCTCCCAGAGCCGCTGCGAGCGCCACTGCCGTGGTGTCGGAACCCCCGCGGCCGAGCGTCGTTATGTTCCCCTCGTCGTCATATCCCTGGAATCCCGCGACAACCACTATCCTGCCTTCATGAAGCTTTTCCATGATGGGCCGGGTCTCGATCCCGTTGATCCGGGCCTGGCCGTAGCTGCGGTCGGTGTTGATGCCCGCCTGGTAGCCGGTCATTGAAATCGCTTCCACTCCGAGGTTCCTCACCGCCATGCTGAAAAGCGCGACGGTGGTCTGCTCGCCGGTGGCCAGAAGCACGTCCATTTCCCGGGCGTCGGGAGAAAGGCTCACTTCGTGAGCCAACGCGATCAATCGGTCGGTTTCTCCAGCCCTGGCCGACAGAACGACCACGAGGTCGTCACCCTTCCTGCGACGGGCCACCACTTTCTCGGCCACGGCCTTGATGCGTTCCGGATTCGCAACCGACGTACCGCCGTATTTCTGTACGACAAGCGCCATATCTGACTTCGACCTCCCTGAAAAAGCCGAATCGTTTCACCCTCGCATTTCGCAGAGCAGGGGATTCGTGATGAAAAACCGGGACTGCCCGGCCGTAGAAAACATAGTTTAATAAAATAAATGTCCCGGTTTGTATAGTGCTTTTCATCCCTGCCCGGCGGGAATCGTCAACGACTTTGTGTCCTTGTGTCTTCGACCGGACATGGGGGCGGCCGCCATCGCGCCCGGAGCCTGTTTCAGTCGAGCCCGGAACCCGCCGCGGACCGTCCTGTTCAGTGGCTGCGGATCGCCGTCAAGCCGGAGAAGGGAATCGGAATCGTTTCCTTTATCATGGGGAATGGCCGCGGGCCGTTTCGGGATTTTCTTGATTTGAGCATTCGCCGGGAATAAACTGCGTCCCATGTAGAGTCTCGTTGCTGTTCCTCATGCCACAGAGGATACATTCATGAAGATACTGTTCGTGTATCCCAGAGTATCTGAGACCTTCTGGAGTTTCCGCCATGCGCTGCGCGTCGTGCACCGCAAAGCCGCTTTTCCTCCGCTGGGCGCCCTCTCCGTCGCCGCCATGCTGCCCGCTTTCTGGCAGATGCGCCTGGTCGACCTGAACGTGCGGGAGATGTCGGACGCCGAGCTTCTTTGGGCGGACTATGTTTTCGTGAGCGCCATGCTGGCGCAGAAGGAATCGACCCGCGTTGTGGTGGACCGGTGTCGCGGGCTGGGCGTCAAAACGGTGGGCGGCGGCCCGCTGTTCAGCTCCTGCCGGGACGAGTTCCGCGATCTGGACCATCTCGTCATCGGGGAAGGCGAGGCCGTGGTCGACAGACTGGCTTCAGACCTTGAAAACGGCGTGCCGAAGCCGTTGTACGAAGCAGGTTCGTACCCTTCCCTGGACAATGTACCCATCCCCAGGTGGGACCTGATCGACTTCAAGGATTACGCCAGCATGAGCATCCAGTTCTCGAGGGGATGCCCCTTCGATTGCGAGTTCTGCGACATTATCGTGCTCAACGGTCGTGTGCCCAGGACCAAGCCCAACGGGCAGGTGATCGCCGAGTTGGATGCCTTGTACGATCGCGGATGGCGCGGGTCCGTGTTCATCGTGGACGACAACTTCATCGGCAACAAGCAGAAGGTCAAGAGCCTCCTGAGAGAGATCATCGCGTGGCAGAGCGTTAAAAAGCACCGGCTGACCTTCTTCACGGAGGCTTCGGTCAACCTCGCCGACGACGTGGAATTGATGAACCTCATGGTTTCGGCGGGTTTCAACAAGGTGTTCCTCGGTCTCGAAACGCCGTCCGAGGCGAGCCTGAAAGAATGCGGAAAGGCGCAGAACCTGCGGCGCAGTCTCTCCGAATCCGTATGCGCCATCCACGCGCACGGAATGGCGGTGATGGGCGGTTTCATCATCGGCTTTGACAACGACCCCCCGGACATCTTCCAGAGGCAGGTCAACTTCATCCAGAAAAACGGCATCGTGACGGCCATGATCGGGCTGCTCACCGCCCTGCCGGGAACTCGCCTCTACAAGCGGCTGGAAGAGGAGGGGCGGCTCTTGTTCAAGGCTTCGGGCAACAATACGGACGTGAGCGGGAGCCTCAATTTCACGCCCAGGATGGATCGCCAGACGATTATCGAAGGGTACAAGTGGGTGATGAGCACCATCTACTCGCCGGAGATGTATTACAGGCGCATCATGGCGTTCCTCAAGAACTATCGTCCGCGGGTCGAGGTCAAACTCGAGAAAAACGATCTGTTCACCTTCCTGCGGTCGCTGTATTACCTCGGCATAGCCGATCTGAAGCCGAGCCGCGAATACTACTGGAAACTGATCCAGGAGGGTGTCTCCAAGTATCACCAGTCTTTTTCCGACATGGTGACCATGGCCATCTACGGCTATCACTTTCGGCGATTGTTCTGGTCTCCCAAGCTGTCCCTGAATCCGGGGGAGTGGAATTGGCTGAAAACGGGCGATCCCGTGGAATGAGCTTCGTGCCGGGGCCGGCCGTCCGGAGCGGGTGCTCTCCTCATGGGGGCAGGTCGCGCCCGGCCGCGGCACGGCCGAGGCGGACCCTGTGCCGGTACGTTCGCGGATGGTGACGGAACCGCTCCGCCGCAAGCGGTTCCCAAAGCCGTTGCCCGCTCATATGATTCGGTCGGGAGTCTCCATTTGTTCTGTTCATTTTTCATTCCCAAGCCCCGAATAGCACAAACCCGGCCCAGTAATAAGGATGAGTCCACTTTTTCATTATGGCAAGCTGCGCATTTCTGAGAGAGTCGGGCTTGCTCATCCCCGATATGTAGTTCTGGTAGAATTCGGCCATTAGGGCGCAGGTGACATCGTCGTTGACTTTCCAGAGCGAGGCGAGGATTGATGGAGCACCGGCGAACATCAACCCTCGCACCATGCCCAGAAGATCGTCTCCCGCTCCGAGCTTACCCCGTCCGGAAAAGCAGGCCGAGAGGGTCACCAGGGAAACACCCCGTAAGTCCAAATCGAACAGTTCGCACACTTCGAGCTTCCCGTCGTTTTGCTGATCGGCAGCCAATGCAAGATAGGAAAGCTGCGGGACCCTCTCATTGAGGATACCGTGGCAGGCAAGATGGATCACGTCGGGATAACCTGACTCGAACGGGACGGCCTTGAGCAGTGTCTCAGTCGCTTGTTCTCTCGTCTTGGGAGTTGGTTTGCCGAACAACGAAACGATCTGCTTAACTTCCGGTTCAGCACCGGGAAGGGGTTGTAGGTCGGTCTTGGGGTTTCCCATTGCGAGAACGCTCCGATGACCGGACGCCCGCTTCTTTATGACATATCGGCAAACACCGGCAGATGGTGCAATGACAATGCTCGCTCTTGTGGCGAGTGGCTTTCCACCCTTTGGGGCGAGAGATCCAAAAGGAATCTTGAACATGGAATCCCAGGGGACAACAACAAGGGTTTTGGGATTTCGTTTCAAAATGCTTGGCTCGATTGGCTCAATCAGCCATCGATATAATGTAGATGAAACAGCTTCAAACTCATTTCGATCTGATAACCTATTAGCTGAAAGTGATGCATATCTATCCAATGCGCTCTGAAGGTCTTTGATTCCCACTTCTACTTTCTTGAATTCAAATCCACTCCTGTAAATCAGAAAAATCCATAATTCATCTATCATTTTGTTGGAAATTATATATGGTCCTTTGTGATAGTACTCGATCAAAAGCGCATCACCAAGTATATTGTGAATCTCTTTAAGAATAGGAGGAGCCGCAACAGCAAGCCACCCACGAGCTGGGTCTGCCGTGGTCTTCTTTTCGACCCGATCGAGACGTTTCCTGTCCCTACCGAAAATACTCTGATCTAATTTCGATCCAACACTATCGCTACCGGTCGAAAAGCGGTCAACATCAGGTAAATGCTGCTCGCTCGATACAGTGCGATCATGCTGAGTCCGTGGTGACTCGAGCACTCTCTCTTTACTATGTTTCGCGGCTTTTTCGCTTGTTTCCAGCAAATCCAAGAAGGACTTGGCGCGACCGCGTTCGATAGCCTCAAAAGCGCTTTCAGGGTTTCCAAGAGCCATTCTGGCAGTGGCAAGACTTCCATAAACGTAGGGAAAGGTGCTCTGAAATCCTAACCTTTCGCTTTCACCACTCACATTTCCACGAATGGATTCAAAAATTCTAACAGCTTCACTAAGCTCCACTTCGGCTTTATCAATCTGGCCAAGAGATAAGCAATTAAGTCCAATATTATTGAGGATACCGCTTTGAGATGTAATGTCTCCACTTTTTTTATAAGTTTGTAAGGCTCTGTTAAAGTATGTTTGAGCTTTCTTATATTGCATTAACCCACTGTATGCTATTCCGATGCCTTCATAATTGATAGCTTCACCAATAGTATTATCTATTTTATTGTAAATCTCTAATGACAGGTGGAAGAATTGCAATGCCTTATCATATTTCTCCATGTGGCTATAAAGATTGCCGATACTGTAAATTGCACCAGCCACTCCGTTCAAATCATCCATAGCTTTAGAATTTATATAAACCTGATTGAAATATTCCAATGATTTTTCATGCTCGCCAAACTTTCTTAAAACTATGGCAATGCTGTGTAGATCTTTAGTCTCATTGATATGATCATTCATTATCCTATGCTTTTTCAGTGCATCATGATAGTGTTCTAGAGCTTTCTCATACTGGCCAAGGTCCTCTAAAACACTACCGATATTATGGAGCTCATTGCCTTCCCCGATGTCATCCTGAGTTGTCCTGCTGATAGACAGAGAACGCTGGAAATAGTCCAACGCTTTTTCATATTTGCCAAGATGCCGATACACAATGCCGATAGTAGAAAGATCGGCTGCCTCTCCCTGCAGATTATGAAGCTTCCTGTGGATAAGCAACGCCCGTTGAGAATAATCAAGAGCTTTCTCGTATTCACCAAGCAAGTCGCACGCAATGCTGAGGCCATTCATCGCCATGGCTCTTTCATCCTCACCCGGGGCAAGCTTGAGAGCGGCATCAAACGCCTTAAGTGAATCACGATAGCGGCCTGTTTTGTGCGATTTGAGCCCATCGTCTATATACGCATTGAAATTTTTCGCCAGTGCAAGATTCAGCCAGCCAAATATAATAATGCATATAGATATTGCTAATATATAACATTTACATCTAATAGCACATTGCATTGAAATTCCCCTCAAAATAGCGTATCCGAAACGAGATGAAATCGGATTTTAAGATAATCAAATATTTTTCTTTCTTCTTTCGAGAGCTTGTTTTTATGCTGTTCTAGCAACTGGTAAGATAGCCAGTTAAGGCAAATCTCTTCAGGAAAACTCTCACTGATATATTGTGCAAAGGATGCCTTGGCAATAACTTTATCATTAGCGGTCAATTGTTTTGTATTGTTGATTGTTTCAAAAGCATTTTCTACGATATCAGTACTCTCCTTATCAAGAAATCTGATATTTCCACCGCAAGACTTTAGATTTTCAATGACCCAGATATAAGAAATATATTTCTCAAGTTTCATCTCTTCAGGAGTAAGAGCAAGTGAAGACAAGCCTTTTACTGATCTTTCAAAGATTTTTTTCTCATGTGAATCCTTCACGACGAATCTATCTCCAGATTCGAGGCCCCAACAAAAATTGACCACCTCACCGGGAAGAAGAGTCGCACACTTTCCAGGTCGTTGTATTGCATTGTCATTTTCTCTGGTTACTGATTGAGTGAGCACATGTGAAGTATTTCTAGTAAAATCAAAAATAGCAATGGGAAGACCAATAAAGTCTTTCTTTGATTTGAATACGGTGGTGACAATATATTGATTGGATTCTAGCTTCGACATGAATGGCTTATTCTTAAACCAATTTATTTTAAAAGCTTCGGGTTGTCGCGAAGTAAGTATGATATCACCAGGAATAAGATCACTTCCTTTGACACATGGATGGAACCATCCTTTTCTACTTACTGAGCATTCGGGTTCATTCCTAAGAAACACCCCAACCACTTCGCAGCCGGCATAAGCCTGTGTTGCAAAACTCATAACGATAAATACGACTAATATGGTACTTATAGTTTTCATTTTCAACTCTCTATGGTGTTTGTATAACAAATGCATTGTCAGTAATATAATTTAAAATACTATCACGTGTGTTCGCAATTCGATGTGTTTTTGTTCTTGATCGTCTCCTCCAGATCGGCAAAAAATCGATGGAGGCTCATACCAAACACAGGGATGGTAAAATTAACAAATATACCCCAATAGAGGTAAACGGGCCAACTGATAGCAAAAAGTAGTGAGACAAAGAATACGGTACCAATGACTTGGGCAGGCAGCGATGGAAAGAGAAAAAAAAGAGCTGCTGCGGCAACGATGATCGCTCCTTCTATTACTACGTAATGGAGCCACCAGGGAATGTGTTTGGGCTGTAGCCCTTCAACGAGCGTATTGATTGCGTTGCCTAGAATGTGAAGACCCGCCAGCCTCCCTGCGGGAGTCCAGTGATAGTCGCCAAGGTCGGGGCAAGAGTTTCCGATTACGACCACCTTGCCGGAGAGTTCCTGAAGGAGATTCTCTTTTTCATCGAACTTGTCGGCTGTGATTCTAATGAGCGGGCTTTCTACTGGGAGCCTGAAGCGGATTCTTTGTGAATAAATATCGGAGTGCAATCGGATTCGGTCGCACTCTTTTGTCGTGATGGATGTGTTGGCTGCAGGGGGAGAAGTAGCAAAAAGCGGTATCCGCATTGACTTTCCACCCAACATGATGGTAAGCCCAGAGCCTTGAGGCATCCGAGTCTCATTTGTGGACTTGATCTCACGGGCGATTCGTGACAACTCAAGGAGCTTGTCTTCTCGTATTGCCGCAGCAAGAAGGGCGATGTTCCACAGTATTTCAGGATGATTGGCTCTCATGTAAACTTGGTATGGAGTCCAATAGCGGTGTATCAAATCACTTCCACTTGCTTCAATAATAGAAATACCTCTATGAAATATTTGTCTTCCATCTGCGGTTAAAGTATCTATTAACTCATCAAAGCGATTTCTAACTAAGAGACCATCACAATTAATACTCACAGGGAAAATGACGTGTGTAGCTGCACTTTCTCTTAGCATTCGGTGCAATACTTTTTCCAGTTTGCTGTCACTTTTTTCAGCCTTTTCCATGAGAATATCGAGGACTATTACTGCGGCATTGCGCGTCCAAGCGTTTTCAATCATACGGGCTAATTTGTCGCGAGGCGTGAGTTCAGGGTATTTCCAGTTTTTTCTATCTTCATGTGTGATTTCTATGAAATAGACTGAGCTTTTTGCCAGTTCATGTGTCGCGAGGGGCTCTGAGTAAAGATGATTTTCAATCCTGGCAAGTATATCCAATCCATAGTTAGTTTGATCTTCTTCCCATCCCCACCAAAAGTGCTCAAGGCACACCACGATAAACAAAATTAGAACCCCTAGGATGATATTCAAGACGAATTTGGCACGATTTTTTTTCATTTTCGCACGAAAGCCATCGAATACCATTTTTTTCCCTCCGTATTTTGAATGGATGGAAAGGAAGCGCAAATATTTTAATATATTCCTGATAGTCGGTTGTCTGGTGCCAGATTAGAAGCATATGTCTACGCTATGAATATAGCATCTGTCTTTTTCGGATGCAATAGTTTTAGAACCTTGTATCATTTATGTGCATATAACAATTGAGTTTTGATCGCATAAACGTATTTGTACAATATGGTATCGTACAATAGGGAGTCTTATTGGAACGCAGTTACTTGAGAAGAATAAGTGGCATTTCGGTGAGCGAAGAAACTATAGCGGCAGAAACTTTACGGTGGGCAGACGCTGGGAGTTTTGCGTTTTCAGTTGTAGAAAAGCTTATTGGGGGCCTACCGAGACTGTTGTGGTCCTTTGCCGGCCAAGGATTGGATGCAACAAAGCAACCCAAGAATCCGTTTTTTTCTATTCGTTCGGTTCGGTGCGATGACTTTCTGGAATGGTCCGGCGGTCAGACAGGCCCTCAATTTTAAGATTCTGGAAAACCTGGTCGAACGTGTGAAGTGCCTGCTGTGGGGGAATACCGCGGTCTACACGAGGACTCACAGGCCGGAACCATCATTGACTGAGCGTGTCGAATCTGCAGTGAGGATCGCGACTATGCCCGACGTACTTTTCTTCGGGTCCAGCGAAAGGTAATGGCAAACACACAGCTGCGGGCTGGCTCATCTGGCTTGCATACAAACTGATCTGGGTTCATGGAGACTTCTTTTGGTGCCTTTCCCGCCATGCAGGATTGAGAATGCCACGGGAATGGGCGTGGGCACGGGGTGAACACCATCCTTTCGGTCCGAAAAGTCGGCCATTGAATCCTTTGCTGGATGTTTTCTTTCGGGGCATGCCTGCTTATATTCACCGCAAGACGCACGGGCTGCGGTTTTGCCGGTCGAGTCCGGCGGAATCCGGCGGAATCCCATCACATGTCACAGGAGAACTGCAATGAACGATACGGAAGGAACGAAGCTGACACGTGGCAAGATAGGACTGAGGCTGCTTTATAGCCTGCTCTACCTGATCATCCTGGAAGTCCTGAAAGTGGTGATCCAGGTGACGGTGCTTTTTCAGTTCGTCTATCTGCTCATCACTCAGAAGTACAGCGAACCCCTCAAGGAATTCTCCAACAAGGTGGCGACCTACGCCTATCGGATCATCCGCTACGCCACTTTGAACGAAAACGAGAAGCCGTTTCCGTTTCATGAATTTCCCAAGGAAGTGGAAAAGCCGGATGAGCAGGTCCTGTTCGATTGATCGGGTGACGTTGCGCGGCGTGTGTCGGGGCAGGCTCCGCCGCGCTTCTCTCATAGCCGGGGGGCGGTGAAATGCGCCCAATCGCCCATGTCCCCCGCGCCGCCCGCGAAGCATGAAATTGGGGTCACCCGGGGTCCATATTTCCAGGCAATGGAAGAGCCTACCGGCATGTCCCGCTTTGAGCGATCTCGAGCAGTTTCGCGAACCACCCCGGCGAGCGCGCATCGTTCCCGGCTCCGAACGGCGTCAGGATAAAGGTCCGGATCTCGTCGCCGGCAATCTCGATGCCGAGGTCCCAGTGCTCTTCCGGGAGCAGGGCACCCATGCGTTCCGGCCATTCGATCACGGCCGCTCCGGGGCCGTACACCGCGTCCTGCCAGGGCAGCGTGTCCAGGTCATCCGGGCCGCTCAGACGGTACAGATCGATATGGGCCAGGGGGAGGCGGCCTTCGTATTCGTTGATGAAGGTGAAGGTGGGACTCGTAATGGGCACGGACACGGGAACTCCGAGGCCGTGAGCGATGGCGCGGGCCAGGAATGTCTTGCCCGCGCCGAGCTCTCCCCGGAGCGCCAGCACATCGCCGGGTTCCAGCAGCTCGGCGATCCCGCGGCCGATGGCGCTGGTGCATTCCTCGGAAGGCGAATGGAGCACGATCCGTGTCACAACCGGCTCCGCAGGCGCTCCAGGCGGCCGATCACTTCCGGGACGTCGTCCAGGAGGTCCGAAGCCGGCATGCCGCGGGTGGCCACGCCGCCGAACCTGCGGTCCGCCGCGGCGCCGTGGATGTAAACCCCGAGGCACGCGGCGCGAAATGGTTCATAGCCTTGTCCCAGGAATCCCGCGATCATTCCGGTCAGCGTATCTCCCATGCCTCCGCCGGCCATGGCCGGGTTGCCGGAACTGTTGACGGCCAGTCGGCCGTCGGGGGCGGCCACAACGGTTCGAAAGCCCTTGAGAACCAGCGTCACTCCATATTTGCGGCTGAACTCGGAGGCGACTTCGATACGGTTTTCCTGGACGGTCTGCGCCGTCCCGCCGATCAAACGCGCCATCTCCCCGGGATGGGGAGTCAGGACGAGAGGCTGCCGTGCCTTCTTCAACAGATCGGGGGTCCGGGAGACGATGGTGACGGCGTCGGCGTCGAGGACCATCGGACAGGGGGCTTGAGCGATCAGGCCTTCCACGAGCCGCTGCGTGTCCGGGTGCAGGGAGATGCCCGGTCCCGCGGCAAGGGCCTGCTTGTCCCCGGCGAACTCGAGGATTTCCGGCAAGGCCGCCGAAGCGGGGGTCTGCCCGGGCGTTTCCGGTATGGGATAAGTCATCGCCTCGGTGAGCTTCACTTCCAGGATGGGATTGAGACTTGCCGGAATGAACAGGGTCACCAGTCCCGCGCCCACACGGCCCGCGCCGAGGCAGATCAGGGTTGCCGCCCCCGTCTTGCCCACAGAGCCCGACAGGACCGCCACGTGCCCGGCGCTCCCTTTGTGCGTGCCGCCCGGGCGAGGCTCCACCCACGCCGACAGGGATTCATCGGTCAGCCACCGGCGACGAATGCCGTGCTTTTCCGGAAGAGTCGGCGGAATGCCGATATCGATCACCTTGAGGCGGCCGACATAATCGCATCCGGGCTCGACGACCTGCCCGATCTTGAGGTACCCGAAAGTGGCCGTGGCGGTTGCCCGGATGGCTGTCCCAAGAGGTTTCCCGGTGCTCGAATCCAGTCCGGATGGGATGTCCACGGCGAGTATCGGAACCGGGAGCGCGTTGGCGGCTTCAATGACCTGCCGGTACAGTCCCCGGACCTCGCTTTTCAAACCGGTTCCAAGGATCGCGTCGATTACGGTCCCGCTCTCCCGGACCGCGCTCCACTGAGTATCGAAGTCCCCCTGTTCCTCCCAGGTCCGCACCGGGATGCAAAGCTTATCGAGAATCCTGAAGTTGGTCAGGGCATCCCCCTGAAGGTTTTCCGGCGGCCTCAGGCAGACCACCCGTACATCCGCTCCCTGGTTCTTGAAGAGCCTTGCCAACACGAATCCATCCCCGGCGTTGTTGCCGCTTCCCGCCAACACCGTGATGCGGCGCGTGAGAAGGTCGGGAACGACTTCCAGATAGAACGCCGCGGCTCCCCGCGCGGCGTTCTCCATCAGGACGATCCCCGGGATGCCGATTTCCTCGATGGTCGCCCGATCCAGCGCGGCCATTTCGGACGCGGTTACGATGAACATGATGACCTCCTGGTGGGGACGCAAAGCAATGAGCGCGACGGCGCTATGGCAGATCGGGGGTGAAGGCCGGCGAGGCGGGGTTTTTTCCCCGCCGGGGGGCCGTTCATGGCTCCGCCTCGCCTTCCGGTGATGTGCCGGGCGCCGCTGAGGGACCTTCGAGCACGACCACGGCGGCACCGTAATCGCCATCGTCGGTGAGGCTCAAGTGCCAGGAAGTGATATTGTGTTCCCGGCAGAACCGCAGAGCGCTCTCGGAAAGAGAGATCGTCGGTTTCCCGAGCGAGTCGTTCGACACCTCGATATCCTGCCAGGTGACCGGGTTTCGAAGCCCGGTACCCAACGCCTTGGCAAAAGCCTCCTTGGCGGAAAACCGCAAGGCAAGGCAGCCCGCGTAGTCCTTTCGCCGGGAGCAGTCTTCCCGTTCGTTCCTGGTGAAAACGCGTTGTTCGAACCGCGCTCCCCAGCGCTCCAGCAGGAGACGGAGCCGGTCGACCCGGATCAAATCGATGCCGATGCCGCGGATGGCCATCTAACCGTTCACCAGCGCAAGCATTTCCCGGACGGCGCGCTCCATACCCACCAGCACCGCCCGGGCAATCACGGCATGGCCGATACTGAATTCCTGGATTTCGGGGATGTTCCTCAGCCACAGCACGTTCTGGTAGCCTATTCCATGACCGGCGTGAGCGCCCAGACCCAGCTTGCGGGCGAGTTTGGCCGAGGTCACGACGCGCTCGTATTCTTCCTGGCGCCGGGTGTAGGAATCCGCCTCGGCGAACATTCCGGTGTGGATCTCCACGTACTCGGCTTCGAGCCGGTGGGCCGCCTTGATGTGCCTGGGGTCCGGGTTGATGAACAGGCTGACCGCGATGCCTCCCTCGTGAAGGGTCTTGATGGCTTCCTCCAGCGCGCCCTCGAAGCTCACGACATCGAGGCCCCCCTCGGTCGTCAGTTCCTGGCGCTTTTCGGGGACGAGGGTGACCATCTCCGGTTTGATGTTGAGCGCGATCTGGATCATTTCCCTGGTCGCCGCCATTTCCAGGTTCAGCTTGCTCTTCACGGTCTGTCGCAGGACCTGCACATCCCTGTCCTGAATGTGCCGCCGGTCCTCCCGGAGGTGCACCACGATGCCGTGCGCTCCGGCGAGCTCAGCCAGGGCGGCGGCCGTGACAGGGTCGGGTTCCGACGCCCGTCGCGCCTGCCTGACCGTCGCGACATGATCCACATTGATTGCAAGTCGGGCCACATTTTCTCCTTTCTCAGTCGATCCCTTGTTCTGCAATCTCGAACGCGAATCGGAATGCGATGATTAGTCCTGTCCGTCCACGTACCAAGCGAAGCTTTCCGAGGAATGCCCAAGCATTTTGAGCAGTTCCATGGTCTTGTCGGCCATACGGGCAGCCTCCCCGCGGTCCTGTTCGTGATCGTGGCCCACCAGGTGAAGGATGCCGTGGACAAGGAGAAGATCCATTACCGACTGATAAGACGCGCCGTGCAACTCGCTCATGCGCTTCGCCATGGGAGCGCAGATCACGACATCCCCCAGGACCTCCTCGCAGACGTCGCCGAATTCCCCTTCCCGCATCGGGAACGAGAGCACATCCGTGGATGTGTCTTTGCGCCGGTACGTGGAATTGAGACCGGCCATTTCCTCGTCGTCGACGATCAGGATACTCAGCTCGGCATCAGTGAATCCCAAGGCGTTTAAGATCCGGTTTGCCGCGCTCTTTATTCGCCGCCTGTTTGTCTCGATCCGGCTTTGCTTCTCGCTGATTTGGATCAACGGCATCGGCTTTGCCCTTCCCTTCGCTTGCCGAAACGCCCGGGTATTCAATGCGTTTGTGATGGATGGTGGCCAGTATCTGGTTGAAGTGCTTGGCTATTTGGTGAAGATCCTTGAGTGTGAGCTCGCATTCGTCCAGTTGACCGTCACTGAAGATGTTGTTGATCAACCGGTGTACGAGTCCCTGGATCCTGGCCGGGGTGGGTTCGCTGAGGGAACGGCAGGCCGCTTCGACAACGTCGGCCAGCATCACCAGCCCTGCTTCCTTGGTCTGAGGTTTGGGACCGGGATAGCGATAATCGTCCATGTTGATCGGGGGCAGCAATGCGCCTTTGCTGGTCCTGGATTTTTCCCGGGCTTCCATGGCCTTGTTGTAGAAGAACGAAATGAAGCTCTTGCCGTGGTGCTGGCTGATGATGTCGATGATGTCCTTGCCCAGCCTGCTCTGCCGCGCCATTTCCGCCCCTTCCTTGACGTGGGAGATCAGGATCAGGCTGCTCATGGACGGGGCCAGCTTCTCATGGCGGTTCTCGCATTCGAACTGATTCTCGATAAAATAGAGCGGCTTTTTGATCTTACCGATATCATGATAGTAGGCGGCCACTTTGGCCAGCAGGGAATTCGCCCCGATGGATTTGGCTGCGGCCTCCACCATGTTCCCCACGATGATGCTGTGATGGTAGGTGCCCGGAGCTTCCACCATCAGTTCGCGGAGCAGGGGCTGGTCCATCGTGGCCAGCTCGAGCAGCTTGATGTCGGTCGTGTACTTGAAAACCATCTCGACCAGAGGAGTCAGCCCGGTCACCAGGATTCCCGCGATAATGCCCCCGCAGAAGCCGAAGAAAGCATTCGTGAGCACCCTCAGAAAAATCCACTGGTCCTGCAGATAGGCGCTGAGAAGAATCAGGACCACGTTGGCGCAGCCGACCAGGAGGCCCGCCTTGATGGGGATCATGCGATTCCTGCAGGGGGAGACTCCGTGAGCGGCCACGAAAGAACCGATCATGAAATAGAAGAACAGCCCGAAGTCCTTGCCGAACAGCATGCCCGCAAAAAGGGTGAGCACAAGGGAAAAGATGAGGGAAACCGTCACGCCGAAAAAGATGCACGCCATCATTGCGCCGGCGCTCAGCGGGATGGCGTAGATGAACGCATTGGCCGTAAGGTTTGCCGAGGCGTCGCCGATCAGACCCGCGACCGACATGGTCACGCGGCCGAGACTCATCAAGAGGACCAGCAGAAGCGCCAGGAACACCAGGTCCTGATATTCCATGCGGAAATACGGGAGATGCTGCCGCGCCACGTGGACGACCACCCAGATGCACAGCACGCAGAACAGGAAGAGCGAGACGAAGACGAGCAGCCAGTGCCGTTCCGTACCGGCGCTCTGGTGGGCCTTCAACTTCAGGATTTCATCCTGGCCCACGCGCTGGCCTTCCCGCACCAGCATTTCATTTTTCATGACCTTGATCAGCACCGGCTTGACCTGGATGTAGGCACGTTCCCGGCGGCTTTCGGTCTCTTCGAAGTTGAAATGGAGGTTAGGCTGAAGCAATTGCGTTGCCAGCGAGGTGAAGGCGATCATCTCCTTGATGTCGTGCCCCTGGTCCAGCGCCTGCATGACCATGAGTTTTCGCGCCTCTTCGAGGTCGGGATAGGAATATGGCGGGTGCACCAGGTGCTCCTCCGAGGTGCCGGCTTTTCGAATGACCACGCTCTCGACGGCGTCCCGGTTCATCCATGCCTTGCCGGACACGATGCCCTGCTCGAACGTAGTCTTGAGCAATTGTACCAGGCGGTCCTGCAAATCCTTTCCGAACCCCTTCTCGAGGAAACTCGAAAAGACTTCCGAGCTGATCTGCAACCCGAGGATGTTTTCGAAGTCCTTCTTTCTGCGCAGGGTCTGCTGGGCGGTTTCGGAGACCGGCAAGGCAGAAGCGTCGCCGGTCCCGAGGCCGGAGCCGAAAACACTTTCCTGGGGCATTTCCAGGCGAGGGAATGGGTAACGGTCTTCGCTCAGGAATTCCCGCATCGCATGAAAGGCGCTCCCCACGCGCTCGAAGGTGCTTGCGGCGATATTCTCGTCGAGGTCGTAAATGATGGGCGATCGCCTGACGGCTTCCTCGCGCTGCTTGCCCGTTGCGGCTTCGTCTTCCACGAAGAAATCCCGCTTCGCTTTCACGTTTCGATCCGCAATGTCGCCCAGCCGGAACGGCGGACTGTCGATGGTGAAGGAAGGGGTCACCAGGACGGCGATGATCGCGCTGACAGCCACGAGTATGAGGACTTTCCGGCAGTAGATTTCTTCCCGACAGAACGGCAGGAAGCGATGGATCAGGGTCGCTCTGGGCTTGCCCTTGCTTTTATCCGGCTCCCGTCTGTCCTTGTCCATACTTCTCACTTTTCTGATGGAGTCCTGGCGCCCTGTGCTTTCCGCAGCTCCACCTGCTCGTAGGCCTGTATGATTTCCTGTACGAGCCGATGGCGGACAACGTCCTTCTTGGAAAAAAAGACCATCTGTATTCCCTGGATCCCCTGCAGCAGATCGATGGCCTCGATGAGACCCGAAGGCTTGTTTTCGGGCAGATCGATCTGGGTGATGTCCCCCGTGATGACCGCCTTCGATCCGAGCCCCAGCCTGGTGAGGAACATTTTCATCTGTTCCGTTGTGGTGTTCTGAGCCTCATCCAGGATGACAAAGGCGTCGTTCAACGTGCGCCCGCGCATGAATGCAAGGGGTGCAACTTCGATCGCACCCCGCTGCAACAGACCGGTGGCCCTCTCGAAATCCATCATATCGTGCAGGGCGTCATAAAGAGGCCGGAGATAGGGGTTCACTTTCTCCGCAAGATCTCCGGGCAAAAACCCCAGCTTCTCTCCCGCTTCGACCGCGGGGCGGACAAGCACGATGCGGCGCACCAGATCCTTGGTCATCGCCGCGACGGCCATGGCCATTGCCAGGTAGGTTTTGCCCGTCCCGGCCGGTCCGATCCCGAACACAATATCATAATGCCGGATAGCCTCAATATATTCCTTCTGCTTGACGCTTTTCGGCGTGATCACGCGCCGGTTTGACGCAATGAACACATGGTCGAGGAATATGTCCTTCAAAGAACGCTGTATGTTCTCGCTCAATATCCTGATGGCGTAGACAATATCCCCGGCATACAGCGGATAGCCGCCCTGAATCAGTTCCCCAAGACCGAAGAGCAGTCGCTCGCTCAGTTCGACGTGAGGCAGGTCGCCTGAGATCGTGAACTGATTGCCGCGCAGATGGATGCGCACATCCAGCTGCTTTTCGATCAGCTTGAGATGATTGTTCTGCTCGCCTGCAAGTTGCTGTACCAGCTTGTTGTCGTCAAAGGAAAGCTGGGCCGTGCTCCTGCGTTGCTTTTCCGTGTCATGCGCTGTACTGGCCAAGGCTGCCCGCAATGCTCCCCGTGATTGTTCCGAAATTGTTGACCGGAGACTCCCGGCGTCGATATGACGGCTATTCTTATCACGTGTTTTTGATCCTGACAATATTCACATCGATGAAGGCCTCCCGCCGAAAGAGGACCCACGGGGGAGGGCGCCGTTGCGAACGGAAAGAAGCGGCGCGGTCTATCCACCGCGAACGCTCGGGGCCTTGTCTTCCGGAGACCAAATAAATGCTTTGCATTCCGGTCCGATGTGGTTAAATCTTGTTTCGGAATGTGCAGACGACGGGATGGTTTCGAACGTAATCCGTATTCCGCCGCGGGAATGCGAGCGCGGTGAACGGGGATCGCCCATCCCGGGGAGGCGGATCCGGTTATGAACGGTCTGGATTGGGTTGTGGTGGGGGTGGGAGCCTTTTGCGTGTTGCGTGGAATCATGCGCGGAGCGGTTTCCCAGATATTCGGCATTGTGGGAGTGCTGGGAGGCTTCGTGCTCGCGTCCCACCACTACGAGACTCTGGCCGCCCAACTGGCCCGTACATTCCCCAAACTGTCGGGAACGCCCGCGATCAGCTTCATCCTGCTCTTCTGCCTGACATGGTTCTGCATCGCACTGGCCGGATACGCGATTGCAAGGCTCCTGCGCAAGACGGGGCTCGGCTTCCTCGACCGACTCTGGGGCGGAGTGATCGGGTTCGGCAAAGCCTTGCTGATCGCCGTGGTGGCCATATCCATGCTGACGGTGTTCGTCTCGGCGAAGAACCCCCTGCTCACAGGGTCCGTTCTGGTCCCCTACATACAGGATGCCGCCAGGATCGTGGTGCAGCTGACGCCGGCGAGCGTGCAAAAGGCCTTCGAGGAGAAACGAAAGGCTCTTGAACGATACTGGCTGGAATCCAGGGAGAAGTCTCCCGGGGCCGATCGGCCGACGAGGCCGGTTGAGAGGAAACGCAAGTGACGACGAACGATTTGACGCGGTGGAACAAGGTCCGTCGCATCTATGAGATCATCGAGCGGCTTCGAGGGGAGTCCGGTTGCCCCTGGGATCGGAAGCAGACTCCCGAGAAAGTCCAGACCTATTTGATCGAAGAGGCTCACGAAGCGGCGTCGGCCGTTCGAGCCGGGCACCGGGAGGAGGCCGCCGAAGAACTGGGCGACTTGCTGTTCATGGTTTTTTTCCTGATTCATCTCTACGAGGAATCCGGCGACTTCAGGCTCGAGGAGGTCTGCGACGCGATTTGCGAAAAGATGGTGCGCAGGCATCCCCATGTTTTCGGGGAAACCCGTGTCGCTTCGGCCCGGGAGGTAAAGGAAAACTGGGAAAAGATCAAGGCGGACGAGAAGGCCACCGCGGGCAAGGAGCAAGACCGGGTGCCGGAGTCGCTCCCCGCGCTGATGCGCGCATACCGGATGCTCGCACGCCTCTCGCACAAACAGGGCGGCGATCTGAACGACGTTTCGGCTCAGACCCGCAAGTTCCTGGAAATGGGGAGGGGCCTGGCCGCCGATCCGGCGGGGGGCAACACCGTTTCGGCCGATGATTTCGGCGAGATGCTGCTTGCCCTGGTGAACCTGGCGCGGCTCAAGGGCTATCGTGCCGAAGACTGCCTCCACCAACGGCTGGTGCGATTGGAAACGTCATGAAAGATCGCGACCCCATGGATGCATGCCGTGGTGTGTCCCATTGTCGGGCGTCCGACAGCGATTTCCGGCGTGCCCCGTGATCGGGGCTTCCATGCCGCCGGCCGAGGTCGTCGCCGCGGCCAAGCGCTTGCACGAGCGGATGGGGAAAGCCCTGCTCGAAGAACCCGCATTGCGTCTCGCGCTTGACGAATACCGGGAGGCCATCCGCCGGACGGGCGATGCCATGCGGTCCTGCGGGGTGGTTGCCGCCTGCGCCGCCTGCGCCGTCCACGGCCCCGGCAGTTGCTGCTTTCAGGACATCCAGCATTGCTACGATCCGGTGCACATCCTGATCAATCTGCTGCTGGGATGCGAAGTCCCCGACAGTGCCGAAAGGGCGGGGGAATGCTTCTTCCTGGGCAAGGCGGGGTGCCTCCTGGCGGCCAGGCATGCCTTCTGCCTGAACTACCTCTGCCCGTCACTGCAGGAATCGCTGGACCCCGATGGCCGGATGCGACTTCTGAGCACCGTCGGCGAAGAGCTCGACCGCGGCTGGAGACTCGAACTGATCATTCGGCGTTTCATTTCGCACTTCCCGGGCTGAAATCCGCTATGCCATCCCTCCCTCGTGCTCCCCGCCCGGCTCCCATGACAAGGGGTTTTGGCGGCTGATCAGTCCCGACGGATTGCCGGGGTTTTCGTCGCCTGCACGATCGGGGGCGAAACGAATACATCCTTGCCATCACGGAGAAGTATTCCGCGTCGCCTGCGCAGCGGGGCTGAAAGCCTTGCACCCCTTCAGCGCATCCCGGCTCCGGCGGCAACTGAATGATGCCTCCGCGCACGCATCCGTGAGCGCGCTTTTTCGGGACAATCCGCCGCACTGCGGCGCAAAACGATGTATCCATGCATTCCCACAGCCTTTTTTCTTCGGTATTCTCGATAATTCGAGGGAGACCCCCCCGGGACCCTGGCTTCCGCGATATTCATGTCCGGACCGGCCTCAACGTTATGGCATTCGGCGGATGTCACTCCAGGGAACCAGGAAAAAGACGGCATCCTTGTGATGTCGGGTTATCGAACGGAAGCCCGAGAAATCGGGGTACATTACAAATCGTCAAAGAAAAGAGAAAACGGTTGATCGTCCTTGACGATTTTGGCGATAATAGTAGAAGGTAATTCAGAATTGTTCGACTTCGGATAAGCTGCGGCGAGGTTTCAAGCGTATCGCCGCAGGCCCGTGTCCGCCGGGGTTGTCGTCCGCGGCCAATCCGGGCGAAGAAAAGACCGGCGGCTCGAATCCGGCGGGCCAAAGGTTGCCCGGCTTTTTGGAGCTCAGTGATGTTTCGCCCAAACAGGCTTTCCACGATCGATTCGCGTTTCGTGCGTAGCGCTGTCGTGTGGGTGGTAATTTTTTTTGCGATCCTCTTATTCCCCGGTCCCTCCTCCGCCGAGCGAGTGGTCGACACCGTCGCGGGACTTCAATCCGACGACGGCCCGGCCCTCGAGGCCAACCTGGATTCGCCTTCCGGTGTTGCCGTCGACACCTCGGGGAACGTCTACCTTTCGGACACCAACAATCATCGGATCAGAAAGCTGGATGTGGCCGCCGGTCAGATTCAAACCCTGGCGGGCGGGCAGTCCCCGGGGTATTCCGGCGACGGGGGACCCGCGGTGAGTGCCGCTCTGAACCGGCCCAGGGGGATTGCAGTCGATGCCTCCGGCAACGTTTACTTCGCCGATTCCCACAATCACTGCATTCGAAAAATCGACAACTCCGGCATCATCACGACTGTGGCCGGAAACGGATCTCCCGGTTCGATCGGGGACGGGAGGCCTGCCTCTTCCGCTCGACTGGCCTACCCGTTCGGCATCGCCGTCGATCCTTCGGGAAATATTTATGTCGCCGACCTGGGCAATCACAAAGTCCGAAAAATAGATGTCGCCGGGACTATTTCGACCGTTGCGGGCACAGGTGTATTGAGCAGGGTGGGAGACGGGGGACCGGCGGTTGACGCAGGTCTCACAAGCCCGACGGGAGTAGCCGTCGATGGCTCCGGAAACCTGTTCATCAGCGACAACGCGCGCCATGTCATCAGAAAAGTGGACTCCGGCGGCACAATCGACAGGGTCGCGGGTGATTATGAACAAAGGTATTACGGTGACGGCGGCCCCGCGCTCAGCGCCGGCTTGATGAATGCCTACGGCGTGGCCGTCGGCCAGAACGGCGACCTCTACATCGCGGACACTTACAACCAGAGGATCAGGAAAGTCACCGACGGCGTCATAGACACGGTGGCGGGAAGCGGCTACGGCGGATCGCTCGAGGACGGAATCCCGGCCACCGGCGCAAGGCTCAAATCCCCTCTTGCTGTGGCGGTGGATTCCCTGAACAATATTTACATCGCGGACACCTACAGTCATCGCATCCGGAAAGTGGACGCCGCGGGCAACATCGTCACCGTCGCGGGCAAAGGGGTTCCCGGCAATGCGGGAGACGGCGGGCAGGCCGTTGCCGCGATCCTCAAATCTCCTCACGGGCTTGCCCTGGGCCCGGACCGTTCGCTCTACATAGCGGATCGAACGGACCATCGCATCAGGAAGGTCGCCACGTCGGGGGTCATCAGCACGCTGGCGGGCACAGGGGAGGAAGGATTCTCGGCTGACGGCACTGCCGCTGCGTTCGCCAACCTGGACGGTCCTTGCGCCGTTGCCGTCGGCCCTTCGGGAAGCGTGTACTTTGCGGATTCGGGGTCCAACCGGGTCAGGAAAATCGGGCTGGACGGCAATCTTTCCACCGTGGCGGGGAACGGCTCCGCGGGGTACTCGGGCGATGACGGCCCCGCTGCCGAAGCCCGTCTCAACAACCCGAGCGCCATTGCCGTCGACGGCTCCGAGAACATCTACATCGCCGACACCAACAATCATCGAATCAGGAAGACGGACGGCGGCGGCACCATCACCACGGTGGCCGGCAACGGCACACCGGGCTACACGGGGGACGGGGCTTCCGCCACGGCCGCGTCGCTCAACTTTCCCAACGGGGTTGCGGTGGATGCCGACGGCAACGTCTTCATCGCGGACACGTCCAATCACCGTGTCCGGATGGTGCATGCCGGGGACATCACCACGGTGGCCGGCAACGGCACGCGGGGCTACTCGGGGGATGGCGGTGCCGCCGTGTCCGCCTGCCTGAACGCTCCTCACGGCGTGTGGGTCGACGCCACAGGGGCATTCTACATTGCGGATGCTTACAACTATCGGGTGCGAAAAGTGGCGGGTGGAAACATCGTTACCGTTGCTGGGACGGGAACCCGGGGCTATTCGGGCGACGGGGGGCTTGCCACGGCCGCGGATTTCCGGCCCGTGCACGGACTGGTGGTCGATGGCTCGGGAAATTTGTTCGTTGCGGACATGGAGAACGCACGCATCAGGAAGGTGCATGAAGGCTCCCCGGTGATCCCGACGACCCGCACGGTTTGCTCCGCGGGGTGCGACTACACCTCCATTCAGGCGGCGATCAATGCCTCCACGGACCGGGACACGGTGCTGGTGGGACCGGGCACATACGTCGAAAACCTGAACTTCGGCTCGAAAGGTGTGACGGTGGTTTCCCTGGAGGGGGCCGAAGGCACCATAATCGATGGAAACGGTTCGGGCACCGTGGTGAGGTTTGATTCGGCCGGTTCCTACCAGGCCCGGCTCGCAGGGTTCACTGTCAGAAACGGCGGGGCGGCTTCCGGAGGGGGCATCCGCGTCAGCGGCGCTTCTCCAACCATCGAGGAGTGCATCGTCACTCAGAACGAGGCGGTTTCAGCGGGCGGGGGACTGTACCTGGAAAACGGGGCCGCGCCGATTCTGCGCAATTGTGTCGTGACCCTCAACACGGCGGCCTACGGTGGAGGCATTCACTCCTCCGGCAGTTCCCCCCTCATTCAATCCACAACCATCTCGCTCAACACTGCCCGCAACGGTGGCGGCGGGGTTTTTGTCTCTGCCGGAAGCCCGACCTTCATGGGAGGAGCGATCCGGGAAAACACCGCTACCTTGGGCGGAGGCGGGGGGGCGGCATTCGCGAATTCCGCCAGGTCCGTCGTGCAGCGGTTCCAAATTTACCATAATCAAAGCGCCGCCGTCGGGGGCGGGCTCCATATCTATGGCGGCTCCGAATTGTTGGCGGCGAACACCGTTGTATCGTCCAACACAAGTTCGTCCGGCGGCGGAGGCATGTATGTAGACGGAGCCACTGCTTCCGTCTACAGCCTGACCTTCGCCGAAAACACCGGGGAGCCCGCGGCGGGAGTGTATTCAAGGAGCTCGACGGTTCGCATTCAGAACTCCATCCTTTGGGACACAGGTGCCGCACTGGGGTTCGAGGGTACCGAGCCCGCGGTGAGCACCTGCGACGTCCGGATGCCCGGCGGCACGTATCCCGGTGCCGGGAACGCCAATGCCGATCCTTTGTTCAAGGCGGGGGATGCTCAATGTCATCTTCAGGCCGGGTCGCCATGTGTCAATGCGGGTGGGATAGCCGATTCACCCGCGATCGACACCGATCTCGACATAGACGGCCAGGTCCGGTCCCGACTCGGTACCGGCGGCATCGACATGGGGGCGGACGAGGCCTCATCCTGCACTCCCGTCGCGATCGCCCAGGACGTTACGGTGGAACAGGACCAAAGCCTGGCCGTCACGTTGGAGGCAACCGACACGTACGGCAACGTCCTGGCATACACCGTCGCGAAACCTCCGTCCCACGGCGCGCTGAGCGGCACCGCTCCCGATCTCACGTATACTCCGGTCCCAGGCTATGTGGGTTCGGACACTTTCAGCTTCACGGCAGGCAATGGTTATGCGACATCCGTCCCCGCCCCCGTCGCGATCACGGTCAAGAGGCACAACAAGCCGCCGGTCGCGACCCACGGTTCCCTGGCCACTGACGAAGACACTCCGGCAAGCGCGCACCTCGCCGGCACCGATCCCGACAATGACGATCTGACATATTCGATCGTCGTGGAGCCGAAGAGTGGGACGGTGGTGATCGACGCCGCCACGGGTGCCTGTACGTACACTCCGAAACGCAATGGGTCGGGCTCCGACGCGTTTACCTTCAGGGTGTGCGACCCTTTTGCCTGTGCCGTGGTTCCCGGGATCATGGAGGTGACCGTCAGGCCGGTGAACGATCGGCCGAGGATTTCAACGATCGAGCCCCAGACCATCGCGGAAGACACGCACACCGCCGCGCTTTCGTTCACCGTCGGCGATGTCGAAACCCCGGCCGAAGCCCTGTCGGTTACGGGCAGGTCGTCGAACACCGCCCTGGTCCGTAACGCCGACATCGTCTTCCAGGGCGAAGGAGAGAATCGCACGGTGACGGTGACTCCACTGCCCAACAAGAACGGAAAGGTTTATATCACCCTGGCGGTCAGTGACGGCCTGTTGTCCGCGGAGAAGACCTTCCTCCTCACGGTCATTCCTGAAGACGATCCGCCGACAATCACCCCGATCGGGTCGGAGCGGACCCGGGAGAACGTCCCGACGCCGCCCGTAGCTTTCCAGGTCGATGATATCGACAATCCGGTCGGGACGCTGACAGTCTCGGGCAGGTCCTCAAATACGGCCCTGGTTCCCGAAAGGAACATCGTCTTCGGCGGTTCCGGCGCATCCCGCACGGTGACCCTGATTCCGGCTCCCGAGCGGAACGGGATCACGACGATCACGCTCACGGTGAGCGATGGAGCGCTGCGCGCCGACACTTTTTTCACGCTCACGGTGCTTCCGGTGAACGGCCGGCCGACAGCCGACGCCGGACCGACTCAGAAGGTGAAAGAGGGTGCCGTGGTGATTCTCGAAGGGTCCAACTCCATCGACCCGGAACGGCGCATCGTTTTCTATGAGTGGACTCAGGTTGGGGGACTGCCGGTTGCGCTGCGGTCGGGGCCCGGGGGCAGGAGGGCGAAGTTCACGGCACCCGGGGGCGACCCGGATGGGATGTCCCTGCTCTTCAGGCTGACGGTGAAAGACGAGGGGGGACAGTCCGCATGGGATACCTGCATCGTCAATGTGACCCGGGCGAACAGGCCGCCCGTCGCAAACGCGGGTCAGGACCGGACCGCGCGCGCCGGGGACGTGGTGACGCTTGAAGGTTCGGCCTTGACGGAAAAGGGAATGGGAATCGCCTCATACAAGTGGACGCAAATCAGTGGGCCGCGGGTGGCGCTGCTTCCCGCGCCATCCGGTGAGAGGGTGTCGTTTGTCGCGCCGGAGCCCGACTCGGACGGCGTGTCCCTCATGTTCCGACTGACGGTGAAAGATCACCGCGGGATGCGTTCCCGCGACGAGTGCATTGTCAACATCACCGGCAGGAACCACACGCCTGCGGCAGAGGCCGGCGGCGACCGGACGGTTCAATCGGGTGCCGAGGTCGTGCTGAACGGGTCCGGGTCCTCGGACTCGGATGACGGCGTTGCGGGCTACCTCTGGAGTCAAACGGAGGGCCCCCCCGTGGCATTTTCAGACCCGACGGCGGCCCGGCCTGTTTTCACGGCACCGAGGGTGTCTCAATCGACTCGGCTGGTCTTCCGGTTGATCGTGACCGACCACTACGGTTTGCGTTCCAGGGACTCGTGTGTTGTGACCGTGAACCCTTCCGATTGAAGATGGGGCAAAGCCTCCGTGCACTGGGCGCTATGCCGGCGGTGCCGTGCGGGGGCAAGGATTTGGATTGAAGATCTCCGGCCTGGAGATAGTGAATGGACGACATCGCCCTCTTGATCAAGCCTTCTTCAGCCCGGTGCAATCTTCAATGCACGTACTGTTTCTACAGCCGCGTCAAGGACCTGTATCCCGAACCCCATGCGCTGATGACCCTGGAGACCGCGGAAACACTGATCCGAAAAACCCTGGAGCTCGGGCTGCGGGAGAACAGCTTCTGTTGGCAGGGGGGCGAACCCACCCTCATGGGAATCGGTTTCTTCCAGGAGGTGGTACGAATTCAAAGACGATATGCGACCCCCGGGCAGATCATCGCAAATTCGCTGCAAACCAACGGGATTCTCCTGGATGAGAGGTGGGCGCAATTCCTTGCCGGAAACTTCTTTCTCGTGGGCCTCAGCCTGGATGGACCGCGGGAGTGCCACGACCACTACCGCAGGACTCCATCGGGCAGGGGCACCTACGATCGGGTCATGAGCGCCGCAAAATGCCTCGAAAAACGGGGGGCGGCATTCAATATCCTGACTTTGCTCTCGGATCGGAACGTCAACCGGCCCGACGAACTGTACCGGTTCTTTCGCAGACACGGCTTTTCTCACCTGCAGTTCGTCCCGTGCGTCGAGACGGACCATTCCACGGGGAAACTGTTTCCGTACTCCGTCACAGCTCAAGACTTGGGCAGATTCCATTGCACCCTGTTCGATCTCTGGATGAAAAGCGGCTTCCATGAGGTCTCGATCCGTGCGTTCGAGGACATACTGATCGCCTTCATCGACGGAGTCGGCACCTCCTGCGTCATGCGCCCGCAATGTTCCTCCTATCTCGTGGTCGAACACAACGGAGACGTCTATCCCTGCGATTTCTTCGTGTACCCCGAATGGAAACTGGGAAACATCAACGAAGACCCGTATCCCCGGATCTTCGCCAATCCCCTTAGGAAGAAGTTCGCAGTGATCAAATCGGTCCTGCCGGGACAGTGCCGATCCTGTCGCTGGCTGGACCTGTGCCGGGGCGACTGCCCCAAGTTCAGGCCGCCGGCGGAAAATGGGGAAGTGCACCCGAGCGTGTTGTGCGAGGCGAGGAAAATGCTGTTCCAACACATGGAGCCGCACTTGCCGCGCATCAGGGAAGAGGCCCTTCGGATTCGGGCAAGCCGGGGGGGCGCCGCCGGAGTGCGCAGAAACGATCGGTGCCCGTGCGGCAGTGGCATGAAATACAAATCCTGCTGCGGCCGCTGAGAACGGTTTATTCTCCCGGTGCCGAGCACGAGGCATCACATACGGAGCCGCATGTTCGTCGTTGACGTCGGAGCCGTATTGCCGGACAATCCGGCCTCAATGGTTCGTCCGACGATTCAACAGCCGGCATGATCCCGCAAAGGAACGGGCAATGGAAACCATCTCGGAATCGATGAAAAGCCGGCGGCACTTTCTGAAGCTTCTTTCGGCTTGTGCCGCTTCGTTCCGTCTCTGGCCGGGCATCGGCCCTCATATCAATCATGCCCACGCCCAGGCCGTGCCGCAGGGCAAGCCGAACGTGCTCATGTTCGTCCTCGACGACATGAACGACTGGATCGGATGCCTCGGCAGCCACCCGGACGTCAAGACGCCGAACATCGACCGGCTGGCTCAACGAGGCGTGCTGTTCACGAACGCCCAATGCTCGTCACCGATGTGCAGCCCTTCCCGAGCCAGCTTCTTCACCGGAATCCGCCCCTCCACGTCCGGCATTTACAACAACTCCCAGCACTTTCGCAGGATCATGCCGGACGTGGTGACCCTGCCTCAGCATTTCATCGCGCATGGTTACCGCTCCATGGGATGCGGCAAGCTTTACCATTTCATAAAAACCGACCCCCGGTCCTGGCACGAGTTCTTTCCGTCCAAGAGCATGGAAAGGCCGTTCGATCCGGTTCCGCCGAACGCTCCCCTGAGCGGCCTCCCAGATGTCAACCAGTTCGACTGGGGTCCCATTGACATTGTCGACGAGGAGTTGGGCGACGGTAAGTTGGCGCGCTGGGCGGCCGATGCCCTCAGGAGACGATATGACCGGCCTTTCTTTCTGGGGGTCGGCCTCCTCAGACCGCACATCCCCCTGTACGTGCCGCGGAAGTATTTCGACATGTATCCGCCGGAATCGATCACCCTGCCGACGGTGAAAGTCAACGACCTCGACGATGTGCCGCCCACCGGCGTGTCCTGGGCGAAGTCCGAACGGCATCAGTTGATCGTGGAGCACGATCAATGGCGGAAAGCCGTGGCCGGGTACCTGGCCAGCATCAGTTTCGTGGATGCGCAGGTTGGGTTGGTGCTCGACGCCCTGGACGAAAGCCCCTACGTGAGCAACACGGTCGTGGTTCTCTGGGGAGACAACGGGTGGCATCTGGGGGAAAAACTGCACTGGACAAAGCTCACCCTGTGGGAGGAATCGTGCCGGGTGCCCCTCATCATCGCATTGCCGGGCCTCACCCCTCCGGGGAGCAAATGCGCAAAACCCGTGAGCACCATGGACGTTTACCCCACCCTCAACGAGCTCTGCGACCTGACACCCAAACCGGAGCTGGAGTGCCGCAGTATCCTTGAATTGCTGCAGAACCCGCAATCGGACATATGGGACGGACCTCCCGCTCTGAGCACCTACATGCCCGGCAATCATTCTCTTCGCGATGAGCGGTATCGTTACATCCGTTACAGCGACGGGACGGAAGAGCTTTACGATCTCAAGGCCGACCCGATGGAATGGAACAACCTTCTGGCGGGCGGGGGGACAGGCCCTGCCGGTGTGAGAGATCGTCTGGCCGCCTTCCTGCCGAAGTTCAACGCGCCTCAGGCGCCCCTGGTGCATCGTTTCTGAGCGCCTGTAATTCATCTCGCCTGTTTCGCCTCACAACGCGCCGGGGGAGGGGCGGCCGGCGTTACGCTCCGGAAGCGGTCTTCTCCCGCAAGAGATCGCCGCCTCCCGGTTGCACCAGGGTTTGGCCGTCCCGCATTATCGTTCCCGCGCGACTCTCCGCTTTGAGCGGCACGCCCGAGCCCTCCATTCCCTCCCGGGACGGGATGAGCGGAGTATCTTGCCTCGTTTGCCTCTCCGATTATTGAGAATCTCCCGGGAACAGGGCCTAAAGTATTGGAAATTCCAATTTGACCCATCGGCAAATACGGGATAGTTTACAGCCCGGAATTCAAATAACCTGCCAAGGACGCAACGATGTATGCACTTTTCGGCTTCACCTGACGCAGCACTTCCGCTCCTACCCGTGTTCGGTAGGTGCAAAGCGGGACGAAGCCGGCTTCTCCACGTTTTCCTCAGCTGTTCACCTCCATTCTCCAATTTCCATTGCCAGGCTTTTTTGATGTGAATCGCGAGGCAGAATATGCCGGTCACCGGGACGAACCATGCCGGTCGGATTCTGTGGGAGCGTCCGGGAAGTTTCATACCGAGGTGCGTTCAAGATTACGCAACACCAGCATGGCGGGAGGCCGACGCGGGCGGGGATAAACTCCGCCCCTACGGACCGATAGGCCGGTCAGACGTAGGGGAGGACTTCATGCCTTCCCGCCCAATGCACTCCTCGTGAACGCAACCTTGTACCACAACGATTCGAGTTGAAGACCGCGGAACAGGGACCAGCGGACGCAAGGCGGAAGCGGAGAGACCCCGTCCCTCGTTCGACTCCGCTCCCGCGATTGCAGGGGGAAGCTTTCCGTCTCCCGGCTCAATGTTGCCGTCTTTCACGCAAGTCGGTTTCAGCCCGGGCTTGTTCCCCTTCGCGCATCAGGGGGCTGTCGTTTCCCGAAGCCGTCTTCGGGGAGAGGGATACCGATCCCGCGCTCGCTGCCCGGCGGAATGGTCGTTGCCGCCGAGCGCTTTCGAGCGGCGGCGGGAACCGGGAGCATCGTTTCACTGGAGGTCATATCGATATGCAGAACGGATTCGAACCCATTGTCGTTTGTTTCTGCTGCCACTGGTGCTCTTATGCGGCCGCCGACCTGGCGGGAAGCATGCGGCTCCAGTACCCGGCCAACGTGCGCATAGTGAAAGTGCCCTGCACGGGACGGGTGGATGTCGTTCACGTGCTGCGCACGCTGGAACGCGGCGCCGACGGGGTATTCGTCTCCGGCTGTCTTCCGGGCGACTGCCACTACATTTCCGGAAACAACCGGGTGGTCAGGCGGGTTGCGCATGTGAAGGGATTGCTGGCAAGCATCGGGATCGAGCCGGAACGAGTGGAGCTTTACTTCAACTCGGCGGCCATGGCTCCCCAGTTTGCGCAGTGCTGTCGTGATTTCACTGAAAGGATCCGACAGCTGGGGCCTTGCCTGAGAGCCGCAAAGCCCGAAATTCGTTCAGCGCGGGGAGTGCCGGCCGGTACTTCGGTTTGATGGTTGGGAACCATGCAGGCGATGCCGGTCCACGGGGGGATGTCCGCGGGAGCAGCGGGGGAAAGGGAAAGGCGGTGACGAATGTGCAAGGCTGCGGAAAAGGCGGCTTCAATCCGGATTCGGAGGGCATGATGGCTGAAATCCTTTGCTTCGCATCGCACAACAAAAGAAAAACCGCCCAAAGAGGCTTCAGGGAATGGAGGCGCATTTTCGGGTCCGCGTTCCACTTCGATGAGAATACCCGTTGGGCCGACCTTCCCGACGAAGTGATCCTGTTCCTGTGCGAAGAAAGCCCGGAAAGGAAGAACAGCCTGTACGACCTGCTGATGAGCGCCCACTGTGGAGGAAGCGGCCGGGACTTCGAGGCCCAGGCGTTCGATCGGCTTACGGGCCTGCTCAACGCCTACTTTCTGATCTCCGATCAGGCGCGATTCGAATGCATGCGCAGGCTCGGGTGGTTGGAGAGAATCATTCGCGAGAACCAGTCGATCATTGAAATCGTCATGGACGCGGGAAGCTACGAATACTCGTCGGCGTTCGAAGTCCCGGAACCGACGCCGGCGCATCCGGGCTACGAGGAAGACCTGCAATCGCGCGGCATGGATCGGCCGGCTCTGGTGAGGAAGTACATTCCCGAAGCGCTGAGGCTGTTCAAGGAGAGGGTGAAAAGAGAGTCGCCCGCGACGCAATGACGAGGGGCGGCCGTTCGATTCGATGAAAAGCGTTTGCGTGACCGCCGACAAAGGATTCTGGAGAGTGGTGAGTGGTACCCGGGGGCCGGAGTCGATGAGGGCATGTCCCCGTTCACGTTTCCGGGCGATGAGCTGCTTTTGCCGACGGTATAGCGACAGCACCGGGCCGCTGCCCGAAGATTCAAGGCCATGCGCGGAAAAACTCAAATCGGCGCTTGTTCGAACGTGTGTATTTTCAAGAAAGGACAATGAAATGCAGGATGCGATCACGAATCCGAAATTCAACGACCCCGTCAAAGAGTATCTGGGCAAGTTCAACCTGAACCTCTGCCTGACCTGTGGGACCTGTACCAACGGTTGCCCCATCACCGGGATGCCCGGGATGGAGGGATGGGACACCCGTAAGGTGCTGCGCATGCTGGTGTACGGCATGACGGACGAGGTGGTGCAATCGAAGTTCCCCTGGCTCTGCACCGGCTGCGGCCGCTGCGTGCATGGGTGCCCCATGGGGATCGACATCGTCGGCATCATGGGACATATGAAATCGCTGCGGCCAAGGGAAGATGTCCCGGGGATTCTGCACAAGGGAGTCCTGAATGTCTTGAATACCGGGAACAATATGGCCATACCCCAGGAGGACTATTTCTTCCTGATGTCGGACATGGGACGCGAGCTTGCCGAGGAGGAATGCCCCGGTTTCTATGTCCCCGTCGACAGGGAAAATGCGAATATCCTCTTCTTTCCCAATTCGAAGGAGGTCTTCTCGGACAATGAAGACATGAAGTGGTGGTGGAAGATATTCTACGCAGCCAGGGAGAACTGGACGATTCCCTCCGAAAACTGGGAGGCGGTCGACTGGGGGCTTTTCACGGGAAACAGCGAAGCCACCAGAATCCTGGCGCAGAGAAAGATCGATTTCATGAAACGGCATACAATCAATCGCATGATCATGCCCGATTGCGGCGGCGGTTCCTATGGTTGCAGAAAAGGCATGAAGGAATGCGTGCTGGAGGATCCGAACAACAAGATCAACCACATCTACCTGTATGACTATCTCAAGGAAATCATCGAATCGGGGAGAATCAAACTCGACAAGAACCGGAATGCAGGACAAATCTTCACCTGGCACGATTCCTGTAAACACGGACGTGAACTGGAGCGCAATTTCGGAAAAGGGTATTACGACGAGCCGCGGTGGATCATCGACCAATGCGTGAACCGGTTCGTGGAGATGGTGCCCACCCGCGCAAACAATTTTTGCTGTGGTGCGGGAGGCGGCAACTGGCCGATGCCCTACGAAGAGGAATCGGCCTACCACGCGCGTTTCAAATACAAGCAGATCAAGGAAAGCGGGGCTCACGTCGTCGTCGTGGGATGCTCCAACTGCCGCGACCAGATGATGAGAAGAATCCCGAAATTCTACCCCGATTGTGACTACGAGGTGAAATACATCTGGCAATTGGTGGCCGAAACCCTGGTGATCGAACCCCGGGACGACGAAGAAATCGAGAAAGCCCAAAGAGAAGCCGCCGTCCAGTGGGAACGGCTGGGGGTTGTTGTCGACGAGGAGATGGAATAGAGCCGGCGTTACGCTCCGGAAGCGGCTTTTCCCGGCAGAAAACGGCCAAAGCCTGGTTGCGCCAGGATTTGGCCGTCCCGCATCACCACTTCTCCCCGCACGATCGTGTAAACCGGCATGCCCGTGACTTCCATTCCTTCCCAGGAGGTGGTCCGGGACTTGGTGTACATGTCCGCGCCCGTCAGGATCTTGCGGCGATTCATGTCGACGATGGTGAAATCGGCGTCGGCGTCGATGGAGATCGTCCCCTTGCGCGGGTAAACGCCAAAAATCCGGGCCGGGCTTTCGGAACAGTACCAGACCAGGTCTTCGAGCCTCAGGGTTCCATTGTTCACCTGGGTAAGCATGAGCGGGATGAATTCCTGCGCCCCCGTGATGCCCAGCGGGACCGAGAAATTGTCCTTCCAGCCGGGTTCCATGTCCGCGACGGTATGCGGGGCGTGCTCTCCCACGATCACGTCCGTGACGCCGCTCTCCAGGCTGTCCCAGGCGGTCTCCGGGCTGTACGCCCAGACATAGGTGCACGGCCCCACCTTTTCCGCCTGTTTCCTGGTCATGAGTGCCGTGGAAATCTCCAGCTCGGCGTAGACCTCCTGCCCGAGCTCGTCCTTGGCGTGCCGGATCATCTCGTAGGCACCGGGGGGCATGACCCCCAGGTGAAGGACATAAAGGGAGACCCCGGCCAAATCCGCGTAGTAAAGCGAAGCAGCCAGGCCGGCCACCATGCCGTGCCCGTACATGTATCCCTTTTCATAGGCCTCCATGTAGTGCCGGTTTTCCGTCTTACCCACGTTGATGTACTCACGGAAGGTCATCCTCCGGCACCAGTCGGGATCGTCATGATGAACGGAGCAGATCAGGCCCGTGTCCGCAACCGCTTCGTAGATCTCGTAGAGCAGGCCGTGATTGAGTACGCCGAGCTCACTGATATACGGATAGACTTCCTTGATGTGCCGCGTGTTGAAGACTTTGATGCCGATCGCCCCGGCACCGGCCAGCTTGCCGATCTGGTCCGGGTGGAGTCCCGCCCCGTAAAGCCCGAAGTCGACGCAGGCTTTCTCTCGGGCGATCCCCAGCTTCTTCTGAAAGTCCTCCAGGGTCGACGGATGGGGAGTGTTGTTGGTCATGTCGATGCAAAAAGTGATTCCCCCCGCCGCCGCCGCTCTGGTCCCGGACGTGAAGTCTTCCTTCTCCGTGTGCCCGGGCTCTCGAAAATGGCAGTGCGTGTGCCACAGCCCGGGCAGGACGCACAGACCGGTTGCGTCCACTTCCGTTCTTGCCCGGGGAAAGAGCGCCGCATGCCCGATGGCGACAATCCTCTCATCCTTCACGGCAATGTCCGCGCAGTAATGTCCGTCCGCGGCATAAATCGTGCCGCCTCGCACGATCAGATCAATCGAATTCACCACAACCCTCCCGCTCTGTTCTTCACCACCCCCAGACGATCCACCACAAAGCCCCTTCAGGTCAGCCCCAGATAGGCTTCCCGGATCTGCGGATGCCGCAGCAGCTCCCCGGCATCGCCGCTCATTGTAACCTGCCCGTTGTCCAGAACATATCCCCGGCTGCTCAATTCCAGGGCGATTTCCACGTCCTGTTCGACCAGCAGGACACTCATCCGTTCATTGACGTTGATTTTCGCCAGCACCTCGGCCAGGCGCTCCACTACGACCGGCGCCAGACCCAGGGACATTTCGTCCACCAGCAGAAGCCCGGGGCTGGCCATCAGCGCCCGGCCGACCGCGCACATCTGCTGTTCTCCCCCGGACAGGTCGCCCGCCACCCGCTTCCTCAAACGCTCCAGTTCCGGAAAGTATCCGAACACTTTGCCCAGGTCTTCATGGACCTGTCGGCGATCCTCGCGAAAGTGTGCGCCGATCATGAGATTGTCCATGACCGACATGCCCTTGAACAGTCGCCTCCCCTCGGGAACCATTGCCATGCCCTTCCTGATCCTGTACTCCACCGGCATGCCGGAGACTTCTTCACCGGCAAAATGCAGGCTCCCGGCCGCCGCGGGCAGCAGGCCGACGACCGTCTTCAGGAAAGTGGTCTTCCCGGCTCCGTTTGCTCCGACCAGTGCGACGAACTCCCCTCGCTCGATAGTGAGGTCCAGTCCCCAGAGGACCTGGGTGTCGCCATATTTCACCTCGAGGTCTTCAACAACGAGGATGCTCATGGTTGTGCCGCCCTTTGCGCCAGGTCCCTGCGCTGACGATCCGCAAAGCGCTTTCCGAGGTAGGCCTGGATCACCTCGGGGGATTCCACGATCCGGGCCGGGGTGCCCTCGGCGATCTTCTTCCCGAAATGGAGCACCACGATGCGATTGCACACATTCATGATCGCCTTCATGACGTGTTCGACCACGACGATCGTTATGCCCAGGTTCTTGTTGATGTGCTGTATGAGGGCCATCGTCTTCTCGATTTCCGCGTGATTCAGGCCCGCCATGACCTCATCGAGCAAAAGAAGCGCGGGCTCCATGGCAAGCGCCCGGGCCAGTTCGAGTTGCTGCCGTTCGGACAGCGTGAGCTGCCGTGGAAAGAGGTCCGCCTTGGACGCGATGCCCACCTGTTCGAGGGCGACGCGCGCTCGCTCGATCACCCGGCTCCTGGTGGGAATTTTGTGGCCTGAAAACATGGCGCCCACGGCGACGTTTTCCACCACGGTCAGCCTGTCGAAGGGCTTCACCACCTGGAAAGTCCGGGCGATGCCGAGCTTTGCCCTTCGGTGGGGTTTCAGGCGCGAAATCTCGGTGCCGTTGAACTTCAAAGTTTCCGACCGGGCGGGACAGAGTCCGGAAATGGCATTGAGCAGAGTCGTTTTGCCAGCCCCGTTGGGACCGATCAGGCCGAGCACATCCCCCTCGTGGACCGATAGGTCGACTGCGCTCAGCGCCTGAACTCCACCGAAGCTCACGGATATGGCCTTGCCTTCCAGGAGGGTCATCGAATGACCTCCTTCGGCTTGCCCCGCCTTTTGAACCAACGGAGATGATGCAGCAATCCCTGCGGCATGAGCGTGACGACGAGCACGATGAGCATGCCCAGGAGGAGCAGGTGAATTTTCAGGAACTTTCCCCAGATGATGGTGGCGAAAAGTTCCAGAAAGGCAGCTCCGATGAGCGGTCCGAACACGGTCCCCAATCCTCCCATGAGCATCATCACATAGCCCTTGATGGAAATATTGATGTCAAAGGCGCTTGAAGGCTCTATGAAAGTAAACCAGTAGGCCCAGACCCCTCCCGCCAGGGCGGTGAACGATCCGCTGGCGGCCCAGGCCATGATCTTCATGGCCGTCGTGTTGATGCCCATAACCTGGGCGCCCTGTTCGCTGTCCCGAAGCGCCCGGAGCGCATATCCCAATGAACCGCGATCGAGCCAGTAGACCGTGGCGGTGGCACCCGCCAGGATGAGCAGCATCACCAGATAGATGATCTTGTAGAGCATGGCCGGTCCCATGGGGTTGATGGGCAAGGCGAGGCCCTGGGCTCCTCCGGTGATGCCCCCCACGTTGATGACCATCTCCATCATCGCCATGTTCAACGCCACCGTGGCTATGGCGAAGTAGTGACCGCTCAGCCGCAGCAGCGGCCAGCCCACCATGACGGCGACAACGACCGCCACGGGTACGGTCAGCGCCAATGCAAGGCCGAAAGGCAGCCCCAGCGCCATGCCGACACCTGTACTGTAGGCCCCGATGCCGAAAAACACCGAATTCCCGAAGGCGTGATAGCCCGTGTATCCCACGATGATGTTCAGACCCTGGGCCACGATGCCGTACATCAGAATGCTCGTGAGCACTCGGAGCCAGTAATTGGACAAAACGAACGGGGCAAGGATCAAAAACACGAGCACCGCGGCTCCAAGGACAATGGAGGGAAGTGCAGGGCCAGCGTCTTTCTTGTCGAAACCCGCCATGGGAAAACCTTCCGCCTAGGAAATCTCTCCGTAGAACCGCTTTCCGAACAATCCCTGGGGACGAAGGACAAGAATGAGCAGAAAAATGATGAATGCAACGATATTCTGGTAACTTACACCCAGTACGAGCGAGGCCAGCGCCTGGATCAAACCGTAGAGCAGGCCCGCCAGCACGCACCCTTCAACGCTGCCGATGCCGCCCAGCACGGTGATCACGAAAACGGCCCCTATGAACTCCCGCCCCATGATCGGGGAGATGGGAAACAACATACTGGCCAGACTGCCCGCCGCTCCCGCCAGGGCCGCCCCCGCCCCGAACGTCAGGGAATAGACCCGAAAGGGATTGATCGCCATGAGCCGGGCCGTCTCCTTGTCGAGGGCGGTGGCCAGGATAGCGTGACCCGCCCGGGTACGCCGAAGGAAAAGATAGAAACCGCCCGCGAGGATCAGGGCGAATGTGAAGGTGAGCAACCTCACGTAAGGAATGAAGACCGTTCCGACCTTCAGGGAGCTCCCCGTGTAAGAGGTGTTCACGGAATGGAAATCCGAGGAGAAGAGCAGGATGACCACGTTGATGAAAAACATGTCCAGCCCGAATGTCAGGATCAGGGAAAGCAGGAGGCTCGTGCGCATGACCCGGTTCAGCAACAGTTCCTGGAGCAGGTATCCGATGACGAACAGCACCGCCATGGACAATGGAATCGTCAGGAAGGGATCCAGGCCGAAATGCGCGAAAGCCCAGTAACCGACATACGCTCCGATCATGATAAAGGCTCCGTGAGCCAGGTTGATCACCCCCATGACGCCCCAGACCATCGAAAAGCCGATCGTTGCGGTGGCGTACAGCCCGCCCAGGAGGAGCCCGTTGATAATGGTCTGAAACAACATATCCATCTTTCATCCCGACAACTGGAACGGACGATGCTCGATAACCGTGTTTCATGCCGGCTCCCCGGGCGATGACCCATGGGAACCGGCGCGTGTTCCGAATGGATGCGGATCAGTTCCAGGGGGCCTTGGGGTACTGAACCGGGGTCTGGCGCACCTGGATGGGGAAAACCACCTTAGGTTGTCCGTCCTGGATCTGAGTGACCGACAGCTTCGCCGCCGTGTTGACTCCCTGCTCGTTGAATTGAAAGTCGCCGTAGAATGTCTGCCCTTTCAATTTCAACAGGGCTTCCCGGACTGCGTTCGTGTCGAGCGAGCCGGCGTTCTCCACGGCCATCTGGAGGATGATGCCAGCGGCGGTGCCGCTGGCCGCCTGGTATGTGGGATCCTTCTGGAATTTTTCCTTGTACGTTTTTGCGTACGTGTCGGAATCCTTCACGATGATTCCGGTGTAGGTGAGGGTCGGCACCCAGTAGTCGGTTCCCATGACTTGGTTGGCGGCCGAACCGAGCGCGTTCCTGAAGTCGGGAACGGCGATCGACATGGCTAGGCCCACCAGTTTGGGATTGACCTGCAGTTCCCGCATGGACTTGACCAGCAGGATGGAATCCTGGGTGTAGCCGGTGCACAGGATCGCCTCCGGGTTCGCGCCCTTGACGGCGGTTGCGACCGAGGACAAGTCGGCGGCACTCTGAGGGTATTTCCCGAGATAGACCACTTTGATCCCCATTTCCTCGGCCTTCCTGCGTGCGGCTTCAGCGGTGATGTTCGGGAACAGGGAATCGGGTCCGACTATGGCCATGGTCGCAGGCCTCTTTTCCAGGGTGCCGATGAGATCGAGAATGGGATACAAGCCCGTGCCGGCCAGCGGCGAAGGACAGAAAACGTAGCGGTAGCCACGCTGGTAGATGCTGTCCGCGGTTGCCATCGGCACCATGGTCAGGATGTTGTATTTTTCGCTGATGGCCGCCGTTGCAGTTGCGATCCCGGAGGAATAGGGGCCGAACAGAAATTTCACCTTGTCCTCGGTGATCAGCTTTTCAGTCAAGCGGGCGCTGGTCTGCGGATCACTTTCGTCATCATTGTATACGATTTCCACCTTGTATTTCTTGTCCCCGATTTTCACTCCGCCCTGAGCATTGGCCGCATCCTTCCAGTAATCATAGCCCTGCTTGAGAAACTCTCCTTCACGGGCGAACTTGCCGCTCAGGCTCACGGCCGCGCCGATCTTGATGACGTCCTCGGCACATGCCGTTGCCCAAAAGCTCATGGACATCGTGAACACGGCAACTGCCGCCAAAACGGGAATCAGTCTTACCTGGGGCCTGGATTTCATGGAGCACCTCCGATTGGGGTAAACTCAATGACACGGACCACAGCGGTCCGCAGTTCGCCTCCCTGAAGAGGAATCCGGATAAACCGAAATAGTTGTGCTGCTATCCATCGGTATCCGACCAGGGGCCACGATTGGCTCATTATCCTATAAAAAGGCGGATTCAGAAACACTCTGTCCGTGAACGGCACCCCGACCCGCTGTCATGGCCGCGCCGGCAAACCACGCTCCGGGAAGTATGACGACGCCCGGTTCCACTCAAGGCAATTCAGAACTCCGTGGCAGCGACAACTGGTGGCGACCAGGTACCGCCCCGGGGTTTGCTCGACGACCTTCAGCCGGGCGGCGAGATACCCGGCAGGATAGCCCCCTACTCCGGGCGCAAGCTGCCAACTCCTCACTACTACGATGCCGTAACCCGGAAGCACGATGCTTTCGAGGTGTTCGAACAAATTGCCAAGTCGTCGTTGCCTGGTGTGGGTGCAGATGTCGTCCGGTTCGTTGCACGCGTCGGGGCAGATGAACGTGGCGTAGCTGGCGAAGAGTGTTCCGTCCGCAACGCGGTAAGGATTCGGCACCTGGCTGTCGGCCGCGTCGGGAACGGGGAGCATTCGCGCGCTTCCCGTTCGGCTCAGCCTGTTGAGCACCCAATGAAAAGCCACATGGACAGGGACGGCGGGAATGATCCAAACCTCGTCGGAGAACTCCTCCCGGGATAAGTAGGATAATGCGTCCTCGGCTTGCGTCGGGAGTCCGAAATCCCTTTCCACGGCTTTCAGTCTCTCCTCGCGGTGATCCACCACGCGAATGGATGCCCTCGGGAATCGCTTCTTGAGTCTCTCCGCCGCAAGCCGACCGAAGCGGCCCGCCCCCAGGATGCGAATCGCCCGGGGAGGGAAGGGCTGCGGCACGGAAGAATTCCGTTGCTGGATCATCGATACCTTTCGTTTGATCTTTGCCGGGTCTATGGTAAAAATAAACAAGAAGGAAAATTTTCCCGTTCATGCCGACGGGATGATCTCAGGTCATTGCGTCCACCTCGCAAAGGGTTAGGATGGGTAACATTTTTGCCGTCTTCGACAAGATCGCCGAAGAGCGTATCCGGGAAGCCGCGAAAAACGGCGAATTCGACAACCTGCCCGGCAAGGGGCAGCCGCTCAACCTGGAGGACGACAGCCACCTGCCCCAGGATATCAGGCTGGCCTACAAAATCCTGAAAAACGCCGACTGTCTTCCTCCCGAACTGGAGCTCAGGAAGGAGATCCGCACCACGGAGGCCCTCCTGGCCGGCATGGAGGATACCCGCGAAAAATACAGGCAGATGAAGAAGCTGAATTATCTGATCATGAAGCTCAACATGACCCGCCGCTCGTCGTTTGCGCTCGAAGAGAACCAGGTCTACTACGAAAAAGTCGTCGACAAGATGGAAGCGAAAAAGGAAGAGAAGTAGATCGCGCCGCCCTGATGACTTGCCGGGCAGGGAGCCATGAAGGTCCCTGTCGTTGCTTTCACGCGCTCTCCATATTTCATGAAAAGCCGCCGTCAAACAACAACTGAAGAGTCTCTCGAAAGCTATAGGCTTTTTCCAGGCAAGCACCATCATATTCATAATATCAGAACAGTCTCTCTTGTCAAGACTTGTCACAATTTCCATGGGCGGGATTCCCTGTTGCTCGTTTCATCACACCATTGCGTCCTGGTTCCGAATCAATGACACCAGGGGTTAATCATGGCCGACCATTCGGAAATACACTGAATTCTTGCCCGGCAAAGATAATGCTGCCACAGCATGATCGGTTTTCATCGTGCAGGAATCGTCCCAATCAATGACAATGCGTGAGAAAATGCCGCACTCATACTGGCGCAAGCCCGTGTCCGTATGGTTTACCCGGATTCATGCGGACCTGAAGGATAGAATCGGACGGCTTCGGAGCACGTCGCCGCGGGGAGGGTTTTGATCGTTCGAGGGTGTCCTGGCGAAATGACGGTTTCGAATGAAGCCATCCCGGCCCGGCACATTTTCACAGTTCGGTGCCGGCCCGAGGTCCATACGGGTTTGCGAGAGCGCGCCCAAGACCCGGCACGTTCCCGTCCTTCGCAGTGATTCGTCTCCGGCGGACCAGGTCGAGCACAGGGGGTGAGCGCGCGGCCCGGCCGGATCATGCCGTGCGCGCCCCCTTTCCGGACGCTGCGTCATCCCCGGTGCGGCGGTTTGGAATCGGAATGCTCCGGGGGGGACGTGAGCACGATAAAACCGTGTCCACCCTTGTATGCGCGACGGGTTGGACGCGCGCTCCGGTCGGATCGTGGCCACGATGAAACCGCGACCGCCCTACCTCCCTGCGGGAGAACCCGGCAACAGGGGGGCGAACCGCTTGTCCACACGATCGATTTCCAACTTGATCCGCTCCTGCAACTTCGCGTAGGCCTCCTCGAGGGATGGTTCCATCACCACGATCTGCCCCTGGCTCATGATGATCCGCTTCAATTCCGGGATCTTGAGCTTTGTCGCAGACTTCAGGTAGACCGGCTGGATATAGAGAATCATGTTGCTGATGGGCAGAATGATCATCTTGCCCCTGGCGACCTGCGACCCCACCTGGTCCCAGAGTGTGAACTGTTCGGATATCCTCGTGTCCTGGTTGATCAGTGCGTAGATCTGCGAGGGTCCGTAGATCAGTTCGCCCTTTGGGAAGTTGTACACGATGATCTTTCCGTAATGGGGCGGGTCGGATCCGGCCAGCGCCAGTGCCCTGAGATTGTCGCGTCCCTTGGGGCTCATGGGTGCGAGCAGAAGGAAATCGAAGCGGCTCGGATCGATGAGGTCCAGCGTCACGTAGTAAGGCTTGATGGTCACTGGAGTCCTGTCCTGGAAAGTCTTGGCGGGTTCCCACATGTCTTCCTGCTGGTAGTAGACTTCCGGATCGGTCTGCTGATACTTTGCGTAGATATTCATCTGGATTTCGAAAATGTCCTGCGGGTAACGGACCTGGGACTTGAGCTCGGGCGGCATCTGGTCGGCATTCCGGAACACGCCCGGATAGATCCTTGAATAGGCCCGTACAATGGGATCGCCGGGCTCGAATACGTAATATTCCACTTTTCCGCTGAAAGCGTCCACGACGATCTTCACGGAGTTACGAATGTAGTTGAACCTGTCCCTGCCCCACTGTGAGGGAGTGGCTCCGGGGTAGAATTCCGAAGTCGTGTAAGCATCCTGGATCCAGTAGAGCTTGCCGGGTGTTACCACCGCATAGGGATCTCCGTCCAGAAGGAGGAAGGGCGTGAGGATCCGGATCCGTTCGAGGAGATTTCTGCGAAAGAGTATCTTGCTGTCCGGGGTTGTCTTGGTCGTAAACAGGAGGTTGCGGTCTCCGAAGTGGTAGGCGAAGAGGAGCCTTCTGAGAAAGGACGACAGGGGAACGCCGTCCTCGGCCTTGTAGCTCACCATGGTGTTGCTGTTTCCTTTCGGGTAGTCGATTTCCCCGGCGTCGTTGGGCGCGATGACGTAGGTGTAGGAACCCAGTCCGATGTAGACCCCCGGTTGTTCGATCCTGAAGCCGTATTCGGACTCGGGGGGAATCCCCTTGATGAACCAGGTCATGGGCTCGTCCCCGCCCTGGCTGGCCGGCGTCATGACAGCGCCGTAGCCGTGGGTGTAGGACAGGTGTTCATTCACCCAGTTGCGGGCCGCTTCGGGAATGAGCGTATAGTCGAGCTCGCGCACGCTGAGGAAGACCTGCTGAGGCATCCCGTTGACCGTGTACCGCCCCACATCCACGCTCGGAAAGGTATAGTAGGTGCGCAGCTGCTGGAGCTGCTTGTAGACGTCGTCCAGGAGTTCCCCGTCCCAGACGGGAATATTCCTCAATTGCGCCTTGACCTTCGGCGACGCGACATCGGCCGCAGTGCGGGCCGGGGTGAAATCGCGCGTCTGGACCGTGTTGAGATTGTATGCGGAGAGGGTGGCTTTGATGTTATTGACGATGAAGTCTCTTTCCCGCGAAACCTCATTGGGTTTCACCACGAGTTTTTCCACGGTCGCCGGTAGGAACGCGGAATAGCGCAGGCCCAGGACGAGCACGAATCCCACGGCGAAGACAACCAGCGGTTTCAGCCCCTTGCGGGTCTGGATGAATGCGATCATTGAGAAGGCGGTTCCCATGAGGAAGAAAAGGGTCAACCAGATGAGCGCCCAAATGACGTACATTTCGACGAAACCGCCCCCGTAAAACAGAGGCATGTGCGCCTCGCTGTAGAGGAGCTCGTAGCGCTGTAAAACGTAGTCCCAGGTCTCGATGAGAAAAATCAGGAGAATGAGAATGCTCAGATGCAGCCTGACCCCCGCGGGAATGGGTTGCTCCTGCCGGGCGAGGAGCCGGCGCTCGAGCAGGTAGAGCGCCACCAGGCCAACGAGCAGCAGCACGAAGGCGATGAGCAGCCGGCGCTGGACAAGCGTATAGATGGGATAAGAAAACAGGTAGTAGCTGATGTCCTTGCCGTAAACCGGGTCCGGCACACCCGTCTTCGGTCCCGCCACATACAGCAGAAAGGCTTCCCACTTCTCGAATATCGGCAGGGCGATAATGACGGCCAGGATAAGCGACAAGGGGGTGTAGACCCAGAGCGACCCGGACCTGAACATCCGGACGATGTTCAAGTACCGGTCGAGCGGGGCGATCCTGAACCTCGACGGAGCGGGCGGCACATTACCCACGTATCGCGAAGCTACCCAGAAATTGAGGAAAAAAATCAGGAAAAACAAGAGGGTGACTGCTCCGAAGACGATGTAACGGTAGAGGAGCCGCAGCCAGTAGTAAAGCCCGTACCCGAGGGAATCGAACCACCAGATGTTGATCAGGTAGTCGACCGAAGCAAGGCTGGACAGGATAACAACAGCCGAGATGCCCAAAATGCCGATCAGGATGATGAGAGGCCAGCGTGCCCAACGATTCATTTCCGACTCCTTTGGCACCGGTGAGGAAGAAACCCTAATGATGCGATCGATGACTCCGGGAAAAATTAAAGAATTGAACCATATCGAACGCATCGGGTCAAAGATTTTCGCAGCCGTTTCCAGTGCATCCCCGCCGTGCTTCGAGCATTTGCGTTGACGCCGGCCGGCAAATGCGATAGACAGTGCATGAAGAGTCGTGCGGCGGCGTGGCCGTCGACCGTGCGCCGGGTTTTTCTCCATCGGGTTTACCCGCTGGAACAGGCAGAAGATAATCAGTTCTTTGAAATTATACAGGCACAGGTATCCAATTTTAGGGATTCAAAAGGGAAGACGGTGCGATGCCGTCGCGGTCCCGCCGCTGTAAACGGGGACGAAAACCGCCGGTTTGCCACTGGTCCGGAATCAACGGGCCGGGAAGGCGTGGTGAGTAGGCTGATCCGTGAGCCAGAAAACCTGCCTGCGCCTCAGGGGTTCTCAGGGCCGGAATGGAACGGCATTCCGTGGGGAACGCGGTATTCCCTGATGAGAAAAGGATCAAGTCGAGCTGGGTGCAGTCCTTGAAACTCCGCAAGAAAAGGGGTTTTGAGGACTTTTTTTATTTGATCGCCCTCGACACGCCTTCGGTACCGGGCGGGACGATGCCAAAGGCTGTATGTGAAGCGTCGGGTCTGGGCCCGCGTAGTCGTGTCTTCACCCGGTCGGCAGGGGTCGGAGTCGGAGAGATGCAATGGCTTTGAACGAGCTCATGGGTTCAACGGAGGATCGGCCGGGATTGGTGGAAGCGGGGCGCTCCATCGAGATGGAGAGTTTCCGCATCATCGATGCCGAAATGGGGGAGCATTCTTTTCCCGAGGACCACTGGCAGGTGGTGCGTCGAGTGATCCACACCACGGGCGATTTCGATTATGCCCGGCAGATTCGGTTTCATCCCCGGGCCGTGGCCTCGGGGGTGGCGGCGTTGACACGGGGCGCTTCCATTTTCGCCGATACGCGCATGATTGCTGTGGGGCTGTCGCCGTGGCGATTGCAGTGGTACGGGAATGAGGCGGTGGTTCCGGCACTTCACCCGGAAAGCCGGATACGGGCCGAAGAACAGGGGGTCACGCGTTCGGTTGCCGCATTCAGGGGCGTTTCCGACCAATTGAACGGTGCCGTTGTGGCCATCGGGAACGCACCCACCGCACTGCTCGAGGTGCTCCGTCTCGTTCGTGAAGACGGCGTGCGCCCCGCGCTGGTGATCGGTGTCCCGGTGGGATTCGTGCAGGCCGCGGAATCCAAGGACCAGCTCCGGCGGATGACCGATCAGCCCGCCATCGCCGTTCTCGGCCGCAAGGGAGGAAGCTCCGTGGCGGTGGCCATCCTGCATGCACTTTTGGAATTGGCCGGAAATGCCAACCAATAAGGAAATTCAGCCATGTTCGGCACTCTTTACGGGGTCGGAGTCGGGCCTGGGGATCCGGAACTGCTCACGCTGAAGGCGGTGAAAGTTCTGAAGGAGGCGGCCCATGTTTTTGCCGCTTCCTCGTCCAGCAACGATTACAGCCTGGCGCACGACATCGTGCGGGAGCATCTGCCGCCCGGAACTCCCATCGACCAGTTGGCTTTTCCCATGACCTTCGATTCCGAACACCTGGAAAATGCATGGACAGCCAACTGCGAACAGGTGGTCGAGATTCTCAGGCAGGGAAAGAACGTCGCCTTCATCACACTCGGAGATCCGCTCACCTTCAGCACGTTTATCTATCTCATGAGGAAGGTGCGCAGCAGGCTTCCCGAGGTCAACGTCGTCGTCGTCCCCGGCATCACCTCCTACCAGGCCGCCGCGGCCTGCGCCAATCTGCCCCTGGCCGAAGGCGAGGAAGCCATCACCATCATATCGGGAGCCAAGGGCGGAACCCGCCTGAACGAGGCGATCGAAACGGCCGACAATGTGGTGCTCATGAAGACGTACAAGCAGTTTCCCCAGATCCTGGCGCAGATCGAGGAAAAGGGGCTCGAAGACAAGTGCTGTTTCATCAGCCGCTGCGGACTTGAGGGCGAGATTGTGGAACGGGACTATCGGAAGATGAGGACGCTCAAGCCGCACTACCTCTCTCTCATGATCATCAAGAAACGCGGCATGGAACCCCGGTGAAGGGAGGTCGGGAAGATATCCCCGCCATGGAACGGACGGTTCGGCGTCACACGGTGCTGTCGGGTAATTGCGGGATTTCCGTGCTGTGCTGGGCCGGATTCGCCCTCCTGATTGTCGTTGCCGCGTTCCTTGCTTCGGGAATCGGCTCCTTTGAAACGTCCTACCGCACGATATTCCGGCTCTGGATATCCCCCTTTGATTCCGATTCGGCGGCGGGCATCGACGATACGGTGCGATACATCGTTATCAACGTGCGGCTGGCCAGAGTCTGCCTCGCATTCATCGTGGGCGCGGCACTGGCGCTTGCGGGGACCGTCTACCAGGGGGTGCTGCTCAATCCGCTGGCCGACCCTTTCACGCTCGGGGTCTCCACGGGAGCGGCCTTCGGCGCCTCGCTGGCGATTCTTCTGGGACTGGGGGGCATGCAGCTTTCGGGGATCAGCGGCCTGCCCCTGGCGGCCTTTGCCGGAGCGATGCTCGCGCTCTACCTGGTCTATCTTCTTGGGCGCATTGACGGGAGGATCCACGCCACCACGCTGGTGCTTGCGGGGATCATCGTATCCACCTTTCTGTCGGCATGGATCAGCCTCCTCAAGAGTCTGAACGAAGACTCGGTATCCACCATCGTTTTTTGGATCATGGGGAGCCTTTCGGGCAAGAGCTGGACTCATGCCGTCCTGGTGCTGCCATATCTGGTGGCGGGCGGGGCCGGGATTCTCATCTTCACCAGGGAGCTCGATATCCTGAGCCTGGGAGACATCCAGGCGCAACATCTCGGTGTCAACGTCCAGAGGGTGCGATTCTGGCTGCTCCTGGCCGCTTCGCTGGCGACCGCCGCGGCGGTGGCGGTGAGCGGCATCATCGGGTTCGTCGGGCTTGTTGTGCCGCACCTCGCGCGCCTGGTCGTGGGACCCCGGCACGGGCGACTCATTCCGGCAACCCTGTTGACCGGCGGATTGCTCGTGCTCGTTTCCGACACCATCGCGCGAAGCCTGCTGCCGAACGGCGAGGAATTGCCCGTAGGCGTTGTGACGGCGATCCTTGGAGGACCTTTCTTTTGTTACCTGTTGCTGCATCGCAAGAAGTACCTGCAACTGTGATTCGCCTTGACAGGGTGACCTGCGGCTATGCCGGGCAAACGGTGCTCAAGGACCTCTCCTTTCTTGTCCGGCGCGGGGAATTCATCGGCGTGCTGGGACCGAACGGAGCGGGGAAGTCCACGCTCATGCTGGCGTTGAGCGGTATCGTGCCGGTGCAGTCGGGTTCGATCGAGATCGAAGGGAAACCGCTGGCCCGTCTCAAGGCCAGGGAACGGGCCCGCCTGATGGCCGTGGTGGCTCAGGATATCGACCTGCGCTTTCCCTTTCGCTGCGAAGAAGTGGTCCGCATGGGGCGATATCCTCATCAGAAACGCTGGCAGATGGAGAGCCCGGAGGACGAAGCCGCGATCCGGAGAGCGCTCGGGGCGACGGATACCGCCATGCTGGCCAAGCGCCTCATCACGGCGGTCAGCGGCGGCGAAAAACAGCGTGTTGTGATGGCGCGCTCACTCGCCCAGGAAACCCCCATCCTGCTGCTCGACGAAGCCACGTCGGCCATGGATATCCACCGCAAGCTCCTGATTTTCCGGGTGCTCGACCGCCTGAACCGGGAGGACGGCCTGACGGTGGTGGCGGTGCTCCACGACGTCAATCTGGCCGCTCTCTTTTGCAGGAGAATGATCTTTCTCAAGAACGGAGAGCTCGTGGCCGACGGCGCGGTCGATACCGTCCTGAACGCGGACGTTCTGGAGCACGTCTACGAGACGCCCGTGATGGTCCGCGAGATCGAAGGAACGGAAAAGCGGCAGGTGGTTTTTCTCCCGTAGTCAAACGGCGTGCTGCGGCGAGGTTCGCACGAGGCCCTGAGCATGTCCTTTCGGGACGTGGGTCCGTCGTGCGGTTGGATTCACGGAAACGAAGCCCGACACCGGGCTTCCGGGAGGAGGTTCCTTGAAGCCGTCTCGATGGGTCCTGGCATTCCTTCTGGTCGCGTCGATTCTTCCCCCCCGCGCCGGGGCGGTGCAGATCACCGACGATCTCGGCACGACCGTCACACTCTCTCGACCGGCCGGGCGCATCATCTCCTTGTACGGAGCCTTCGCGGAAATGCTCTACGCCGTCGGGGCGGGCTCCCGGTTGACGGCGCGCACCCAGGCGGATGCCTATCCCCCTGAGATCCTGAAACTGCCGTCGGTGGGGACCCACATGAAGCCCAATTTCGAAATGATCATCGGCTTCAAACCCGACCTGGTGATCCAGAGCGCCAGCCGCCGCGAAGAGATGCCCGACATGGAACGCTTGTCCGGAGCGGGGATTCCGGTGGCGGTGTTTGCCCCGAAGAGTTTTGAGGACATCTTTTCGACCATGGAGCGGCTGGGAGTTCTCACCGGTTGCGAAAGCGAAGCCGGAGCGGCCGCTGCCCGGATGAAGCAGCGGCTGGCGCGCGTACAGGCGAAGCTCGCCGGCGTCGAGAAGCGGCGGCGCGTTTTTTTCGAGGTCCGCGCGGAGCCGCTCACGGGTGCCGGGCGCGGCTCCATCGTGCAGCAGATCCTGGCTGCGGCCGGGGCCGAGAACGTTCTGCGGAGCGAGAAAGCCATCGTGCAATACAGTCTCGAGGCCCTGCTGCTCGACGACCCGGATGTGTACGTCATGCAGCGGGGTCCGATGAACCGAAACCCCGCCGAACTTGCAGCGCGGGCGCATTTCGATCGTTTGAGGTGCGCGAAGGAGGGCAAGATCGTTCCCGTCGACGAATTCATCTTTTCGAGGCCGGGCCCGCGTTGTGTGGAAGCCGTCGAGCAACTTGCCGCGGCGCTCTATCCGACGATATTCGACGAGGGCGGGCGTTAGTTTTGTGATAGGATCGGTCTGTGCCGGGACGCAACACCGGCTGTGACGGAATGACTCATACGGATTTGCGTTCAAAATGATACTCTAAAAGCGTGTGGGGTGCGGGGGAATCATTCCCCCGCTCTTTTGTGCTTGAAAAATCCATCTTGAACGCAACTTCGTATCAGGGGATCTCGAAGAGAAAATGGCCAGCGCTTCCGATCATTCACACGGGCGCCGGGCAGGAAAGGAACTGCGCCGGGGATTCAGCACGGGGACGGCGGTGACGGCTGCAGCCGTGGCGTCGCTGAGGTTGTGCCTCACCGGCAGGGCGGTCGAGATCGTGGCGGTCCGCCTCCCGAACGATGTCTTCCTTCCCGTCGCGGTGAAGTCCTGCCTCCTGGACGGTCGGTTCGCCGTGGCGACGGTGGTGAAGGACGGCGGAGACGATCCGGACGTGACCCACAACGCGGAACTGTCGGTGCATTTGAAGTGCGATCGACGCGCGGCCGAAGCGTTTCATCCGGAGGAACGCCGCCGGCCGGAGGGACACCGTGACGAGCGGCGGTCGGGGGCGACGGACGGGAGCATTTCGGGAATTCGGCTCATCGCGGGAGAGGGGGTTGGCGTCGTGACCAAAGCGGGTCTTCCCGTGCAGCCCGGAGAGCCGGCGGTCAACCCCGTGCCGAGGGAAATGATCGTGCGCAACCTGGCCGACGAGCTCTGGAGAACGGGAGGTTGCGGTGCGCTGCCTTTCGATGTTGCCCCGACCCCGAGCGAACCTGGAAAACCGAATGTTTTCCTTCCCTGGTCTCTTGCGGGGATCCGCGTTGACGGCGGTCCAAACCTGGAAATCGAGATCGAAGTTCCGAAAGGCACGGAAATCGCGCGCCACACGCTCAATCCCAGGCTGGGAGTCGTGGGGGGCATTTCGATACTTGGGACGACCGGGCTCGTCAAGCCGTTTTCCCACGAGGCCTACGAGGAAACCATTCATGCATCGCTGTCGGTTGCCGCGGCCTGCGGCTGCCGCGGCGTTGTGCTCAGCACCGGCGGGAAGAGCGAGCGCCTGGCGCGCAGCCTTCTGCCCGAGCTGCCGCCGGAGGCGTTCGTCCAGGTGGCCGATTTTTTCGCATACTCGGTGCGTGAAGCCGTCCGCATGGGATTTCGGAGTATCATCCACAGCGCCTTTTTCGGCAAAGTGGTGAAAATGGCCCAGGGGCACGCCTACACGCACGCGCACAAAGTTGCCCTGGATTTGTCTCCGGTTGCGGAGTGCGCGGAACAACTGGGGCACGACACGGAGTTTTGCAGCGAGCTGGCCGCGGCCAACACGGCGCGCCAGGCACTCGATCTGCTGCTCGGCCGCGATGCCGCGGATGTCCTGCGAGCCGTTTCATGCCGGGCGGCGGAACAATCCCGCCGGCTCTCGGGGGATCGGCTCGATGTGCGCTTGCTGCTCTTCGCCCATGATGGAACCATGCTTGCGGATGTGACGGAACCATGCAGACCGGTCTGAAACCGAATCCCGAGGAATGGCGCCCGCCGCTGGTGGTCCTGGTGGGAATGGGAATGGGCGCGGAGGATCTCAGCCCGCGGGTGCTGTCCTGGATCGAACGGGCGGATGTGCTCGTCGGCGGGAGGCGGCTGCTCGATTGCTTCCCCGACCACCCAGGGGAGCGCATTCCGCTGCTGTCCTCCCTGGATGAAGCTATCGAGCGGCTATGCTCGGTGGCACGGAATCGGCGCACGGTGGTGCTCGCCTCCGGGGATCCCTTCTTCTTCGGGATCGGTCGCAGGCTGGTCCAGGCGCTCGGCAAGGAGCATGTATTCGCCCTGCCCAACGTCACCAGCATCCAGGCATTGTTCGCGCGCCTGCTCGAACCCTGGGACGATGTCAAGGTCGTCAGTCTCCACGGCCGAAGCGAGACGGCCAATGCCGGGCGCTGGCTGGACGATCTGAGGCATTGTTCCCGGATGGCTTTCTTCACCGATCCCCGGCGCACTCCCGCCTGGATCGCCCGAGAGATTCTGGCGGCGGGATACGCGCACCACACCATGATTGTGGCGGAAGACATCGGGCTTCCCACGGAACGCATCGGGCGCTTCACGTTGCGGGAAGCAGCGGACAGAGCTTTTTCGACGCTCAACCTGGTGGCGGTATTTGCCGACCGGGACCACTGCCGGGCTCCCGCCGCGCCGTTCGAGGACACCGTATTGGGGCTGCCCGAGGATGCGTTCATGCACGAGGCCGGGCTCATCACCAAGACGGAGGTCCGGGCCGTCGTGCTGGCGCATTTGCTGCTGCAGCCGGGCGGAGTGCTGTGGGATGTGGGTTCCGGGAGCGGATCGGTCTCCATCGAGGCGGCGCGCGTGGGGCGGCTCCGCGAAGTGATCGCGGTGGAGCGCAACGAGGATCGGTTTCGTGATCTGGTGGCCAATATCGAGCGTTTCCGATGCCCGGAGGTTCGCCCGGTATTCGGGAGCGCCCTGCAGGTCCTGGCCGGGGTTCCCGATCCGGACAGGGTTTTCATCGGCGGCAGCGGGGGGGAGCTTCCGATGCTGCTGGACATGGTATCGAAGAGGTTGAGGCCCGGCGGACGCGTGGTCCAGACGGCGGTGACGTTGGATACCCTGGAGGCGGCGAGGTCTTTTTGGCTGGGGAAGCCGTTTGAAGTCTGCGTCGTGCAGCTCCAGGTCAGCCGGTCCGCCCCGATCGGCGGGACCCTGAGGCTGGAAGCTCTCAACCCGGTGTTCATCGTCACCGTCCGGGAGCGGACGTAGCCCGGTTGTCCCGGTGACGACCGAAATCCGAGGCACTTTCCATGGCTCATCCCATTCATTTTGTCGGTGCGGGTCCCGGCGATCCCGAGCTGATCACGGTCAAGGGCCGTCGACTGTTGCGCGAGGCCGGTTTGATCGTATTCGCTGGATCGCTCGTGCCCGAGCGTCTTTTGGAGGACCGGGCGGCGGACGCGCAGATTTACAACAGCGCGTCCCTCACCCTGGCGGAAACGCACGCGCTGCTGGTGCGGGGCTACCGGGAGGGCAAGCGCGTGGTGCGTCTTCACACGGGGGATCCGAGCCTTTACGGAGCCATCCGGGAACAGATGGCGCTGCTCGACACCGAAGGCATCCCATACAAGGTGGTTCCGGGGGTGTCCGCGGTTTTTGCCGCCGCCGCCGCGCTCAGGCAGGAACTGACCGTGCCCGAAATGTCCCAGACGGTCATCCTCACGCGCATGGCGGGAAGGACCCCGGTACCGGAGAGGGAGCGGCTGAGGTCCCTGGCATCGCACGGGGCGACACTCGTCATCTACCTGAGCGTTCAGCAGATCGAGAGCGTCATCGCCGAAGCGGTTTCCGGCTATTCACCGGAAACCCCCGTGGTGGTGGCCTACCGGGTGGGATGGCCGGATGAGCTCCTGATCGAAGGGACCCTGGCGGACATCGCCGGAAAGGTCAACGAAGCCGGCATCAAGCGGCAGGCGATCGTTATGATCGGCCGGGTGTTCGGCAGGGGCGGCCCGCAGGATGCCAAGCAATCGAAACTCTACGATGAGTCCTTCAGCCATGGATTTCGAGAAGCCAAGCCGCGGTCCTGACCGGACGGCCATCGTCGCGCTTACCGGGCAGGGGGCGGAATTGGCCCTGCGCCTCGGGGAACGGCTGCCCTCGAGCGGCTGTTTCCTGCCCCGCAGGCACGCGGTCCGGGGCGCCGTCGCTTTCGACCGGGTTTCCGAAGTTCTGCCCCGACTTTGGGGCCGGTACGACCACATCGTTTGTATCATGGCCGCCGGGATCGTCGTGCGGCTCATCGCACCGCTTCTGTCCCATAAATCCACCGATCCGGCCGTGGTGGTGCTGGACGAGAAGGGCCGGTTCGCCGTGAGCCTCGTTTCCGGACACCTCGGAGGGGCCAACCGGCTGGTGCGCCGGATCGGGGAATTGATCGGAGCGCAGGCGGTGATCACCACGGCATCGGATGTCCAGGGGAAACCGGCTCTGGATCTGATTGCCGCGGATGCGGGGCTCGAAATCGAGAACATCGGTTTTCTGAGCCGGGTGAGCCGGGCCGTGATCGAAGAGGAGCCGTTGTGGATCTTCGATCCCTACGGGAGGATCGGCTCCCGTTTCGAGGAGCAGCCGGAGGTGGTGCTGTTGCCGAAGGAGTCCTCGGAGGGGTGCGAACCGGCCGTTGAGGAAGGTGAAGAGGCATACCGGACGAAAGGCACCGGGCCTGGCGCGAAGACGAATCCGGCGGCTCGACGGGTGCGGCTTGCGGGCAGGCCCGACTGGCCGGGGCAGACCGAGGATGAACACTCCCGGGTACATGCTCGGATTGGGGTATGGGTATCCGAAGTCATGCCTCCTCCGAAGGTCAGGTGTCTGAAACTGCGTCCCCGCAACCTGGTGGTCGGTCTCGGCTGCAACCGTGGGACCCCTGCCGGTGAAATCATCGAACTGGTGAAGCAGGCATTCCGCCGGGCGAAGCTATCCCCGTTGTCCATTCGCAATTTTGCGAGCATCGATCTGAAAGCGGACGAGCCGGGTGTTCTTGACACGGCGAAAAGCTTCAACCGGCCCGTGTCCTTTTTTCCCGGATCGGCTCTCGGAGAGGTGAGGGTGCCGAGCCCGTCCGCGATCGTGGCAAAACACATAGGAGTCGAAAGCGTATGCGAAGCGACCGCTCTCCTGAGCGCACAGAGCGGGACACTCGTCCTGAGCAAGCGGAAAAGTGCGAACGCCACCCTGGCCGTGGTCCGGGTCGGCTTTCCATAGTCAGCCTCGGACCGGGCGACCGGTCTTTCATGGTGCCCGAGGCCCTGTCGGCGCTCAAGGCCGCCGAAGTGATCCTTGGGTACAAAACCTATCTCGACTTGATCGGGGATTTGCTGGAAGACAAAGAGGTCGTTTCGAGCGGCATGCACAAGGAGGTGAGCCGCTGTCAGGCGGCCATCGATCACGCCCTGGCGGGGCGACGGACGGCACTCGTTTCCAGCGGCGACGCGGGGATTTACGGGATGGCGGGCCTGGTGTTCGATATCTGCAGAGAAAGGAACCTGGAGGTGGCCGGAATCGACGAGGCCACCCCGCAAAATGTTGATTTCCGAATCGAAGTGATCCCGGGCGTGGCTGCGTTCAACGCCGGTGCGTCCCTGGTGGGCGCACCGCTGATGCACGATTTTGCGGCGGTGAGCCTGAGCGATCACCTGACTCCCTGGGATCTCATCGAAAAACGGCTCACGGCCGCCGCTTCGGCGGATTTCGTACTGGCGATCTACAATCCTCGGAGCAAGAGTCGTCCCGACCTGCTCGAACGGGCCCGGCAGGCGCTGTTACGCTTTCTCTCCCCGGCAACGCCCGTGGCGGTCATCCGAAAGGCCATGCGCCGCGGACAGTGGCTGCACATAACCACCCTCGAAGGAATTCCCGTTGAGGAGGTGGACATGCAGTCGGTGGTGATTGTAGGCAACAGCAGGACCTATGTTTGGAAGGGTTGGATGGTGACGCCAAGGGGGTACCTCGACAAATATGCGCTGGACCGGGAAAGCGAATAGAGAGGGGCCGTCGGGTTTGCGTTCTCATGCCGAGCCGGCGGCAATCAGGCAGGAGAGCTTTTCATCGATAAGGAAACGGGCGGGGTCAACCCCGCCCGTTTCCTTCGTTCCGATCGTGATCGCAGATTGACTTTCGGCGGTTTCCGCCCGTATATCACTCGCCCTGTTTCGCCGGTTCAGAAGCGGCGTGGACCGCTACCGGCTCTCTGGAGGCGACCGAAGTCGATGCCGCGGCGGCCTGCCGAGCCTCTTTCGCGCGGCGCCGGGCACCCATCAGGGGCTTCGTCATCAGCAGAATGCCGACCAGGAAACCGAAACCGGCGGATATGGCAATGAGCGAACAGAGGGAGTTCTTCCATTCCACGTTGCCCAGGTACCGGAGATCGTACTTGAAAGACACACTCTGCGCGAAGACAGGCAGGTTCTGGTAAACGAACAAAGCGATCAGCCCGAGAATGATGACGGTGAAGACCAGCTTAAACCACCTCATGAGCGCTCTCCTTTTTAAAATGGGGTAACAACTTGGTGTATGTCTGCTTCAGGTGTTCCGGGATACTTCTGATATCGGCGAACACTGTGAGGAAGTTCGTGTCTCCTCCCCAGCGCGGCACTACGTGAAAGTGGAGGTGGTCTTTGACTCCGGCCCCCGCAGCGGTCCCGAGATTCATTCCCACGTTGAACCCCTCCGGTTTCATGACCCGCTTGAGAACCTGCGTGCACACCTTGATCCATTTCATGACATCGAGCATCTCCTCGTCTCCGAGCCCGTCCAATTCGGATACGTGCCTCCACGGAGCCACAAGCAGATGTCCGTTGTTGTAAGGATACTTGTTCATCATCACCATGGTGTGCGTTCCACGGTGGAGAATGAGACGTTCCTCGTCGGACAGGCCGCCACCTTCGGGACAAAATATGCAGTAAGGTTCTCGCTTTCCCAAGATGTATTCGATACGCCAGGGAGCCCACAGGTTTTGCACCGGTTTCTCCTACAGAGTGACGATCTCCCCCGTTATGCGATCCTCGATATTGAGAATTCCCAGGCTGTTGGCCCGTTCCCCGCGTCCAAGGTAAACGGAGCCCGGGTTGAACCAGAAAATACCGTGTTCCACCAGTTGCAGCGCCTGGTGCGTGTGTCCGAACAGAATCGCCTCGACGTTTTCGAATTCGTCCATGAGCCTGTGTCTCAAACCGACCGGCGATCCCCAACCGTGTATGATTCCGATATGGTGACCCCGCACCCGGATGACTTTTTTCACGGGGAGCCTTTCGTGTATCCCGGAATCGTCCATGTTTCCCGCCACGGCTTCCAGGGGATAGCGCTCCAGGAAATTCAGGACCGCATGTCTCGCCCAGTCGCCCAGGTGGATCACCAGATCCGCCCCTTCGCAATAGGCGGCGCACAGGGATTCGAACCGGTCGGTCACCCGCTCCAGGTGCGTGTCCGACATCACCACGATTTTCATCTTCTCATACCGAGGTGCGTTCAAGAGTATACAACACCTGCCCGGGGGGAGGCGACACGCGCGAGGATAAACCCCGCCCCTTGCACGAACCGATGCGCCGGTCAGACGTAGGGCAGGGCTTTATGCCCTCCCGCCCAATGCACCGACCTTGAACGCAACCTTGTATCAGCAGCGTTGAGCCGTTCGTTCCGGGTTGCGACCGAAGAAGATACGTGGCGGATTCGGCCGAAGACGGTCAAGGAGGAAAAATACCCGGTGCCGCCCATCGAATGCAGAGGAAGGCCCCATTGCCTCCCGCCGAGCGCCCCCAATATGAGCACAACCCCGCATCGGCGTGTTGGGCGCCGAATTGCGCAGGAATCACTATAGCAACCCATCGAGAAAACACAAGATGTTTTTGGGAAAGGGATGGCGCGCTAAAGGCGGGCTATTTCAAGGTTGCCCCAGATCCCGAGCTTGTCCTTGATGACGATCAGAACGCCTTCAAGAGAAGGGATCGTCCGTGCTCTTTCCAGGGCCTCCTCGATATGCGACGGGGTTCTCACCAGGTTGCCGACGGCGGTTGCGGCGGCGTCGGCCAGGGCCGCGTCCTTTGCCGCCACGGTGACGGCGTCGGCTCTGCCGAAGCTGAGCGATGGCCCGACAGTTCCCGATGAGGTGCAGATTCCGAGGGGGAAGCGGCTCCCTTCGAACCGCAGGCCGATGTTGCCGCTGAAGGGGGAATGAGGGCCCGCATAAATGCCGATGGTGGTTTCTTCTCGAATGTCCAGGTAACAGTCGCCGCCGTTTTCAACGATCACGGAGGGCGAGAAGGGTCTGAGCGACAGGGCGACTTCCTGTGCGATGGCTCCTGCGACGCTCGCCATGGGACCTACGCCGGCACTCCGGGCGGCAAACAGCATGACCTTGACAAGGGGCGGCGCCAGCGGATCTTCGGGGAGCGGCGTGAGTGATTTCAGGAATGGGGGGTGCTCCGCGATGTATCGTTCCAACTGGCGGCGACAGTTGAGGATCGCCGTGAGGGTTTCCCGTTCGAGGTTTCGTTGCGCCCGGACCCAGAGGTCGGTCTCCCGGTAACGGACCTGAAAACCGACCCATCCCTTCCGGTCCTGATGCTGAAGCCTGTAAAAGCGACGGGTCTCGTTATAAAGCATGGACGAATCCCGGTTCACGACCTGTTGTTCTTCCATCCCCGAACTGGTCATCCCGCTGCCCGCGAGCGCCTCATGGGCTTTTCATCCGGGCGCGGCGGTCCCGGAAGGGAACGGAGGCGTCTGCGGCCAACGTCGATCCCCCGGTCCCGCGAGACAGGTCATTCCCATTCGATGGTGCCGGGAGGTTTGGAAGAAATGTCGTAGACCACCCGGTTCACACCCTTGACCTCGTTGATGATGCGATTGGAAATCCTTTGAAGCAATTCGTAGGGGAGTCTCGCCCAGTCCGCGGTCATGGCGTCCACGCTTTCCACCGCGCGCACCGCCACGACCTGGTCGTAAGTGCGCTCGTCCCCCATGACTCCCACCGACCGGATCGGCAGAAGCACTGCAAAAGCCTGCCATACATGGTCGTACCACCCGGAGGCTTCGATTTCTTCGAGGATGATCCGGTCCGCGTCGCGCAGAATCTCGAGACTCTCCGGCGTCACTGCTCCGATGGTTCGGATCGCCAGGCCCGGGCCGGGAAAGGGGTGACGCATGATGATCCGTTCCGGCAGCCCGAGCTCCCGCCCGAGCATGCGGACTTCGTCCTTGAACAGCTCCCGCAGGGGCTCGATCAGCTTCAGGTTCATTCGTTCGGGCAATCCGCCCACGTTGTGATGGGTCTTGATGGTCGCCGAAGGGCCTTTGAACGACACGCTCTCGATCACATCCGGGTAGAGGGTCCCCTGGGCCAGGTATTTCACGCTCTCCAGGCGGCCGGCTTCCTTCTCGAACAACTCGACGAACAGGTTGCCGATGATCTTGCGCTTCCTTTCGGGGTCGGTGATGTCCTTGAGCCGTTCCAGGAAAAGATCGGAGGCGTCCGCATAAATGAGGTTGATGGAGAAGTGATCGCGAAAGACCCGCTGGACGCTTTCCGCCTCGCCTTTTCGAAGAAGCCCGTTGTTGACGAAAATGCAGTGAAGCCTGGAACCTATGGCATTGTGCAGGAGCACCGCGACCACGGAAGAATCCACGCCTCCGCTCAGCGCACAGATTACCTGGTCGTCGCCGACCTGCTCGCGGATGGAGGCCACCGCGGATTCCACGAACGATTTCATCGTCCACGTGGCCCGGCAGCGGCAGGTGCGAAACAGGAAGTTATCCAGGATGTCCTTGCCGCAAGGCGTGTGAACGACTTCGGGGTGGAACTGCACGCCGTAGAGGCGCCGTTCGGAATTTCCCATGGCGGCGGCGGGAGAATTGTCGCTGCGGGCCAGAATGGAGAAACCGGCGGGCAGCTCGAGGATACGGTCGCCATGGCTCATCCACACCCGCACCCCTTCGCGCTCGATGTCGCGAAAAAGCTCATCCGGCACATCGATGTCGATGGTCGCCGGACCGTATTCCCTGCGGTCCGCTCTTTCCACGGAACCACCGAGCTGACGGGCCATCAACTGCATGCCGTAGCAGATTCCAAGAACGGGAACCCCCAACTCGAAGACCGCCGGGTCCGAAAAAGGAGCGCCCTGTTCGTGTACGCTGGAAGGACCGCCGGACAGAATGATTCCCTTGGGCCTGAAAGCCTTGATCGACTCCATGTCCATGTTGAAAGGATGAATTTCGCAGTAGACATGGCTTTCCCGCACACGCCTGGCGATGAGCTGAGTGTACTGAGACCCGAAATCGAGTATCAGAATCCGTTCTTCGTGAAGATAATCGTAAGTCATCCCGAATCCTTGACCAAGGGGAGCCGGCGGCTCGCCCGGTTCCGGAGAGTCTGCTTCCGGCCGGCCGATGTCGCCGGGGCCCCCGCCGCTTCGCCCCGTGCACCCGCGGCTCTGACGCCCGCGCCTTCCGGGCCGCCCGCGCCGATGGAACCGATGCCGCGCCTGGGGGTTTCGACGACCGGACCGACGGGCAACGACGGCTTTCGGCAGGCGCTACTTGAGGTCGACTTGATAGTTGGGAGCTTCCTTGGTGATGATGACATCGTGGACGTGGCTTTCCCTCAGACCGGCGCTGGTGATCCTCACCATCCGGGCCCTGGTCCTGAGATCCTCGAGGGTGCCGCATCCCAGATAGCCCATTCCGGCCCTCAATCCGCCGATCAGTTGATGAATGACGTCGGTGATGGGGCCCCGGTAGGGGACTTTCCCCTCGATTCCTTCCGGGACCAGTTTCTTCGGTTCGAAGACCTCGTCCTGGAAGTAACGGTCCTTGCTGCCTTCCTTCATCGCACCGAGAGAGCCCATCCCACGGTAAACCTTGTAGCTTCGGCCCTGGTACAGAATGGTCTCTCCCGGACTCTCGTCGGTTCCGGCAAACAGGCTTCCGATCATCACGCACTCGGCTCCGGACGCAACCGCCTTCACGATGTCGCCGCTGTATTTTATCCCGCCGTCCGCAATCAGGGGAACGCCGTGCTCCTTGCACACCCTGTCACATTCCATGATGGCCGTGACCTGCGGCACACCGACACCGGCCACGATACGCGTGGTGCAGATCGAACCGGGTCCCACGCCGACCTTGACCGCATCGGCCCCCGCCTTGATCAGGGCTTCGGCTCCCGATGCGGTGGCCACGTTGCCCGCGATGATCTGGACAGCGGGGAATTCGGTCTTGATCAGTTTCACCGCTTTGAGCACGTTTTGCGAATGGCCATGGGCGCTGTCCACCGCAAGCACGTCGACTCCCACGCTGCAAAGTGCCGCGGCCCTGGCCAGGGTGTCCTTGCCGACGCCGAGGGCCGCGCCCACCCGCAGGCGTCCGAGTTGATCCTTGCAGGAATTCGGGTACTTCTTGATCTTCATGATGTCCTTGATGGTGATCAGTCCCTTCAGCCGGCCGGAATCATCCACCACGAGGAGCTTCTCGATTCTCCTTTTCTGGAGGAGCTTCTTTGAGTCTTCCAGCGATATTCCCACGGGGGCGGTCACCAGGTGGTCCTTGGTCATGACTTCCGAGACCCTGATGCTTTCGTCGGTTTCGAAGCGGAGATCCCGGTTGGTGATGATACCCACCAGGCGCTCGCCTTTGACCACCGGTACGCCCGAGATGCGGTACCGGGACATCAGGTCGAGGACTTCCCCGATTTTCTGATCGGGATCCACGGTCACCGGGTCGAGGATCATGCCGCTTTCCGATTTCTTGACCTTGTTCACTTCCTGTGCCTGCTGTTCGACGCTCATGTTCCTGTGGATGATGCCGATTCCCCCTTCGCGGGCAATACTTATGGCCGTATCCGACTCGGTGACGGTATCCATGGCGGCACTGACCAGCGGGATGTTCATGCGGATTTCGCGGGTGAGCCGGGTTGAAACGTTGGTTTCCACCGGCAACACCTCGGAGTAGTCCGGAAGCAGGGTAATATCGTCAAATGTCAGCGCTTCAGGGATACCGGGCTGATGGTTCTGCATGGGTGTTCTCCATCGTGATCGGGGTTTGACGGTTCTTGTTTCTGAGGCTTTACTCTTTTTGCGGTCGCCATGTCAAGGGGCTGACCAGGGTTGAACGAATCCCGCAGCTCTTTTCAATCAGGTCGAGCAGGAGGCCTTCCAGGAGACCCGCGTCGGCCGCCGTGAGTGTGTCGACGTTGAATCCCCGGACGATTTCGCCGACGATGACGGCTCCTCCCAGGATAATGTCCTCGCGGCCCTTTTCAAGCCCGCGGATTCCGCCGCGCTGCGCGAGCGTGGAAGAGGCGAGCGAGGCGATCATCTCCGAGATCCATGCATAGGATAAAGCGAGCCCGTTCACCCTGAACGGTTCGTAGGGCTCCATGCGCAGATACATAGCGGCGAGGGTGGTGACCGTACCCGCCGTTCCGGCCAGCAGAAAAGGCCGATCGGGCCTTGTTGCCGCCAGGTGAGGCGCGATGGCCGATATCACCGGGACGATGCTCCCGGCCGCGGCGGCAGCCGCGGCCGCAAGGGACGAAGCGGAAGGCGGGTCGCCGGCGAGGAAACGCTCTGTGATCGTCGCTGCTCCAACGAACACGCTCGTTACGAAAAGAGGGGCGTCGGGGTGAACGGAATCAATGAGAAGAAACTCCGTGCTGCTGCCGCCAAGGTCGAACAGCAGGGTCAGGCCCGTGCGCGAAGGCAGGGCGCTCAGGGTCCCCTTGGCGGAAAGAAGCGCTTCGGAATTCTCCGAGAGCACGGCGGGAGATATGCCCGTCCGGCTCCGCACCTGATCGAGAAAATCGTCTTGATTTCTCGCCCTGCGCACTACTCCGGTAGCGCCGCAGGAGACGGATTCAACCTCATGCAGGCGCATGATCTGCGCATATTCCTCCACGGCGGCTATGGTCGCCTGAATTCCTTTCTCCCCGAGGCGTTCTTCCGTGCCGAAGTTCTCCGCCAGTCGCGTGATTCTTCGCTCCACGCGCAGTGGAACGATCTCCAGGTTGTCCCTCCGGGCGATCAGGAGCCGGACCGTATGGGAACCGAGGTCGATGGAAGCGAAACAGCCGCTGCGCGACGCCCCGCTCAAGACGCGGGTCCTTTCTTGTCTTGACACATTGTCCGGCATGCCTTTATCTTCAAAAGGGAGAGTGTCTTCATGAAAGGATCGTGGCAAGTCATTCTCCGGTTCCCTCGAGAGGATTGATGGTCAAAGCGATTCTTCGCGAGGATCACGGGGGGCTTCGCGCGCCCCGGGGGACTGCCGGGTAACTCTTACACAGAAAGGGTTGCGCATGATTCTGGAAATCAATCCAAAGCATCCTGAACCCAGGAAGATCCAGAAAATCGTCGAAGTGCTTGCAAACGGGGGGATCATAGCCTATCCCACGGACACGTACTACGGGATAGGCTGCGATCTTTTCAACAAGGCGTCCATCGAGAGGATCTATCTCATGAAACGCCGTTCTCCGCAGCAGCCCTTCAGCTTCATCTGCAACGACCTGAAAAACATCAGCGAATACGCCCAGGTGACCAATTACGCGTACAAGACCATGAAACGGCTCTTGCCGGGTCCCTACACCTTCGTTCTGGAAGGATCCCGTTTGGTGCCCAAGATCATGCTCACAAAACGACAGACGGTCGGTATTCGGGTTCCGGACAATCCGATTTGTCTTGCCATCGTTCAAGAATTGGGACATCCCATCATCAGTACCAGCGCAACCAATCCTGAAACAAACCAGATACTCGCTTCCCCCCAGGAAATCAAGGAAATACTGGGACACACGCTCGACCTGATCGTGGATGGAGGGAACGTCTCCGGCAAACCCTCGAGCGTCATCTCCCTCATCGACGACAGCCCGGAAGTCCTGCGCGTCGGTAATGGGGATGTCAGCGTCTTCCAGGTGTGATCGCCAGTTCCGGGCCCACGGGCGAACCCCCGTTCCCTGCCTGCCGGCAGCCGGCGTTCGTCCCGTGAAGTCGGTCCGGGGATGGAAACCTCGGCGTCACGGCGCCGTTCAAAACTGTTCCGGAAAACGAAAACCCCGCCTCCCGGCGGGGTTTTCGTTTTCCGGAACAGGACGTTCGTAGCGAAAGATGGATGGGATGGTTCGTCCGGGGTGTGCAGGCGTTCGGGCCGCCCACTCGGGGCGTCCCGCCCTCCTCTCGGGAAGGCGGCGGCCGGGCGGCGGCCTGCCCGTCACTGAGCGAACGGCGCCTGGTAGCGCAGGGACGCTCCCGGCTCCTCGAGCAATGTGCTCAGCTTCTCGCTCGCGTCACTGCCCAGGAGCAAGTCCAACAGGGACATCCTCTTTTTCTTCGCATACACGATATCGGCTTCCCCTTTGACATGACCCAGGGCAACCGCGGCATCGACGGCATCCTCGAAGTTTCCCAGCTCATCGACCAGGCCGAGCTCCTTGGCCGTCTGCCCCAGGATGATCCGACCGTCCGCGATTTCCCGTATCTTTTCCTCCGGCATCTTGCGCCCCGCGGCGACGTCCCTGATGAACTGGCGATGCGCCTCATCCATGGACGCCTGCATGATTTCTTTCTCCTCGGGGGTCATCTCTCGCCCCGGATTGCCGATGTCCTTGTAGCGCCCGGCCTTGATCGTGACCATCTCATAGCCGATCTTCCCGAACAGATCGCGAAGAATCGGAAGGTACATGATCACCCCGATGCTGCCGGTGATGGTCCCGGGGCTGGCAACGATGCGGTTTGCCGCGGAGGCGATGTAGTAGCCGCCCGACGCAGCGATTCCACCAAGGGAGGCCACTACCGGCTTGTGCTTTATGGTGCGCTTGAGCTCCCGGTAGATCTCCTGGGACGGTCCCACCCCACCGCCGGGTGAATCGATCCTCACAAGAATGGCCCTGATGGACTGATCCTTCCGGAACTCCTTGATCGATTTGAGGATTTCCGAGGCATTGCTGATGGTCCCCTTGATCTCGACCACGCCGATCCGGTTGGAACTCTTGAAAAAATCACTGTCGGAGCCGAGCAGCCAGACGATGAACCCGCAGAAGAAAAAAAAGGAAATGACGATAAACCAGAGCGTGCGCCGTTTCATATGCCTCTTCTCATGTCCCCCGGTTCCGGTTGCCCAGTGGAGACCGGGAAATGGCGAGGAATTGCAGGCGAGCCGGGGAACGGCGTCCCCCGCCTTCGCACCGGAAAGACAGATGCCCCGCCTCACTCGGCGGGGGTATTGAACCTGACCTATACTATCGGCAGTATCGGTCGAATACTCAAAATCCTTCGCGGCCGTCACCTCCGCGGGAGAAGCGGCCGGTGTCCTGCTCCGAGTCCGGGCCGCAAAAGCAAACACCCGGCATCATGCGAGTGCGTGAGCCGGGTGCGAAATGCGCTGCCGCGGGAACCGATCGAGGTTCCGCTAGGACTTGTCGTTCGGAGTCGGGTTGTTGGCTCGAGCCGCTTCCAGCTCTTCCTTCAACAGCTCGCCAAGGTTCGAGGTGGCCGCCTTGGCACTGTTCATGTAGTCGTCGTAATTGGAGCGCTCTTCCTGTTCCTCGACCTTTTTGATGGAAAGGCCGATCTTGCGGTCCTTGGGCGAAATATTGATCACCTTGGCGGTGATCCTTTCCGCGGTCTTGTACTGGCCCACGGGAGACTTGATCTTTTCCTTGCTGATCTCGGAAACGTGCACCAGGCCCTCGATGCCCTCTTCAAGCTCCACGAACAGCCCGAAATCGGTCACGTTGGTGATCGGCCCGGAAATTACGCTGCCCAGGGGATAGCGCTCCGGAATGCTCTCCCACGGATCGGGTTCCAACTGCTTGATGCCCAGCGAAAAGCGCTCGTTGTCCTTGTCGATGTTCAGCACGATCGCCTGGACCTCCTGGTTCTTCCTGAACACCTCGGACGGATGCTTCACACGCTTGGTCCAGGAAATGTCGGAAATGTGAACCAGGCCGTCGATCCCTTCATCGATCCCGATGAATACGCCGAAGTCGGTGATGTTCTTGATCTTGCCGGCAATGGTCGTGCCCACCGGATACTTCTGAGCGATGATATCCCAAGGGTTGGGTTCGAGCTGTTTCATCCCGAGAGAAATGCGCTTGTTTTCCGGATTGATGCTGAGCACCACGGCTTCCACTTCGTCCCCCACATTGAGCACCTTGGACGGGTGGCGAACCTTCTTCGTCCAGGACATTTCGGAGACGTGGATCAACCCCTCGACCCCTTCTTCGATTTCGACGAAGGCGCCGTAATCGGTCAGGCTGACCACGCGCCCGTTGACACGCGTGCCGATGGGGTACTTGCTCTCCGCGCGGGTCCAGGGATCGGCCACCAACTGCTTGAGGCCGAGGGAGACCCGCTCGTGATCGCGGTCGAAGCTGAGCACCATGACCTTGATCCTGTCCCCGATCTGGAACAGCTCGGAAGGATGTCCCACGCGGCCCCAGCTCATATCCGTGATGTGAAGCAGGCCGTCGATTCCGCCCAAATCCACGAACACGCCGTAGTCGGTGATATTCTTGACGATTCCTTCCACGACCTTCCCGTCTTCGAGGTTGGCAAGCGTCTGGGACTTCATCTGCTCGCGCTCTTTCTCGAGAAGGGCCCGGCGGGAGAGAACCACATTGCGCCGCTTCTTGTTATATTTGAGGACTTTGAACGGGAATGTCTGACCGATGAGGAATTCAAGGTTGCGGACCGGCCTCAGGTCCACCTGGGAACCGGGCAGGAAGGCCTGTACCCCGATGTCGACCGCCAGGCCGCCCTTCACCTTGGACACCACCTTGCCTTCGATGATGCCGTCCTCGTTGTAAATTCTGCTGATATCGTCCCAAACCTTGATCTTGGCGGCCTTCTCCTTGGAAAGGTGGATGGTGCCGTCCTCATCGTCGTGGAACTCGAGCAGAACATCGACATCGTCGCCGATGGCAGCCTGTACCACTCCCTTTTCGTCCTTGAATTCGTGGACGGAAATCTGTCCTTCGGACTTGTAACCGATATCGACCATGACGTAGTCATCGCTGATCTGCACAATGCGCCCACGAATGACTTCGCCCTCCTGGATATTCCGGAAGCTCTGTTCGTAGAGATCCTTCATGGAATCCATGTCTTCGATTTCACCATCAATATTGGAATCGTCCGCCATCGAGGTGTCCGCGCCAAGCTCGGTCAAGTCCTGTCCAGTCACTTCGTCTTTGTCAACCATTGAATTCGTTACCCCCTTAGACATATTTGGCACAAGGCCACTCCCAAACAATAAGTCTAGCAAAAAATAACAATTTTGCAATCTTAATTTTTGTGAGAAATAGTACAATGGCTAAGCGCGCGACTTTGCGCGTATCAAGTCCTTCAGATGGCTCACCACCTGGGAAATATCCAGGTCGGAGGTGTCCAGAATCACCGCTCCATCGGCCGGGCGCAGCGGCGCCAGGCAGCGGGTGCTGTCGGCTTCGTCCCGTTCGCGGATTTGCCGTTCGAGCACCGCATAGTCGACCCGGATGCCCTTCGCGAGGTATTCCGCATGCCTTCTTCCGGCCCTGGCAGCAGGATCGGCGGTCAGAAACACTTTGACCCCGGCGTGTGGAAACACGACCGTGGCGGTATCGCGTCCTTCCGCAACCACCTTCCCCGCTTCGGCGAGCTTTCTCTGCCATTCGGTCAGAAACGTCCGGACGGCACGCATTTGGGAAATCCGGGACGCGTACGCGGCCATTTCGGGATTGCGCAACTCGTCTCCCAGAGCTTTGCCACGGCAATGGATCAGGAGCGAACCGCCGCGGGTGGAAAACTCCAACGCCAGCTCGGGCAGGGCCCGCGCAACTTGCGCCTCCGCCTCCAGGTCGACGCCCTCCCGTTGCAGTGCCCAGGCCAAGGCCCGGTACATCGCGCCCGAATCGAGGTAAGTGTACCCCAATTCCTTGGCGAGCAGTCTGCTCACGGTGCTCTTGCCGGCTCCCGCGGGGCCGTCGATGGCAATGATCGTCGCGTTGTTCAAAGAGAAGCCCTAAACTGAACCAGCGTGTCGCTCAACGTTCTAATGAAGCGCTCATTTTCCTCGGGAAGACCCGCATTGATTCGAATATGATTATCCATGCCGTAGGAGCTCATGGCGCGGACGATCACGCCCTGCCGCAGCATCGCCTCGTAGAACCACTTGGCGGGTCCCGGAACCTCGATGAGGAAAAAATTGGCCTCCGACGGAAGATAGTTCAACCGCAGCCGTTCCACTTCCCGGTAGAGATATTGCAAGCCGTCCCAGACCACGCTCTGGGTCCTGTGCAGGAAATCCTCATCGTCCAGTGCCGCCAATGCAGCGATTTGCGCCAGAGTTCCGGTGTTGAAGGGCTGCCGCACGCGGTGCAGATAATCGGCAAGTAAAGGGTTCATCGCTCCGAAACCGATACGCAGGCCGGCCAGTCCGTATGCCTTGGAAAAGGTTCTCAAGACGATGACGAACGGCCCCTGCCGGTCGATGTATTCAAAGCCGTTCGGGGTATCGGGGGCCCGGGCGAATTCGATGTAAGCTTCGTCGAGGACGACGACGATTTCGGGAGGGATGCGGTCCAGAAAGACGGCGAAATCCCGTTTCGAAACGAGAGTACCGGTCGGATTGTTGGGATTGTTGACAAATATCATCTTCGTCCGGGGCGTGACGGCTCCGGCGGTCTTTTCGAGGTCTATGGCGAATCTTTTCAGAGGAATGTGGATAGCCTTGCCTCCCATGGTCTGGACTGCGAGCTTGTAGACCAGAAAGGAGGGGGCGGGCATGATGACTTCGTCGTCGGGAACCAGGAAAGCGCGAATAGCGAGCTCGATGATCTCGTTGGACCCGTTTCCGAGGACGATGCCGTCGAATGGGAGCGTATATTTTTCACTCAGTCGCTTCCTGAGATAGTACCCGCTTCCGTCGGGATAGCGATGCAGTCGGGACAGGGCTCCCGTAACGGCTTGCATCGCCTTCGGGGATGGACCGAGAGGGTTCTCGTTACTGGCCAGCTTGATGGAATCGGTGATCCCGTACTCGCGTTCCAGCTCTTCGATCGGTTTGCCCGGCGGGTATGGGACCAGCGAAGCGATATGTTCGGGTACAGAAGGCTTCATTTTGTTCGGTTGCCGCGTGGCCGGTCCGTCTGGGGGGCCACGGTCCTCTTTCCTTCATTTTGTTCGGCCCTTATAATGGAAAGACATCGCAAAAGCAACTGGTTTTCCAGGCGAGACGGGGTTTTCCTTTTGAGCTTGTCTTGGACGGGTGGGTATAATAGTATTTAGAGGATATGCCCCGGTATGCACGCGGCGATATGCGAGGTCTTCGCGCCATCGGGGCCGCGAATCATCACGAACCAAGGATAGTTGTTGATGCCAAAATCCAAAAAAAGCAAACGAGGCGGAGTCAACCCGGATCGCGGCGATCCGCACGAGGCGGGAGAAGAATCCCGCTCCGGCTCCACTTTCCCGGCGGAGAGGCCGCAGGCCGTTTCGTTTGACCCGTTCCGCATCTACCTCGACGAGATCAAGCGATACCCTCTTCTCAGCAGGGAGGAGGAAACGGATCTGGCCATCCGGTACCGTGAGAAAGGCGATATTGAGGCCGGCTACAAGCTGATCACCGCCAACCTGAGACTGGTTGTCAAGATAGCCATGGATTTTCAGCGGTACTGGATGCAGAACCTCATGGATTTGATCCAGGAGGGGAACGTCGGCCTGATGCAGGCCGTCAAGAAATTTGACCCGTACCGAGGATATAAGTTCTCCTACTACGCGTCGTTCTGGATCAAGGCCTATATCATCAAGTTCATCATGGACAACTGGAAGCTTGTCAAGATCGGTACCACCCAGGCACAGCGGAAGCTGTTCTTCAACCTGCGCAAGGAGAAGGAACGGTTGGAAGCGCAGGGAATCGAAGCTTCGCCGAAGCTCCTCAGTCACCGGCTGGACGTCAAGGAATCCGAAATCATCGAGATGGATCAACGGCTGAACAGCTGGGAGATCTCTTTGGACAGTCCGCTCAAGGAGGATTCCGAAGACACGCACAAGTCTTTCCTTCCCTCCGACGATCTTCCCGTCGACGACCAGATCGCGGACCGGGAAGCGAAGGCTATCCTGCATGACAAGCTCCTGCTCTTTCGGGAACAGCTGAAAGGCAAGGAGGCGGTCATTTTCGACAAACGGTTGCTGACCGAAGAGCCCATGACCCTGCAGGAGATAGGAGACCGTTTCGGAATCAGCCGCGAACGGGTCCGGCAGATTGAAAGTCGTTTGAAGAAGAAACTCAAGGCATACCTGGAAGAAGAAATCGAGGACATCGATCTGCTTCAGGAGAGCATGGTCGAAGTCTGAAATCGTTTTGAGACGTTTTCCCGCAAAGAAGCACGAAAGGCAGGGGCTTTCGGGAGCGAGTTCCGGAGCCCGGAAAGGGAAGCTGCCGGCGGCGTTGCGCCCCGGGCGGGAAGACCGGCCGAGCCTGCTTCCCGTGCCGGAGCGCCTGTACGGGGAATCGTTGCGGGTGCTCGCTTCCGCCTCCGCATGCATGTCCTTACCGCCTGGAACGATCGAGGTCCGTGTCCGGACCCGGAGCCATTTTCGCCACGCCACCCGGAATCATGATCGACGCCGCTTCGAACGGGCGTTTTGCCCGGTTGTCCCGATGAGCCGCCAGGGGCACACAGGAGGCCAAATATGGCAGAAGCATTCGATCTCGCAAAAATGCTCGAAGAAATCATGGACGACGAGAAGATCAGCGTCTCCAAGAACAGAAGGATCTCTCAGGACGAGATCAAAAAGATGCTCTTCGAGAGGCGCAAGCATCTTGCCGGGCAAAGCAGGCGGAGCGCTCGACTTCTCCTGGGCGAAGCCCTTGAACGGGACGGCCTGATTACCGGGGAACAACTGAACGCGGCGCTGAAGATACAGTCGCAGGGAGGCGGCAGGATCGGTTCCATCCTCGTTGAGATGGGTGCGCTCAAAGAAGAAGATCTTCTCACCTGTCTGGGAAAGCATCATGGTCTGCAGAGTACCAGCCTCCTCGACCTGGAGATCAGTGAAGACCTGATGAGCCTGTTGCCTTCGCGAGTCGTTCTCAAGCACCGCGTTCTCCCGATCAGGATGGAGGGACGAACTCTGGACCTGGCCATCGAGAATCCCAATGAACTGACGGCCATTCATGAGGTCGAGTTTCTTACGGGAAAGCGCGTGCGCCCGGTGGTGATCCCCTCCTACCAGATGGAACTGGCAATCAAGTATGTGGAGGAAAAAGGCGGAAGCTTCTTTTCGGGTTCGGAAATCCAGAGCAGCCTCAAAGGATCCACGATTCGAACCCTCCTGGAGCAGCTCGTTTCGACCAACGCCACGGATTTGCTGGTGACGGCCGGCGTCCCGCCGACGCTTCGAACGAACACCAGCCTGCGGAGGACCACCTTTCCGCCACTCACGGCCGACCAGTGCGTCGCCTATGCGAAGGCCCTCATGACCGAGCGGCAGTGGGAAGATTTTCTGAATCGACGGGAGCTCGACTTTGCCCTGGACTACGACAATCTGGGCAGGTTCCGAGTAAACGCATACCGGCAGAAGAACACCGTTTCCATTGCCGTGCGGCGTGTCATGCACGGGAGCCTGGGATGGGATGTGTTGGGAATTCCGACCTGGCTCGAAGAATTCGCCATGAAGCCTCAGGGCCTGATTATCGTGACGGCTCCCACGGGGCATGGAAAAACCACCACACTCGCCGCGCTGATCGATGTGATCAACCGGAGAAGACGCTGCAACATCATCACGCTTGAAGACCCCATCGAATACTTGCACAAGCCGGCCAAGAGCAACATCAACCAGCGGGAGATCGGAACCGATACGGCCTCGTTTTCCGAGGGTTTGAGAAGAATTTTTCGGCAAAACCCGGACGTCATCATGATCGGCGAGGTGCGTGACCAGGAGACTTTTGAAATAGCGGCACGCGCCGCCTCAACGGGTCATCTCGTGTTGACTTCCACGCATGCGCCCAACGCCACCGCCGCCATCGACAACATGGTCAACTGCCTGCCTCAGCATCGCCAGGCAGAAGTCAGACTGCAGCTGTCCGAAGCCTTGCTGGCCGTGTTTGCCCAGCGTCTCATCCCTTCCAGCGACGGCTCGAGGGTGTATCTCGCGTATGAAAAGCTCATCAACAGCTACCGAATGAAGAACTTCATCCGCGACAACCGCGTGCATCAAATCCGGGCGCAGATTCAGCAGGAATCCGACGACTTTGCCTCGATCGATTTCTGCCTGGCGCGGTTGTTCAAGGAAGAGAAAATCACCATTGAAGACGTCTCGGCTTATGCCGACAGTGTCGACTTTGTGGTTGCCACCGCCGGGAAGAAGGGCTGAACAACGGTCACGGCATCCGAGACCACGTCGGACAATCCTCCGACGTGCAGACCCGCGCGCCTGTAACAATTCGATACCACAAGGGTGTATCCGGCCTGAAGAACCTTTTTGGGCAGCGTGCGGAAACCGACGACCCTGTTCCACAAGCAAGGCGTGACATACGTTCCTCAGCACCGGAACCATTGAGCCCGTGGGCGCCGCACACCCCTGCGCCATGGTTCGTCCGCGGCTTTCCGTTTTCTCCCCCTGCGGATTTTGATATCCCTGCAACCCCCCGATGGAACACAGATCCCTCCCTCAGACCGAAGTGCGTTCAAGATCGTACAACGCCTGCCCGGCGGGGCGGGGATAAACCCGTAAGCGCTCAAATAAGCTGGTAAGTGTTTGAGTTTACAAGGGAGGATTTGGGATTTGCTTTCGCCCCTCCGTAATTTCAATTATCTTCATAACCTACTGATGATCCACAGTAATTTGGACAATGCAGTGCTCAGTCTATTGAAATTGCAGCGCAAGCCTTGCACTGTCTTGCGCTTATTTGAGCGCTTGTGGAGATAAACCCCGCCCCCACCGAACGATGTGCCGACCAGACGAAAAGGAGGACTTTATGCCCGCCCGCCCGCTGCACCCATCTTGAACGCAATTGCCCATGGCGCCGGCGTCACCCGAGAGGCATGAAAATAGGCTCACCCGGGAATCTATTTTCCAGGTAATTGGTATCAAATGACTTTGATCAATTGCACATCGATTTTCGCAACGGCACGACTCTGACAGATAGTCATTGGAAAGGGAAAAGGCGTGAGGTCTTTAATAATTTGCTTGAGATGGGGGAACGGTTATGACAGAATTGTCAGTGCCTTTCGGCGTATTCTCAAGAAAAAACGCATAGACGTGATTAGGAGATAAGCACCGATCCGGTGGCGGGTGGATACCGCCGGGTTCGCGGCGGCCTGTCTTAGGGCGGGTTCCTTTTCGAACGGAGCAGGTCCGGCAGATCCGACTCATGTTCGCTTCAAGAAACTATAAGTCGCCCGGTCCGGCTTGCAGGGCGTTCTCGGCCCATAATGGGAGAGTTGAATCGATGCCGGTCATTATGAACAAGAACCAGGACTACGACAAACCGATCAAGATCGGCGAGGGCACGTTCTGGGTGGGGCATTTCGATCCCGTTGCCGGGTGGCTGTCGAGCCCATATCTCATTATCGACAACGGCGACGCGGTGCTGATCGATGCCGGGAGCAGGGACGACTTTGCAACGGTGATCATGAAGACCGTGCAGGCCGGGATCGTCCCTTCTTCCATCGTTGCCCTGATCTATCAGAATTACGATCCCAGGCTTTGGGGAAGCCTTCACCATCTGGAAAACCTGATTGCGCGAAGCGACCTCAGGATTATATCGGATCGGGCCAATCTTCAGTTCATGCAACGTCAATCGGGGGAAGCCGCCCTGATGTCCGTGGAAGAGATCGATCATCGTCTGGAGCTTCCATCGGGCAGGTGCCTGGAATTCATCAAGGTACCGTTCGCCCATTCGGCGGGGAGCTTCACGACGTTCGACCGGCATACGGGCATTCTCTTCACGGGAGACCTGTTCAGCAGTTATATTTCCGATTGGAGCCTGCTGCTCGCACTGGAGCCGAAATGCAGAACGTGCGGGAAAATCGGCATGTGCGCCGACCGGCACTGTCAAATCCGGGACATACTGAGGTTTCATCAGGACATGATGTCGTCAGAACGGGCTTTGAGACTCGCCCTCGACAGAATTGCCGCCTTGCCTTTCAGAACCATCGCTCCCCAGCACGGAAGCATCATTTGCGAGTCGGAAGACATCGTGGTCCTCTGTGATTTGCTGGCATCTCTTAAAGGAGTGGGCATAGACGCAATCACGGGCGACAGGTCGTTTTACGAGCTCGGCGACACCAGTCCCATCAGGGACCGGCTGCATCCGCGGGGCAGTGGGACCGTGTGCCGTTGAGTGCCTATTGAGTTGACTCGTCGGAAGACCTGGGTAGAGTATGGTGGCAGGAAATGACCGAGCGACCTTTTGATCCGATCAGAGACTGCATTGCGGAACACATGCGGTCCGATTGCCCTCCGGACCCTCACTCGTCAAAGGTGCTGAAAACCCTGCTGGAGTATTGGGCTCTGGAGAGGGACTACGAGCTGAAGAACGATCTCCTCAATTCGATGGTGCTCAAACACGTTGCACTCATCAGGATCCTGTTCGACTTGAACCAGTTGAAGAACAGGTTTCTCGGGATCGCTGCACACGATCTCAGGAATCCGCTCATCTCGATCCGCGGGTTGAGCCAGATCGTTCTTTCCGAAGTAACGGGTCCCTTGACGTCCGAGCAGCGGGAGTACCTCGGAATCGTCCACTCGGTAAGCGACGGCATGTTGAACCTGGTGAACAACCTGCTCGACGTCTCCGTGATCGAGAGTGGAGGCCTGGACCTCCAGAAGGAATGGGGTTCGTTCAACGCATTGATCGAAGAACGGATCCGGCTTCACAAAGTGTTGGCGACCGAGAAGGGAATCCGGTTGCATGCAACGCTCGCGGAGTTCGAGCGGCAATATTTCGATGTGGGCAAGATTGCACAGGTGGTCGACAATATTCTGGGTAACGCCATAAAGTTTTCTCCCCGCGATTCAAACGTGTTCATTGACCTGGAGAAGAGCGACCACTGGATCACGGTGTCGATCCGGGATGAAGGTCCTGGGATTCCGGAAGAAGATCAGACACGGATTTTCGGGGAATTTCAACTCTCGACCCCGGTGGCGACCGGTGGAGAAAAGAGCACGGGGCTGGGCCTGGCCATTGCGAAGAAAATCGTTGAGGCGCATGACGGAGCCATGGGAGTTCGCAGCCGTCCGGGGCAGGGAGCGCTGTTTCATTTCACCATACCAGCAGGATGCGACGATGACGGGATCACAACGGCCCAGAGTGCTGATCGCCGATGATGAAAGGCACTGCAGGACACTGCTCAGGGCGATTCTGGACTCGATGAAGTGCGAAGTCGTGGCGGAAGCGAAAAACGGGGAGGAGGCCGTGGAGCTGTATCGTGAGCACCGGCCTCATCTCATGCTGCTGGACATCAACATGCCCATCAAGACCGGGGATGTGGTGTTGCAGGAGCTGATGAGGGAGTTTCCGGACGCATTCATCATCATGCTGACTTCGGTGGCGGATCTGGAAAGCATCGAAAAATGCCTCGCCCACGGAGCGGCCAATTACATTCTCAAAGACAATCCAATAGACGAGATAAAGCTCATCATCAAAGACAGTTGGCAGCTTGCGGTGCAACAGCGGGCCGGGGAATCGAAGCGAGGGGACCCGGCCCGGAGCTGAACGGAGCTCACCTCCCGCCGGGCAGGGGTTGCATTATCTTGAACGCACCTCTGCATGAGAAGGATGGACATGGCCGGTAATCCTTCATTCATCAAGATTCTCGCTTCCAAGGGCATTGTCAACGAAGATTCGATCAAGGTTCTCCAGGAGAAATACCGGGACAACGCTTTCGACATCCTGATCCACCTGGCGCGCGCCGGGGTATGCCAGAAGGCCACCCTGGGAAGATACTGGGCGGATTCGCTCGGCCTGTCCTACGTGCAATTGCGGTCCACTCTGTTCCAGCGCAAGATCGTCCAGTTGTTGCCGGAATCCTTTGCGAGAAAGCACCGCATCATTCTCGTCTACCAGTTCGGGGATGCCGTCACGGCGGCGCTCTCCAATCCCGAAGACGTACTGGTCGTCAAACAAGCCGAGGAAATCTCCGGCAGGCTGATCAGCCCCGTCTTCTCCTTTTCGGAGGAGATCGAAGAGGCCATTGAAGTCGAGTATCGATCGGTGGATCAGCTCAGGGATCTTTCCCGCAAGATCGTCACGGACACGATCCGCATCGAGGACATCACCGAGCTCACCAAAGATCAGCTCAACAAGGTCGCGGGAACCCAGGCGGTGGTGGAGTTCGTTCACGGGCTGCTGATCCTGGCCGTTCGCGAGGGTGCGAGCGACGTGCACATCGAGGCGGGCGAGGAAAAGGTGAGGGTGCGCTTTCGAATCGACGGCGTGCTCGAGGAGCGCAGCCGGTTGGAAAAGACCCTGCTGGCGCCTGTCGTCTCTCGCTTAAAGATCCTTGCCGGCCTCGACATCACGGAACGCCGCCGCCCCCAGGACGGGGCCATTACGCTCAAGCTTCCCAACCGGTCCGTGGATTTTCGCATTTCGAGCGTTCCGACGATTCATGGCGAGAAAGTGGTGCTTCGCATCCTGGGACAGTCCATCACCCAGGATGTTCCGGACCTGTCTCAGCTGAGTTTTTCCAAGTCCAACCTGGAATTCGCCAAGAAGATCCTCGAAGCCCCTCACGGCATTTTCCTGGTGACGGGCCCGACCGGGTCCGGGAAATCCACTTCCTTGTTTGCTATGCTGAAATACCTCAACAAACCGGGGATCAACATCGTCACGATCGAGGATCCGGTCGAATACAAACTGGAGGGAATCACACAGGTGCAAGTGAATTCTGCGGTGGAACTGGAGTTTTCTTCAGCCCTCCGGTCCTTTCTGCGCCAGGACCCGGACGTTATCCTGGTGGGCGAAATCCGCGACGTCGAGACGGCCCGAATCGCATGCCAGGCCGCGCTGACGGGCCATCTCGTCCTGGCTACCCTGCACACCAACAACTCGGTTCAGGCCGTCACCCGGTTGATTGACATGGGAGTCAAGCCGTTCCTGGTTGCGCCTTCCCTCCTGGGGGTCCTGTCGCAACGGCTGGTTCGAAAGATATGCGACCACTGCAAGGAAAGATATTCCACCGCCGCCGACAGCATCAAAGACCTGTTCATCTGGGAAGGGAGGGAAGTCAATTTCTATCGGGGGAAAGGCTGTCCTCAGTGCAATCACACGGGGTACCAGGGAAGAATCGCCATCCAGGAGACACTCCACGTGGACGACGTGATCCGCACGATGATTTCCCGGGGAGATTCCGTATCTGATATCAAACACATGGCCCGCAGGGCGGGTTTTCAGAGCATGCGCTATGACGGCATGAAGAAGGTGCTGCGCGGGCTGACCACCCTGGAAGAACTGAACCGGGTGACCATCGCCGATGAAGATTCCGTGCAGTCTTCCGTCGGTTCCTGACGGGCTCCGCCGCGGCGGGCGGCATTCCGGGGCCGCCCCGTTCCCGGCAGACGACCGCCCGGACTATTTCCTCGCGGCGATCAACCGGTAGAGATCGAGATACTCGCCGGCGGAGCGGTTCCAGGAAAAGTCCTGAGACATTCCCCTGCGCTGCATTGCAGTCCACCTTTCCTTTTCCCGGTGGAAGGCCAGCGCGGCGCTCACCGTTTCCAGCAGATTCGAGGCGCGATACTCGCGGAACTTGAGCCCGGTTCCGGATTCGGGGTGGTCCATGACGTCGATCACGGAATCGTCCAGGCCTCCCGTGGCGTGTACAACGGGGACGGTTCCGTAGCGCAGGCTGTACATCTGGTTGAGCCCGCAGGGTTCGTAGCGCGACGGCATGAGGAAGATGTCCGATGCGGCTTCGATGCGATGTGCGAGCGATTCGTCGAAGCAGGCGAGCAAGCGGAGCTTCTCCGGATGCAAATTGGCGAATTCCTTCAGCCGCCGCTCGATGAGCGCGTCGCCGGTACCGAGGATCACCAGGGACAAGGGCAGTTCCATCAGGTCATTCATGATGTCTTCGATGAGATCGAATCCCTTCTGGTCCGCGAGACGGCTGATCATGCTCAAGAGAGGGATCTCGCGACTATTTGCGGGCAGGCCCAGTTCCGCAATCAGTTCTTTCTTGCACCGGCGCTTACCGGAAAGGTCCGTTGCGCTGTAGCGGCATGGAATCAAGGGGTCCGTCTCCGGGTTCCAGGCTTCGGTGTCGATGCCGTTGAGGATGCCGTGGAGTCGATCGCGGCGCTCACGGAGCACCCCGTCCAGGCCGTGACCCAATGCCGCAGTCTGTATTTCCAGGCTGTATCCGCGACTCACAGTGGTCAGAACGTCACTGTAGACCAATCCGGCCTTGAGAAAATTGCAGTTGCCCCAGAATTCCATGCCCTGCGGTGAGAAAGCCTCCGCCGGCAGACCGGTGAGTCCGAAATGGGCGGCGGGAAAGATTCCCTGGTAGGCCAGGTTGTGAATCGTGAACAGTGCCCCTGAGTGCGCAAAGTTCGAATCACGCCGCCGGAGGCGATCGAGATAGGCCGCGGCAAGGCCGGTCTGCCAGTCGTGAAGGTGGAAAACCGAAGGATACCAGTTCAGACGATTGCAAAGGAGAAACGCCGAGCGGCAGAAAGTGACGAATCGCTCCGCGTTGTCTTCATAGTCTCCCGTGGTCGGAGTCCCGTAGAGAAACCCACGGTCGAAGAATTCGTCCTTTTCAAGGAAGTAGACCGGAACTCCCGCAGCGGTGCGGCTTTCCCAAAGGTGAACGGTGTAGTCGTGCACGCCCACGGGGACGGACAGATCTCGGGCCAGCGGGGTGAGGGGATATTCCTGCTCCCGCACGGACCGATACAGCGGCATGAAAATGCGAACATCGCATCCCAGCCCCTGCAGAGCGGCGGGAAGGGCGCCCGCGACATCGGCCAGTCCTCCCGTCTTGGCATAGGGAGACACCTCGGATGCGCAGAAAAGAACGCCGGGATATTTCATGGAATCGTTTCCCCTCGAAGTTTCAGGCCAATCGAGTGCCGACCGGTCCATTTCTAACGGATCGTGGGCCGACGCGTCAACATGCGATTTGCCGGACGCGATGAGACCTCGTGTTTCGATGCCGTGGGGACGACCATCCGCGCCGGAAAACCCGAACGGCACCCTTTTGGGGAATCGGCTCTTCGAACGGTGATCATGAGGAATGCGCATAGGACGGAAACGACTTTGCGTCAAAGCTACCGCCCGGTTACCACATGTTCCGGATGGGGCTCGCGATTCCGCTCGAGAGGCCTGCTCCCGGTCTTGACGCCAAATGGGTCCTTGGAAACCGCATGGATATTTTCTACAATACAATCTCGAGCGCAGCCGGGCGTTCCATGCAGTTCTCCCTGCTGCAGCCCATCCCTTTCTGGTTCGCAGCGGATCGACCCTGCGGTGGTTTCCCGCGTGAACGACGTTGAACGGACGACAGGAGAGACAATTGAATCCTCTACCAAGACAAACCACTCGACAGCTATCGATCGGCGGGGTTCTCATCGGGGGAGGCGCCCCGGTCGTGGTCCAGTCCATGACCAACACGGATACCAGAGACTGGCGTTCCACCGTGGCGCAGATCGAGAGGCTCCATGAGGCGGGATGCGAGCTCGTGCGCGTGGCTGTACCGGATGATCAGGCCGTTGAGCAGCTCGCCCGGATCAAGAAGGCCATCGGGGTCCCGCTCATTGCGGACATTCATTTCGATCACCGCCTCGCACTGGGCGCAATCAAGGCCGGAGTGGACGCGTTGCGGCTGAATCCCGGCAACATCGGCGGCCCCGACAAAGTGCGCAAGGTCGCGGCGGCGGCGCGGGAAAGGCGGATCCCCATCCGCATCGGCGTCAACAGCGGCTCTCTCGAAAAGGAATTGCTCGCCCGCTACGGCCATCCGACTCCGGAGGCAATGGTGGAGAGCGCGCTCAAACACGTTCGACTCCTGGAAGATCACGATTTCGATCTCATCAAGATTTCCCTGAAATCGTCGGACGTGCTCAACACGGTTGCCTCCTACCGCCTGCTGTCGTCCCGGACGCGCTACCCGCTGCACCTCGGCGTAACCGAAGCGGGGACCCTGGTGGACGGAGCCGTCAAGTCGGCGCTGGGGATCGGCATCCTGCTGTTCGACGGGATCGGGGACACGCTGAGGGTTTCGCTCACGCGGGATCCGGAGGACGAAATACCGGTGGCCTACGGTATTCTCCGCTCGCTACGGCTGCGCGACCGCGGAGTGGAGCTCGTGAGCTGTCCGACCTGCGGCAGGACGGAGATCGATCTCATCCCGATGGTGGAAGAGATCGAAAGGCTGCTGAGAAAAGTGCGCACCCCGCTGAAAGTGGCCGTTATGGGATGCGTGGTGAACGGGCCCGGAGAGGCGCGGGAAGCGGACGTTGGAATTGCCGGAGGGCGCGGAAAGGGAATTTTGTTCAAGAAGGGGGAGCGGATTGAAACGGTTCCTGAGGCGGAGCTGATGAAGAGGCTGCTGGTTGAAATCGAGAAAATGACCGGCGAAAGGATCGTGGGGTGATCTCGGCCGGAGTCGTTACGAGCTGCATGGAGGGAGCCGAGGCGGTCATGGCCCGCTCCGTTTGTTGGCCTGGGTCTGCGAAAGCGTTGCGATGAGGGGGTTCGCGCTCGACGATTGCCCGGCACGGGGGGATTTGCCGGGAATCAGGTGCGGGGAACCGTCTGTCGGGGAGCGAAAGCATGCGGTTTTTTGAAATCAGGGACCAGATGCTCAGCTACTATCCGAGCTCGGACAGTTCCCTGCTCGAAAAGGCGTACATCTACGTCGCATCCATACATAGGGGCCGGGTCCGATTGCCCGGGGAGCCTTACTTGAACCACTCTCTTGCCGTGGCCGGCATTCTCGCCCAGATGCGCCTGGATGAGGAGAGCATCGCATCGGGTCTCCTGCATGACGTCGTCGAAGACAAGTACGCGAATATCGATGAGTTGCGGGAGCTTTTCGGCCCCGGCGTGGCGGGCATCGTTCAGGGCGTGACCAAGCTCAGCCGGCTCAGTTTCAGCAGCCGCGAGGAACGCCAGGCCGAGTACATTCGCAAGATGATCCTCGCCATGTCCCAGGACGTCAGGGTGATCCTGGTCAAGCTGGCGGACCGCCTTCACGACATGCGCTCACTGCACTCCGGAACGAGAGGCTCCGGAAATTCCATGGCTCAGGAAACGTTCGATATTTACGCGCCGCTTGCGGCCCGGCTTGGGATTGACTGGATGAAGCAGGAACTGGAGGACCTGGCTTTCCGGTGCAAGGAGCCCGAGTCTTACGAGGAAATCCTCGGGAAGCTGGAGAAGACCCAGGAGGAACGCAGGCGCTACATCGAAGACGTCATGAGCATCCTGAGCGCCCGACTGGAGGAGCACGGCATCAAGGGACGGGTCAACGGGCGATCAAAGCACCTTCACAGCATCTACCAGAAGATGATCCGGCAAAACCTCGACCTGAACCGGGTGTACGACATTATCGCATTTCGAATCATCGTGGATTCCGTGAAGGCGTGCTATGAGGCTCTGGCGATGATCCATGCGCTCTGGGAGCCGGTTCCGGGACGATTCAAAGACTATATCGTGAAGCCGAAATCCAACATGTACCAGTCGTTGCACACCACGGTCATCGGGCCTTACCATGAGAGGATGGAAGTCCAGATCCGCACGGAGGAAATGAACCGGATCGCCAACGAGGGAATCGCCGCGCACTGGCTCTACAAGGAAGGCCGTCCCCTGGGAAAGATCGACGAGCAGGAGACCCAGCGCTTTTCCTGGCTTCGCGAACTGATGGAATGGAACAAAGACTGGCGTGATCCCAAGACCTTCTTTGATGCGGTTAAAGTCGATTTCTATCCCGACGAGGTCTACGTTTTCACTCCCCAGGGTGAAATCAAGTCCTTTCCCCGAGGGTCCACTCCCGTGGATTTCGCTTACGAAGTCCACACCGAGGTGGGGCATCGTTGCGTGGGGGCGCGGGTGAACGGCAAGCTGGTCCAGTTGCGCTACGAGCTCCAGACCGGGGACACCATCGAGATCCTGACCGCCGCCAATCACCGTCCCAGCAAAGACTGGCTCAAACAGGTGAAGACGAGCAAGGCGATCAACCGGATTCGCCATTGGTTCAAAGCAGAAGAACGGGAGCGGTCGATTTCCCTTGGCAGGGAGTTTTGTGAGCGGGAATTTCGCAAGAAGGGCCTCAATTTCCACAATTACCTGAATTCCAACGAACTCCTCGAGGCGGCAAGGGGCTTCTCGCTCCGCTCCGTGGATGATCTGCTGGCGGCTGTCGGCTACCGAAAGGTTTCGCCCGTCCAGGTGATCGGGAAACTGCCTTCCAAGATGGAAATTGAGGAAGCCGCAAGGGAAGACACCATCCCGGTCGAGAAACGCAGAACCGCTCACGGGGATGAGGGCGTCAAGGTCAGGGGGGTGGACGACGTCATGATCCGCATGGCCAAGTGCTGCAATCCCGTTCCGGGCGAGGAAATCGTCGGCTACATCACACGGGGGCGGGGAATCACCGTGCACCGGGTCCAGTGCAACAACATCGGGCGCGGGGATGCCGAGCGAAAGATCGACGTCCAGTGGGACAGCGGGGGCGGCCAGGTCTATCCCGTGGATATCAAGATCACCCATGCGTCCGACAAGGGCATACTGGCCGGCCTGAGCGCCGTGCTGGGCCAATTGGACGCCAACGTTGTGGACATCCAGGTCGAGCCTCCGGGAGGCAACAACCTCGGAGCGTGCCGGCTGAAAATCGAAGTGAAAGACACCAAGCACCTGCAGCGAGTGCTCTCCGCGTTGAGAGCGGAAAAGGGCGTGTATCGCGTGCAGCGGGGCATGGAATAGGGCGCTTACCCGGACAGGCGTGATTCTCCTGCCCGGGTGGAGTACAAGCGCGCACAAAGATTCGGTAGGTATTATCGAAGGAGCGTCGGCAGCAGGCGGAGCTACAGATGAACGTACACGGTGACGGATTCTTTCCCGAGAACGATGGACTTCATTTCTTCCTGGATTTTCTTGCGCTCCGGACTGTTTTCCCATGACCTCCAGTCCTCCACGCTGTTCCAGTTGCTGATGGCGAGATACTTGTTCGGATTGTTCAGCGCCCGGAGCGTTTCACCCGAGATGTACCCCTTGTTCTGCATCGCTTTGGCGCGGAGCTGCATCATCACGTGGTGAAGCTTTCCCTCCTGACCGGCCTCGATTTCTCTTTCAATCAGGACTCGAATCGCCATGGCTGACCTCCTTGTGAAAGTATCAAATAATTAGAATAGAAGAAGAACTCCCCACTAGGCATGTGTATAAGGACGGTTTGCGGGAAAAGCAACGCTGTGCGCCCCGTTTGCCGGTGTGAAAGAGTGTTCAATGAACCTCCGACTCAGTCGGCCGGCGCAGGGCATGCACGGTGGAGCGGCACAGGGATCTTCGGTTCAGTCCGCCCCCCTTCCGTCCGCCTCTTCTGGCATTACTTCGGCGCCGCTATTGATCGTCCCATCTCTATCGATGTCCATGGCTCCGTTCTCGTCGACGGATATTCGAGGAGCCTTGACAGGGTGCTGATAGATGATTTGGATTATATACGGGTTTCTACAATTCCGGGAATACGGTGCGGTGGTGCAATCAGGGAACAACGCTTTGAAATCACAACAAATCAAAAGGAGGAGCAGATGAGCCCGAGAGCACCGGAAGACGCAAAGGCCTGGGTGGAAAATGCGAAGCAGTTTTACCGGTCCGCAGGCAAGAGGATCGCCTTGGCGGAATTCACGAACCCCACGGGAATGTTCATTCAAGGGGAAATGTACATCTACGCACTGAATCCCAAAGGAACGATGCTCGCCCACGGAGTCAACGAGAAATACGTCGGCGAGGAGTTCATCGATCTCATGGATTCCGACGGCAAGAAATTCATCAAAGAGATCGTCGACACCGCCAATGCCAAAGGCGCCGGCTGGGTGGAGTACAAATGGTACCATCCGGTTACCAAAGAATGGCTTCCCAAAATCGCCTATTTCGAAAAGGTCGACGACCTGATCATCGTCAGCGCCGTGTACAAGAACTAGTGCCGACCCGACCCCTTCTCCTTCTCGAGCGGGCATCCACGCCGTCGCCCTCGATGCGAAGCTCTATCGCCGGATATCATACAGCCTGGTGACGATTTTTGAAGACCCGGGGAGAACCCCCTTTCCATCACTCGGTGAACGGCCGTGAACCGGGAGTCATGGGCGGTGAGTGAGACTCACCGACGTCGTTTCCACGCAGGCGGGGACCCGGGTTTTCCAGGGCGTTCCGGGTCTCGGCCTTGGCCCTGGTCACGTTCGGGACGCATTGTTCAACACGTTCCCGGGATAGGATCGACCGCAGCGGATTCATCACATCACTTGATTGCGCCGTCAAGCCCCGGGGTGGAGATGGTCCCGGCCCCTTCGAAATAAACCGCGGAGGGCGGCGGGTTCCATTTCCACCCGTCCGATTCGTTCCATGCGCCACCGTCGCGCCTCGCGAAAGAAATGCCCCCAAAAAAAATCTCTGCCGCTCCTGTCTAAAAGATATTGTCTTTCGCGGAAGACCGCCGTAGAATGCCGCTAATTGGCTTCATAGCTGATATTGCAGTTTTCCAGGGATGGTCTTGGCCGACCCTGTCTTATTTTACATTCTCGCGTTGCGCAGACGTATCCACTTTTCCTGATGTGAATGTTCCGGTTGCCAAGGCTTCTATATTATACTGTCATATCAAGGCGTTAGGCTGTCTGAAGAGGATCTGGCGGCGGTGAAGACCGGGGGGGTGCCACAGCCCGCATCGATCAGGCAGATGGCGTGCAGCGGGGCTCATATTGTCATCGACAGGAGGTGCGGCCGGAAAATCTGAAGGGTGATGTACTGGTGTGAGGGGTTATTTTTCAGTATCTGAGGAGGAAAGAGGATGACAAAAGCAGATTTGGTTTCCAAGATTGCGGGAGCCGGGGGTATTACGAAGGCCCAGGCGGAAAAGGCGGTCGACGGTTTTGTCGCGGCGGTATCTCAAGCGCTTTCGACCGGCGAGAAGGTGACTCTGGTGGGATTCGGCACATTCAGCGTCGGAAGCAGGTCTCAGCGGGAAGGCCGCAATCCCAGAACCGGTGAAAAGATCAAGATCCCCGCGTCCAAGGTGGTCAAGTTCAAACCGGGGAAGAGCTTGAGCGACAAAGTGAAGTAGTGGAATCTTTACCTGGCCGTTTCCCGAGCGCTCTTCGGTCGGGTTGGAGCGGGGGAAATGTGCCGGGAATTCCCGTCCGGATGGCCGAGGAATGGGATAAGACCTGTTCTCCGGCCATATTTGTTTCCTCCGGCTGTTGATACGAAGTTGCGTGCAAGAGGGATCTTTCAAGCACAAAAGAGCGGGGGAATGATTCCCCCGCACCCCCCAAGTTTCGGCCACACGCGCAAGCGCGTGTGGCCGAGCGCTCGGCGCTGTCGGCGCCTGGCCGAAGGCCGCCGCCGCAGCGCCACACGGAGCCGCGAAGCGGCGAGGGGGTGTGGGGGATACGTCCCCCACGCTTTTAGGGTATCATTATTGAACGCAAATCCGTATGAACCGGTCAGGGGTGCTCGCGATTTTTCTGCGTCCGCCGAGTGCCGGGCCGGGGCATTATCGCATAAACAGGCACTCGATCGGGCACAAGATCAGTCTCCGGCCAAGATCGGCTCCTTTCCCGGCCGACCCCCGCGGCGCGGGGGCTCGGCGCCCCCGTTTGATTGACAACAATCGTCGTGGAGATTAGGTTTTGCTTGGCTGCGGCGGTCGGCCATGCGATCTCGCGGGGAAGCTCGCGCCGGGGGTTGCATGCTCCCGGTTGGGGGCGGTGGTGGTGCCGTGAGGGAGGAACCGCGACGAAAACCTGAGCTCGATGACGCGAAACCCGATTGTGTTCCAAGGAGAGAAGAGTGGCCAAGAACCTGACCCGGAAGATCCTCGAGGCGCATCTGGTGGAAGGCCGTTTGACGCCTGGTGAGGAAATAGCGATCACCATAGACCACGTGCTGCTGCAGGATGCCACGGGCACCATGGCCATGCTGGAATTCGAGGCCCTCGGGCTCGATCGGATAAAGGCTCAACTGGCCGTCCAGTACGTGGACCATAACATACTCCAGACCGATCACAAGAACGCCGACGATCACCGGTTCCTGCAGACTGCGTCGGCTCGGTACGGCATTCATTTCAGCCCGGCCGGAAACGGGGTGTCCCATCAGGTTCACATGGAGCGCTTCGGCGTTCCGGGCAAGACCATCCTGGGAGCGGACAGCCATACCCCTGGCGCCGCCGGCATTTCGATGCTCGGCATCGGGGCCGGGGGGTTGGACGTGGCCCTCGCCATGGCCGGATACCCGTATCATCTTCCCTGCCCCGGGGTGCTGGGGGTGAAGCTGACGGGGCGCCTCCCCGACTGGGTGAGCGCAAAAGACGTGATCCTCGAAATGCTCCGGCGCTACGGGGTCAAAAATTGCGTCGGCAAGATCGTCGAGTATTACGGCCCCGGGGTGGAGAGCCTTTCCGCCACCGACCGGGAGACCATCGGCAACATGGGGACCGAGTTGGGTGCGACAACCACGATCTTTCCATCCGATGAGAACACCCGGATTTACATGGCGGCCCAGGGCCGGGAGAGCGACTGGGTGTCCCTGCACGGTGACGAGGGCGCGGAATATGACGAGTATGCGGAAATCGACCTGTCGGCCCTCGAACCGTTGATCGCCCGCCCGTCTTCGCCCGGCAACGTCGTCGCCGTGCGCGAGGTCGCGGGTCTCAAGGTCGATCAGGTCATCGTCGGCAGCAGCGTGAACTCGTCGTTCAGAGACCTGATGGTGGTGGCGAAGACCGTCGAAGGCCGGAAAGCCCACTTCGGCGTTTCGTTTCATGTGAATCCGGGCAGCCGCCAGGTGCTCGAAAACGTGGCCGCTCATGGCGGCCTGATCGCTCTGCTCAAAGCCGGGGCGCGCATCCACGAACCGGGGTGTCTGGGATGCATCGGCATGGGGCAGGCCCCGGGAACCGGTGAGGTCAGTCTGAGGACCATGCCCCGGAATTTTCCCGGCCGCTCCGGTACCAAGGACGACCAGGTCTACCTCTGCTCGCCGGAAACGGTGGCTGCAGCGGCATTGAAGGGAGTCATCACCGATCCCAGGGAGCTGGCGGCCGAAATGGCATATCCGCGCATCCTGGATCCGGAAAAGTACCTGGTCGATGCGTCGTCCATCATCCACCCGTCCGAAGAATTGTCGCGGACGGAAGTGCTGCGAGGCCCGAACATCAGGCCGCTCCCCGAGATGGATCCGCTGCCGGAAACGCTCGAAGCCGAGGTGATCCTCAAGGTCGGGGACAATATTTCAACGGACACGATCATGCCGGCCGGTAACAAGGTGCTGCCGTTGAGATCCAATATCTATGCGATCAGCGAGTTCGTCTATTCGCAGATCAATCCGGACTTCCACAAAGAGTGCCGGGGAAAGGGGGACCTGGTCGTCGTCGGAGGCGAGAATTACGGCCAGGGGTCGAGCCGCGAGCATGCGGCTCTCGCGCCTCGCTACCTTGGGGTTCGTGTCAAGATCGCCAAGGGTTTTGCCCGCATCCACATGTCGAACCTGTGCAATTTCGGGATCATTCCTCTCGTCTTCAGGAACTCCGGGGACTACGAATCCCTGTCCAAGGGGGACAGGGTGGTCTTTCGGGACATCAGGCGGCATGTGGAGAACGGGTACGAAGAGATCCCGCTGGAAGTGAACGGAAGAAGCATCGTGACCCTGCTGAAGGTTTCGGCGAGGCAGCGCAGGCTGCTGCTGGCAGGCGGGGCGCTCAACTTCGTGAAGCAGGAACTGCTGTTATAGACCGCGGCCTGTTGTTGGCGGTCTGCCCCCCTGGGGATGTGGATGACCCGCAGACCGGCGGACCGTGTGTCGACCGGCGTGGAATTGAAGACGGCGAGGGTCCCTCTGTTGACTCGCCGTTATGGTCGGGCTGGAGGAGACGATGAACGGTGAAGTTCGTGTAAAGAACATCGGCTTGCGTGGTGTGACCGTAGCGGACACCAAGATCAGTTACATAGACGGCGAAAACGGCATTCTCATTTACCGGGGGTTCCGCATCGAGGAACTCGCTGAACGATCGTCCTTCATGGAAACGGCGTACCTGCTGCTCAACGGCGTGCTGCCGTCCGCCGAGGAACTGCGGAATTTCACCGCCGAGGTCGACTCGGCGCGAATCGTCCCCGATTTTGTCATCGACAGCATGCGACGTATTCCCCGGGAAGCGGATCCCATGGATGTGCTCCAGGGGGTGGTGCCGTTTCTGGGAGTTGCCGATCCCGAATTGATGGTGGAAACCCGGGAGGCGAACCTGCGCAAAGCGGTTCGGCTGATTGCGAGGGTCCCCGCCGTGGTTGCGGCCTGGAACCGTATCAGGAACGGCCTGGAGCCTCTTCCCCCGGACGAGGGCCTGCCGCACGCGGCGAACTTTCTATGGCAGCTCACCGGGAATAAGCCCGACGACCAAATCGCCCGCGACCTGGACGTGTGCCTCGTGCTCCACGCCGACCACACTTTCAACGCCTCGACCTTTGCCTGCCGGGAAGTGGTCTCCACCCAGGCCCACATGTACGCAGGGGTGAGCGCCGGGGTCGGCGCGCTTTCGGGCAGCCTGCACGGCGGCGCCAATGCCCGGGTCATGAAAATGCTCTTCGAGGTCCAAAAGGAAGTGAAATCCGAGGATGAGGTCGGCGATTGGGTGAGAAGGCGGATGGAACGGGGCGAGAAGATCATGGGAATGGGGCACGCGGTTTACAAAACCTTCGATCCCCGCTCGAAAATCCTCAAGGAAATGTCCCTGCGGCTGGGCGTAAGAACCGGCCACGAAGACTGGTACCGGCTGCTCACCCGGATCGAGCAGGAGGCCCTGAAGGAATTCGAGAAAAAAGGCAAGGACAACATCAAGTCCAACGTCGATTTTTACAGCGGTTCGGTCTACTCCATGATGGGAATCCCCGTGGACATCATGACTCCCGTGTTTGCAATCTCGAGGATCTCGGGCTGGTGCTCCCACGTGATCGAGGAGAAATTCGCCGAAGCTCAGGATAAGCCTGCCCTGTACCGCCCGAAGGCCGAGTATGTCGGTCATTACTGCGGTGCCCTCGGGTGCGTGTACCAACCCGTGGACGCCCGCGAGTGAGCGTCGGGGGATTTTCGGTAAGGCGCCGGGGCCTTGAGGCGGCATCGTTCGACCCCAGCCGGTTGAGGCGGGCGGCCGGGTTCCCGAGAGGAGAAACGCCATGCATTTCAAACACGACGTCGTCATCGTCGGAGCCGGCCTGGCCGGACTTCGAGCCGCCATCGAGGTGGCCGGGAACGCGGACGTCGCCCTGATCAGCAAGGTCTATCCCACACGGTCTCATTCCGGGGCGGCCCAGGGAGGCATTGCCGCCGCGCTGGGCAACGAGGAGCCGGATTCCTGGGAGTGGCACATGTACGACACGGTCAAGGGGGGCGACTATCTGACCGACCAGCACGTGGCCGAGATACTGGCCAAAGACGCTCCCAGGGCGGTGTACGAACTGGAACACATGGGGGTTCCCTTCAACCGCACCGCCGACGGCAAGATCGCGCAGCGCGCCTTCGGCGGCCACACCCGGGATTTCGGGCAGGCCGCGGTGAAAAGGGCCTGCTATGCGGCGGACCGCAGCGGCAGGGTGATGATGGACACCCTGTACTTCGAGGCCGTGCGCAAGGGAATCCGGATCTACCCGGAATTCCAGATGCTGGACCTGGTCATGAAGGATGGCGCGGCCATCGGGTTGATCGCCCTGGAGATCGCCACCGGGGAAGTGCATGTCTTCCACAGCAGGATCGTGCTGCTGGCCACGGGAGGTTACGGTAAGGTCTACAAGACCACCTCGAACGCCTTTGCGAGTACGGGCGACGGCGTCGCATGCGCATATCGAAATGGGATCCCATTGGAAGACATGGAATTCGTGCAGTTCCATCCGACGGGACTCTACGGCCTGGGAGTGCTCATCAGCGAGGCCGCCCGCGGGGAAGGGGGAGTGCTCCGCAATGCCGCCGGCGAGCGTTTCATGGAACGCTACGCTCCGACCATCAAGGATCTCGCTCCGCGCGACATGGTGTCGCGGGCCATCTTCACGGAGATTCGGGAAGGGAGGGGAATCGACGGCCGGGACTACGTGCACCTGGATCTGACGCACCTGGGGGAGTCGAAGCTCAAGGAGAAGCTCTCCGACATCAGTTCCTTCATCAAGATCTACCTGGGCCTCGATCCCGCAAAAGATCTCGTTCCCACGCAGCCCACCTGCCACTACATGATGGGTGGAATTCCGGTCACCATCGACGGCCAGGTCCTGGGCGTCGGCGAACGGATCGTTCCCGGCCTGTATGCGGCCGGCGAATGCTCGTGCATCTCCCTGCACGGCGCCAACCGCCTCGGATGCAATTCGCTGCTGGATCTCGTGGTGTTCGGCAGGAGGACCGGTATCGCGATGGCCCAAAACGTCCGCGAGCTTCCCTGGACCGATCCTCCCGACAGTCCCGAGCGGAAGGTACTGGCCGGGATCGAAGGGCTTCTCGGCCGTTCCCCGGGCGGCGGGAAGGCCGCCCGGCTGCGCGGTGCCATGCAGCAGGCCATGACCGCCCACTGCTCGGTCTTTCGCGATGAAGGGAGCCTTGCCGAAGGGCTTTCCCTGATCCGGTCGCTTCGAGAGGAATATGCCGGGATCGGTATAGACAACCAGGGTAAGCGCTTCAACAGCGACCTGCTGGAGGCCCTCGAACTGGAAGGGCTGCTGGACATCGCCGAAGCGATCGCGGTTTGCGCGCTCGCGCGCCGGGAAAGCCGGGGAGCGCACAGCCGGGAGGATTACCCGGAACGCGACGATGCCCGATGGCTCAAGCACACCCTCGTGCTCAAAACCGCCAACGGGCCCGAGGTGTCCTACAAACCCGTCACCATAACCCGATTCGAACCGAAGCCGAGGGCGTACTGAAATGGAGATGCGATTCAAGATTTTCCGGTTCGATCCCGAAACGGATGAGGAACCGTACTACCGGAACTACACGGTTGTCGCCGAACCCCAGGAACGCATCCTGGACTGTCTGAACCGAATCAAGTGGGAACAGGACGGGACCCTGGCCTATCGCATGTCGTGCGGACACGGAGTGTGCGGCTCCGACGGCATGCGCATCAACGGCGTCTGCGGTCTGGCCTGCCAGAAGCTGGTCAGGGAGTACGAGGGGCTGGAGGTTGTCCTGGAGCCGCTCCCCTTTTTCAAGGTGCTCAAGGACCTGGTCGTGGACATGGAACATTTCCTTGACGGCATACGGCTGATCCGCCCCTACCTGGTTTCGGATTCGGCCCCGCCCGAGGCGGAGAGGCAGCAGAGTCCAGAAGACCGAAAGAAAGTCGACGACGTCATCCGGTGCATTCTGTGCGCCTGCTGCACGGGGTCTTGTCCGGTGATGATCCAAAACGAGAAGTATGTCGGGCCGGCCGCGCTGGTATGGGCGTATCGCTTCATCTTCGACACGAGAGACGATCGATACGCGGAGCGACTCAAGCAGATCGATTTCCATGACGGCGCGTGGTCCTGCGTGAATTTCTTCGAATGCACGCGCGTGTGCCCCAAGGGGATTCCCGTGACCAAGTCCATCAACTTTCTGAAACGGGAGATTCAGAAGGCTTTTCCGGGCCGCACGGGGTAGAGTCCGGCCGGAGGGGGGCGGAGGTTGACGCTCCTCCGGGGGGGACTTCCATGCGGCTTGCGATCATGGCGTCGCTTAGGGAGCCCGATGAGTCTTTCGGTCCGACCCGTCGGGCCGGCACTCCTTTTTGGACGCGAAACGGAAATGAGGGGCCGGTTCCGCCCGGCAGGGAGAACCGGTGGCGGGCGTCGTGTCCCGGTCGGGGAGCGGCCGGCGGGCACGCCGCAGGAGAGACGGAGATGAACGGGAGAGCGGAGGAAGACGCGCTCGGAACGGTGCTGGTTCCCGAAGACGCGTACTACGGGGCGCAGACCCGGCGGGCGCTCGACAATTTTCCCGTGAGCGGCTTTTCCTTCCCGCCGTCCTTCATCAGGGCGCTCGGCCTGGTGAAGAAAGCTGCGGCCATGGTCAACCGGGACCTCGGGCTGCTTGACGCCGGCCTGGCCGAGGCGGTCATCGAGGCCGCGCGGGAAGTGGCGGACGGCAGGCTGGACGGCCAGTTCGTGCTCGATGTTTTCCAGACCGGCTCCGGGACCTCGACCAACATGAACGCCAACGAGGTGATCGCGGGGCGCGCCAACGAGATCCTCACCGGGAGGAGGGGCGGCAGGAGCCCGGTGCACCCGAACGATCACGTGAACAAAGGGCAGTCCAGCAACGACGTCATCCCGTCGGTGATCCACATCGCCGCCCTGCTCACCCTGCGCCGGCGCCTCATCCCCTCCCTGGAGGCGCTGTACCGGAGCCTGAGCGACAAAGCCTCGGAATTCGCCGAGGTGCTCAAGATCGGCCGGACGCACCTTCAGGACGCCGTGCCCATGAGCCTCGGGCAGGAATTTTCCGGCTACGCCCGCCAGGTGGAACTGGCGATCGAGAGGGTGAAACGCGTCGAGCCCGCCCTCGGCGAGCTGGCGCTGGGCGGAACCGCGATCGGCACCGGGCTGAACACCCATCCGGAATTCGCCGGGCGGGTCATCGCCGTCATCGCGCGGGAGACGGGCTGTCCGTTCCGGGAGGCGGTGAATCACTTCGAGGCCCAGGCCGCGCAGGATGCCGCCGTGGAGGCCGGCGGCGCGCTGAAGACCGTCGCCGTGAGCCTCGCCAAGATCGCCAACGATTTGAGGTGGCTCGCTTCCGGCCCGCGCTGCGGCCTCGGGGAGATCAACCTGCCTTCCCTGCAGCCCGGGTCCTCGATCATGCCCGGCAAGGTGAACCCGGTCATTCCCGAAGTCGTGCTGCAGGTGGCGGCGCAGGTCATCGGCAACGACGCTGCCGTGACCTTCGGGGCCCAGGCCGGCAATTTCGAGCTCAACACCATGCTGCCCCTCATCGCCCACAACCTGCTGCAGTCCATCGAGCTGCTGAGCTCCGCCGCCGCGCTGTTCGCATCGAAATGTGTCGCCGGGATCACGGCGAATCGTGAAAGGAGCGCGTCCAATATCGAGCGAAGCCTCATGCTCTCGACCTACCTGGTGCCCGCAATCGGCTACGACCGGGCGTCCGCCGTCGCCAGGGAAGCTCACCGGACGGGGAAGACCATCCGGGAAGTGGTGCTGGAGCAGGGATTGATGTCTCCGGAACGGATCGACGATCTCTTTGGAAAGATTCCAATCGCCTAACGGGAATCCGGCCGGACCGGGCGCCGGATTGTTTTCAACCTGCAGGAGGAAGTCTTGGGCAACGGTTCGATCGTGAACACGCCGGCGATTTCGCGACTCCGACTTTTCATGGCGCTCTCCCGAACCCCCCACGGGGTCCTGGACATGGCGACCCCCGCCTTGTGCGCGATGCTGTGCCTGGGGGCGGCCCCTCCGCTGGGCGTTGCGGCGCTCGGCCTGCTGACCGCTTTTGCCGGGTACACGGCCGTCTACGCACTCAACGACGTGGTGGACTACAGGGTGGACCGGCAGAAAATCCGCGAGTGCGGACTCCCTTGCCTGGAGCGGGATCTTGATGCGGTCTACGCCCGTCATCCGCTCGCCCAGGGGTTGATCAGCCTCAGGGACGGCATCCTGTGGACGGCCGCGTGGGGGGGGATCGCCCTGCTCGGCGCCTATGCGTTGAACCCGGTATGCGCGGCCATCTTCGTCTTCGGCTGCGTGGCCGAGGCGGTCTACTGCCTGATGCTCAAGGTGAGCTACCTGCGGGTCCTGTTGAGCGGCGTCGTGAAAACCGCCGGAGGCATGGCGGCGGTGTTCGCCGTGTCCCCCGACCCGCCGCCGGTCTTTCTGGTCTGCCTGTTCCTGTGGCTTTTCTGCTGGGAAATCGGCGGCCAGAACGTGCCCAACGACTGGAGCGACCTGGACGAAGACCGGAACCTCCGGGCCCAAACCGTCCCGGTGGAGTTCGGCAGGGAAAAATCGGCCCTGGTCATACTTGGGTCGCTGGCCGGCGCGGTACTCCTGAGCCTGGTGCTCTACTGGGCGACTCCGGCCGCGCTCAATTTCCTTTACCTGCCCGGGGCCCTGCTGTGCGGAGCCCTGCTGCTGCTCGTGCCCGCCCTTCGGCTCCGCCGCGAACGCACTTCAGCTTGCGCGGCGGCCCTGTTCAACCGCGCGAGCACCTATCCCGTCGCGATGTTCATCCTGGTGATACTCAGCTCAATCTGAGGGGCGGGTTTTCCCTGTACCGGGCTCTCCCGGGTATGGCGGGGTTTCGTTTCGCCGACCGTGTAATCCACGCCGATGACATTCAATGGGAGAGATGATAAGATTTGCATTACTTCTTAGGCGACTGGTTATATTTTTGAATGGATTTATTCCTATCAAAAATGTCCTTGAACATAGAGTAGCAAGTATCATCTTTGGTCGATAAAATTGGTTTCCATTTACGTGGATCCTTTTCTTTATATATGTATACCATAGTAAAATAGGCAGCTATTATTGATACTAAGTTAAGACATATAATGACCACTATTTTAAACATCATGCTATCTCCAGGTATGTTATTATTTGTATTTCTATCTATTGCTCGTGGAATTCATCTTTCCATCCTTCGATAAGTTAGATAAATACTGCGGCTCATCGGTTACCTGGACATTGAGACAAGCCACAAGTATTTCTTCCTTACTAACATCTTTCATCTTGCCGCCAAGACTATCGCCGAAATCTACCGGGAAAGGTGGCAGATTGAGCTCTTTTTCAAATGGATGAAGCAGAATCTGAAGATCAAGACTTTTCTTTAACAGTGAACCCTCATTTTGCGTCTGTAAACCCGCATGAAATATAGAGTTGTTCTTCAAAAAGTCGGTTTTTGTAGTGTCAACAACTCTGTAGATTTTTCTTGTTTTAAAAAGAATAATCGCATAATGTTGCAGTGTCATAACAGGAGGCTGCAGCATGTATGCTCGTGTCAAGAAGTCCGGGAAATACGAGTACCTCCAAATCGTTGAAAGCCATCGGGACGGCGCCAAGGTAAACCAGCGGGTCATCGCCACGCTGGGCCGTTTGGACCAGATGAGCGCCAAGGAAGAGGTGGAAACGCTGATCCGCTCCCTGGCCCGGTTTTCGGAAAAGAACCTGCTCGTGCTCTCCAGGAGAAGCGAGGTCGCGGCCCTCTCCCGCAGGATCGGCCCGGCTCTGATCTTCGAGCGCCTGTGGCAAACCCTGGGCATCGCCCGGGTGCTTCAAGATCTTCTCCAGGGCAGGCTCTTCTCCTTCGATGTGGAACGGGCGCTTTTCCTGACCGTCCTTCATCGCCTGTTTGCAAGCGGCTCGGATCGATTCTGCAACCGGTGGCGCCGCGATTACGCCCTGGCCCAAACCGAGGACCTTTGCCTGCATCATCTCTACCGGGCCATGGCCTTCCTGGGCGAAGAACTTGAGGACCAGGAGCATGCAACCCCCTTTGCCCCGAGGTGCACGAAGGACGTTGTCGAGGAGCGCCTCTTCTTTGGCAACCGCAATCTTTTTTCCAGTCTGGACCTGGTCTTCCTGGACACCACTTCCATCGCTTTCCAGGGCGAGGGAGGACAGACGATCGGAAAGAAGGGGTTCAGCAAGGACCACCGCCCCGATTTGAACCAGATGGTGGTCGGAGTGGTCCTCGATGATCACGGCCGCCCCCTTTGCTGTGAGATGTGGCCGGGCAATACCACCGACGTCAAGGTGCTGGTCCCACTGGTTGAGCGCCTCCGGAAGCGATTTCAGGTCGGTCGGTTCTGCGTCGTGGCCGACCGTGGAATGGTCAGCAAGGACACCTTGACTCTGCTCGAAGACCCGAAGAACACCGTTCCGTACATTCTGGGCATGAGGATGCGTAAAGTCAAAGAAGTGGAGCGCGACGTTCTCTCCCGCGCCGGCCGCTACGAGGAAGTCCACCCGGAAGGGGCCAAATCCAAAGACCCTTCCCCTCTGAAAGTGAAGGAGGTCCGGGTGAACGAGAATCGCTACATCGTGTGCTTGAATTCCAGGCAGGCGCGAAAAGACGCCGCCGACCGGCAAGCCATCCTCACCTGCCTTGAAGAACAGCTCAAGAATGGCCCCAAGAGTCTTGTCGGCAACCGCGGCTACCGCAAATACCTCAAGTTTGACAAGAACTCGGCCCGAATCGATTGGAAAAAGGCCGAACAGGAGGCCCGCTATGACGGCAAGTGGGTGCTGCGCACCAACACGAATCTGCCCGCAAGGCAGGTTGCCCTCAAGTACAAGGAGTTGTGGCAGGTCGAGCACATCTTCCGGGAGATGAAATCGGTGCTGGAAACGCGCCCCGTCTTCCACCGACGTGACGAAACCATACGGGGCCATGTGTTTTGCAGCTTTCTTGCGCTCCTGCTCAAAAAGGAGCTCTACGGCCGCCTGGAAACCAAGGGGCATCATTTTGAGTGGGATGAGATCAGGCAAGACCTGGAAGCCCTGCAGGAAACGATCATCGAAAAAAAGGACTGCCGTCTTGCGGTACGCAGCCAGTGCGTCGGAACATGCGGCAAGGTGTTCCAGGCAGTCGGCGTTGCTGTGCCCCCGACCATCCGTGAACTCTAATTTTCCAAAGAACCGGAAATTGTAGTGCCAAGACCGATAAGACACTCTGTATCTTATTGAAATTCAAAAAGAATAGTTTTCATACTGTTAAACTTGAGCAAGAGCTTCTTTGGAACGAGCAGGAACGCCATGATGAGCTTGATTTGGATCGCTGTCGTCACACTCCTGCCGCCTGATTACTACAAACAGAACCGTGGCGCGCCGGAAAGAATGTCGATCTTTTCCGGAGCAGCGAAGAATTGCAGTATTCACAGAACCGAACGTCAACCCCCCCGACACTTCCGGTGGTCGATTCGGGCGCATTTCCGAAAAGTGAAAAGTGTAGGTCTGACCCCGTAATCCGCACTGGTTACACGTCTAAATGGAAATACACAAAAACATGGCTGTCCCCATTATTCTCTTTTCTTTTTAGAAAAGATTGAATAGCAAATGAGGATGACACCATAAGCGATACAAAAAAAATCCGCTATCGATGAAACTGGCATGCCGTATAAATAAGAGTAGCCTGTCTTTATAAAATGACTTCCGATCCACAGTAATCCCAGGCCAGCAATACAAATATGAATATTTCTTTTTAACATACTATCAATCCATTAAGTATATATTTTACAATTATGTATTAATTCATTTGCATGGATTAGTATCACTATTTTTCATAAGTTCACTATAGGCTTCTCCTGTCATCCATCCTAATAGACCTGCCCAATTTGGAGAAGGAGCTGTCGCTGGTAAGGCAGATGAAATATAATCAACCAAAATATTACTATATGGAGCTAACTGGTAAGTTGCGGTTACCACAGCGTCAGAAGATGCCGTAGCTATTGCAAGAGGCACCGCCTCGCTCACAAAAGCAAGACCTAATGCGGCCTGAGCAAGGGGATGTCCGTTCATTGCGATATCGGCAGTTGCATTCGCCGCTTGACGAGATGCATATGCACTTCCTTGTATCCCTTGGCTAATTGCTGTTCCAATGCCGGGAAGAATATCAGAAAAAGCCAATCCGTGCGGATCCACCCCATTCACCGGATCCCCGCCCACATACACATACGGATTGATGCCACCCGCCAATCCTATCGGATCAGGGGTCAAGTACCTTCCGGTTTTGGGATCATAGTACCGGTGCAGGTTGTAATGCAAGCCCGTCTCGGCATCGTAGTACTGGCCCGGGAAGCGGAAGTTGTTGACGACGGTGGAGGCGGGATCGACCGCGGCTTCGCCGAAGGCGTCGTAGTCGGCCTTCCAGACCTGCATTTTGTTGGAATCGGTCATGAGTTCAGGCGTCCCCAGGCGGTCGTTGTGGTAGAAATATACGCACACCTTGGGGTTCCCCGCCCCGTCCCGGCACACGGGGCTGCCGCCCGGATAAGCCATGGCGAGACGGGACCCGCCGCCGTAGATGTATTCCTTATGGAACGGGCCGCGCACCCCGTCGGATTCCATGACGAGGTTGCCGTCAAAATCGTAGAAGTAAGCCGTTGCGGCACTCAAGTCCGCGGTCTTTACCGTTCTCTGGCCGAATGCGTTGTAGACGTATGCTCCCTTGGTGCTCCACACCTGCATGACCTTCACCAGGCGGTTTTCCTGGTCGTAGGTCAGGGCGTGGTTCATCGTGGAGGTGGTTCTGCGGGTGGCGTTCCCGTTCGCGTCGTATTCGAAAACCGTGTTCGGCGGACCCGTGACCGTCTGCAAGCGGTTGGTCCCGGAAAGATAGGCGTACGTTTGGCTCAGGGCGGCGTCCTTGTAGACCAGTTGCCGGTTCCCGGCCTTGTCGCAGAGGTAGTCCAGGGTTCCCTGCGGCTTTGTAACCGTGCCGAGCCGATCCAGGGTATCGTAAGTGTAAGCCCGGTTTATCTCGGGCGTGTTGGCCCCGGTTACGGTGTGGAGTTGACCGTTGGCATGATAGGTGAAGTCGCGCTGCCTGACGGCGCCGAGGTTGGCTGTGGCGAGTCGCCCGTTGAGATCGAACACGCTCGATACGGTCGCGGCGTTTCCCCACCCCATGCCCGTCGCTCCCCCGAAGGGTTCGTAGGTCACGCTTGCAAGGATCGTCGTGGGCGACTCGGTCCCGTAAGTCGTGCTGACGCCTGTGAGCCTGCACCCGCAACCCGCGCGGCTGTAAGTCACCGTCCTGCCGCTCGGATAGGTCAACTGGTTCACTCGCCCCGCGGGGGAAAACGTGCGCGAGAGCGTAAACGGCCAATCCCACTCCTCGCCGCCCTGTTTCACGTGGATGGTGGATTTCTTTTCCTTGAGCCTTCCCCGGGCGTCGTAGTTCAAAAGGGTGCTGCCCGAAGGATCCGTTACGGTGGTCAGACGCCCCTTGCCGTTGGCGCGCTGGTCGTAGGTGTAGTTCACCGTGTAGGCGCCAAGTTCTCCCACGGCCGGGTAGCTCGCCTCCTTGATCCGGTAGAGGAGGTCGCTGGTGTAGTCCGTGCGGATGCCTCGTGCATCGATCCTCCACACCAGGGTCCCTTCCGCCCGATACCCGTAGATGGTGGTCCCGCAATCCGGGGAGCTCGTTCCGATCAGCCGGCCCATGTCGTCGTAGGTGTACGTGGTGGTGTGCCCGAGGGCGGGATTGACCGGATCGCCCTCGGGATCGACCACCTTGGCGAGGTTCCCCTGTGAATCATATTCGAAATGGGTCACGGCATTCCCGGGCCGGGTGATGGAAATCACCCGGTTGAAGGCGTCGTAGGCGTAGTCGGTCTGGTTCCCGTTGGGGTCGACAACGGATCGCACGTTGCCCGAGGCGTCGTACTGGGTGCGGGTGTGGGTGACCCCGTCGGCTTCGTATTCCTTGAAAAGAAGCCCCGGATAGTCCGAGCCCGAATAGCTCCAGGTCCTCTCCCTGGTGATTTCATCGGCGGCCGTGAGGTGCTGCATGCTCGTGAGATTGCCCGCCGCATTGAAAATCGTCTTAACAGTGTTGCCTTCGTGATCGGTCACGCGCCTGGGCTGCCCGTAGGTGTTGTCGTAAGTGTAGCTCTCGTTGACCCCGTCCTCGTCCGTTCGCGTCGCGGGAAATCCCGCGACGTTGTAAGTCAGGGTGCGCGCGCTGGAGTCGGCCGCGTTGTGGATTTCCTTGATCCTTCCCCGGTTGTCGTAGACGAAGGTCTGTTCCTGGGCGTTGACGTCGGTCAGCTTTCGCGGGTTCCCCGCCGCGTCGAAGTTGGAAAACAGCGTGGCCCCGACGAGCGGCCGGGTAACGGACAAGAGATCCTTCGTCGTCGCATCGTAGGCAAAAGTCGTGGTGTCGCCGGTTCCCGAACGCGGCCCGTCGATGGCAAGCACCTGTCCCCCGGCGTCGTAGCTCAGGGCCGTGACGTACTCGTAGGACGCCACGCCGCCCTCCGGGCCCCTGCGGTAACCCTTTTCGATCTTGCGGTAGAGCAATTGGGTCGGGCTCTCGTTGGTGACGGCCGGATCGTCGCCCGAGGCCGCCGGATCGTCGTAATCGAAGATCGTCTCCTTGTTGCCCGCTCCCAGGACACTGGCCTCTGTCCGGGTGAGGACCACGTTCATGCTCGGATGCCAGGTATAGGCGATGGTGCGCGGCTGCGCGCTGCCCGCAGCCAGGATCACCGTTTGAGGGTAGCCCCGCACGATGAAGTTCCCAAACTGGTTGACGACTCCCCTGGGGAAGGTCACGTCCGTGAGGTTTCCCGTACTCGCATCGTAGGTCCAGGCAAGAGCGTTGGTCGCCGCATACGGGGCGTTGGCGGCCTTGTCCGGGTCGCTCGGCTAGGCCGGATTCACCACCGCCGTCACGCGCTTTCTCCCCGCAACCGTTGCGATGGTGTAGGAGCGGACCCAATTGTAGGGATCCGTTACGTCCGCCTGGGTATCGCTCACGTAGCTCACGGAGAAGAGACCCTTCGCGCGCCGGCTCCGATGCCAGGCGCACCGGTCCTGCGCGTCGTAGGTCCATTCGCACAGGGTATGGTCGGCCTTGTTTTTCGTGAGGGTGAGGTTGTGCACGTCGTTGGCGTCGGCATACTCGTAAGTGAACCCCGAGTTGTCCGCATAGAGCACGGAAGTGAGGTTGGAACTTGCATCGTAGGTGAAGGTCGCGACGGTCCCCGTCGAGGTCGTATTGGGAAGAGGCCCGGTGATGGTTGCGAGCAGTCCCGAGCCGTTGTAGTTGAACGTAAGCGCCCTGCCGGTGGATGCATCGCTCACCGTGGCCGGGCGGTCCTGGGCGTCGTAGGCGAGGCTCAGCCGGTTTCCCGCGATGTCCTGGATATGGAGCAGCAGGCCCGCCGGGGAGAAGATGAATATCGTGCCGTCCAGCGGGTACCAGGCGTAATTGCCGTTTACCAGCACGAGCACCTTGGTGTGATCGTTGAAGGCCCCCTTGTAGAGCCCGGTGCTCTCTTCGGTGAAATATCTCGCGCGGCCGGTGGAGTCCACGACCTTGAGATAGGGGTCGGGGGAGACGGGAGGCGTCAGGGTCGCCCCGTAGGTGTGGGTCCACCCGGTGCCGAGGATCCCCGAGGTTTCGGCGCGGCTGTTGTACGTCCTCCCGAAGGTCAGCCCCAGACGGTGCGCTGAGGGGTAGACGAGATCGGCCGCCGTCTCCACGGCGTTTCCGGTGAGGATGCTCACCGATCCCCCCAGCACGTCTCCGCCGGGAAAGAACGCTTCGGTGTCCACCCCGTAGTCGAGATCTTCCAGGGCAGGCTTGGCGCTCAACGCTTCGCCGTGCCCCGAGCTTGGGGAAAGCCCGGTTGCGGCCTTGCCGCCGGCGTAGCCGGCCAGGACAAGGTTTTGCAGTGGATCGAGACTCGGTGGACCGATTTCCTGTCGACAGCCCGACCCGTTGTCGACTGCAAAACGTTGCGTCGGCCCTGTCGCCAAATCGGCCCACACCATGGGGCTCAAGAGCGCAAGTGCCGCCAGGAAAATCAACAGGGCCCTGCGAGCGTTCCTTCCTGCCATTTTCAGTTCCTTTCCGGGAGGAAATCCGATTCGTGGAGAACCATGGGATTTTTGTGGGTGCATGGAAACCGCATATTGTCAGCGGCCTTGACTGTGCATACGGGTTGGATGTGCTCGGCTGCAGCGCCTTCACTTCCGCGCTGCCTGTCCCGCGTCGAACCGGCCTGCGGCATCATGCTTCCCGGATGCCCCGGCTGTCCGCCTCCCCCCATTTGCACGAAGCGCAAAAGTATGAAATACCGAGCTGTCATAATGACGTTTTTCATTCTTTACACACCCATCGACCGATTATAACGTTGACCACCTTCCTGTTCGTCGGCAGGACCACGAAATCGGGACAGGGTGGCCACCCCAGGTGAGGACAGTTTGGGCAAACAGCCTCTTCCGGGTTGTTTGGGTCTTGAATGAAGTTCCAACGAAACCCATAGCTGGTGGCGCCGACATCGCATTGATACTGATCAAGGTGGCCACACTCACCCTCTGAACAACCGAGGACTTCCTCAGTCACTTTGCTGGCAATGTCTGCAGCACCCAGCCGGACCTCTTTTTCAGCGGTGAGACCGCAACTGCCCGTGACTTTGACGGTGACTGTCCCGCACGAAGCCCCATCGACGGTGAGTTTACCCGTCTGATCGATGCTGCCTCCCTTCCCGAGAGATGGATCGGCGGGGCGTATGATTTCCCAAGTGTAGGAGGGATTCGTATCGGTGCAACCAAACGGGGGGGGTATACCGGCACTCTCCCGACACCACGGAATCGCAACCTTCCACGGGTATTGCGTAATTTTCCGGCACGCCGAACCCGATACACGGGTTGGAATGCGAGGCTGACGGCAGACCCAAGATCATCATGACTGCCAAGGAAAAAACACTCTCTCGACAAATGCTCTTGAACATGACCGCTCCCTGTGCTGCTGATCGAAAAATGTTCGGTTGAAACTGGATCTTAAGGCTGGATATTTGGGTCAATAGTTCATTATACAACATGGATAGACCATATTTTAATAATCTTAACACATTTTTTCAAATATTTGTATTAACAAATTTTTAACAGAACATTTTCAGAAGCAATGTACGATTGAATCATTTTTATGCACTGTGATATGGATACAACTTCATTATATGGAGAGTAGTTATCCAAAAAAGAAATATAATTATGCTTTTTATTGCCCTATTCTTAGACATTCATTCCACTTGAATAAAGTCGCTTGGACACCAACTCCCTCTAGTGGATAGAGCTTATTATTTTGCCTTTAATTTCGGATTGGAGATCTTATTGAGATCACGCGTGTTCCTGCGGTTTAGACTCGTGAGGAGTGTGCGCGGGATTGCCGTTGCCTCTCGGGAAGTTCTTTTTGAAGCCCGAGGATAGGCACGCGCTGCCACGGCGATATCCGATATCGGCCCTGGGCAAATGAACCGCGGAAGTGCGCTCGGTCCGGCGCACCAGGCGGGACGCGGGGATTCGGAGGGATAGCCGAAACCCTCCAGCGGAGTAAGAAGACACCGGATTCCCGGCTCCGAAACAAGGGATGGGCGGGCATCATACCGGGTGAAACGCCAATCCGGCTCTGTTGGTGAGAAGAAGATGGCTGCGACAAAGCGCTTTAACCATCGCTCAGGTTGCGGCTGCCCTATTGGGAGCGTCATGGATATCCGTCTTGGCGAGGACCTCCCCGCAGCGCGTCATGAGATCGCGCCCTGATTGCGCAGCCGCCGGGAACCCGGCAATCCGTGGGCAATCATTCGCCGGACGGATCAAAAGTAGGTCGTTTTCGCGGGATGTCCACCCCCCGCCTCTTTCCCGGAGAGCTTAACCGTATCGTCATCCGCCGCAAGTCCGTGAGGCGGCTCGGCACCTGGAACGGCACCACTGCGCAACGCCGGGCGTCTTCACCTTGCCGCGGAGGCAAAGGCCTCCCGGGCGGCGGAAATGCCGTTGAGCGCCGCCGGGAACCCGGCATATACGGCCATCTGGTCCATGATCTCGATGATCTGTTCTTTCGTGAGGCCCACGTTCAGCCCCGATTTGATGTGGACGATGAGCTGAGGTCGCTGGGTGCCGGCCGCGCACATCCCCGCTATCGCCACGAGCTCGGTCTCCCCGGGCGACAGAACCCCGCGGGAAAATATGTCGGCGTAGGAGAACTCGAGGATGAAATCCGCCATTTCCGGGGCAATGTCCTTCAGGCTGTCGACGACCTTCTCCCCGGCCCCTCTGCTCGTTGCATCCATGGTTTTCAGGCCCAGGGCCCGTTTGTCCGCGATCTTCTCCCGCTTGACCGGAGTGAATCTTATGCCCTTTTCCGCGAACACTTCCCGCGCCGCGGCGATGCCGTTGAGCGCCGCCGGGAACCCGTGGTAGACGACGGACACGTACATGATGTCGATGATCTGCTCGGGCCGAACGCCGATATTCAGGGCCGCCGCAATATGCCACCTGAGTTGCGGCGCGGCGTTTCCAAGCGCCGTCAAGGCGGCGATTGTCGCGATCTCCCTGGACTTGGGGTCCAGCGCCGGGCGAGAGAACACGTCGCCGTACGCAAATTCAATTAGAAAATCGGACATCTCCGGCGCGATGTCCCGCAGTCCCTCGATCACCTTGCCCGCACCCTCGGCATTCAGCGTCCGCAGTGCGCGATATCCCTTTTCGTACCTTTCTCCTCTGTTGTCCGCCGCGAACAAAGTTCCTACCTCCAGGATGAGTGTCAATGTCATCATTAAACACAGCGTTGGGCCGAACCCGTGATGGACGCGTCTGCAGCGTGCCCCGTTCTTCATCGCAACCCTCCTCGAATTTCGGTGCCGGCCTTCCGACTCCTTTGGGTGACTTCGGCGGCCCGGGAAGATTCCACCTCATGCTGCGCACTGTATCTCCATAAAGCTATGGCTTGCATCCGAAAGAAAGTCATTTTATTCTTGAAAACGGACATTCCGTCGGTGAGGAATTTCTTGACGAGGTCGCAAATTGACCGATTCCATGCACGGGGGGAAGACGGCATGAGCCGCGATTTCCATTCCCCGGCCGCGTCCGCCGGTTCCGCGCGCGAGGGGGAGGACACGATTCATCGCGGACGGGGTAAACCCCGCCATTGCACGGGGGGATGGACGCGGACCTGGGCCTGCGAACCGGCCGGAGCGTAAACCCCGCCACCGCGCGGCGGGTTGGACGGACTCCCGCGGGGGCTGGCTCCACGTCCGTTCGAACCTGCGCTGCGCGCCATGGACTCACTCGACTCAGGAAAGCGTGAGCTGATGACCGAACACCCGAGGATCGATATTCCGCTCGCCGGCCGGTTGGCGTTGACCTTGCGCGGCCGACTGGACACCTATTCCACCAGGCGGATGCACATTCATGCCCATCACCAGGTGCTCAGGATTGAAAACGGGGTATCGCTCCTGGAAGACCGCTCCACGAGGCAGCCTCTGTTCGGGTCCATGGCCGCGCTCATTCCGGCCGAGCTGCCGCATCGCTCGACCGTGATCGGAGATTCCGTCACGTACAAATCCCTCTATTTCGCGCCGGAGCTCTTCGACTCCGAAATTTCCGGGATCGTCATCTTCAATATGAGCAGCCTCGGCGCGGCATTGTTCGACCGGATCGCGGTTCGCAGAGAGTCGGATCTCCAGTCGGGGCTCAACCGTGAGTGCCTGGACTTGCTGATGAAAACTCTGCACGAAGACATCGTCCGGCCCGTCGAGCTGGCCCGCCTGCCTCAGCCGAACCATCCGCAATGCCGGAGGGTCATGGAGTTCATCGAACGAAATTATGCTCGCAGGCTGGGCATGTCCGATTTCACGGCGGCTTTTCCTTATTCGGGGCGTCACCTGTCGAGGCTCTTCAAGGCCGACGTGAGGATCGGCATTTTCGACTGTCTTCGAAGCTACCGGATCTTGATGGCGTCGGTCGAATTGAGTGTTTCGTCCCGCACCATCACCGAGATTGCCTACGATTGCGGATATGAGTCGATTTCCTCGTTCTACCGCGATTTCAACCTGTTCTTCGCCGTCGCGCCCAAGGCTTTCCGGCACCGGATGGCAAGGGGTGCTCGGTCGGAGTTGATGACTGCCGAATGAGGCAATCCCTGACCAGGAGCTTGTGATCCGCGACAGAACGAAAATCCGGGGAAATCGGTGGACGTATTCGTTTTTCTTATTCAACGGGATTGCCGACGCCGGTTCCGCGCGATCTTCGATTCCCAAACCCTTTCGGAGGGACGAAAACCGGCGGTCACCACAACGCCGGGTATGCCGCCCGGAGCAGGAACGGATCACGGTTTCGCCATGCCGTCCCGCGAAGTCTCCCTGGTGCCGGAGGCAACCTCGCCCTTTCGCCGCAAAGGCCGAGGGAACCCTGCAATTTGCGGCGTTGCGGACTTCAGCCAAGGCGTTGGAGAAGCCGATATCGCAGCGGGTGGCCATTGCTTTCCCGGCTTCATCGGCGTGTTTTGAGAAAGGTCCAGGCGATCCCAAAGCGCCTGTGAAAAGTGAAAAGTGTAGGTTTGACCCTCAGGTGAGTCCAAACAACCGGGCGGCGTTCCCGCCGCAGATGGCTTCCATGTGAGGTCCCGGGAGGCCGGATTCGGCCATTTCGCGAAAATACCGGGCGGGTTTGATGAGGGGATAATCGCTTCCAAAGAGGATCTTACCCGCCGGAAGCACTTCGGACATGTGCCGGTAGATGGACGCGTCGTAGAGGAAAGGCGATGCGGCGGTGTCGTAGTAGACGTTGGCGAGGACTTCGCGGGCTTCCTTTTTCAGGAGCTCATAGAAACACAGGCCTCCTCCCCAGTGGCCAAAGATGAGCGGGATTCCCGCCGCGTCGGCCGCCAGTCTGTAATAGAAGTCGAGGCCGAGCGGGGCCTTGCCCGGATAGACGTGCCCCACAGGTTCATTGGCGTGGACGAGCAGGACCGACCGACGGGAGCGGCAGCAGTCGAACAGGTCCCGGAACCTGCCGAGCGCCGTCCGTTCGTCGCACGGCCCGTAGACGGCGAGTTCTCCCAGGCCCGCCGCGCCCGCGCGCAGGCAGCGTTCGGCCTCGATGGGGCCGGAGCGGGTGAGCGGGTTCACGCAGGCCAGAGGTATGAGCCGCGGGCTGTATTTTGCCGCCGATTCGAGGATGTAGTCGTTGTGCCGCGTGACGGTATCCGTGTCGAACCAGGGGAATCCGAAGACGACGGCACGGTCGACGCCGTCTTCGTCCATGGCGTCGATGAGCACTCCGGCGCTGGCCATTCGTGACTTGGGCGGGCTGTAGAGCAGCTTGAACCAAGGGTCGCTCTCGAAGTGCCGCTCGCGCCCCCAGATAATCTCCGGCGGAAAAATGTGCGTGTGTACGTCAATCCGCATGACCGTGACTCCTGATTCTCCCTCGGTTTCATGCCCGCGCGGGTTTGGGCTCGTCCGTCGTCCGGTCCGTGCATCGACGCCCCGGGTCGCCCGGCCTCGTTCAAACCGTCGGGCATTCTTATGCTCTCGGGCATGGTTATCAAAAACGGTTCCTTATGTCCACTGCGGCATTTGACGGATGCCCCGATCGGTGAGCCCGGCGGACCAAAGGCGGCATGTCAAGGGTCGCGCCCGCGGGGGAAGCGGCGGGCGAGAAACGATTTTCCTTTTGGAGCGAATGGGAGTAAGTAGGGATACGCCCGGAGGCGAGCGCGGCGGGCCTGCGGACCACGATGCGCAAGGCGGCGTGCGGCGGTCAGGAAACGGAGTCGCGGCGAAAGCCGCACGGAGGGTAACGTCCCCGGCGGGGTAACCGGATTTCGGGCGGCAAGCCGCCCGACAGTTTCGAGCGGGCGATTTCGAGGCGAGGGCGCGCAAGTCGAGGTGTTCGATCGGCCCCCTGGCGGCTTTCCCGGGCATTGCGCAACGCAAAACATCACAGTCGGGCCGTGGATACCCGGTTGCGTTCAAGATGGGGGCTTGGGCGGGATGGCGTAAGGTTCTCCCGTACGTCTGAGCGGCACGTCGGTCCGCAGAGGCGGGGTTTATCTTCGCCCGCGTCACCTCCCGTCGGGCAGGTGGTGTGTAATCTTGAACGCAATTGGCCATGGCGCCGGCGTCACCACAAGGCATGAAAACAGACTCACCAGGGAGTCTATTTTCCAGGTAGGTTCGTGTGAGGCGGGAATGAACAGGGAAATTGAAAGCGTGGCCGAAGCGGTCGTGAAAGCGGCGGGGGATGTGATCCGCCGGCACATCGGGCAGGTCGCCGATTCCGATATCCAGAGCAAGGGACCGGCCGACTTCGTCACCAAGGTGGACCGGATGGTTGAAGACCGGATCATCGAAACGATCCGTGCGCATTTCCCGGAGCATCACATCATGTCGGAGGAAACGGACAACGACGGCCTCCAGCCCGGGATCACCTGGGTCATCGACCCCCTGGACGGAACCACCAACTTTATCCATGGATTCCCGTTCGTGGCCGTATCGGTGGCGGTCTGCGTGGACAAGCGGCCGGAGCTGGGACTGGTGCTCGATCCGGTGCGCGACGAGCTGTTTATCGCCCGCAAAGGCGGTGGAGCGTATCTCAACGGGCGGCGCATCCGGGCCCGGATTGGGGCGGCGTTGAATGAGGCTTTGGTGGCCACGGGATTTCCCGTCCGCTCCAGGAAGGTCATCGAACCCTTCCTGGATACCTTCCGGGCCGTTTTCAACCGGGTCAGCGGAATCCGGCGGGCCGGAGCGGCCGCGCTGGACCTGGCCTACCTGGCCGCCGGACGCGTGGACGGTTTCTGGGAGGTGGGGCTCAAAGCCTGGGACGTGGCGGCGGGAGCCTTGCTCGTCACCGAAGCGGGGGCGCTGGTCACCGACTTCTGGGGCGAGGACCGCTACCTGTACAACGGCCACATCGTGGGTGGGACTCCGGCCGTTTATCCCTTCCTGCTGGAACAGGTGCAGCGTTTTCTGACGCCGCCCCTGGAGGCGGACGCCTGAAGCGGCGGGCCACCGGGAGCGCGCGTGCGCGGGGATCGGGGTTGTCCGTTCTCCCGGCGATCGTCCGTCCCGGGAGATAGGAGGGCAAACGGCGGCGGTCAATTGGGAGAGGGGAGGTTCATGGCCATTAGCTTCTTGCTGTCCTCGAAAATGACCTCCATCTTGCGCGGGGAAATGATCTTGCTCACGACTCCCAGGCCGAAGCTCAAGTGGGAGATCAGAGACCCTTCTTTGTAGGAATCCGTCAACCGGTATTCCGGAACGCCCTCGCGGCTCGCGTCCATGAGGAGCTGGCGCCAGTCGTCGTCCGTCTTGGGGCGTGATATCCCCTTATATAGCACCGAGGGAAGGAGGTCTTCCTCGTCTTCTCCCTCCTCGATCATCAGATCGTCCTCGCCCGTAAAGTCGAGCTCATCACCCTGGTCGAATTCGAGTCCGCCCTCGTCGTCGAATTCTTCCATCAACTGATCGTCTTCCATGTTCTTCTTGACCATAACTCTGTCTCCGTTTTTCCGCTTTATTTTCAACCTCGTTCCGTGTATTAGAACTCTGCGCAAAGGTCAAGCGAATTCAGCACGTTTCCGGAGCACGCACAAGACCGCGATCCCGCTCCCGGCGACAATCGCTTTCGGGCCGACCACGTTCACGCGCAATCAGCGCGCAAGCCGCCGGGCCCCTCGAGTTTCCTCCTGTGCCGCGCGGTCGTTCGAGTCGAAGATGATCAACATACTGGTCAACACCATTCTGCCCATCTTCAGCATCATCTTCGTCGGGTATCTGCTGAAGCTCAAGAGAATCATCGATCCGGCCTTTTCCCGTACCGCCAACCAGATCGTATTCAATGTAGCCATTCCGGCGATGCTCCTCAACGAGCTGGCGCAGGCATCCTTTCGCGAGAACTTCAACCTGCGGGCGGTGATTTGCACCCTGGTCGCACTGGTCGTGGTGATGGGCGTCAGTTTCGTGTTCTGCCTGGTTCTGAACGTTCCTCGCAGCCGGCGCGGGACCTTCTTGCACAGCAGCTTTCACGGCAATCTCGGATACATGGCCTACGCCATCGCCTACTATACCCTCGGCGAGAGTCATTTCGCGCGGATGGCGATTCTGAGCAGCTTCCTCATGATCGGGCAGAACTCCCTCGCCGTATGGGCGCTCACCACGTTCAGCGAAACGCATCCGCGACAAGGCCAGATCCGGAACCTGATCAAGCTCATGCTCCGCAACCCCATCATCCTGACCATGATCGTGGGGATCACCTGGTCCGCGCTGGGTTTCCCCATTCCCAAGCCGTTTCAGAAGGGGCTGGACATCCTGTCCGGAATGGCCTTTCCCACGGCGTTGCTGCTGATCGGGTCGAGCCTCTCCTTCGGGGCCTTCCGGGAGATGGCCATGGAGATCGTCGGCATCGGGTTTCTCAAGCTGTTCGGCCTGCCCCTCACGGGCTACCTGCTGATGATGGTCGCCGGGGTGCCCGACATCCTGACTTTGCCCGCCATGATCCTGCTCGGTTCCCCTCCTGCCACCGTCACCTACATCATGGCCACCGAACTGGGCGGCGACCCCGAGCTCGCCGCCACCAGCGTATCCCTTTTCACCCTGGCCTCAGCCTTCAGCTATACCTTGATCCTGTGGATGTTTTCGTAGGCGGGTGGTCCGGGTGGGGGCAGGCGACGGCTCCAGCCGCGGGGGCTATTCCTCTTCCGTGTCCAGGCCGTACTTGATCAGCCGGTAGCGAAAGGAGCGGAAACTGATGCCAAGCAGCTCGGCCGCCTTGAGCTTCACCCCGGCACTCTGCTGGAGGGCCTGCAGCAGCAGCTTCTTCTCGATTTCGACGAGGTAGTCGTCGAGCTCGATGCCTTCGGGCGGGATCGACCCGGCCGTGATGACCGACGCCTCGCTCTGCGTCTTCTTGTAGGTCGAAAGCGTCAGACTGTCCGGGAGAATGATGCTCGACGCCTCGAGCGCCACGCCGCGCTCGATGATGTGCTCGAGCTCCCTCACGTTGCCCGGGAAATCGTAGTGCTTGAGAATGTCGATGGCGTAAGAAGAGATCTTGTGGATGTCCTTGCCGAACCGCTTCCGAAACTTGGTCAGGAAGTACTGCGCGAGGATCGGTATGTCTTTTGCCCTCTGCCGCAGCGGAGGTATCCGGATCGGAAGCACGTTGAGACGGTAATACAGATCCTCCCGGAAGAGCCCGTCGACCACCATTTTTTCAAGGTTGCGGTTGGTGGCTGAAATGATGCGGACATCCACCAGGATGTCTTCGTTGTCGCCGATCATCTTGATGGTTTTTTCCTGGACCAGGCGAAGCAGCTTCACCTGGAGGGCGGGGGAGAGCTCGCCGATTTCGTCGAGAAACAGCGTTCCGCTCTGGGCCGCTTCCACCAGCCCCTTGCGGGTCACGCTGGCGCCGGTGAACGCCCCCTTCTTGTACCCGAACAGCTCGCTTTCGATGAGCGTTTCGGGGACTCCGCCGCAGTTCACAACCACGAAGGCTTCCTGAGCGCGAGCGCTCTGACGGTGTATGGCCTTGGCGACGAGTTCCTTTCCGGTGCCGCTCTCGCCCGTGATCAGCACGTTGCTGGACGTGGCCGCAACGCGCTTGATCAGCTCGTAGACCTTGCGCATGCCCGAACTCTCGCCGATCAGGCATCCGAAATGGAGCGGCCCGTCCTCGGGTTCCTGAGGCTGCTCCTCGCCCACCTTGCTGCGCAGGGCGTTCTCGATCACGGTCCGGATCTCGTCGACGTTGAACGGCTTCGGGAGATAGTCGTAGGCGCCTTCCTGCATGGCCGCAACGGCGGTTTCGGCGCTGGCGTAAGCGGAAATGATGATCACCACGGTCGAAGGCGAAATGACCTTGCACTGCTTGAGAACGTCGAGCCCGTTGATGGGCTTCATCCTGATATCGGTGATGACGAGGTCGTAGGTCTCGTTCTGGATGAAGTCGAGCGCCTCTTTGCCGGTTTCAGCGCACGTCACCTGGTAGCCCTGTTTCTGGAGCATGATCTCCAGAAACTCGCGCATGCTCGCTTCGTCGTCCACTACCAGGATTCTTGCTTCTGACGGTTGCATGGGTTGTACGCGCACCCTGAAAATCGGGACCTGCCCCGCAGCCTCACGCGCCCCGCGGTGCAGCCGCTCCTTCAAGGACACATACCGCATCGCGGGACATTCGGACGGAAGCCCGGAGAAATAGTCGGTTAAACACTCGACCGCAGATGGAGCGCCGCGCGCGCAATACATGCCCAGCCCGCCCGACGACGGGCTTGCGCCGCGGCATGGCGTATAACGCTTCGCCTCTGCGGGAACGCGATGCCGGTCCCCCCGGCACATCATCGACCTGTTCTTCTACATTCGGCTTTGAGCTGATTCCGGATGAATACTATTTAGAAAAACGGGAAAAAGCGACCTTTCCATCGAAAAACGTCATCAGAGCCCGGCCCCTGGTCGGCTGCCCGTGGAACGGGCAGTTCCTGCTCTTGGACCGGAATGTCGTGCAGTCCAGGACGAAGTAGAATTCCGGATCCAGGTACGTCATGCAGGCACGTTCGTTCAAGAGCAGCGTTCCGAGCGGCAAGCCGAGTATGCGTGCCGGGTTGCAGCTCACCTTGGCGACGGCCTGGGAAGGAGTCAGCGTCTTTTCCCTCACGAGCTCGAGAATAAGCGGCAGAGCGCTCTCCAACCCGATGATGCCGTTGGCCGCGTACTCGAATTCCGTGTCCTTCTCGACACTGCTGTGAGGGGCGTGGTCGGTGGCGACGGCGTCGATGGTCCCGTCCGCCAGGCCCCGCTTGATGGCCTCGACGTCCCCGGGGCCGCGAATCGGGGGATTCACCTTGTAAAGGGTGTCGAACGTCATGAGCCGATCGTCCGTGAGGGTGAAGTAATGCGGCGCCGTTTCCGCGGTTACGGGGATTCCGCGGCTCTTCGCCTCGCGAATCATGCGCACGGCTCCTGCCGTGCTGACGTGGGCGATGTGCAGTCTCGCCCCCGTGAGCTCGGCCAGGGTCAGGTCCCGCGCAACCATGACTTCCTCGGCCGCGTTCGGGATGCCGTGCAAACCGAGCAGTGTCGAAGTCGGGCCTTCGTTCATGAGGCCGCTTTCGGAAAGAGCGGGATCCTCGGCGTGGCTGATCACCGGGAGGTCGAAATTCTTCGCGTATTCGAGCGCCCTGCGCATGAGCATGCTGTTGGCTACCGGTCGGCCGTCATCGGTCACCGCCACCGCGCCGGATGCCTTCAACTCACCGAATTCCGCCAGGCTCCGCCCTTCCAGCCCGCTGCTGACGGCTCCCACGGGCAGCACGCGGCAATGGCCCTGCTCCCGGGCGCGTTCCAGGATGTATTCCGTCACCGCCGCGCAATCATTGACGGGTTTGGTATTGGGCATGCACGCCACCGCCGTGTAACCTCCGGCCACGGCGGCCATCGTCCCGGTGGCGATCGTTTCCTTGTACTCCTCGCCGGGTTCGCGCAGGTGCACGTGCATATCGATCAGCCCCGGAACGATCCATTTCTCCGACGCATCGATCACCGCAAAATGGGCGAGCCGGTCGGAAGGCACGTCGATGTTCGGCTTAATATCGGTCAGAATGCCGTCGACGACGAGCACGTCGGCAACGGCGTCCATGTCCCGGGCGGGGTCGATCACCCGCGCGCGGCGAAAGAGGTAATTGCAGGGATCCGCCTTCCCTTTCTTCATACCGCGAACTCCTTGGATTGCCCGGCCCGCGCTCGACCGTGCGCCTTCGAGCAGCCGGCGATCATTTCTGGCCCAACAGGTAGAGCAGGGCCATGCGCACGGCGACTCCGTTGGTCACCTGGTCAAGAATGACCGAATGCGGCCCGTCGGCGACGTCCGGGCTGATCTCCACACCCCTGTTCAGCGGGCCCGGGTGCATGATGAGAACGTTGCGCCGGGCCTTCTTCAGTTTCTCGGCCGTCAACCCGTAGTAGATGGAATACTCGCGCAGCGAGGGCAGAAGCATCTGCTGCTGTCGTTCCTTCTGAAGGCGGAGCACCATGATCACGTCTGCTTCCGGAATAATCTCACCCAGTTTGTGGCTCACCTCGACGCCCATCGTGTGAGCTTCGGGCGGTATGAGCGTGATCGGGCCGCAGAGGATGACCTTCGCGCCCATCTTCCTCAAACCCCAGATGTTGGAACGCGCCACGCGGCTGTGGGCGATGTCCCCGAGGATGGCCACCGTCAGCCCGTCGAGCTTCTTCTTGTGCTCGAGCATGGTCATCATGTCCAGCAGGGCTTGAGACGGGTGCTCGTGCATGCCGTCCCCCGCGTTGATGACCGACGCCGTCGTATGCCGCGCAATGCGATGGGGCGTTCCGGACACGGTGTGGCGAAGGACGAAAACGTCCGGCTTCATCGCTTCGAGGTTTTTGACGGTGTCGAGGAGCGTTTCTCCCTTGACCATCGAGCTCGCCGCCGTGGTGATGGAATAGGTGTCCGCACTGAGCCGCTTTGCGGCGATATCGAAGGATGTCCGCGTTCGCGTGCTCGGTTCGTAGAAAAGATGAATGACGGTCTTTCCCCTGAGAGTGGGCACCTTTTTGATCGGTCTTGCATTGATTTCTTTGAGGGAAACGGCCAACTCCAGGATGTGCTCGATTTCATGGACGTCCAGTTCGCGGAGTCCGAGCAAGTCTTTTCTCTTAAACGGCATGAATAAACCTCACCCTTTCGAGTCCGTTGGAGCAACCCCGATTCGCCGCTAATCTAGCATGAGTTGACCTGCCGGGCGAATGAAATTGAGGCGGTGCCCCGCAAAAACCCAAACTGGAAACAATCCCGCGCAATTGCCTTGAAATACGCGCCGGTGACCCTTCTCCCGTCGAGCGACGCCGGGAGGAAACCCTCCCCGGGGGGGCACGTTCCCGGCGGACATCGAAACGTTCCGTTGGAACGCGCTCGATCCCGCTTTACCGAAAGGCTCGGCGGGTTATCGCGTGTCGGGTTAACGAGCTTGACACTTGAGACGAATGTTATTAAATGAATTCGCGATGATTTTCTGAAGGGAGATTTTTGATGCCGAGAGTACCGATTACCAAGGAAGGATTTGAGCGCCTGAAGATCGAGTTGCAGAGGCTCCAGCGAGACGAGCGGCCGATGGTGATCAGAGCGATCGAGGAAGCCAGGTCGCACGGGGATATTTCGGAGAACGCCGAGTACGAGGCGGCCAAAGAAAAACAGGCCATGATCGAAGGCCGGATCCAGGACCTTTGCCAGAAGATGGGCGAATGCGAAATCGTCGAACCATCGGATAACGACAACGGCCGGGCGATTTTCGGCTCCACCGTGGTGGTGGAAGACACCGAAACCGGGGAAGTCACCTCCTATCGCCTCGTGGGACCCTATGAAGCGGACGTCCAGTCGGGCACCATATCGGTGGTATCCCCGCTGGGCAAAGCGCTGATCGGCAAGGAGGAAGGCGAGGAAATCCGGGTGCAGACTCCCAAGGGAGTCAGGAACATCGAAGTGCTCGAGATTCGCAACTGAGGATTCGGCCGCCGGCTTCGCGTCGCCGCGGGCTCCCCTTCCCCCCTTTGAATGTCGCCTCAGCAATCCGGTGAACAAACAGCCCGTGAATTCGAAGCCGCGATGGGCAGGCAATCTCGCGCCGCGGTTTCGCCCGCGCGACCGTGACGCCGGGATCCCTACGGGTGCCTCGTTTTTGCGGGCCGGTGCGCGTGCTGCCCGTACTACGGCGGGTTCCGGTCCGGTGATGGAAAATTCTCCCGGGATTTGTACGGATTGGGGTTGACAGGCGTTGTCGCCGTGAATTATAAAAAACGCTTCGATTCCGAGGCGAAATACCGTTGTTTTTGAACGGTTCCGAACGTTATACTCTTTCAATGCAACAGGAGGTCGACTTGGCCAACCACAAATCAGCCCTCAAACGGGTCAGGCAGAGTGAAGAACGCCGCATCCGCAACCGTGCGCGGAAAACCAGGATGAAGAACGTCATCCGAAGCCTGGAGGAAGCCATCGCTTCGAACTCCAGGGAAACCGCCCTCGAACGCTTGAAAACCGCGGTTTCCGTGATCGATACGACCGCCTCCAGAGGAGTCATCCACAAGAATACGGCCTCCCGGAAAGTGGCGAGACTGTCCAAACGGGTGAACGCACTCTAGCCTCCGCACATCCCCGTCGGCTCGGCCCTCCGCTCGTTTCCGGCCCCCGGTGCGATCCGTCTTCCCCGGGGGTTCAGTCGTTTTTCAGACACATCCCCAGCACCAGGTTTTCGAGCAGCGCCTCCGGGTTTGTCCCGGTGCTTTTGAGGGCGAAGTCCGTGTCGCAGATGGCACGGTGCATCCGGTACAGCTCGGCTTCGCTGAAAAGCGGCGCCTGACGGGCATGCTTGCCCGCCACGAACTGATGGATGTTGAACTTGCGGGCCGCTTGCGGCAGCGGCATCCCTTCTTCCAGGGCGCTCTTCACCTGCCACAACTGACGGACGTGCCGTGCGATCATGGCCAGGACCTGCAGCGGCGCCTGGCCTTCCGCCAGCAGGGATCGCAGCATTGCAAGGGTCCGCCCGCTCTTGCGTTCCGCCACGGCATCCAGCAGCTCAAAGATCGTATGGGCCCGTTGCGCACTTACTGCCTGCAGAACGTCGTCGGCCTCGATGGCCGCGTTGTCGCCCGCATAGGTGATGAGCTTCTCGAGCTCGCTTTGAAGTCTTTGCAGGTCGGTTCCCACTTGTTCCGCGAGGTGCATCGCGGCCTGGAAGGAGAGTTCCTTCCCCCGCTGCCGGGCCCGGTCCCGCAGCCAGCGGGGCAGTTCCCTCTCCGACGGGCTGTGAAGGTGGACGACGATTCCAACCGCCGCCACCGCCGCTTCGATTTTCTCCAACCCCTTTTTACCGGAAAGCGTGAGCACCAGGCATGCCGTCGGGAATGGGCGGGCGAGGTAGGAAACCAGTATCTTGCGCTGCTCTTCGGGCCAGTTTTCGATGTGCCGAACCATGAGCAGCCGTTTCGGGGCGAACATGGGAAGGGCGCGCAGCCCGGCCACCATCTCCGCGGCGGTGTAATCCTTCGCCTGGTAGCGTTCCCCGTTGAACGCGCGGGCTCCGCCCGAGGCGATCTTCTCCACGAGCCGTTCCCAGGCTTCCTCGATCAACAGCTCCGCCTCCCCGACCAGGAGATAGACGGGCGACAGAGGTTCCCGTTCGAGACGCCTGAAGAATTCATCGGCCGGCATGGTCAAAAATTGCTCAGAAAGCGGTCATGAATGCGGGTTGACATTTCTTTCGCAAGGAACTGCAGCGCTCCCTTGCGGCTGTCGAAGCTGAAGATCGGATCGGGGTCCTGCGCATTGCGAAGTTGCCGGTATACTTTGAAATAGGTGAAATTCGGATCCTGCCACAGCACCTTTCCCGTCTTGATCTCAATGCACCGGATTTCCAAAACCACGTAAAGCCGCGTTTCGATGGCCAGCGCATTATTGTAAGTAAGGGGAAGATCGCGGTGGGCAACCGCGGAACTGTAAATATTGGTGATGGTTCCCCTGAAGACGGCTTCCGCCTCATCCTGGGGCACGACCCGCATCGAGCCTCTGCGCATGAATTCCTTGCGCAGCTCTCCGGCAAAGATGGCGCCCAGGTCGGGTTCCGACGTCTTGTTCTCGAAAACGGGGATGGCGATGTTGTGCAGCCCCGGCTTCGGTCCCGGCCCCTCTCCGGAGAAGTGATACCCGCACCCTGTCGTGCAGAGCATCAGAACAGCCGCGACGATGAGGAGTCTCGAACGAATTTGCATGACGTTGCGCTCTTTCTGCCGGAAGGCGGCCTATACGACGACGTTGATGATCTTTTTCGGAACGACGACGACCTTCCTCACCGGCTTTCCGGCAATGAATTCCTGCACACGGGAATCGGCCAGCGCGGCCGCTTCCATCTGCTCCGGCGTCGCGTCGGAGGGTACGGTTATCCGACTGCGCAGTCTCCCGTTCACCTGCACCACGACCATGACTTCTTCGGCCTGCAGGGCTTTCCCGCTCCATTCGGGCCATGGTTCGAGCAGAACGCTTCGGGTGTGTCCCAACTCGTGCCAGATCTCTTCGGCGATGTGCGGCGCCATGGGAGAGACGAGCAGGATCAGCGCCTCCACCGCCTCCTTCACCACCGGCCAGATGTTCCCGGCCCTGGAGCCGCCTTCCACCACCTGGTAAATCTGGTTCACCAGTTCCATGATCGCCGCGATGGCCGTGTTGAAATGGAAGCGGTCCCGGATGTCTTCGGTCACCTTCTTGATGGTCTGGTGCGTCTTGCGATGCAGGGCTTCAAGCGGTTCCGGAAGCGCTCCGCCCCCGTTGTGGCGCGGCGCGGACCGCAAGGCGTCGAGATTGTCGGAAACCAGTCGCCAGATCCGGGACAGGAACCGGAATGATCCTTCCACTCCCTGGTCGCTCCATTCCAGATCCTTTTCGGGCGGTGAGGCGAACAGGCAGAAGAGGCGCACCGTGTCGGCGCCGTAGGCTTTGATCATGTCGTCCGGGTCCACCACGTTCCCCTTGGACTTGCTCATCTTGGCCCCGTCCTTGATCACCATGCCCTGGGTGAGCAGGTTCCTGAAAGGTTCGTCGACCTCGAGCGCCCCCATGTCCCGCAGCACCTTCACGAAGAAACGCGAATACAAAAGGTGGAGCACCGCGTGTTCGATGCCGCCGATGTACTGGTCCACGGGCATCCAGTACTTGACTTTGGGTAGATCGAGCGGCCCCTGGTCGTACCTTGCGCACGCAAACCGGGCAAAATACCAGGACGACTCCACGAAGGTGTCCATGGTGTCCGTTTCCCGGCGTGCCGGACCGCCACAGCGCGGGCAATCGGTGTTGAGGAAAGGAGCGTGCACCGGAAGGGGGGAGGCGCCGTTGGGCAGCAGCGCGACGTCCGTCGGCAGAACCACCGGCAGATCCTTTTCGGGAACGGGAACGGTCCCACACTTGTCGCAATAGACGATCGGGATAGGAGCGCCCCAATAACGCTGACGTGAAATGCCCCAGTCTCTCAGCCGGTACTGGACGGTTTGCTCCCCGAGGCTCTTCTCGGCCAGGTCCGTGGTGATGGCGGTGCGGGCTTCGGCGGACGCCATGCCCGTATACGCGCCGGAATCGACCAGCACGCCGTCGTCTTCGAAGGCCGCGGCCAGGTCCTGCGCGGCCGGAGCGACCTCCGCATCGGCCGGCTTGATGACCACCTTGACGGGCAGCCCGTATTTGCGCGCGAACTCGAAGTCGCGCTGATCGTGGGCGGGAACGGCCATGACCGCTCCCGTACCGTATTCCATCACCACGAAGTTGGCGACGTAAATGGGCATTTTCGCCCCGGTGACCGGGTTGATGCAACAGCTTCCGGTGAAAACCCCCTCCTTTTCGAGCAGCTCGGCCTCACGGTCGTTGCGCTTTGCCTGCTTGGCGGCCTGGACGAACCGCATCACTTCGGGTTCCTGGGGATTTCCGCGACAGAGCCCTTCCACCAGGGGGTGTTCGGGGGCCAGGCTCATGAACGTCGCCCCGAAGAGCGTGTCGGCGCGCGTGGTGAACACCGTGATGGAACCGTCCCCGGATGCCAGGGGAAACAGGAGCTTGCTTCCAAGGCTCTTGCCGATCCAGTTCTGCTGCATGGTGAGCACCCGCTCCGGCCAGCCCGGCAGCCGGTAGGTGTAGTCCAGCAGTTCTTCCACGTAATCGGTGATCTTGAAGAACCACTGTTCCATTTCCTTCTGAACCACGGGCTGGTCGCAACGCCAGCATGCCCCTCCTTCGACCTGCTCGTTGGCGAGGACCGTCAGGCAGGTGCCGCACCAGTTGACGTACGCGCTGCGCTTGTACGCCAGCCCCTTTTCGTACATCTTCAGGAAGAACAGCTGTTCCCAGCGGTAGTAGGACACGTCGCAGGTGGCGAATTCGCGGGACCAGTCGTAGGAAAATCCCAATTGCTTCAACTGGCTGCGCATGTACGCGATGTTCTCGTAGGTCCAGCGGGCGGGGTGCGTTTTCGCCTTGATCGCGGCGTTTTCGGCCGGCATGCCGAAAGCGTCCCACCCCATGGGGTGCAGCACATTGTAGCCCCGCATCCTCAGGAAGCGGGCGACCACGTCCCCGATCGAATAGTTGCGGACGTGCCCCATATGGATGCGCCCCGAGGGATAGGGGAACATTTCCAGGAGATAGAACTTCTCCCGGCCGGGAATCTCGGAAACCTCGAAGAGCTTTTCCCGTTCCCAATGTTCCTGCCATTTCTTCTCGATACGCTTCGGTGCATATTTATAGTCCATCGTCCGCCTCTTTTTCCTCGATAGGGTTCGCGCGGCACCCCCGCACAACGGAACTCGCCGGAATAAATCGCAGTTTTTTTAGCACAGTCCAGGCTTTTTAGCAACATCAAGGCCCGAGCGGAGGAGGACGGAAGATGCGGGAGTCGGACCGGAGAAACGCCTTCAAGCAGAGGGGCCGCCCCGCCAGTCAAGCCGGAGCCTGGGAACGGACAGGCTCGGAGTAACGCCTTCGGCCAGAGGGCCGTCCCGCCAGGGCGAGGCGTGCATTCCCTGTCTCTTTCCCAATCGTTGCACCGGGGCTTTCCCCCGTTCGGAGGCGAAGCATACAAGGGTGGGAACGGTTTCATCGTGCCGACATCCGGGATCGCCGCACGTGCGGGGGCCAAGCGGCTCCCACAGGACCAGCCAGGTCCTCGCAGCCGGGGCTGCTCCCTCATGCGGGGACGAAACATTCGCGTGCAACGAGTGCAACCGGAAGAGTCCCGGCGTTCAAAACGATTGACCCGGAGGGGCGAGGCCGGCGCACATGCAGCGCTTGCCTTGCCCGGACACATCAGGGCTTCCCGAATCGCCGTGCCTCGCGTCGGTTCGGTTGGGAACGCCGCCCCCGATTTCGAGTCCTGCCCCGCCGAGGCGAGGCGGGCCGGGAGCGTCTTCCGCCCGGCTATCCGTTCTTTCGCACGAATTCCTTCATGAAGTCCACGAGCGCCTCCACGCCCTCCAGGGGCGTGGCATTGTAGAGGGACGCCCGGCAACCACCCACCGAACGGTGCCCTTTCAGCCCGCCGAGTCCCGCGGCGGTGGCTTCCTTCACGAACTTGTCCAGGGCGGCGTCCGGCAGCCGGAACGTTACGTTCATCAGCGACCGGGAATCGGGTTCCGCCGTCCCCCTGTAATAGTCCTGACTGTCGAGGTAGCGGTAGAGGGTCTCGCCTTTGCGGCGGTTGTGCTCCTCCATCCTGGCGATGCCCCCGACGGTCTCCTCGAGCCACTTCGTCACCAGGCTGACCGTGTAAATGGCAAAGCAGGGCGGGGTGTTGAACATGGACTTCTTTTCCGAAAACGTGGTGTACTTCAACATGGTCGGCAGTTCTTTTGGAACCCGCTTCAACATGTCCTCGCGCACGATCACGAGGGTGACGCCCGCTGGGCCGGCGTTCTTCTGCGCTCCGGCATAGATGAGCCCGAAAGGCTTCGGATCGAACACCCGGCTGAAGATGTCCGAGGACATATCGCTCACCAGCGGGACGTTCCCGGTATCGGGGAATGAGTGCCACTGCGTCCCGCGGATGGTGTTGTTGGACGTGATGTGCAGGTAGGCCGAATCGGGACGGACCTTCACCTGCCCGGGGATGTAGGTGAACTCGCGGTCCCCGGAACTGGCGGCGACCTCGACTTCCTTGCCCTGGATGCGCGCTTCCTGGATGGCTTTGGTGGACCACATATCGGTCTCGACATAGGAGACCGGCTTCCCGGGCAGGGCCAGGTTCATCGGGACCATGCAGAACTGCATGCTGGCCCCGCCCTGCAGGAAAAGCACCTGGTACGTATCGTCCAGCTTGAGAAGCCGCTTGATCCGAACGATGGCTTCATCGAGTACGTCTTCAAACCATTTCGAACGATGGCTGACTTCCAGGATCGACATGCCGGAGCCGCGAAAATCCAGCATTTCGCGCTGCATTTGCTCGAGCACGGGTAGCGGCAGGACGGCGGGACCGGCGTTGAAGTTATAAATGCGTTTTGCCATGATCGTTTCCTTTTTTCTCTGAAGAATCCAACAGCAACATCAGCATTGTCAACTTGAGGTGATCGATTAGGCTAATGAGGGACCTTTTCTTTGTCAACGAGTATTTCCGGGGCGTTTGCACTTTTCCCGACAGGGATCGGATGCCGAGGCGGACCGCTTCCACCCGTTATTATCGCCGCGCCGAAGCACGGGAAATCGGAGATGGGGAGCGCCCGGCCGCACGCCGTTTCCGTCAAGCATTTCCGTTGCGGCCGGGCGGGGACTTGTGTATGTTTTTGCTGATCGAGAGCCGAATTGAAGGGGGCGGGGCCGACTCCGGGGAGGATGAGGGGGATTGTTGACCCGCACTTCCGTCACATTCCGGGAGTCTCGTTCTGAACGCGGTTCCTCATGATGCCCGCTTGGCCCGCGAAGCGTGAAAAGCGGTATCTTCGGGGCAACTCGGTATCAGGGCTTCGCGGATTCCGGCTCAATCGGGCAAACGACGGCCCTGGGACGCGATGAACGGGGCGCGTTCCGGGCCGGAGGTTCCTGGAGATGTGCATGGAATTGAAATACATCGCATTTCCCGTGGAATACGAGGGCGAATCGAGGCTGGTGATCGATGACCGGTCCCTGCTCGAATGGGCTTCGGAGAAAGGGCGGATTCCGCGCCAGGCCGCGGCGGAAGCGATTCGATACGGCATCACCCCGTTGCGCTATCTGAAGAACTTCTCCGCGCTGAGTCTCGACGAACAGCTGAAGCTTTGCGAGAGCAAGGTTTTCATCTGCGGCTGCGGGGGGCTCGGAGGGCACCTGGTCAACCTGACGGCGAGGGCCGGGATCGGGTCGATCAGGATTGCGGACAAGGACATTTTTTTCCCGACGAACATCAACCGGCAGCTGTTTTGCGATACCGGACACATGTCGCGGCCGAAGGTTCATGTGGCCGAGGAAAGAGTACGATGCGTCAATCCGTTCGTGGAGGTGAGGGTCTACCCCCAGGCCGTGGATGCGGGAAACGCGGAAGAGTTCATCGAGGGTGCGGACGTGGTGCTCGATGCGCTGGATGATCTGCCCGCGCGGTTCGTCCTGGCCGATGCGGCCCGCCGACTGGGAATTCCTTTCGTGCACGGGGCGGCTGCGGGTTGGTGGGGGCAGGTTTGCACGTTCCTGCCGGATTCGCCGCTACGACTCTCGAGCATATATGGATCGCGCAAGGTAAAGGACCCGTCGGAGGAGCGAATGGGAGTGCTTGGTCCCACTCCCGCGGTGATCGCGGGCCTCCAGGCGTTCGAAGCCATCCGCATTCTTGCGGGCAGGAAACCCGCCTACGCAGGCCGGCTGCTCTATTTTGACGGTGAAACGGGGGCGATGGAAGCCGTCCCCCTGGAAAGCCCCGGGCCCGCGGAGGGGCACTGCCCCGGGTGAAGGTTGCCGGTCCCCTGGAGCACGGCACGTTTTTTCCCGAAGATGCCGTTTTCCCGGGGTGGACTCAAGTGCGCCGTATCGCCGGGTCGCGTGACGGCCGGGGCCGAACGCGACGTCGACAGGGACGAATCGTTCGAATGCCCGGCGTGGGATCGTTTTTCGCCGATGTCCGGCACGGCGGCTGCGCGTTTGCAGCCGGGCGTCGGCTGCCCCGAAAACCCGAGTCACCGAGGAGAAATGGATGGAAATCGATTGGCAGGTCGGTCCGGCTTCAGAATGGAGGGCGGACGCGCTCATTTTTTTCGGTCTAGAGGAAGCAACCGAACCCCTGCCCGGATTCAAGCGCTGGCTCGATCAGCATGGGCAGTGGCTGTCGGCCTCACCGGTGCTCCGCGATTTTCAGGGGAAATACCAGGAAGTCGCGGTGTGCTACGGTCCGACCGAAGCGAATATCCCCCGGGTCGTCATGGCCGGGCTGGGGACCAGGGAAAAATTTGACATGGAGCGGCTCCAGGGTAGCGCGGCCGCCGCGTTGAACCGGTGCCGCGAGCTGCGCCTCGCCCGCCCGGCCTTTTGCCTGCGTTCCTTTTACGGCCTCCCTCTGATGGTGGATTCGGCGCTTAAGGAGGCGCTCATCGGGGGGCTGACCGGACTGCACCGCTACGAGGAGCTCAAGACCAGGGACATCGCGCCGAGCGCGGCTCCCTCACGCCTGGTAGTTTTGAACGAGTACGAACCCACGCCGGAGTTGCGTGCCTTGCCCGGTGCGGCTGAGGCCACCGCGGCCGGGATTTGCCTGGCGAGAGACCTCGTGTCCTCGCCTGCCAATCGGGCGACTCCCACTTTCCTGGCCGACTGCGCGCGGCGCCTGGCCGACCGGGACGGCTGCCGGATCGAGGTCATCGGCCTGGAAAAGGCGGAGTCCATGGGAATGGGGGGCTTCGCCGCGGTTGCGCGGGGCAGCCGTCAACCGGCGTGCATGATCGTGCTGGAACGCTTTCCCGAGGCGGACCGGCGGGAGTCGCCCATTGTCTTCATCGGCAAGGGGATCACTTTCGACACCGGCGGAATCTCGCTCAAGCCGCGCGACCACTTGGAGGAGATGAAGCAGGACATGGCGGGGGCGGCCGCCGTCCTCGGCGCCTTCGAAACCCTGGGCCGTCTGGGCTCCGACCGGCATGTGGTGGGGATCATGCCGTGCACGGAGAACATGCCGGGAGGGAACGCTTACAAGCCCGGGGACGTGATACGGACCATGTCGGGTCTGACCGTCGAGGTGATCAGCACCGACGCGGAAGGCAGGATGGTGCTCTGTGACGCGCTGACCTACGCGATGCGGTACAAACCCGCTGCCGTTTTCGATATCGCCACCCTGACGGCTGCCGTCATCATCGCTCTCGGTCAGCGGGTGGCCGCGGTCATGGCCAACCGGGACATCCTGGCCGAGGCCGTAGTCGATATCGGCGCCCAGGTCGGCGAACGGCTGTGGCCCCTCCCGCTCTACGACCTCTACTTCGATTACCTCAAGAGCGATGTGGCCGATTTCAAGAACGTCGGGGACCGCACGGCCGGGAGCATCGTCGGAGGCATGTTCCTGAAGCAGTTCGTGCCCGACACGACGCCCTGGGCACACCTGGACATCGCCGGGACCGCCTGGACCGACAAGGACCTGGGGGCCACCCCCCGGGGCGGCACGGGCTTCGGCGTGCGAACCCTCACCGAACTGGCCCTCCAGTGGCCCGATCTTGGGATCCGGTGAGGAGGGTCGGGTGAGTATCCGCCGAGAAGTGCGGCTTGGGATCCGGTGATCGGGGTCGGGTGAGACGTTGCGGGCCGGGCGGGGGTAAAAGGTGCCATGAGGCTCCTGCGGGGGGAGCGACCTATTCGCCTCGGGGTGTCCGTCGAGGTATTTGGAGTTTCAATCCACGCTCCCGCGGGGGGAGCGACTCTCGTACGATTTCTGGCTCGACCTGGCGGTGCTGTTTCAATCCACGCTCCCGCGGGGGGAGCGACAGGCCTCGCTCATCGGCTTCGGCCTCAACTTCCAGTTTCAATCCACGCTCCCGCGGGGGGAGCGACCCAGCATTACAAGCGGACAGCACGCAATTATTACGTTTCAATCCACGCTCCCGCGGGGGGAGCGACCCATAGCAACCATAGTCGCACGCGCACGTAAGAAGTTTCAATCCACGCTCCCGCGGGGGGAGCGACCCGACTCATGGAACAAATCCCCCATGCTGACCACGTTTCAATCCACGCTCCCGCGGGGGGAGCGACCCGACTCATGGAACAAATCCCCCATGCTGACCACGTTTCAATCCACGCTCCCGCGGGGGGAGCGACCAGGAATTTGAGCACGTTTTCGAGGCTCATGTGTGTTTCAATCCACGCTCCCGCGGGGGGAGCGACAAGGGACGCACATGACGAGCGAAGAACGACAAACGTTTCAATCCACGCTCCCGCGGGGGGAGCGACCGCACGTGGGACAGGTGCAGGTCGGCTCGTAGTTGTTTCAATCCACGCTCCCGCGGGGGGAGCGACCTGTCTGCCGTTCTGGTGCGGGAGTTTCGGGATGTTTCAATCCACGCTCCCGCGGGGGGAGCGACCAGATGCCTTTCCGGAATCCGTTCAGGGTCTCGAAGTTTCAATCCACGCTCCCGCGGGGGGAGCGACGTTCATGGGTGCGGGAACCACGGCAGTGGTAGCCAAGTTTCAATCCACGCTCCCGCGGGGGGAGCGACCCATCCTGAAATACAAAAAGCCCCGTAAGGGAAAGTTTCAATCCACGCTCCCGCGGGGGGAGCGACGGCTGACCAGAGGTCAGCCTCTAAGACTGTTCGAGTTTCAATCCACGCTCCCGCGGGGGGAGCGACGAGACCCGCAACCGCTCTCCGCTGGAACATTGAGTTTCAATCCACGCTCCCGCGGGGGGAGCGACGGCAGATTCTGTCCCTTCGCGCTGCAGATCTATGTTTCAATCCACGCTCCCGCGGGGGGAGCGACAGGGCTGCCGATGCGTTACTTGACTGTGCGGTGCCGTTTCAATCCACGCTCCCGCGGGGGGAGCGACTCCCGGACTCTGAATCTTTGCTGGCAGAGGGTTTAGAAAGCATGATTCGCGGAGGTGCCCGATCAACAGGTCGTTGTATTCGGTTGTCAAAGAACGTTATTCTCTAACATATTGATCTAAAAGGACAAAGTTCGAGCGCGGACGGAATCTCACTTCAAGAGCGCCTAAGCCCAAACACACCAAGCGAAAAACGGCAGATGTTCCATATGTGAGCTTATGGTTCGCGCCCATTTTTCAAACAACCAGAGGTTCATCCGGGTCGATCGATTCTTTGGCTCCGACATGTTCCACGCGGCGCCTCCAATTTGCTCCCAGGAAGTAGAACCTCAGACTATCCTTTGCCGGATCGATGCGCTTGAGCAATTTGTCGCGAAAAAGTGCCCACTGAGCCGGGTCCACGGAGCATTCGAATACCGAAAACTGTACCCTTTGGCCATAGTCCCTGCAGACCTTCGCCACACGCCGGAGCCGGGCCTGTCCCCCCGGATCGCTCGTTGAAACGTCGTAGCTGACGACAACCATCATGGCGTGTCACACCCTATTTCCAAATGAACGGTGGATAGGCATCCAGTTCACCCCGGAGGGCCCTGGCAAAGAGCAACGCCTGTATGAAGAAAAGCATGCCGACGTGCACCTTCTCTCCGATGAACGGATGCATAATTTCTTCTTGTTTTCTGTTCTGGTAGGCGACGAGGACCTCCTTTCTCGTTTCATCGGACATGATGACCGCCCCGGTATCGGTCTTCCTGAAGCCGTCTCCCCGTATCTTCCTCAGGTTGATAAGGGAAAGGACCAACCGGTCGGCCAGAAAGGGCCGAAACTCCTCCATCAGGTCCAGGGCGAGCCCCGGCCGGCCGGGTCGGTCCCGATGAAGAAACCCAACGGCGGGGTCGAGCCCGACTGACTCGAGGGCGGACCGAACGTCGTGCATGGTCAAAGTATACACGAACGAAAGGAGCGAATTGACATTGTCCAGCGGCGGCCTTCGGTTCCTTTCTTCGAAAATGAAATCTTCCTTTTGTGTCGTGATGAGCTCATTGAAAACGCTGAAGTACATGCGGGCCGCATCGCCCTCAAGCCCTCGCAGAGCGTCGAGAGCCGATTCCTCGGCGATCCGCGTCAAGATGTTTCCAAGCTTGGAAGACACCTCCTTGGTCGCCTCCGCGTTCAGCCTGTCCCCGTGGTCCCTGAGGGCTCTTTGAAGCACGGTCCGGGAATTTGCCAGTTTCCCCGTGAGCACGCTTCTCGTGATTTCGGCGGTCGCTTTCCGATCGTCAGCTTTGCGGTACTGCGTTCTTCTCAAGAAAACGTTTCCGGAGACCGGCCCCAGGACCCTGGCAAGAAATCTGCCGTGCTCGGTCAGAAAACTCACCGTCACGTCATTCTCGGCGCAGAAGCCCAACAGAAAAGGACTGCACAGAACATTGCCAAAACAGACGATACCGCCGATCGTGTGGACCGGCAGACGTAGCCGGACCTCGTTTTCGATTTTGACAACGACGGTCTCGCCTTCCTTGGCCAGGTATGCGCCCTGGGTGGTGACGAACAGCGTGTTGAGGTGTTTCTTCATTCTCCTTCCAGTGCTTGCAAGAGGTAATCACGGACCCGCAGAGTTTTCGTGAACACTCGCGGCAGACATCGATCGTTCAGGGAGCAGTTAGCGCATCTCTTTGTGTAAACCGGCCGCGGTGTAACCCCGGATTCAATCAATTCATGGAGCTGTCTGGCGGCCTTTTCGGTTTGATCGCGCAAATGTCCGTCAAAATCGATGTCCAGACGACGTCGTGTTCGTCCGTAGAATATCGCTCCGGATGGGACCTCCATACCGAGCATCTCCTCCAGGCAGAGCGCCTGGGCGCACAACTGGACCTTGTCGCTGTCGTCGGGCTTGGGTTTTCCACGCTTGTGCTCCACCGGAAAGGGCAACCAAGTGGTTTTTCCGGCTCGATGCCGCAACCCGCCATCGGGCGTGGAAAGCGCAGGCGGTGGGATTAAGTGAAATTCCACCACATCGGCTTTTCCAATCAACCCCAAGCGCAACGACCGGAGGGGCACGCCTCTTTCTATTCTCACCCTGCCTCTCGATTCCCCACCCGTATCATGTACGTGCTCGTGCATGATACGGCCCTCCGCCGTGAAGCGATTTTCGTCCCACATCTGTTCGATATGGATGAGGGCGCACTGGCGCTCGCAGAAGACAAGGTGCTGCAAGGCCGAAAGAGGGAGAAGATCGTCCTCCGTGTACACCGCTATCCTCTGTTTTCGATCGACACGCCGCTCGGAATTGCCGTTTCGTCCATCTTGACTTCATAGTCCGAAAAGGCTCGGGGAGGTCCGGAGGCATCATCGATCCGCCCCACCTTAACCAGATTGAAAAGCTGATGGGCCGGTGCATTCCCCATTCTTGAATTGTGCTTGAAGACAACCAGCTTGCGCGTCGCCATCTCTCCGCGAGCCGCTGAACGGTCATGTTCGAACATGTTGAGCAGGGACTCCCAGAACAGCTCGAGGTCCTCTTCGGAAAAGCCCGTTTGAGCGGCAAACGGTGCGGAGACGAAGCCGTGGCAGCGATACAGGGCGTAGGGTACAGTGAACTTGCGGCCCATCGTGCGGTTGTCGCCCTGCTGCTTCTCCGCCTCGGCTTCCGTGGCCACCGCCATGCGCGTGATGCTGTGCTCAAGAGGAACTATGGGTTCAATGCTTCGGGAGAACGTGAGTTGCACCGGACCGCGAACTTGGCCGGCATTCTTGCCGGTGGACATGACGGCACCGAATGTGCGCACGTCGTAATAGTTCCTACACATGTATATCCTGGCGGCCTCGGTCTTCTCCCCCTTTTCCTTGGTCTTAACCTCTTTCACCTCATGAGCCTGATCGATCAGGTTGTTGAGGATGGCCTTTTCTTTGATGAATATGTCGTAGCCTTCAGTGGAGCTGTTGACAAGCTGGACATAATTGCGGACTTTTCGCTTCAAACAAACGTCCGTTACCAGCCCGTGACCTGTCTCAGGGTCAATACGCGGCAGGTTCCCTGCGTCGGGGTCACCGTTGGGATTGCCGTCTTTCACGTCGAACAGTAGAACAAACTCATAACGATTTTCGACAAGATTATTCATAATCTATCCCTCCTCCCGGGGTATTAGTCCTTTTTAGAACCGGCGAAGAATGCCTGGCGTTGGTGGTAATAACCGACAGCAAAACGACCCTGATCGGGCAGGCTCAGATGGGCTGGGAAAACGGTGAGCTCCTCCATGATCTCGCCGATCGTGCGTTCGAAGTTGACGACCCGGCCCCGGTTCTCCAGCTTGGCCAGGTGATGGTTCTTGAGCTTCATGAGGTGGGGAAAGGCGGCCACTGGCGTGGCCGAGGCGGCTCCGTAGAAACGGTCGCGAATGGTGGCGTTGATGCCGGGGCTGGCTTCTTCCTGGATCTTTTCCAGCGTGGCGAACAACCGCCCCAGCCGATAGCCGACATTGCCATTGGTGCTATCGAGAGACATGCCAACCTCCTTTTCAGCTTGTTTGTAGTACCTGGAGTTTCGTGCCAGGATCGCCTTGATGAGCGAGGCGCGGGGATACGTGATTTCACGTTCCGCGCGGCATCGGCGGATGGCGGTCCCAAGGAGTGCTTGAGGGTAGGGGTTTCCAGTCAGGATCGCTCTCATGAATTCACCGGCCAGGTTGGCGGGAATATTCTCTGCCTTACCCTGGGCTGCAGTGGAAACCAACAGCCGGAACAGCGAAAGGTGCGCAGGGTGGTGGGGCGCACGGACCATTTCGATGTCTTCGAAATGCTGTCCGATACTCCGCGCAACCTCGCCAACGCTGTCGGCATACCAGAACCGCACGGCGATACGGGCGGCATTGGGGGCCAATCCCAACACGAAGAATCTTGTCTTTGGATCGAGTTGGGGAGGAACACCGGTCTCCGGCGCACGAAAGGTGGCAAGCAACTGCCTGTAGTCCTGTTCGGGCTCGCCTTTGGGTAATTCACCGAAAAGTCCGGCAAAGACACTCTCAATCTCGTGTTTCTTCTCAGCCCAGAACACGGTGGAAGCGTCGCCAACCTGCAAGCGTCTGCCGGACCCTTTCGCAAGCAAATGGTTTAAGGCGGTCGTGTAGGCAAACTCGGCACGTTTCCCAACGGGGGCGTTGAAGCTCTGCTGTTTGCCGAAGGAACTGAAAGCGGGCAGGTTGAAAGAGACAATGTTGGCGCCCGACGTTTGAGCCCCATAAACACCCTTGATCGCGGTATGGAGCCGCGCCGATTCGTCCGGTTCTCCAGTAATCAGGCAGGCCTGTCGGCCGGAACCCGGAGTCGCTCCCACGGACCTCAAGACAGCAACGACCGCGGGTCGTTCACAGACAAGGCAGGTGTCACCCTCCAATTGAAACCCGAGGTTCGCGACGCTTTGTTCAATTTCGGACCAGGCGGGGTCTTTGAAAACCGCCTCGAAATCGCCTCGTTCCAGGAAATACAGTACTGCACACACCCCCGCATCCTCCAGGGCAGGGGCAAGCTTCTCGCGTATGACGGCAATGAAACGTCGTTTCTGATCCACTGCACGTTCGATGAGCTTGGCCGGATCCTTTTTCGGGTCGGGCTTGGGCCGACCGAAAACGTAGCCCGGGACATCCCACAAAAGATTGGCGGCAACACCGCTGGTCTTCTTGACGGCCTGGGGGACGGTGAAGACCCGTGCGACTTTGGTCTTGCCGTCGCCCACGCGGGTATCCGTCAAACCTGCAAAGCGGCCTTCCTGATCCACCACGACAACAAATGGGATCGCCTGCTTCTGAAATCCCTCCGTGGGTACATCGGTCAACCCTTCGGTCTGCAGCCGATCGTAATAGTCCTTCAATCCCTGCAGAATCATCGTCGTACCTCCGTGCTCCCGGCAGGAGGAACATGGATCCGCCCGTTCCGAATCTGTGCGCGAAACCACAGCGGCATGGGCTCCGTCCCTGCGAAATCGATGTCGTACAGCATGAACCCCAAATCACGGGATTCATCGATGGTCCTAGGCTCCGGGGACTCCGACGGCCAGAGCTCGAAGTGGGCTGCGAACTCCCGACATCCGAGATACGGACGGTGAAAGCACTGGCCCTTCTCCGCGCGCCGCAGGAAAATTTCCTCGAACTTCTTGACGTTGTCCTGGGCGCCGGCTTGGGGCGTCATCTCGAAAAAGGCGTGAATGACATACGCGACATCGCGTAGAAACAGCCCCGCCCTTTGTTGCCGCTGATCTTCCACGAACAGGCCGCCTGCGCGGGGAATCATTACGGCACCAACTTCGTTACGGCGCACCGACGCCCAGCGTATCGGGTTGAGCACGTCGATTCGGGAGATGCGCCAGTGAATGGCAGGCTTCCAAATGATTGATTCCAGAATGCCGCGAGCGGCCGAAGGGGTCATCACATCGTAGGATACGCGCTCCACCTTCATTTCCGGCCGCGTGAAGCAGGCGTTTTCTCCCCATACCTTGAGGTGAAACGTTCGGCTTTTCAATGCTTCCGCGCTCATTGGTCCTCCTTATCTCTCGGGTTTACACCATCAGTTCATCGGGGTCATAAACCATGGAGCGGTCAGGGCAAAAACCCAGATCGTCGTCATAGAGGGCGCCGTGTCCCTGGATGAAGATGCCGGGATGCACCTCCCGGATTGCGCCGTCAACGCGCAACCGCTCGTGGAGGCGCCTCGGCAAATTGACCACATATCGCTGGAGCTTCCGCAACAGCCGGCGCTCCGGCCCAAAGCGGGTCAATTGATCGACCAGTTTCACGCCTTGCTCGCCGTAGGTGACCATGACCGGTGCCTGGCTGATATCGTCGATAAACTTGAAGTTTGCCGCGGCCGTGCGAAAACTGAAACGAAACTCACAATCGCCCCCCAGGTCCCTCTGAATGTTCCTGGCGTCCAGCCGATCCGCACCCTGCACCCAATAGAGCTCACGGAAAAAGGATGTGAAGCGTTGCGGCGCCAGTGGATCCGGCCCTCCTTCGACAAGCAGCCTTGCCGCGATGTCGGCCGCCTGCCGCAGAACACCTGCCGGCGGACGGCTAGGGGGTGTGAAAACGACCAATAGGCCCTTTTCCAGGAGGCCCTCCCGATTGCAGCGACCGGCGGCCTGCGCAATAGAATCGAGCCCTGCCACGGCCCGGTAGACGACGGGAAAGTCAAGGTCGACCCCAGCCTCGACCAGTTGTGTGCTGACAACGCGGGCAGGACGACCGGCTTCCAGCCGCCCCTTGATCTCGGCAATGCGGCGGGAGCGGTGCGCTCCGCACATCAGGGCGGACAGGTGAAAGGTGTCTTGCGGCATCAGGGACCAGAGGATGCGGCAGTCATCACGGCGGTTGACAACACACAATACGGATGAGTGTTGAGCCAATTCCGCGGCAAGGTCTTCCCATGTCACGCGGGTTTGAATGTTTTCGGGTATCCGGACTTCGACGCGTTTCAAACTGTGGAAAAGCGTGGCCGTATCATCCATGATCTCATCGATTCCCGCGAGGCCTTCAAAGACGAAACCCGGTGACTCGTGCGGTCCCAAAGCCGGTTGCGTCGCCGTACTCAGCAAAATCGTCACTGAGTAATTCCTGTGCAGCTCGTCCAGTGCCTTGAGTATCGGCGTGAGGAATTCCGGTGGCAGAAGCTGTGCCTCGTCCAGCACCACCACGCTGCCCGCGACATTGTGCAGTTTCCGACATCGGCTTGTGCGGCCGGCGAAAAGCGACTCGAAAAACTGGACGCTGGTGGTGACGACGATGGGCGCGTCCCAGTTCTCGCAGGCAAGTCGTGATTGAGGTGTATCTCGCTCCGTGTCTGCCACGTCGAGATTGCTGTGATGCTCAACGACAGCATCCCCGAAAATCCGTCTGAACTGGTCGGCAGTCTGTTCGATGATGCTGGTATAGGGAATCACATGGATGATCCGGCGGTGACCGTTGATGGCGGCGTGATGCAAGGCAAACCCCATGGACGAGAGGGTCTTGCCCCCACCCGTTGGAACAGTGAGGCTATACACGCCGGGCGGGCCCTTCGCTTTCTTGATGCACCGATCGAATACCTTCGCCCGTATTCCGTTGACCACAGTGGGCCGCGCTTTTGCCTGCTTATCCACCATGAACGCCGAGAAGGGAATGAGCAGTTCCCGCAAGGAAGGATACACGCCGCGCAAAGCCGCCTTCTCCGGTTCGAAGAAATTTTCGGTGTCGAGAAAATCGGCGTCGACCGTACAGGAAAAAAGCATACGCACCCAGAAGGCCGGATCGAGACCGACAGGTCTTTCCGTGGGAAAAGGCTGTTCCAGAATTTCAGCGGGAACCTCCTTGGTCAGAGCCGCGATAAGCAGCTCTTTTTTTAGCAGGCGCCGAGACAGAGCGGCCCGCCCTGTGATGTCGGCTTCCCAGTCGGGCAGCCCCGCATGATGGCCTGCGGCGATGTAGGCCAGCAATCTTCCTGCTATACCGAATCTTTCGACGGCATGAAGGCCTCCTGCCGTGGAATGATCGACTCGCCTTCCGGCCTCGATGTGCGCTTCTTCCCCGGCGCTTGATCTGATTTTCTCCTGGAACGCCTCGGAGTATTTGCCCAGATCATGCCAAAGACCGCATAGCCGGCCCCACTCGCGAAAACCAAAAGAAGATGCGAAGTCGGCCGCTCGGTGTGCGGTTCCAAAGAGATGATCTCTGAGGAGATGCACGCGTCCGTCCCTGGTGATGTGAGCAAGAGGTTCTCTAGTCATTTCTTTTGAGCATCCTGCCTGTGACAGTCATTCTCGCTTGATACTGTGAGGTGGAGAAATTAGAACATATCTGAGTCCAAGGTATTGTATACAAACCACCATGAGCCTCCAGCTCACAATGAAGCATGGAAATCTCTCAAGCTGATGATATTTTCATGCAATCGATATGATGGCAAATCATATCCCTAAGTAAAGTAGAAGTGAAGTACTATCATATATGATATGGTGATGTACTTTTTCCCACTGAATATTTTCGCAAGGGATTTCTTCAGGCTTGATCAACATTGTGCTGAAAAGAGGATGGACAAACGTGTGAAAAATTATCAGCGAGTTTGAGTCGTCAAGATTTTACCTCTATTGAGCTCATGGGCGGGTAGGCAGCGAAGGCGGCCCTTTTGAGAATCATTACTGTTTTAAGGGGGCCTTTGAAGCCGATCCTCATTGCCTCAGGCCGACGATTCATTCATTCCTGCCCTTTTCACGCGTTTGCCGGCGGGCGTGATACATCCGCTCGGTGAAACCGCCCTCAACCAGGAAAATGCGCTCCAGGACGCGTAATTGCCGGTCCAGGAGGTAATTTGTCTGGTGAATCAGGCAGATCACAACGTTTGCGGCGGTTTCAGGAGAGGCTGGAGAGGCGATATAGGGCCTATAGGTCGAATAGGACCTATCTTTCCTGTAGCAGAGCGATCGGATCTGCCTTGCTCGCGGATCGTCCTTGCCCCACAAGGGTAGTGTGTGCCGGCGGAGGTAGTCCTGGTAATCCAACAACAGTTCTTCCAGGCTTGCTCGCGCAATACCCACTAACTTGATCTCGATTTTCTTGGATGTACCTGATGCCACACTTCCCTCGGCGATGTTTTGTTTACCGCTACGCGCCGCCTGCACCATCTGGTCCAGTGTGCGAGAACGGCGGTCGATAAATCGGGTGCAGAACTCAACCGTGCCGTCATGGACAATTTCCGCCATTCGGTAGGACTTCAAGTCCCGGTACCCGCCGTGAGGCGGAATGAACCGAGGGGAATTTTCCTCGTGGGTCATGGTGTTTTGCCTCGCATTGCGGCCGTTCAGGTTTCTTATCATGATATTATGGCAAGGTGCATGTCTTCCGGTAAATTGTTGTCGCGGATCCGGAGAGAGCGGCCGTTGAAATGTTGCTGGAAAGCGATCGAGCGGGTTCGGGAGATGCAAGGCCTGCCTGGACCGACAAGGACCTGGGGGCCACCCCGCGGGGCGGCACGGGCTTCGGCGTGCGAACCCTCACCGAACTGGCCCTCCAGTGGCCCGATCGTGGGATCCGGTGATCGGGGTCGGGTGAGACGTTGCGGGCCGAACCGGGGATCCGATGACGATGGCCGGGTAAACCTTTACCGAGGGGCAGTGGTGAGGAACCGGTGATGCGTCTTGGGTGAGACTCTGCCGAGGAATGGGTGTGCTTCTGTCGAAGCAGAGTGCGCCTCCGCCGAAGAGCCCGGCCGAAGAACCGGCGACGGAGCAGGGATAAGCTTTTGCCTTCGGGCCGGACTGAAGAGGGTCGTGACGCATGGCCGGGAGAGGCGGTGAAACGGGCCGGCCCGGGCTATGGCTCGTCATAACGTTGCTGGGAGCGCCTCTTCTCCCTCAGCGCGACTGCTTCTTGCCGGCGATCGTTTCCATGAAGTCGCCGAAGAGGACCGGGTTGGCCTCTTTCATCACCCGGCGTATCCGGACCAGGTCGATTTTCTTGACGAACCTGAGGTTTTCCTCGTTTTCGCAAAGGATCATGCCTCGAAAGAAGAGCTTTGCCGCGAGGCGGGGATTCTTTTCCCCGGCCCAGGCCTTTTCCATTTCGAGGTAGACGTCCGCCATCTCCTTGAGACCGTCGTTGACGCGGATCACTTTGGGCTCGAAGATTCCATCGAGGCGCGCGTGACTCGGCAGCCATGCCGCCGCGAGCTCCTGGTCCGATCCGTAATCGAACGACAGCTCCCGCTTGAGCTCCTTGAGGTCTTCGTCCTGCAGGTGACGCCAGTCGATCCCCGCGGGGTCGATGAGGCAGGCTTCCCGGTAGCACTGCCGGGCGGTTTTCCGATCGCCTCGAAGCCGGTACGCATCGCCGAGGTATCCGTAAACAGCGGCATTGCCGGGCATCTCGGGGATGGCGTTCTGGAGGCTACGAATCGCCTCGTCGTAGCGTCCCGCGTGCAGAAGAACGTATCCGACGGGAATGCCTCCCGGGAGAACGAGCGACGCATCGGCGGCGCCGGACGCAAGGGGGCAGGGGCGAGCCGGGCTCACATCCGGCGCAGCAACGGGGGAGCCCATTCGGGCAGGACGCGCGGGTTCCGCCGATGCGCCTCCCGCACCCGATGAGGAATTTTCGGTCGTGGACGGGACATCCCCCCCGGGAGACATTTCCTCGGTCCCGGTACACGGCGGCGGGGCGGATGCCGATGACGCCGCGGCGCCCGGCGGGCGGTACCGTTCGAGCTCCTCGATCACGCGGCAAAAGAAAGCCCGTTTGACCTCCCCTGCCAGGACGGACCGTCCCGCGCGTTCGGATTCCATGCGGTCCTCGATCGCATCCCAGAGGCCGCACAGGGCCTGCGCGCGTTGGCGCGGTTCCTTGGGCGCCCCGCGCATGCCGTCGAGCAGGAACTCTGCCGCCGCCGACCATGAGCCGACATCGTGCCCCTTCGGGTAGGTTTGACGGTGCCTGCGGAAAAGCTCGACGGCCTTTTCCAGCTCCATCGCCCGGTACGCCTGGATGCCCCGGTTCATGAAGCTCAAATCGTTTTGGGCAAAGAGGGAGAGTTGCCTTGCCTGCCGCCCGGGAAGCGGGTCTTCCGTGGTCCCGGCGTCGTCTGCCGGCACCGCCGGAGTCTTATCCGCCTCAGCGATTTCCGCCGCCATTCGAGCGCGCCGCAAAATCCGGCGCACTCGAACCGGCTCCACGCCGAGGAATCGCGCGGTCGTTCTCATGTCGCCGATATCTCCGGCCAGCCGGGCGACCAGGCGTTCGAAGGCGAACGTTACGGGGAACCCCGCTTCTCCCCACGGAGGGCCCGGACTCTGTCGTCCGTGTTCGGGACAATCCACGACGGGAAGCTCGGCGTGCAGACGGGTTGTTCTTCCGCAGGTGTCCAGGTGGCGCCACGTTTGGACGGGAGCGCGGTCGCACGCGGGACGCGCCAGGCCGCACCCGGGACAGGGAAAGAGGGTCGTCCGTTCGTAGTCGAGATAGACGTCCACCTCATCGGCACGGTCTTTCGGTACGACCGATTTCACATTCCACGGAGGGGCCAGGTCCAGCAGATGAGCGTAGAAATCATAGAGTTCCATCGGACTGCAATTCCCCGTACGACTTTTTCCAGGTGAAATCCGCGCGTCTCATGCGGATTTCGGCGGAGGAAAACACCTGCTCGATGCCTTGGAGTGTCGCGACCCTCGGGGCCGACCGCATCCTGGGCGACGGCCCTCTCATACCGAGGTGCGTTCAAGATGACCAACATACAAGGGGAGGGCTTTATGCCCTCCCGCCCAATGCACTCATCTAAAATTAAATTTATATCACACCTCGATGACAAACCCCACGTTGCCGAAGGCGAAGCGCTCGCCGAATTCCGAGGCGAGGCGCGCCACGGGCTGCTGGCCCGTGCAGTGGCTGACCGCCAGGAGACCGATGTCGGCGCTCTTGAGCGCTTCTATGGTCGGGTCGAACTGGGGGGCGGGGGAAAGCCCGAGGTGGGTTCCCCCGAGGATCGCGTGAATGCGGGAGACCCCAGTCTTCTCCACCGCGTGCCGCATGATGTTGACCACCCCCGCGTGCGCGCACCCCAGGACGATCACAAGGCCCTTCGAGGTTTTCAGCACCAGCGAAAGGTCATCCAGCAAAGGATCCATGGCGAAGCCTTTTCCCGCGCGCACTGTGAATTTCGGGGAACCGAGCTCGAACAGGGTCCGGCGCGGGACTTCGCCGGTGATGAAGACGTTGGGGGCGATTTCGGTGAAGGCCCGCTCCAGGCGGAACCGGGCGCCGCGCGTGGAAAGATAGGTTTCCGGCCAGGGCATGCCGATGGAGACCGCCTTTTCACGACCGTCTGTTTCCATGACCCAGAACCGCTCGCTGAAAACATCCGGGTGGGCGACGATGTCGCAGCCGTCTCTCATGCCGAGGAGAGCGAGGATGCCGCCGGTGTGGTCGTAGTGCCCGTGGCTCAGCACGAGTTGCGAAGCATCGGCCAGGTTTTTCCTGAGCCTCAGAGCGTTGTGGACCAGGGAGTAACCTTGCCCGGTGTCGAACAGAACGGTGTCGCCCGGAATTTCGACAAAGGCGGCAAAACCGTGCTCGCCCAGCAGTCCGGGGGCCGACACAGTGTTTTCGCACAATACGGTGATCCTGCATTCCATGGTGTGCTCCTTTCCGATCCAACCGGGTGGACGTTTCCGATGCGTTGCCGTTCAAGAGCCCATGGCGCGAAGCTTCCTGCGCAACAGCTTGCCGGTGGGCGTGCGCGGCAGGCTCGGCACGTATTCGATGATCCGGGGCATCTTATATATGGCGATGATATCCTTAAGGAATTCACGCAATTCTTCGGAGAAGTCATCGTCTCCCTTGAAACCGGGCTTGAGCGCGATAAAGGCCTTGGTCACCTGCCCCTTGTCGGGGTGCGGCACCCCGATGACGCCCACATCCGCCACGCCCGGATGCCGTGCGATGGCTTCCTCGATTTCCGCCGGGCCGATGCGGTAACCCGAGCTCTTGATGATGTCGTCTTCCCGGGAAACGAAGAAAATGTTCCCGTCGTCGTCCCGGTAGACGGCGTCGCCCATTTGATTCCAGCCGTTCACGACGCCTTTCATCTGGGCGTCCAGCAGACGCTGATTCTCGATGAACGGCCGCCAGTACAATCCCCCGGAGGGGCCTTTGAGCATCAGGCTGCCGATCTCGCCCGGCTTGCAGTCGCCGCCCCAGGCGTTGAGCACTCGCACCAGGACTCCGGGAAGAGGCTTGCCGATGGAATCGGGCACCGGTTCCTGGTTCATGGTGTTGGAAGTGACCAGGTGAAGCATTTCCGTAACGCCCATCCCTTCCCAGACGGGTTTCCCGGTGAGTTGCCGCCACGCTTCGAGCGTCTTGGCCCCCAGGGAATCGCCTCCACTGGTGAAGAGCCGCACGGAGCTGATGTCGTGCCGTTTGAAGTCCGGATACTTGAGAAGCGCGCGGTAGGCCGTCGGGAGACCCGTGAGCACGGTGATGCGGTGCTTCGTGATGGTCTCCATCATTTCCTGGGGACTGAACCTGGGCAGGAGCGAAACCGCAGCCCCCCCCTCGAAGGAAATAAGCGTGAAGGTTCCGAAGCCGGCCGCAAAAGATACCGGCGCGGCCCCTCCGAGCACGTCGCGCGGCGTGAGGCCGTAGACGAACTGGTTGACGACCCGGGTTTCGATAATGGTCTGACGCACGAAGTGCACGCAGCCCTTGGGCATCCCGGTAGTGCCCGAAGTGTAGAGGATGAGGCCGATGTCTTCTCCGTCCAACATCACCGCGGCGAGCTCGTAGGAACCTTCCTCCGTCATGCCCTGGAAGGATAGGTGGCCGGCACGCCGGACATCATCGCGGTTCCCGCCCACCACGATCACCCGGGTGTTGGACGTGAAGCGGCTTCGCGCATTTTCCACGGCTCCCATCAGGGGCGCGCTCACGATATAGAACTTCATCATGGCGTTGTTGGCCACGTAGGCGATTTCCTCGGCGGCCCACAACGGGGAGGTGGGCACCGGGATCGCGCCCAGCTTTTCAACGGCGAGTACCGAGATGATGGCTTCCGGACAATTGACCAGGCGAATGCCCACGCGGTCCCGGGCTTCCAGGCCGGCATCCCGGAGGGAGCTTCCGAAACGGTTTACCAGGCGCTGGAGCTCTGAATAGGTGATCACCTGGTCCACGAACTTGACTGCCGGACGGTCGCCGCGGCCGTCCCGCACGTGCCGGTCGAGCAGATAGTCGGCCAGGTTCAGTTCGTGGGGAGTGTCGTCGAATCCCGCAGGGACGACGTATTCCGGCCAGAGGTTCCTGGGCGGTAGAAAATCATCGGGTAACTTTGCCATCCTCATGTTCTCCAAAACCGCCCGAGCATTGCGTGACGACGTTTCTCAACACGACGCCCCGGCCGGTTCGATCTTTCCACGTGAGCCAAACAGGTATGAACGAACGGACGATCGTCATCGAACCGGAACGCGGGATCGATGCCGGTCATCGGGATGCCGGCGGGATTGCGTCCGGCCCGGTCGTTGGCGGGCGTTTCGGAATGGGTCGTCAGGTATGGCCCGGGCAGAGCCGCTTCCGCCTTGACGATGATCCGTGATTGGCTAGAGGCAGGGAACCCGACGAAAAACGCCGTCAGCATTCAACGCAACGGTGTCCTTCACACGCTGCTCAATTCATGAAATCGAAGACAGAACCTCGATGCCGTTTTCCTTGAGATCTTCCAGGATGGGTTTCAGATCGCATTTTTTCAGCCTCAGGGAATACGTCATATCCTCGTCTTCCTCCGAGGGCAGATGGCACACGCTGATGACCTCGGCGTCGTGCTGTCTGACCAGACGGATGATTTCATGCAAAGACGTCCGTGGGGTGGTGATCTTCACGTCCAGTCGTGACGAATGCGAAAACATTCCCATGAAGGTGATGAAGGCCGACAGAATATCCACGGTGGTGATGACGCCGATCAGCTTCTCGCCTTCCACCACGGGCAGACCGCCGATTCGCTTATCGAGGATCAGGTGCGAAGCTTCCTCCAGGGACATGTCGGGCGTAACCGTGAACGGTCGGCGGATCATGACGTCTTCGAGGGTGAGCTCCTCGAGCATGGAAGCGATGAGCACCCCTCTCAAATCGGCGTCGGTCACCCATCCCAGCAATTTTCCATCCTGGTCGACGACGGGCAGGTGGCGGATGGACCCCTGCTTCATGACTGCCAAGGCTTCCTGGATGGATGCCTCCTTGTTGATGGTGACCACCTTGGTGGTCATCCAGTGGCGTACGATCACTTTGCCTATCCTTTCTATCAACGGTACAGGCGCCGCCGCTCCTGATGATTTGTCAGTGATTGCGAGAACTTCGCCGATATTCTAGGCACGCTATGCCAGAATGGTGAAAATTGCAAGGAAAAACTTGGCCGCGCAAAGGCGGATCAGTCTCCGCAAAAGCCCTTCCGCACATGGACCTTCCCCCCGCCGACACGGACGCCCGGAAACGCCGCTGTCCGGGGTGGTCGTGTCGGAATCGGCATGCGTTGACTTTGGATCTCCATTTGCTATACTGCTACCGGCTTCAAAATGCTTGGGCAATGACATTGCGGGAAAGGACGACACGTTGCGCCAGACAAAGTTCATATTCATCACGGGTGGTGTCTTATCGTCGCTGGGGAAGGGGCTTGCGGCCGCTTCCATCGCCGCGCTGATGGAAAGCCGGGGACTGCGGGTGACCCTGATGAAGCTGGATCCTTACATCAACGTGGACCCCGGAACCATGAACCCGTTTCAGCACGGCGAGGTGTTCGTCACCGACGACGGCGCCGAGACCGATCTCGATCTGGGGCATTACGAACGCTTCACTCACGCCCGCATGTCCAAGAAAAACAACTACACCTCGGGCGGCATCTACTATTCGGTGATCACCAAGGAGAGGCGGGGCGACTACCTGGGGGGCACCGTGCAGGTCATCCCGCACGTCACGGACGAGATCAAGGACTGCATCAAGGGGGCGGTGGACGATGTCGACATCGAGATCGTCGAGATCGGCGGGACGGTCGGCGACATTGAGAGCCTTCCCTTTCTTGAGGCGATTCGCCAGTTCCGGACCGATGTTGGCCGGGAAAACGTGCTCTACATTCACGTGACGCTGGTGCCGTACCTGTCGACTTCGGGCGAGGTCAAGACCAAGCCCACCCAGCACAGCGTGAAGGAGCTCCGGAGCATCGGTATCCAGCCGGACATTCTGCTGTGCCGCACGGAGAAATTCCTTTCCGGGGACATCAAGAAGAAGATCGCCCACTTCTGCAACGTGGACACGGATGCGGTCATTACCGCCAAGGACGTCGAATGCATTTACGAGGTTCCCTTGCTGTTCCACCAGGAGGGGCTGGACGAAAAGATCGTGAGGATGCTCAACATCTGGACCCGCGCCCCGCTCCTGGATACCTGGGCGGGCATGGTGCTGCAGCTCAAGGAACCCTCCCACGCAGTGCGCATCGCCATCGTCGGGAAGTACATCGACCTCAAGGAATCCTACAAAAGCCTTAACGAAGCGCTGGTGCACGGGGGGGCCGCCAATGACGCCCGCGTGATCCTCGACTACGTCGATTCGGAAAACGTGGAAAAGGATGGCGGCGAGGCGCTGATCGAAGGGGCGGAAGGCATCCTCATCCCGGGCGGCTTCGGACAGCGTGGAGTGGAAGGCAAGATCAAGGCGATCCGATATGCCCGCGAGAACAGGATCCCATTCCTCGGGATTTGCCTCGGCATGCAGCTCGCCACGGTCGAGTTCGCCCGCCATGTGGCCGGCATCGAAAAAGCGCACAGCATGGAATTCGACAAGAACACGTCGCATCCGGTGATCTTCCTGATGCGTGAGTGGTTCGATTACAAGAATAACCAGATGATCCGCAGGAGCGAAGGTTCCGACTTCGGAGGAACGATGCGCCTTGGCGCCTATCCCTGCGTCCTGGAGCCGGGCAGCCTGGCCTATGAAGCCTACGGTTGCCCCGAGATTTCCGAGCGGCATCGCCACCGGTACGAGTTCAACAACGCCTACAGGGAAACTCTGGGTGAGCACGGGATGCGGTTTACCGGTCTGTCCCCCGACAAGAACCTGGTCGAAATCATCGAAATTCCCGATCACCCGTGGTTTCTCGGCTGCCAGTTCCACCCCGAGTTCAAGTCGCGTCCGATGGAACCGCACCCCATCTTCAGGGCCTTTGTGGGCAAGTCTCTGGAAGAGGCGATGCGAAAGCGTCCTGGTGATTTTGGGAAGGCATGCGTCTGCTGAGATCTCGGAGATGAAGCGTGGCTGATTTTGAGGTGTTGGGGCAAACCGTCGGCACAAACCGGTTCTTTGTGATCGGCGGACCGTGCGTCATCGAGAACCGGGACATGACGCTGAGGATCGCCGAATTCCTTCGGAATGTCTGCGCCCGCCTTCATATACCCTGCGTTTTCAAGAGTTCCTACGACAAGGCGAATCGCACGTCCATCCATTCCTACCGAGGTCCGGGGATCGAAGAGGGTCTTGCCGTCCTGTCCGAGGTGCGGCGGGAGATCGGGATACCCGTGTTGACGGACGTCCACGGCGTATCGGAAGTGGCGCCGGCAAAGGAGGTGGTGGACATCCTCCAGGTCCCCGCTTTTCTGGCGCGCCAGACGGATCTGGTGGTGGCCGTCGGGCTCACGGGCAAACCCGTGAACCTGAAGAAGGCCCAGTTCCTTGCCCCGCGGGACATGTCCCTGGTCATCGAGAAGGTGCGGGGGACCGGAAACGACAAGATCCTGGTCACGGAACGGGGAACCCAGTTCGGCTACAACAACTTGGTGGTGGACATGCGTTCCATCCCCATTCTGAGTGAAAGCGGCTGCCCGGTCGTGTTCGATGCGACTCACAGCGTGCAGCTGCCCGGAGGGCAGGGAACCCGTTCCGGGGGGGAGCGCCGGTATGTGGCCGCCCTGGCTTGCGCCGCCGTGGCCGCCGGGGCTCACGGCGTATTTCTGGAGATGCACGAGGATCCCGACCGAGCCCTGTGCGACGGTCCGAATTCACTTCCTCTCGACCGGGTATCGCCGCTTCTCGAAAAGCTCCTGGACATCCATCGCATCGTCCGGGACATGTACGGAGCGGAGGAGCCGGACATCGAGCGGGAAACAGGGAGAGAAAATTGACTCCGGACACCCTCGAGGATGCGGTGCGATTACGGATCGCGCGGTTGCGCATGATGATTTTCGACGTGGACGGGGTACTTACCGACGGCCGGATCATTTATCTGGACGATGGTTCGGAGATCAAGGTCTTCGACGTTCAGGACGGCCACGGCATAAAGCTTTTGCAGCGCGCGGGCTTTGAAGTCGCATTGCTGTCGGGCCGCTATTGCCGGGCTGTGGAGCAGCGGGGCAAAGGACTTGGGATATCCAGGATATACCAGGGAGAGAAGGTGAAGATCGAGGCCTATGAGTCCATTCTCAGGGACACCGGATTGAAGGATGAAGAAGTGGGTTTCATGGGTGACGATCTGATCGACATACCGGTGATGCGCCGGGCGGGATTCGCCGTGGCCGTGCCGAATGCTTCGCCTCACGTGCTTCCGTACGCGCATCATGTGACGCAGGCCGTGGGGGGACATGGGGCCTGCCGCGAAATTTGCGAGCTCATCCTCCACGTCCAGGGACTCTGGAACACAGTGACGATGCGGTATTTCGGGACTGATCCCCCCAGCTGATCCGCCTTTTCGGGACCATGTGCGAAACTTTTTTCATGGATATGCCTTTACAGGCATGGGTCGTGCATGCTACAGTAGTCTGTAAAAGATAATATATTAATTTCATTTGCGAAATTCAGCTTGTGACCGGGCGGTGGTCCGGAGGGAGCGCAAGCGGGCAGATTTCTTGACGAAACGCCTGAATTCTCGCCGGGGACGGCACGTGTGGCCCGGCGGTCCTCGATCCGCGTATGGTTTGGGGGGGGGCGGGCCGGTGTTGGAGCGATGGGGATTTCACGCAAGTTCATACAGGGGCTGGTGCTGTTCATCGCACTGGGGGTGAGCGCGGTGCTGGTCTTCGGGGTCTGGAAGGGAAAGACCCGGACGGCGCAACAGCCGGCTCCGGCCGCCGCGCTTCCGGACGCCGAGATGAAGCTCACGGACATGGAATTCACGGAAATGCAGGAGGGCAAGCGGGCGTGGACCCTCCGGGCATCAGAGGCGGAATACTTCCAGGACGAGCAAAAAACGGCGCTGAAGGCCGTACGGATCACTTTTTTCCTGTCGGACGGCGATGAGATCCGACTCGAGAGCAACGCCGGCATTCTTTACGCGGGCAGCAAGAACATTGAGGTCTGGGACTCGGTGCGGGCGAGCCTTCCCCGGGGCTACGAGCTGACGACGACCCGGGCCGCCTACGATCATCAGAAGCGGCTCATTTCGTCGGAAACGCCGATTCGCCTCAACGGAGCAGACGTTGTCCTCGAAGGGAGCCGCTGGCACTACCGGATTTCGGATGAAGCGGCGGTGCTCGAAGGGGGAGTCAAGGCTTCCCTTTCATTTCTACCGAAACAAGGCAAAACCACTTCAGTGAGGCCGAAATGATGGCAATAACGAAGAACCGTCTGCGAAGAGAGACGCTTGTGCTGCTGGTGCTGGTGCTGGTCGGCCTCTGCTTTCCCCGGGAAGCGGTCTCGGCCGAAAAGCAGAAAAAGCCCGCGGGGACGAAGCAAGGCACCCCCGCCGGCGACCGAGTCATGAAAAGCGATTCGCCTCTGCACATCGCAAGCGATCGGATGGAGGTGCGGCAGCGGGACAGGACAATTGTCTTTCAGGGGCACGTCGTGGTTCGCCAGGACGATCTGACGATTACGGGGAACCAGTTGAAAGTGACCGCGGCCCGGGTGGACCCGTCCATCCGCAACGACCAGTCCGCCATCGTGGACAAGATCGACAGGATAGAGGTGGAAGGCGGGGTGAAGATCACTCAACGCGAAAAGCAGGCCACCGCCGATAAGGCCGTATACTATCACCAGGAGCAGAAGATCGTGCTGCTGGGCAACCCCGTCGTGTCCCAGGGGTTGGACAAGGTGCAGGGGCGGCTGATCACGCTGTATATTGCGGAGGGGAAGAGCGTGGTGGAAGGGGGGGAGCAGACTCCCGTCCAGGCCCTGCTTCACCCGTCCCGAAAGGAACCGTGAGTGTCCTCGGAGGAGAAAACCCTGGTTGTCGAGGATCTCGTGAAGACTTACCAGGGCCGTTGCGTGGTCGACCGCGTGAACCTGACGGTTCGGGAAGGCCAGATCGTGGGACTGCTCGGGCCGAACGGCGCCGGCAAGTCCACCACGTTCTACAGCGTGGTGGGGATCATTCGGCCCGACCGGGGGGCGGTGGTCCTGAACGGGGAGAACATCATCGGTCTTCCGATGTATCTTCGCGCGAGAAAGGGGATCACCTATCTGCCCCAGGAGCCTTCGGTCTTTCGCAAATTGACCGTGGAAGAGAACATCATGGCGATCCTGGAGACCTTGAACATCGGCCGCGACGAACGCAAGGTGCGGCTGCGGGAACTGCTCGGCGAGCTCAAGCTCGCGCACCTCGCCAAGAACAAGGCGGATCGCCTTTCGGGAGGAGAACGCCGGCGGGTGGAGATCACGAGAGCCCTGGTGACTCAGCCCGGGTTCATCCTGCTGGATGAGCCGTTTGCCGGCATCGACCCCATCGCGGTCCTCGAGATACAGGGGCTCATACGGTCGCTCAAGGCGAAAGGCATCGGGGTCCTGATATCCGATCACAACGTACGGGAAACGCTCAAGGTGTGCGACAGAGCTTATATTTTACATGAAGGCAGGATTCTCGAGGAAGGTGATCCGCTGAGCATCGCTCAAAGCGATCTGGCTCGCCGGACCTACCTCGGGGATCATTTCAGTTTGTCATGACGGGATCGGACAATGGCGGCGCTTGAACTCAAACAACAACTGAAACTCAGCCAGCAACTGATCATGACCCCTCAGTTGCAGCAGGCGATCAAGCTGCTCCAACTTTCTCGTCTGGAACTGCTGGAGACCATTCACCAGGAACTGGAAACGAATCCCGTGCTGGAGGAATCCCAGGAGGAATCGGGCGAGGCGGAGGAGCCGGGGGCCGCGGAAGCCGCCGCGGAGGTCGCGGCGGAAGTCGCCGCCGAACCATACCAGGAAGTGGAAATCCTGGAGAAGGTTCGCGACGACTTCGACTGGGAAGGCTACCTGGATGAATACAGCACCGGCACCCCGGTGCTCGTCGAAACCGATCCGAACAAGGAGTGGCAGTCCTACGATCAGCGGCTGACCGTGCGGACCAGCCTGCAGGACCACCTGGTGTGGCAGATCAGGCTCTCGGACATGTCCGATGAAGAGCGGGAAGTTGCGGGACTCATCATCGGCAACCTGAACCGGGACGGCTACCTGGATGCCTCACTGGACGAAATCGCCGCAATGGGAGAAGTGAGCACGGACATGGTGGAACGCGTTCTCGCCACGGTGCAGCTTCTCGATCCCGTCGGGATTGCGGCCCGCGATCTCAGAGAGTGTCTCCTGATCCAGGCCCGCAGCCTGGAGCTCGAGGACGATCTGGTGGTCAGGATCGTGGAGCATTACCTGCATTTTCTGGAGAACAGGAATTATCCCGCGCTGATCAGGGCGCTCAAGCGACCCGCGCCGGAGGTCAAAGCCGCCGTCGATGTTATTCTCAGCCTGGACCCTCGTCCGGGCAGCAGATTTGCCGAAGAGTCCACGGAATACATCAGTCCCGACATCTACGTCATGAAGGTGGACGGTGAATTCGTGGTGTTGTTGAACGAGGACGGCATGCCAAAGCTGAAGGTCAGTTCCTACTACAGGCACGCGCTCACCGAGGACGCGGAGCTGCCCAGTGAAGCCAAGGAATACATACAGGGCAAGCTCAGGTCGGCCGCCTGGCTGATCAAGAGCATTCACCAGCGGCAAAGGACCCTGTTCAAGGTCGCTCACAGCATCGTCAAGCTGCAGGTGGATTTTTTCGACAAAGGGGTGGCGCACCTGCGGCCGATGGTTCTTCGGGACGTAGCCGAAGACGTGGGGATGCACGAATCGACCATCAGCCGCGTTACGGCGAGCAAGTACATGCACACTCCGCACGGGATTTTTGAGTTGAAATATTTCTTTAACAGTTCCATAAATAGCGTTCTGGGTGAAGCCGTGGCGTCTGAGAGCGTGAAGGAGCGCATTCGCCAGATCATACGCGAGGAGGATCTCGCCAGGCCTTTGAGCGATCAGGAGATCGTGGAGAAGCTCGAAGCGGAAAACATCAGCATTGCGCGGCGCACCGTCGCGAAGTACCGGGAAATGCTCGGAGTTCTTCCATCGAACAAGCGCAAACGGACTTCATGGGGTGAATAGCACCGGGGCATTACCGTGCCGGGCGGTGATGGGCCGTGTCAAATACGCATGAGATTGGAGAGTGTTGGAGATGCAGATCAACGTGACCTTTCGCCACATTGAGCCTTCCGACCCGTTGCGAGCCTATGCAGAGGAGAAAATCTCGCGGGTCAAGAAATACCTGGATGAACCCGTGGACGCCCACGTGGTTCTGAAAGTGGAAAAATTTCGCCATATCGCCGAGGTGACCATCGATGCCAACGGACTGCGCATCAACGGTGCCGAAGAGACCGATGACATGTATTCGGCCATCGACAAGCTGGCCGATACGCTCGAAGGGCAGGTGAAGAAAGGCAAGGAAAAGGTCCGGCGCCGAAAACCGGTGACCATGGGGAAGGATTTCGGCGGCACGACCGTTCCCCCGGCGGCGGACCTGTCGGAGGATGATCGGGAAACTCGGGTCATCAGGTCCGAGCAGGTGCACGCCAAGCCCATGGATGTTGACGAAGCGGTGATGCAGCTCAATGTCGGCGGCGGAGAATTCATGGTCTTCACCAACCGGCGCACCGGTCGCGTCAACGTCTTGTATCACAGGAAAGACGGCCACTTCGGGCTCATTGAAACCGTGGGATGAGATTGCGTTTTCCACGATGAACGGCGGTTCGCTCAACCTGTTGATGCGGACTCGATGGTTCCGGTATCGTTACTGTCGTCTCAAGAGGCTTTGATGAAAATTCTGGACATCCTTACACAGGAATCGATCATCCCCGAGCTGAAGGGCAGAACCAAAAGGCAGGTGCTGGAAGAACTCATCGATGCTTTGCTTCAACATAAGCCCCAGATGGATCGCGAACGCCTGATGGGGGTGCTCCTCGATCGGGAGCGTCTGGGCAGCACGGGAATCGGAGACGGCATTGCGATTCCTCATGGAAAATTAAAAGATCTCGACCAACTGATTCTCTCCTTCGGGAGATCGACCCAGGGGGTCGATTTTGAATCGATGGACGGAAAACCGGTGCATTTGTTTTTCCTCCTGGTCGCCCCGGAATCCTGCGCGGGGATTCACCTGAGGGCACTCGCCAAGATTGCGAGGCTCCTGAAGAACAATTCCGTGCGAAAACAGCTGGGGAACGTGACCGGCAAGGATGAGATATTTGCGGTCATCCGGCAGGAGGATGAGGATTTCTGAAGCCCGGCTTTGATCCACAAATCGACCAGGGGGCAGGATTCCCGAGCGCAGCCTGCTTTTTGGGGCCTTCCTTGTTTCATCCGTGTCCGCCCGGACAGTCCGTCACGGTTGCAGAGAAATCGGGGATTCTTTTGTGCAAAGGTGATCGACCTCACCCGGGGAGCACAGAGGCAGGCCGCCCGCTCCGCGAGGAGGACGGCGTGGGCGCGCGATCGCGGATTTTCCGACGCCGGCGGGTTTTTCGCTTCCCTTTCCGTGCACTGTGCCCTTGGAGCGTCTTCTTCCGGTAGTCTTCTCCGGGCGTGGGAAATGATCGGCATGGAGCAAAGAAAAATGCACGTGGTCGTGGTCACCGGGCTTTCGGGTTCGGGAAAGAGCACGGCAATCAAAGCCTTCGAAGATCTGGACTACTTCTGCATCGACAACCTCCCCGTGCCCATGCTGCCCGAGTTTCTTGCCCTGTGCGAAAAGGATATGCCCGACATCCACAAGATCGCTTTGGGAATAGACATCAGGGAGCGAAAGTTCCTGAAGGACTATGCAAAGATTTTCCAGGATCTCGAGGAGTCGGGGTACCGTTTCGAGATCATATTTCTGGAAGCAGCCACCGATACTCTGCAGCGCCGATACAGCCAGACCCGCCGGGTACACCCCGCGGCGTCCTCGCAGTCCCTCCTGGTCGATGCCATCCATCAGGAGCGGGAACAACTGCGCGCTCTGCGAAGCCGCGCAACCCGCATCATCGATACGGGAACGCTGTCGGTCCATCAGCTCAAGGCCATGATCACCCGTACCTACTCAATGATCGGCGACACGGAGTTGCTGAGCATACAGGTGCTTTCTTTCGGATTCAAGTACGGCCTTCCGTTTGAGGCGGACATGGTGATGGATGTCAGGTTTCTGCCCAACCCTTATTTCGTGGAAGCTCTGAAGAATCTCGACGGCCGCTCCGAAGAGGTGAGCTCATGGGTGCTCGGGTGGACGGCCACTCGCGAGTTCGTGGAAGAATACGGTGCCCTGCTGCTGAAACTGATTCCCCTCTATATCCGCGAGGGAAAGAGATATTTGACCGTTGCGGCGGGCTGTACCGGCGGCAAGCACCGTTCGGTGGTGATCGCCGAGCGAATCGCCGGGACGTTGAGGGATCACAATTATTTTGTGAATGTCTTCCATAGGGACCTTCATTTGGAATAAAATATAAAAATGGCTTCCAACAACCAGAATGAACTCATCGGGATCGTGGCGGTTTCGCACTGCCGGCTGGCACGGGAGATGCTCGACGTGGCCGAGCTGATCGTCGGTCCCATGCCGGCCTGCAAGGCCATCTGCTTCGGGACGGATCAGCCGGTCGAGGAGATGACCCGGATGCTGCGCGAGACCATCAGGGAAGTGGACCGGGGGAAAGGGGTCCTGATCCTGACCGATCTTTTCGGGGGCACTCCGGCGAACATCAGTCTCTCGTTCCTGGGGCCGAAAGTGGAAGTCGTGTGCGGAATGAATCTTCCGATGCTGATCAAGCTGGCCGGATGCCGGAAGGATCATACTCTCAACGAAGCAGCGGCGCTCGTCAAGGAATACGGGCAGCGCCACATTTCCCTGGCCAGCGAGGTGCTGTCCCGGTCCGCGAAATCGACCGGAACGGGATAGGAAGGAAAGGAAAAGCGGGAGGGTGAGGCTCGAGATCACGTCCCTGAGCCAGGCGGATTTGCCCGAAGTTCTGGAAATAGAGTGCCAGAGCCACCTGGAACCATGGACCGAAGAGCTTTTCATGGAGGAACTACGGCGACTGCACTCGCGCGTTCTGACCGCTCGTATTCCACGGATGGAACTGGCCGGAGAAGAGTGGGAAAAGGGCGGCCACAGGCCGGGAAAAATCGTCGGATACATCTGCTTCTGGCGGGTGGCCGACGAAATCCAGATCCTGAACATAGCCGTCCACGGACAGTACCGCCGCAAAGGAGTCGGGAGGTTTCTCCTGTCCAACGTCCTGCGTCTGGGCCGGGAACAGCGGGCGAAACTGGCGGTGCTCGAGGTGCGACGGAGCAACCGGGCAGCCAGGATGCTCTATGAAAGTCTGGGCTTTCGCCAGGTCGGGGAGCGCCCCAACTACTACGGCGTGCTCAAGGAATCCGCCGTTCTCATGGAACTGGAATTCGATCGGCGCACGGAGCCGGGGACTTCCGCCCGGCAGAATCGGTTCTGAAACATCGCTGTTTGCTTTTTTCCGGGTTTCCGGAGCGGATTGCCGGGCCGGGCCCGGGGTTGCATGAAGGCACCCTTCCCCGGCCGGGAGTCACGTGCCATGCGTGGCCGTGAAGATCTGCCATGCACATTGGAAGAGAAAGGGTCGGATCATCCCGATGCAGATAAAGGACACCAACTCGATGGAATACGAAATCCAATCCGACGCGCTGACCAAGAATATGGACATCACCAAGGTTGCGGTCGATGTTCCTTCCTTGTTCGAAATCCTGCGGGAGGCGGTGAAAGGGTATGCCGGCAAGGAGCAGCAGGCTCGGGAGCTGCTCGTGGAATACCATCACCGGTACCGGAACTGGACCTTCGTCATCCAGGAAACGAAAAGATACGCGATCTCCAACCTGCGTCTCTACCATCGTCATCCTCTCAACGGGGGCGTCATTTTTCTGCTTTCGGACATTCTGCTGGAAGCCCTGAAGCAGTCGGAGCGCTTTGAGGTCAGGAGCCTGGCCGCGGATCATCTTCTGGACTTCTGGTTCAAGCTGCTGGACGAAATGCCCGAAGAGATCGCCAGGCCTTTGCCGGACGGCCTTTCCGTGGATGACGTGGGCCGGACGATCGAGAAACATGCGGCTTGCCACCAGGGGGTGTTGCGATATTTTTTCAAACAGCTGGCCGAGCTTCCGGAGGCGCCCTTCGAGCACCTCATGCGGTGCTTCTACCAGCCCAAACGGCTTGCCTCCAGGCTGCTCAAGATCTGGTCCGAACCGGCCTCATTTGAAGAGATGCGGGCGCTCCTGCGCCGTCTGCACGAGGAAACCTACCTGTTTTGGGTGTCCAAGGAAGACCCCTGCGGCTGGCTGGCCGAACAGGGAGGCGGGCCTTTGCCGACGTGTGTCGAGCTGTGCCGTCCCCTGGGGCACGAGCAGTACCTGGAGTACATGAGGGTGCTGCGCACGGAAATCGATCCGGAGCCGGATCACCTCCAGGCCACGGCGGCGCTTGCGGGCCTCACGGACTATCACGACATCGTGCGGCTCTACTTCCGGCTGCCCGACAAGCTCAAGTCCTGCGAAATTCCGCTCGACGGCACCCCCCTCAGCCTCCTCATGCGGCTGAAGATCATAGAAGTGCGCGGGCTCGAAGGGATCCATGAAGAGACCCTGCGGGAAATCAACTTCGAGATTGCCCGGTGGATCCACCAGAAGCCGGTGGAAGGGCTTCAAAGCTTTCTGGAACGGATTTTCGACGTGCTCGGGCACTGCCTGCTCAACTATCCCGAAGCCGCTCTGCAAATCGTGCGGACCGTCGGGCTGGAGATCCTCGAAACCAACGACCGCCAGTTGATCAATTTCTTCCTGCGCCACATCATCCGCATGGGGTTCCAGACTCCTCAGCTCGGGGGAGTGAGCGAACACTGGCAGATCGAAGTGAATCCGGCGCACCTGCCCAACATCCGTATCTGGCTCGAGATCATCAAGAAGAACCCAGAACGCACGGGCCTGCTGCTCTCGGCCCTTATCGTGAACCTGTTTCTCGGAGGCATCTATATCCGGGACACCGACCTGTTTCAAAAGGACGTGAGCCTGCTGCTCCATTCTCCCATACGCCCGGTCTACAACATGATCAAGCAGCTGGCGAAGATCTTTCCCGTGTACTTCAACCAGATTGGCGCGGAGGGGCTGCTGAGGACGGTTTCGACCGACGTGGACGAGCTTACCGGGCGCAGCGACCGGCTGATCCATTTCCTCAGAAAGCAGAGCCACGTCGAGAGCAACAACATCGTCGTGACGTTCATCCAGGCCATCATCGAATTCTGGCGCACTTTGGACAAGAGCCGTCTGCTCGAACTCGTGCCGCCTGAAGTCTACCCGGAAATCGCCACCTCCGGTCCTCTGGTCGAGGAAATTCATCGAATCTTCGTGTCGATCTTCGAGTCCCGGACCATTCACCACGTTCCCGATCTCCTGGACCTGACGGAAGAAGAGACGCGCGATCTCATATGGGCTGTCCCGGAGGTGTCCGAGAGGGAGCGCAGGCGCGCTTTCCTCATGATCCAGTTCTACCAGCTGCTCCACGAAAAGTACGCGCTGAGCTTCAAGGACATCGAAATCCACCTGCAGCGCGCGGCGAACCTCGGCCTGCCCGATCCCGGCGCATTGCTGAAGGCCCTGGGCAGCACCGACACGTATGTGAAGCTGGAAGCCATCCTGGAATACCTGCTGGAGCTCAAGGAGGTCATTCTGACTTCGAGGGAGCTCAACGTACTGGAGAACATTTACATCAAGCGGCACATCGCCGTGGATATTCCCTCCATGTATGGGTCCTACAACGAGACGAAGTTCGATGCCCTGGGGCTGACCTTTCGGCTCGAGAACCTGGCCAACGTGCTGTTCGAGGAGATCATTCTCTCTTTCAATCTGGGCTTCATTACGCGGGCCACTTTTTTCAGGATCGCCAAGTTCCTCCCGCTGTTCATGAAGGCCCTCGAGATCGACGGCATCAGCTCGAACCATCTCGAGCAGCAAAAGGAGCTTTTCCTGAAGGCTCTCACGATACCGCGATTCTCCCACTCGCAATACATGGACCTCTTCAAGGGATTTTCGGAGGCCATCAAGCAGGTCATCCAGGCGAACTACCACAACCTGCACGAGGAGAATCTCGAAACCGTCATCAAGTGGCTGGGCCAGGACAAGCTGCTGAGCCGCTATCGGCGCGATACGGGCGACGAATCCGCGGCCGAGCGCAACCAGCGGATTTCCGAGAGCTTTCTGCGGGATTTGATCGCACGGACATTCGGGCTGCAGTACTTCGATCACTTCATCACCAGCATTCTGACCACGCTGGCGACGCAACGCGAGGAGCTGAGTGTCGACAAGCTGGACCTGCTGCTCAGCTACGACCAGGAGAGAACGACGTCCTACATCTACGAGCCCAACGCCAGGACTTTCGATCTCATCCACCTCGGCAACAAGGGGTATACCCTGGCCAAGCTTCATTCCATCGGCATTCGGGTGCCACCTGCGTTCGTGATCACCACGGAATATTTCCGCTGCCGAAGCGTGATCGACGGCTTCACCCATTCCAACGTGGATTTTCAGGATCGGGTGATGTCTCACGTCCGGCGGCTCGAGGAGCAGACGGGGCGAAGCTTCGGGGTCCCGGGCAATTCCCTGCTGCTTTCGGTGCGGAGCGGTTCCGCGGTGTCGATGCCCGGGATGATGAACACCTTTCTCAACGTGGGCATCAACGAAGACATCGTCGAGGGTCTCATCCGGCAGACCGGAGAGGGCTGGTTCGCCTGGGACAATTACCGGCGGTTCATCCAGTCATGGGCCATGTCCTTCGGCATGCAAAGAGATGAATTCGACGGCATCATGAATCATTTCAAGCGGCTTTACGGCAGGCAGGTGAAAAGAGAGTTCACTCCCCAGGAAATCAAGGAGCTTGCCCTGGCGTACAAGGAGGCGCTCAAGTCCCACAGGATCGATTTCTCCGATTCGCCGCGCGAGCAGCTCTTCACCGCCATCCGCATGGTGATGAAGTCCTGGAATTCGCCCAAGGCGGTGACCTATCGGGAAATCATGGGCCTGTCGGAGAACTGGGGCACCGCCGTGACCATTCAGGCGATGGTGTTCGGCAACCTCGACAACCAGTCGGGTGCGGGCGTCATGTTCACGCACAATCCCTGGACGGCGGAGAGCCATGTGGATCCGGTGGGAGACTTCACCCTGGGGAACCAGGGGGAGGATGTTGTGGGCGGCCTGGTGAAGACCCTGCCTCTTTCGGAAAAGCAGCGGATGACCCAGGGGGAGCGCAAGGATTTTTCGCTCGAAATGCTGTTTCCCAAGGTTTATCAGCGGCTGGTCGAAATTGCCAAGGAGCTCATTTACGGCCAGCACTGGTCTCCCCAGGAGATTGAATTCACTTTTCAGGGAGCCGAAGGGGACGGCCTGTTCGTGTTGCAGTCACGAAACATGGCGCCGCGGGTGAAACGCGACTACCCGGTCTTCAAACCTTCCGAGGACCTGCACGCGGGCTATGTCGGAAGCGGCATCGGGGTGAGCGGGGGCGCGCTGTCGGGGATGGTCGCCTTCGACCTCGAGACCATCCAGCGGTTGCGCCGGGAACACGAAGGCCGGCCCATTATCCTCATCCGCTCGGACACGGTTCCGGACGACATCCGGGAGATCAGCATCTCCGACGGGATACTCACCGGCAAGGGCGGAGCGACATCTCACGCGGCTATCGTCGCGCATCGCCTGGGGAAGATCTGCGTGGTCGGGTTCAGCAAGATGAAAGTCTGGGAAGCGGAACGCAAATGCGTGGTCGATGGGCATGAGCTCCACACGGGCGATTTCATCGGCATCGACGGTCGAAGCGGGGCCATCTATGTCGGAGAGCACGCGACGGAACACGTGGAAGTGGTCAACTGATCCTGTGCGGGCGTGATGGGGGACGATGCGCGGTCAGGGGCGGGATGTTCCGGAAGAATGCCCGTGCCGGTGAGCTCCCGCTGAGCGGGGGGTGGTGCGGAGCGGTTGCCCGGCCGGCTGGGAGGATCTCCCGGGCGGGCGGTTTTTGACTTTCCGGGTTTCGTTCTTAAATTACGTTTTTATGTGCATTTTTCGGGTTGCGAATTAAAGCAGGGAGGTCTTATGAGCCGACACGAGCAGATGGTGCCCATGAAGCTCGGAATCAACGGCCTCGGCAGGATTGCCAAGCTCAGCATCTGGCACCACGCCGAGCGCAAGTTCTTTTCCGAATTGTTCGTCAACATCGGCCGTGGTGTAGGGACCCAACTGGAAGACATCGCCCGGTTCGTCGAAAAGGATTCCACCTACGGAGCGCTTCATACCTTTCTCTACGGCTGCCGTGCCTCGAGGGTGATCGAGGAGCTGAACGAAAAAGACGGGAGCATGCGCATCAACGGGGTGAAGACGACCTTCCTGCGCAAGCATCGCAATCCTTCCGGCATCGGATGGCGGGAACACGGCGTGGAGGTCGTGGTGGACGCCAGTGGAGCGTTCGTGGACCCGACGGCCACTCCCGACGATCCCAAGGGATCCGTTCGCGGGCACCTGGTAGCCGGGGCCAAGAAGGTGATCGTATCGGCGCCGTTCAAGATCAAGGACAAGAGCCGCGAGATGCCGGCGGATGCGGTCACCACCGTGATGGGCATAAACGACACCGACTACAACCCCAAGAAACATTTGGTCGTCTCGAATGCGTCGTGCACCACCACCTGCCTGTCCTACATGGTCAAACCGCTGCTCGACTATTTCGGGCCGCAGAGGATCCTCTCCGCGTCCATGACCACCGTGCATGCCGCCACCAGTTCCCAGCAGGTGCTCGACCGGGCGCCCAAGACGGGGGCGACGGATCTGCGCAAGAACCGGTCGGTGTTCAACAATATCATCCTCACCAGCACGGGGGCCGCCAAGGCTCTGGGGCTGGTCATCCCGGAAATGAAGCGCATCGGGTTCATCGCGGAATCGGTACGCGTTCCCGTCACCACCGGGTCGCTCATTATCCTGGTCATGATGATCCAGGACGAGAGCATGCGCAATCCGATCAACCGGGAAAAGGTCAACGGGATATACAAGCAGGCCGTATCGCACTATCCGGAAGGATACCTGGTCTACACCGAGGAACAGAACGTCTCGGCGGACATCATCGGTCTGCCGCGGGCCGCTGCGGTGATCGAAGGCCACGAAAACCACACGCGGACCTCGGCGGTTCGGATAGACATGCACCACATCATGAGCGCTTACGAGTACATGAACGCCCTGGGCGAAACCGCGCCGTCGGCGTCGCTGGACATCACCCAGCTCGCCAAGCCCTCGACGGACGCGGAAGGCCGCGCCCTGCCCCAGAGGATCCTGGAGGTGCCGGTCACCCAGGCGGTGATTTACGGCTGGTACGACAACGAACTCGGAAGTTACACGAACATGCTCGGAGACAGGACGGTGAGCATCGCGCGCATGCTCTAGGACTGGCCCTTCTTTCCTTCGCCTGTTCGATTGCTGAACGAAAATCAGACCTGAGGAAGCGGAACGGATAAGAAACCACGAGGAGGACCAAATGGCGAACAGAGTGGCTATCAATGGATTCGGGCGCATCGGACGCACTATTTTCAAGGCTCTCATCGACCGGCAGTTGCCGCTGGACGTCGTGGCCATCAACGACCTGACGGCCCCTGTGGAGCTGGCCTACCTGCTCAAGTACGATTCGGTGCACGGGGTATGGCACCGCGAGGTGTCGGCTTCCGACGACACCCTGACGGTGGACGGCAGGACCTTCAAATGCGTGAAGGTCAGCGACCCTGCCCAGTCCCCTTGGCATGAACTGAACGTGGATGTGGTGCTGGAGAGCACCGGGCGGTTCGCCGACCGCGACGGCTGCCAGAAGCACATCAACGCGGGGGCGCGCAAGGTCATCGTTACCGCGCCCGGAAAGGGCATGGACGCAACCTTCGTGATCGGCGTGAACGACGGCTCCTATGACCCCCGCACGCATCATATCGTGTCCAACGCATCGTGTACCACCAATTGCCTGGCTCCCATTGTGGCCCTGCTGCACGATCGCTTCGTCGTGGAACACGGTCTGATGACGACCATCCATTCCTACACCATGGACCAGCGGCTGCTCGACGCCATACACAAGGATCGCCGCAGGGCCAGGGCCGCCGCCCTGTCGATGATACCGACCACCACGGGCGCGGCCAGGGCGGTCGCCGAAGTGCTGCCCGAACTCAAAGGCAAGCTCGACGGGCTGGCCATCCGGGTTCCGACCCCCAACGTGTCCCTCGTGGACCTGGTGTGCCGGGTCGGCCGCGACGTCACCCGGGACGAAGTGAACAAGGTTTTCGAAGACGCGGCCAACGGGCCGCTCAAGGGCATTCTGCAATACGTGGACGAGGAACTGGTGTCTTGCGATTTCAACCACACCTCCTATTCCTCCAACGTGGACTCGAGGCTCACCTCGGTCATGCAGGGCCGGCTGGTCAAGGTGCTGAGCTGGTACGACAATGAATACGGCTATTCGAGCCGCCTGGCGGATCTGGCCCTGCTGATGTGCAAGTCCATGGAATAGGTCGGTTGCGACGCCGATTTACCGGTGCAAAAGCACGGCCTGGGATTCACCGTGCGAAGCCACGGAACGAACCGGCTCGGGCGGGAATCCCGTGGAGTATTTGGGGGCCTGCCTGCCCCCGGCTAGTGCCGATTCGCGTTCAAGGTCGCGCAACAAGAGATCGGCGAAAAGGGCGCGGGGACAAACCCTGCCCGTTGCATGCCCCAATCAACTGGAGGGATGACTTTGCGCCCCGCCCGTTCGGTGCCGCCGTCCTGAACGCAGGTCGGTTTTGTGCCGGGGAAACGGTATGGGCAAACGTGAGTTTTCCTCAGGCAACCGTATCGGGCCTCGTTGGGGGGACGCCCGGCTTCGTGGCGTCCAGGGGGGGGCTGATCCGGAGAGGAGTTTTCCAGATGAAAACCGTTGGCGAGTTGGAATTGAGCGGCAAGCGCGTGTTCATCCGAGTCGACTTCAACGTGCCGCTGGACAAGGAATTCCGCGTCAAGGACGATTTGCGCATTCGTGCCGTTCTACCGACGCTGAACAAGGTGATCGAAAAGGGGGGCAAGGCGATCCTCGCGTCCCACCTCGGCCGGCCCAAGGGCAAGCCGTCCGCCGAATTTTCGCTCAAGCCGGTTGGAGAGCACCTCTCCCGGCTGATCGACCGTCCGGTGCCGCTGGCGCCCGACTGCACGGGCAGGGAGGTAGTCGAGCGGATCGCGCAAATGAAGAACGGCGACGTGCTTCTCCTGGAGAACCTGCGTTTTCACGCCGAAGAGGAAAAGAACGACGAAGCGTTTTCGCGGGCACTCGCGGATTTGGCGGACGTCTATGTGAACGACGCCTTTGCCGTGTCTCACCGTGCGCACGCTTCGGTGCACGGCATGACGCGCTTTGCGCGGGAATGCGCGGCGGGGTACCAACTGGAAAACGAGATCAAGTATTTCCGGAAGGCCATGGACAATCCCGCGCGCCCGATGGCCATGGTGATCGGGGGCGCCAAGGTCTCCACCAAGATCGGCGTTCTCGAACACCTGATATCGAGGGTGGATTTCCTGGTCATCGGCGGGGCCATGGCGAACACGTTCTTCAAGGCCCAGGGCAAGGAGGTCGGCAGGTCGCTGGTGGAGGACGATCACCTGGAAACCGCGGCCCGGCTGCTCAAAGCCGCCGCTGAAAAGGGCGTCAAGGTCTATCTGCCGGTGGATGCGGTGGTGGCGCCGAGCCTCGAGAGCTGCGGAGACGTTCAGCAGGTCCCGGTGGAGAAAGTCCCGAAGGACAGGCTCATCCTCGATGTGGGCTCGAAGTCCATCGAGGTTTTCGAATCGGTTCTGAAGAACTGTCGCACCATCGTGTGGAACGGCCCGCTGGGGGCCTTCGAAACCCCGCCGTTCAACAAGGGCACGTTCGCCCTGGCCGAATTCCTGGGCAGCCTCGACGCGCTGACCGTCATCGGCGGCGGTGATTCCGCGGCCGCCGTGAAGCAGGCCAATATGGAAGACAAGGTGAGCTACGTGTCGACGGGAGGGGGGGCGTTCCTGGAAATGCTCGAGGGCATAACCCTGCCCGGAGTGGCCGCCCTGGAGGAGTGTTGCGGGAGGTCTTAGCCGCCGGGGTGTTGGAATCCGATACGGCGGCGGACGACACTGCCCGGCCGGGGAATACGGCCGTCATGCCGCGGTTCGCAGCAAAAGACGGAGACGGCTTGCATTCTGCCTTTCGAGCTTCCGGATCGGCGCCTTTATGTTTTTTTGTTTTGTGAGCCCGCGGTTCACGACGGGTGCGGGCAACGATGGAGTGGACTTTCCTGCTTCGTCGAGGCCTCCCTGCCCGCGGTGGGCGGTTTGTGTGAAAATGCCTTGGCCCGACTCGGCTTCATATTTCGTGGTGAGCCCTCGGTTCACGGCGATTTGTGAAAAGTGTAGGTTTGACCCCCCCTGCGGGGCTTCTCCAACCCGGTCTTGCGGCCGTAATCGAAGAGGAGAATATGGAAAAGAGAATTCCACTGATAGCGGCTAACTGGAAGATGCACAAGACGGTGGGCGAATCGGTCGCGTTCATCGAGGAATTGCAGCGCGAAGTCGGCGTGGTCACCGACCGCGAGGTGGTTATCGCTCCGCCCTTCACGGCGCTCGCGGCGGTGCGTCGCGCCATGACCGCGCCGGGCTACAGGCTCGCCTCCCAAAACTGCCACCAGGAGGCAAAGGGAGCCTTCACGGGAGAAGTCTCCGGGGGCATGCTCAAGGATGTCGGCTGTGAGTACGTCATCGTGGGGCATTCCGAGCGGCGACACGTTTTCGGCGAAACCAACGAGACGATTCGCCTGAAGGTGGCCGCGGCCTTCGCGTCCGGGCTGGTGCCCATTCTGTGCGTGGGCGAAGTGCTCGCAGAGCGGGAGTCCAACCGGACCTTCAAGGTTGTGGACGAACAGGTCCAGTCGGCCGTTTTGGGCCTGACGCCGCAGCAGGCGAGGGAACTCGTCATCGCCTACGAGCCCGTATGGGCGATCGGCACGGGCAAGACCGCGACCCCCGACCAGGCCCAGGAGGTGCATGCGTTCATCAGGGAGCGCTATGCCGCGCTCTGCGACAAAACGGTTGCAAACCTCACCAGAATATTGTATGGAGGTTCGGTTAAACCGGATAATGTGGATTCGCTCATGGCACAGCCCGATGTGGACGGGTTGCTGGTTGGAGGCGCAAGCCTGGAGGTTGGCTCCTTTAAACGCATTATCCGATTTGTGTCTCCTTGAGAAGCGAGTAGTCGCACAATGTATATTTTCTTGATCCTGCTTCATGTTGTGGCCAGCGTGGCACTGATCCTGATCGTCCTGCTCCAGACCGGCCGCGGGGCCGAGATGGGGGCGGCGTTCGGGGGCGCCTCCCAGACGCTTTTCGGCGGCGGGGGCGGTTCGACCTTCATGAGCAAGCTGACTACCGGGGCGGCGATCGTTTTCATGCTGACGTGTCTCAGCTTGGCGTACATCTCGGCGGGTCCGCAGAGCCGGTCCGTGATGAAGGATGTGCCCGCGGAAGAACAGCAGCCGCCGCAGCCGCAGGGACCGGCCATTCCGGAAGCAAAGCCGGTCCAACCCGCGCCCGCTGAGCCGGCGACGGCGCCTCAGGCCCAGCCCGCGCCGCAGGCACAGGCCGTGCCCCAGGGCGGTACGGCGCCCCAGGCCCAGGCGGAGGCTCCGAAGGAAGCAAAGCCCGCTCCGGCAGCCGAGAAAGCGGCGCCTGCTCCGGCCAAGGAGCCCAAGAAGGCTGCGCCTGCCGCCGCCGCCCCGGCCAAGGAGCCCAAGAAAGCGACCACGGGCGCGGGACAGCAGCCGGCGAAGAAGCAAGCCGACAAGGGCGCCCAGAAACAGCAGTAACGGGCCGATGGTCGCCCGTCGCCCCCGCGGCCGGTTTCGACTTGCCACGGGCCCGGAGTTGGCTATAATATTCGATTACGTGCCGAAGTGGTGGAACTTGGTAGACACGCCATCTTGAGGGGGTGGTGGGGAAACTCGTGCCGGTTCGAGTCCGGCCTTCGGCACCAGATGATGTTTGATCAGCCCGGTCTTTCTCGTAAGAGAGGCCGGGCTTTTTTTTATCAACGCTCAACTCGAGTCCGTCTTCGGCAGAACTTCCGGCACATTACCCGGGCAACCGACTTCGCAATGGCTGGTCCTGTCCCCACCGTACTGACTCCTTCTTCAAGTTCGTCGCATGCCTTCGCAAATTGTTTCGGCTTTTCGCAGCATTCTTGTGTTTTCCGGTATGCCCCGAGTATTTTGCGGCCTCGCTGCTTCCTCAATTCTAAAAGGAGCCTCCGTCTTCAATTCTTCAATTAGTCCGTAGAGTACAGCGTGAGCTGTACAAGACCCACGACTACCCGATTATTTGGCTCGGTTGAGCCATTGACCTTGCTCCAACATAAATCAGAGTTCGACCGTCGGACAATAGCCAATGCGTCTCGTTATCTTCCTTTGACAGAAAATAACTTATTGAGCCACATTTCTTTCTCCACAGCGGGGACATTTCAGGTACCTGTCGGTCGGCGGGGCACTGAAAAGAACGCTGTCCCCGAAGTAACGAAGCGATTCGTATTGGATACCTTTCAACCCGAAAGCATGGTAGAGTATGGATGTGGACATGGCTGAGCAACCCCCTTTGTTGTTCGATTGGCCTCAAACAACAGGGTGCTTGCCATGTGCATTCTTTTTTCGCAACCCTGCGGGTACTCATTTCCCGGAAGACCCATATTATAAATTGCAAGTATAAGTCTTGCGCATGGCATATATATTTCCATTTGTAAATTAATCATCAGCCTAATAGACCCCTAACATAACATGAACTTTTTTTCGATTAAATAGAGTACCTCCACTAACTAATCACCACTTTATTCCCAGGACGACGGAATCAATTTCTTGCCCTCTCTCCATTCTTCAACAAGGTGGACATTTGCGATTTTTCCCCAAACGTTTTCTGGAGCATGATCGAGCACAATAACCTGAAATCCTCCTTGGCTCGCCGTCACCGCTCCAGCCAAAGCTGAAAATACTTTGCGTACTGCCGCCACATCCTCATCACGTAAAGTACCCTCTTTCTCCTCCTCGTATTCCTTTGATGAGAGGGTTTTGGGAAAGTAGACTTGACTCGGCTGATCTAAGACAAGAAAGGAAGGAACAGGGCTGTACCTAAGAGACAAAAAGAACTGATGCAATCCTAGCATCACGGCGATGTGATAGGAGAGCCAGTTGGAGCCACTTCCAATTTCCCATAAATAATCTTCCCTTGAGACTCCCCCTATTTTGATTGTGAGGTCATTGATCGACAAACTGACTGGGTCGTCAGGTCTCTCGGTATCAAGATGCGGCAAGATTCTCCCGGCATTTGACTCCACCCTCCTAAGAGCCCGCTTGGTCCTTTCCCTTATTTCACTTTCCGATATCCGGTTCTCTAGGGCGGTGACCTTTTCACGCAGGTCGTTAATTTCGTTCCACAATGCGCTATCGGTTCCGATTCTCGAATACATCTGAAGAGCTTCTTCTAGCCCTCCAATGAACCGGGATGTTCGCAGTGTGTCGTAACGCCGCTTTTGAGCCTGCTCAGAAGTCTTCCTAAGAGCACTAATTCTGATCCGGATGCCACGTAGTCTTTCAGAGGCGCCGCGCATTTCTCCCCCGACCCGTTCAAATTCCCGGTCGAAGGCTGCTGGCACCTGCTTGAACTCGCCAGCTGTTTTCTCAATTTTTTTAAGCGCATTATGCAGCCCCTCCAGCTTCTCATCGACCTGAATGGAAGGACTGCCACACATCGGGCACTCATGTTCTTTGTCAAAGTTATTGAGCATCCAATCCGATACTTTGAGTCGGTCCCTCTGAATGTGGAGCGCCCCGTGATAGGTCACGGTGCTTTGCCTGAGAGCGGACATCTCGTCCAAGCGGCCTCTAAGCTCAGAAAGCTCAAAGGAAGCGCTCCTTTCCTCATTTTCAAGCCGCCTCATTTCATCAATGGCTTCGTTCACGCTCTGCTCAGTGACTTTGATCTCATCTCCGGAGAATCTCGCCACAGCTGCAAGGATTTCTATCATTTGTTCTCGGGAAGCATCCTCAGGCGCCACCTCTTCAATCAAACCCAGTTCTCTGGCCTCGGAAACCTTAGCGTGCAATTCGGCTAACCACCGCTCGGAAACCATCTTGATGTTTTCGTACTCGGCCCGTTTTTTTCTGAGGTCCTTTTTTAGTTGGGCAAGTTCATGCTGTATTGCGAGGATCTGCGGATTTATCGCATCAAGAACATAGGGGAAGATAGTCCTGAGCTTCTCGCGATGCTCATAGGTATCGGCCTTGTAAAAAAACACATCGGGGTTTGCCACTATGTTCTGCGGTTGGAACATAAACGCCGACAAGTCCCTGAAGCTGGGACGCATCTTGAACCCACTGCCGAGGTTTTCGGTGTCAAAATCCAGTGCCGTTAAGCCCGCCAGTTCATCCAGACTAGCCTTAACTGCTTCGACACCGCTGTTTTTGACAGCAATCCTTTCAGGAACCTCCACTTCCTTACCTTCAATAATGAACATGTCGCCCGTCGATTTCTGAAACCCAGGCTCGCGGCGGGCAAATAGTTTCTCGCCGGCACCTGTCTGGGCCACTACTCCAAACCATGAGCAGGAGTCCCGGATGGTGTTTACCGGAATTCTGCACTTGCCGGAACCCAGGCAATAATCGATGATTGGGATGATCGCGGATTTTCCGGTCCTCGAACCGCCACTGATAACGTTTACTCTGCCCTCCTTGAAAGGCAGGCGGCGAGGTTCCAGGTTCTCTTTTTTGGGCCAGAGGACGATCTCTTTAATTTGAAAGAACATCAGAATCCAACCTTCAAAATGATAGAAATTTCATAAAGGGACAGTTTCGAGCACCAGGCCCCAAGTTTTTTGGTCCCGTCGAACATCGGTCTTATGGACTGGGGGATGCCGGCTCGAAGTGGGGTCTGTGATAAAGGTATGGCTTTCCCGTTCATAAGGTCCAGCAATAAAAGGTTGGACGCAATCGCAAAGGTCAAAGATTCCATGGTCAGACCACGCATTTGAAGGGCTCGATCGTGTATAGCGAGAATTAAATCCGATTTCGATTCCCTGGAAGTGGAGAATTTGGCGGCGAAGGCTCTCAGCCCGGACCTCTCTTGGGTATTCAGCACAAATTGGAAAGTCGCTTCGTGCAGGACGATTGGCAGCACAGCAAATAGCAGGGGCAACGGAACAGCCGACCGGATTTCGCTATTCTCTTCATACCCAACGGAAAAGTTCCATAGCAGCATTCCTCCCAAGGCGGGATTCTGAACGTATTCCACTTCTCGACTGAGACTTGACATGTCTTGGAGCATCTAAAGACCCCCGGCTACTACAAGTTCTTTTCATATTCCGGATGCCATCCGACCTTGAGATCGTCGGCCAAGGCATGGAAACTGCCCGGTGTAAAATGGGGTGGAACTTCCAGTCCTTCCAACTGCAATTCCTGGTTTCCACAGTCCGCGTATAGATACCTCCCTCTTTCAACGGCGCTCATGTCTTTGAGGGCAATTTCTGTTTTTTGCTTCAGGTTTTCCCATGTTCTTATCAGTTTTGACTCGAATTTGTCGAAACTGGTCCGATAGACCAGCCCTTTGGCGCTCCATATGGTGCGATCAGCGGATGAAAGCAAGTAGTCTTTGACCGCCATGATTTTCTCGCCATAACTAGCCCCAATTATTTCCAGCTGCCTTACATACTGTCTAACTTTCAAGTCCTTTTCTATTTCTAATTGGGACGGTTCTTGCGCATACGAGGTGAGAATAGTCCGATTATCATGAGCCCTTTCGAAGCTCTTCAGATCATTTCTAAACTCTCCTACTAATATGTTGGCTGGAAGTCCTTTTTCGAGCAATTTATCAGTCTTCACTTTGACCCATCCGAGAGCGTACTTGATTGCATCGTCGAGCATATCGTCAGGCACCAAAGCGCGCTTCATCAATGGGGCCAAATCGGATACAGGACTCCCGCTGCCAAAGACAAGTTTGAACCGGAAGATTATCCCACTCACTACTGATTCGTCAGCCTCAAGAATCTTAGCCAGGAATGGCCGCAAGGTATCACTGATTGCGCATAAAGGTTCTGATCCTTTCTGCGAAATCCCAAGTATCTCTTTGGCTTCTTGAAAAACCTCAACGGCTTTCTCCAAAGTGGCTGCATCGGAGAACTGCTTTGCAATTCCGGTAGGCACCTCTTCTGAGACGTAAATTTCGAAATACGTCTTGTCCAATTCCAAAACTCCAGCCGTTACCGCATCGATCCAGTTCGCAAAGGTTTTCCATAAACCCTCAGCACGATCAGACACGGGATTGCTGAAGAGCGCGCTCTTAACCTGTTCGGCGATGCGGGTTCCATCTTCTTTCTCTGCTCCGACATCTTCAAAGACCTCAAGGCTGATGGTGTGTTCTAAAAGGGCATCCAATAACCTTGCCAGCAAGCGAGTAGTTTGCAGTGAGTAGCCCAAGTATTGACCAGGTGCCTGGGCCGGACTTCTTTTGGTCTTTTTTCTACGCATCTTTTTAGCCGTGGCCTGCATAGGTTTTTCAGAGCACATGAGGAAAAAGGAAAGTGATTCTCCCCTTTTCGAGACATCAATGCGATTCACTTGTCGGTGGTCATCTGTTTTTGTCAAGCAATCTATACGAGAAGCCCTTCCGGTGGCTTCTCCAGGGCAATTCTTGATTCTTCCAAAGACCTGTTTCTGGCCTTAAGCCCCTTCGCGTAAATCCTCAGATCTTCCAAGTCTTTCTTGATATCATCGGGACCGGGGAAAGAGACCTGTCTGGCTCTAGTTCTGTCGTGTCCTGAAAATTCAGAGGCTCTCTTCATTGCAAAATAAATCCGTCGATAATCTTCATCCTCAACCTGAGCCCCTTTCAAAGACTGCGTCATCACTCCTGTTTGGAACCGAGTCACCACCCCATTGAAAAGGAGCTCTTCCACGAGGCGCTCCCATGTTTCCCGCAAGCTGCAATAAAAATCCATCACTGCTCTTCGATACTCGTCGCCCGAGGTATCTTGAATTTTCCTGATAAACGGTAATTTCTTCTCCTCCAAATATTGAAGGCGAGCGTTTACCTTTTTTGCCTGCCAGGGCTCCTCTTTGTTGAGAATAGTTCCAAATCCATGTTCACCGATGGCCCGAATCCAATGGCGGGTTAGGGGCACTTGGGCTTCCGCAGCTGCCATCCAAAGTTCATAGTAAAATACAAGGTCATGGGTAAAGATAATTACCTGGCCGCCTTTTGCTGCCTCCTGCACCAAACGCATCGCTACTCGACGAGTCCGGACATGGTCCAATGAGGAAACTGGATCATCGAGAATAATCCCACTGTGGTGAGGAATCGTGTTCACCTCGGTGAGAAAACAGGCGAGGGCCAGTGCCCTGAATTCTCCATCACTGAGGATATCCTTGTTTTGCAGGCGCTGTACGATATCGAGGTCAACGCCGAGAAAACTTACTCCTCGATCGCTTCTGTCGTGAATCTTGAAGGGTAGGTGCTCAAGACGAAATTCTTTGACTTCCTTGTTTAAGCGTTCCTCAAATTCCTGAGTAATAAAGAGCCTCCGTAACTCTGAGTTCTTCTTGGAGATTGCTGTAGTGTCGCAGGCAGCTTTGCACCGCTTGAGCTTGGATAGTGTTGTGAGTTGCTGGAGGCGAATCAGAATAGTCTCAATATTTTCTGACAGTTGCTTGCAAGCCAAAAGATCTAGTTTTCGCTGTTCCGAAATCTTGCGCTGCGCAGGGTTCTGTGATTGCTCATATCCGCGTATCAGTCTATCGAGTCGCTCTATCGCGGAGGAAAGCTTTTGGGCGGGTGAGGGCGGCAGTATGGGCAGTGCTTCAAACCCCGGAAGTTCGTGCCAAGATTTCACGAAAGCAGCTTGACGGGTGGCTACCGATTGGAAGAATTCCACAGTCTTTTCTTCTAACCCAACGCTGACGGGATCAATACTCTCCATGCCAAGCAAAAACATTTTGATCTCATTTGGGGGCCGAAGTGCAAACCGACTAAACGCCATTATCTCTTTGCTCAGAGATTGCTCCAGCTTTTTAGCTTCTGCTTCGGCAGTATCCTTTATGAAGGCATCAAATCGTTGGAGACGATGAGAGGCGTCCGGTGTGAGAGGTTGCTGACATAAGACGCAGACTTTGTCGGTACCAGTGACTGGAAAAGACAATTCAGGATAGGCAATTTGACTGTATTTCCGGGCATACTCGAACATGAGTCGCCATGGTTCCGTACCGATACCGGGCAGCGGCTCTTTTTGAAAAGCCGTTTTTGCCGCTAAAGCAGCCGCGACCCGAGCTGTCTTGGTGGTCTCAATATTTGTGAAAAGTTCTCGAAGGGCAGCATCCCCTACTACCGCCTTGGCACTGCTGAGATCGGTGTTCAGCTGCTCAACCCCCGCTTTCAACTGACGACATCGGGCGGCAAGGGCTTGGGCATCTGATTTCAGCGTGCTCTCGATCTTATTGAGTTGCTGCTCGGATTCCTGGTCCCACTTGGCTAATTCCCTCAACTCGACAGCAGTGGGCAATTTTTTAGTGGGTGTCGCGGGAACAAGCTTGGCAACCACCTCTGCAATCTTGGTGTGAGGAGTAAATTGAGGCAAAGGAGTAGCCAGTTGGATTTCGAGTGCTTTGATTTCAACATCAACGCTTCCTGCCAGTGACTGACACAAGGCCCCGAGTTTCGGTAATACATCCATACTGTGGGGCAGGAACTCTAATTTATTTTCTTTGTCGGCGTAGATCGGAACTGTCTTGGTATCAAAAACAGAAAACCGACCCAATTCCCGCGGGGGGGCTTCTCCATCGAGCCACAGGACTTTCTTTGGGGTATCGTTTCCCACCGAAAAGCCTACCGTTACTTCAGCGGGCGGAGTTTGTTCCGACTCGAAGGCATTCCCCAAAAGCTGTTCTTCTCCACCTGATCGGACGCGACAGAGCTTCTTAAGTAACCGGCAGTACCCGCTCTTCCCGCTCCCATTATCACCATAGACGACGGTAATTCCGTCAACTGCGAACTGGAGAGTCTGGTTTTCCGCTAAGCGATTGACGAACTTTACTTCCCCGACAGAGTTTAAGGTCACCTTGGGTACTTGCAGCGATTCTGGTGGAGTGTGCGACTCGGTGAGGCATTCAGGCCAAGGAGCCCGCTCGGAAGGGAGAATGCCATAGCAAACTTTCATCATTTGGAGGGCCTGATCCGTATCCTCCTGTGTGAGCTCACCCTTTGTGTAGATTCTTCGAATAAGATCCTGTTGCCAGGGATCACGGGTTTGTGCAAAAGAGAGAATCTTTTTTATCGGAGACATCTTGTTCCTTATTTAGGGTAGAAACTTAAAGTCCCAGCGATTCCAACCTCCTCCTACAATCAATTGTCTTAGGCTAACACTCTGGAGCGACCAAGACGAAAGCAAAATAGAAAGGATTTCGAGTTCCCTTAAGATCGCAGAAATCCTGTTCATTTCTCTTTTTATTATACTCTGATGCTGGCCAAGTGTCAAAATACTTAAATTTACGATTGCACTGTATAATAGTAAGCGTCCGGTAATCCCCACCTTCCGGGCGGGTACGTGGCATGGCATGATTTCACGGAGGCATGCAAGCAGATCAAAGATGCAGGAGAAGCGTTCCTCGGGTTGTCTACGCGCAGGCCATGAAGTCGGCCAGGCGGTCCGGGGCGAGTCGTTGGGGCAGGAGGGCAAAGTGCTCCTCCCGGGTTTGAGCATAAGGGAGCTTTTCAAACAAGAACCGCAGGTATTGGTACGGTTCAAGGCCGCAGGCCCTGGCGGTTTCAATGAGGCTATAGAGCGTTGCGGCGGCATCGGCTCCACTTGGACTGCCTGCAAATAACCAGTTTTTCCGTCCTGCAACGAAGGGTCGGATGGCGTTTCCCGCGGCATTATTGTCCGGGGTGATATGCCCGTTTTCCAGGTAGCGAATGAGTTTGGCCCAGCGGGAAAGCGCGTAGTTCAATGCCTTTCCCAGGAGCCCCTTGGGTGGGGGCCGGGTTGCCCTCTTTTCCATCCAGACTCGGAACTCTTCCAGGACGGGTTCGGCCCTTTGTGCCCGGAACTGTTGAATCTCGGATGGTGAGAGTTCTCCTGCACGGGCTGCTTGTTCAACTGCATACAGCTTTGGGATATATCCGAGCGCAACCTCGGCGCTGCCGGTTTTCCCCCTGGTCCCCTTGCCTCGGGGATCGATTACCTTCACAAAATTGCGCCGAGCGTGAGCAAAGCAGCCCACAAGCCGTATCCCCTCGATAGATTGTTCCAGGCCGTCATATCCCGAGAAGGCATCGGTTTGGCAATACTTGCGGTAGCCCTGCAAGACCTCCCGTGGAACCCCACCCGATCTTGTCGGCCAATACCGGTAAATAATGACCGGCTTATCCGGCGGCCCTCCGCGGAAGACCCGCATGTAGGATTTGGTGGTGTTTGCCCGACCGGGTTCTTTTAAAACCTGAACCGGTGTTTCATCGACATTTATAAGCGGCCCGGAGCGAAGCTCCTTGTAGAGCAAATCCATTACCGGCTTGCAGCCCTCAGCCGCCATTACCATCCAGCCGGCCATGGTGGAGCGGCTGAGCTCGATTCCGTGCCGCTCGAAAATCCTTTCCTGTCGGTAGAGCGGAAGCGCGTCGGCATATTTTGAAACGGCCACATGCCCGAGCAGACCGGGAGTGGCTATCCCCTTGGGGATGATCTGCGCAGAGGGCGGGGCAACCTTTACCGCCGGGCCGTCCATTTCCACCCCTTTACAGCTCTTGCATGCGTACTTGGGTCTGACAATCCGCACGACCTGGATCTTTGCGGGAATAATGTCGAGTTTTTCGCATATCTCTTCGCCGATCCCGGAAAGCTCGGCCCCGCATGCGCAGACCTTCTCCGATTCATCTATATCTTCGATGACCTCTATGCGGGGAAGGTCCTCGGGAAGAGGCTTGCGCTTGCGCCGTTGGCGTGTATGCTCGGAGACGGCAAGGGGTGCTTTTCCCCCTTTCCTCTTCGACTGATGCTTCGGCTTCGTTGAACAGATGGAGTTGAGTGCCCCCTTAGCCTTCAGCGAGCTCGCGTTTTTCGCTCCGGGGGCAAAAATCATCTTTTCGAGAACATTAATCGGTATATAAATATAAGTACCAACATTGCGTAACAGTCTTGTGGGGGGGTAGTATGGCACAGACAACAACAGAGCAGGTTCTTGATCTTGTGAAAAAAGCAGGGGTTTTCCGTCCAAGGGATCTGGATTCTCACGGTATTCCACGTGAATACCTTATTCGGCTCTGTCGTAAGGGAGTGGTGCAGCGCGTGGCGCGTGGACTGTATACTCTCGCGGATGCTGACGTGAGCGAGCACCAGAGCCTTGCAGAGGCATCAAAGAGAACCCCTCATGGTGTCATATGCCTGCTGTCCGCGCTTCGGTTCCACGGGCTGACGACGCAAGCCCCCTTTGAAGTCTGGGTCGCTGTCGACGTCAAGGCAAGGAAGCCCGGGAGCAATGGTCTGCCACTCCGCATCGTGCGCTTCTCTGGCGCAGCACTCCGTTCCGGCGTTGAGGACCAGCTCATTCAGGGTGTTGCAGTGAAGGTCTACAGTCCCGCAAAAACCGTTGCCGACTGTTTCAAGTACCGTAACAAGATCGGCCTTGACGTGGCCCTGGAAGCCCTGTGCGAGTGCTGGCGCGAGCACCGCTGCACCATGGACGACCTTTGGCGTTATGCAAAGATCTGCCGGGTTTCCAATGTGATGAGACCCTACCTCGAGTCACTGCCGTGAACCAGAGCCGACTTCGAAATGTTGCGGCGTCCGTCCGCCGGCGTCTCCTCAATCTTTCAAAGGAAAAGTCCGAACCCTTTGATCTGGTACTGATACGAAGTTACCTAGAAAATAGATTTCCTCGTGAGTCTGTTTTCATGCCTTGTGGTGACGCCGGCGCCATGCGCAATTGCGTTCAAGATGGATCTTTCAAGCACAAAAGAGCGGGGGAATGATTCCCCCGCACCCCCCAAGTTTCGGCCACACGCGCAAGCGCGTGAGGCCGAGTGCTCGGCGCTGTCGGCGACTGGCCGAAGGCCGCCGCCGCAGCGCCACACGGAGCCGCGAAGCGGCGCGGGGGTGTGGGGGATACGTCCCCCACGCTTTTAGAGTATCATCTTGAACGCAAATCCGTATGACACGGTACGCCCTGGAAAGACTCTTGCACAGAATAGGGCGCTCTGAATGGCGAAGCAGATTTCTGCTCAAGGGTGCCATGCTGTACACCCTCTGGTTCGATGCTCCCTACCGCCCCACCAGGGACATGGCTCTCCTTGGCTTTGGTCCAAGCGGAATCGCTTACTTGGAAGAGACCTTTCGTACCTTGTGCGAAATCGCCGTCGAGGACGATGGGCTCACGTTCCTGAAGGAGAGCGTTCGCGGTTCAGAGATTCGAGGTGAGAGCGAGTACCGGGGAGTACGAATGCAAATGACCGCAACCCTTTCAGGTGCCGTCATCCCTCTGCAAATCGACGTGGCCTTTGGTGATGTGGTTCTCCCGGGTCCGGAGGAAGTTCGCTATCCAACGATCCTGGACCTTCCGGCGCCTGAAGTCCTGGCCTGCCCAAGGTACACCGTTGTCTCTGAAGAATTCCAGGCCATGGTGATGCTGGGCATTGCCAACAGTCGCATGAAGGACTTCTATGATATCTGGGAGATGGCGCGGCGGTTTGAATTTGATGGCTTGCTGCTCGCCCAATCGATAAAAGCCACCTTCGAGCAGCGCAGGACCGCTTTGCCGGCGGAGCTCCCACTGGCTTTGACGGACTCTTTCTCCCAAGACAGGGCCAAGATGACCCAATGGGGCGCATTCATCCGTAAGAATCGTCTCATGGCAGACAAGGTATCCTTGCAGGAAGTGACGGTTTTTTTGATGGGTTTTCTGATGCCTCCTGTTCGTGCCATCCTACAGGGAGAAGTATTCGAGATGATTTGGACCGCTCCGGGCCCTTGGGAACCGCGCAATCCGACCGGACAGGAAAGAGGTAAGTCCGGCTAGAATAGAATCTCCATGAGAGGAGACGATCAAGAATCACTCCATGATATCCGGCAGGCGGGCGATACGGTTCGGTGCAGTAGTGTCGAGAAAACTACAAAGGAAACAGGTGAAACACTATGAAAACGACCAAGGGCAGAATGCCGTTGAAACCCTATCTGGAAGCTGTAAGAGAACACTGTGAAACGCTTTCGAAGGATGAATTGATCGAGAGCGTGCTCGAACTGGCGCAAGAGGTATCGATAAGAGAGCGTTCCGGTTTTCTCGACAAAATTCGCGCTATCGCTCCCAAACCCGTTGCCGGGAGAATGGAAACGGGCCGGGATTTGGCCGAGACCTTGCTCGAACGCATCGCGGGGCTCAGGGAGGAGATCGAGGAAAGAATCCGTTCCATTGAAAACGGCGACTATTGGGAGGATGGCGAACATTGGGACAGCCGTGGTTACGACGATGAGGAGCCGGACTACTTGGCGCCGGAGCAGGCCGAGGAATTGGAGAATCTGTTCGCCGAAACAGGCGGGCTGTTCCTGGATGGACGACTGGAAGTTGCCCGCCGCTTGTACGGCTCCCTTTTCGATCTCCTGGATGAGAACGAAGAGGCGGCCGGTTATCTCTCCCGGGATGCGCCGGACCTGCGCGAAGAAAGAGCGAGGTACTGCCGTTGCGTCTACGAGACCACCGACAAGAAGACCCGGGTTCAGGCTTTGTTCGATTGCATGACAGTGAACGCCGCGATGGACGACCGTCGCCTGGACGTGTCGTCGGAACCTCTTCCCATGCTGCAGGATATCGTTGATTCCAGCCCGGGCCGGATGCCGGATTGGGAATCGTTCCTGCCCGCCTGGGCGAAAAGGTTGGAGTCCCATGACACTGACAGGGCCGCAGTGCTTCTGCTTGAAGTGTCGCAAATGCTGGAAGGGATCGACGGTGTTTCCCGGCTGGCAAGGGAATGGAAGACCGGCCAGCCGCGCGGTTACCTCTTTTGGATTCAGTGCCTTGAAAGGGCAAAAGACTGGAGCGCGATGCTTGATGTCTGCCGGGAAACCCTGGAAATATTGCCGAAGCGCGGTTTCCGGGAGCAGGCGGCTCGCGCTCTGATTATGGCCGCGACGGCGCTCGGGAGGCCGGAAGACGTGCTGCTCGGTAAACGGGAACGATTCTTGTCCGCGCTCGCTGAGCGGAACCTTCTCGAGCTGCTGGAAGAAGCAGAGAAACAAGGCGTTCGTTCCCGCGAGTTGGATGCCGTCCTTGCCTCGATGAAGGATGCCGGCAAGGAGGGGAAGGCCCCCGGGGACCTGTTCATCAAAACGCTGTTGATGGCCGGCAGGGTTGGTGAAGCCTTCCGGGAAGGTCGAGGCGAGAGGAGCATCGGGTGGTCCTCAGGAAAGGCCGGGGTGCTTTTTGCCTCCATCCTGTCCGTCTTGACAGGAAACTCGCCCGCAGCATCCGTCATCAGAGCCTTGTTGAAGGAATACTCGGAGACGTATGATTCCTATCTCCATGAAGAGGATGAGGTCGGAAGGGGAGATGCCTTCCGCGCACTGCTCACCGGACTTGAATCGGCGGAGATCTCGGAAGCCGAAGCCAAGAGATACGAGGCTTGGGCGGTCGGAATCGGCCGGGACCGCATCGATGCGATCGTAAGCGCAAAACACAGAGGGGCCTACGGCCGTGCGGCCCGGGTCCTGGGCGCCCTGGCGGAATTCCACACGCTGTCGAACGAGCGGGAGAAGGCGCGGTCGCTCCTGCACGAGTTCGTCTTTGTCAAGTACCGGCGACACTATGCGTTCGGTGCCGAGGTCAAGAGTGTTGCGGCCGGTTCGACCCTGATAAGAGAGCTTCGAGTGATCTGATCGGACCTGCATCCTGGTTCGGAGATTGCCAGGGGGAAGCGTAATTCCCGACGCGCACCGTTTCGGGAGCCATTCCGGCCGCCGCACAGCTGTTCCGCCGGCGGCGCATGCCGGAGTATTTCCGCGGGAGTCTCCATGGTGGATTCGGCGTCAACGGCAAAGCCGTGGGCAGGGCGGTATTTGCGCATGACCGCGCACGCGTTGAACGCCTTCCGCGCCGCGGTGCGCCCGGCCACGATTCACCGGATTTGCGCCCGCGCTGTAATGGCGATGGCGGCCCTCATGCGCCGATGGGTGCGACAGGCTCATACTGGTTGGCGGGAACGGGGGGCTGGGGCTTTCAGCGCCGCGGAGCCTCTCCCAGCGGTTCGAGGTCCTTGCCGCGCAGCCCCGTGAGGATCGCGTTCCCGTCGGCGGCGACTCGGAATTCCCCGTAGCGGGCCGTCGCGTAACGGTCCGCGTGCCCTTCCTGGAAGAAGAATGCGTTGGTCGCAAATTTCACCTGACGATCGCGAATACGATAGCGCACGAGAAACTCATCCGGCGCCAACGGCTCCCCGGCGTCCAGCCGCACGAAGGAGGCGACCCCCCGTGCGTCGGGCTTGAGCACGATACGCCCGTCACGAACCTCTTCGCGCACTTGCCCACTGCCGAACGCATCGGTTGCGGCCTTGAAGCGCAGGGCCATGTAATCGCCCTGCATGAGCGAGCGCGGATCGACGGGGGCCAGCTCCAGCAGGGCGACACGGCCTTCGCGGATGATCCGTTCGCGTTCGTATATGGCGTAGTTGGCAACGGCGAGGACGACCGCTCCCATCAGGAGTGCGATGGCTTTACGCATGAGAGGTTTCCTCCGCGCTTTCCGGCGCGGGCAGACACTTGAGCAGCACGAGGCGCGCGATGAGCAGCGAGAGGCCGGCGCCTCCCAGCACCTCGGACTTTTGAAGCAGAGTGGCGTCCAAAACGTAATAGTAATGGGAGAGGTATCCGAGCAGCGCCAGAACGCCCAGTCCGGCAAGCCGGCGGTTGCCCGCGGCATGGCCGACGACGAGAATCGCGACGCAAGGGCCCAGGCCCGGGGCTTTCAGCGACGCCGCCGCAAGGATTCCTGCCCCCGCGAGTACCGCTTTCCCCTGCCTCGATCCGATGGGGACATTCTCCCAAAAGAGCAGGCGGATCGACACGCCGATCAGCACGGTTCCCGAGAGCCCCAGGCCCAGCCAGGCGAGGAGATCGTTCCCGGGGGGCGGCGCCGCACGCGACCACCATAGAACGCCCTCGCTCCTCCCGCTCAGCATGATCACCGTCGCGATAATGGATGCGGCCAGTCCGTACCCTCCGGCCCGCAGCAGAGCGCTTCGACGCGGGTGCCTGAATTCGCTGAACCATATGAACGCAAAACCGGCCGTCACGATTCCCGGCGTGAAGGTGTTGAGCTTCAAATCCCAAAGAGCCAGGGCGAGCGCGAAGGAGCCGGCCCAGGCGCTCCAGACCCTGTGAAGGAAGTTCGGTACCGCGAAGAACAGGAATGTCTCCACGGCGGTCATTGCCAGGCAGACGGCGAAGAAATCCCAACGGAGCAATTCCGTGATCCCGAAACAGATCAACGCCTGACCCGCAAAACTCACGGCCAGGGCAAACTGGCTCGCGAAATCGGCTCGCAGCCCCGACCGGAAAAGCATTGCGGCCCCGCCGCACAGCAGCGTGCCGGTGATGATCGCTCCCGGCCAGTTCTCGATCAGGGAGTGAAAGCCTACGCCGATGAAAGCCAGCAGGAAAAGCGCTCCGATCCATCCCGCGATGCCGAGCATGACGCGAACGAACCACGGAGTGGGCGACGCCACGGCCGGAGGCAGTTCCCCATGCACCAGGTCCGCCGCCTCGAGGCGCTCCCAAAGTTCCTGTCGCTCGGCGCCGTTCATCGCTTCTCCTCTGCCGCAACGCGTTTGAGCCACCACCCGCCCGCCGCCGAAAGGGCGATCACGACCAAGCCGATGAACAGGAATGACCCGGCCTGATGATCGCGCAGCATGTGCTCCATGAGAAAACAGGTCACCGTGACGATCACCGAAAGAACCCCGCCCGCAAGGGCGTAAAGGTCTTTGATACGGAACCGGTAGACCACATAGACGGAGGCGAGCCAGGCGAGCCATACAGGAAGTCCCCAGCCGCTGCTCCCGCGCCGGAGGCACAGGTCGGAAACCGCGAGGACGGTGCACAAAGCGCCGCCGGCGGTGATGATCAACCGCGCGGCCCAGCGTTCCCGCAGCCACGGCACGCCATAAGCGGCCAATATTTCCCAGACTGCAAGCGCCGCCGTGTTCAGCCCCAATAGTTGCCAGAGCAGTCTTTCCGGGCCGAACACCAAGCCTGTGAAGCCGTGGTACGCAGTGGTGTAAAGCGTCACCGCGAGATTGACGAGCAGGAGCCAGAGGACGCACAGCGCCGCGAACCGGCCGACCAGAATCCACGGCACGATCAGAACCGCCCAGGTCGCGAACAGCTCAAAGGAATCGGCGCCGGTCTGATAAGTCTGGCCGATGAGCGCGAAGATCGCGCCGACGAGCACCGCGCCGGCCAGAAGAGCGGCCTTGCCCGCGGGACGTTCCAGCCCGAGCTTCCAAACAAGAAACAGGGTGGCGACCAAGGCGGCCTCGACCATGCCGAACTTCGTAAAATGCCCGATTTCGTTCCAGTTGTAGGCCAAAAAGAATATGACTCCCGCCGCGGTCATCACTGACCCCATCCACAGGAGCATCCGGTCCAGAAAGAGCCGCCAGTCGCCGCCGGAGGGCAATACTCCGGCGAGCTTGAGCGCCCGGCGCACATCTTCCGGCGCGAGGCGGCCCTGCTCGGCCCATTCCAGGATTTCCCGGCGGCGATCGGTCACTGGAGCTCTCCCATGAATGAATCGCGGGACAATGGACGGCGCGCCCCGAGCCGCCTGGAAGCGGGCCTTTCGGGGACGCCCGGGTCGAAAACCATCGCTTCCTCGTAATCGGAGCGGTCGCGCTGGGGCATCATAGCACAGCCGCGGCTTTCCTCCAGGGGGAATAGAGTCCTTCAGGAGATGAAGTTGGAAGCAGGATATGGGGTATGCAACGCCGCCGGCCGCATCTTTGCGTACGGGTATTCAATCGGCTTCGCCGCACACGGACTTTAGCCGCCGCGCGCCGCCTCGAATCGGACTGTGGGGTGACCTGGGAGGCTGGTTTCCTGATGCCGGCGGCATCCTGTCTGTTATAATTTTGAAAATACTGATGTGCTTCTTCTTTGTCGAGGTGCGTCCCGATGGCCTCCAGGCTTTTTCCCGAACAGCGAAAGGAGGGAACGAGGCATGACGATACTTGACGAAACGGGGGGAATGAGAATCTGGCAGGATGAGGCCGGAAAGCTCTGGACACTCGCCGATTCCCGTATCGATACCGAAATATTTGAGCTCATCGGGAGCCCGGTTCTCAATGAAGGGACAGGCTTGTGGTACCAGGAAATCCAGGTGCGGACCGATACGCGATGATTCACGGCAGGGTTGAGGCCCGGTGTCGGGGAAACCCGCTGCAGGGCATCCGCTGAAGATGCGGGCTCATACCGGGTTACCTGGAAAATAGATTTCCGGGTGAGCCTGTTCTCATGCTTCGCGGGCGCGGCGAGCATCATGAAAAATTGTGTGTAAGATTGCACAACACCTGCCTGGCGGGAGATGACGCGGGCGGGACAAACCCCGCCCCTTGCTACGGACCGATGTGCCCGCCCGGTGCCGGCATTTTCAACGCAGCTCGGTCTCACGCCACGGCGCAACGCCGCAACGAATGAGTTGGTGGAAAAGAGGGGAGTCGTGCTTCAGCGCGCGACGGGGTGAGATCGTCAGGTCGAGCGGCTTTGCGTCTGCCGGCGGAAGTCGCCCGACGCAAGTAGGAGGCTTTCGTGGCGTCGTTGCGTGAGGTAATACGATGCCTGGAGTGACCCGCGAAATCATGCGCATTGACTGAATGCGGCTTGGCGGACACCGGCCGGATGGCCTCGATATTGCCCCGGTATGGACGGTGAGTCGCCGGGCGGGACAAACCCTGCCTCTTGCTACGGACCGATGTGCCGGTGAACAGAACACGAGGCACGTAGCGATTCTCCACCAAAGCGCCCAATCCGGCCCCGGATAACGGAAAATGCCGCATCTACACAATCTCTCTTCTGAAGGGCCGTTTTCTCAATTCTTGAGGCGGGACATTCCATTATCTCGAATCTGTCCCCAGTTCCCGTGAGGTCTGCGCGTTGCCGACAGAAAATATTGTGGAATCTGCCTCGGAAAGGTTTAAAATACTGCCAAGCTGAATTGTTCGGCATACTGCGTCATCCGGCATATTTCTCGTGCCATGTATCGTGCATCAACCAATCGGTTTCGCCGAGGCATCGAACCAGTAAGAGGCCCCCGGATGGGGTCTTCGGTCAGCCGTTTCATCCCTTCCTCCGCAATCGCGCGGTCGAAGGGCGTGCCGGTGATCGGTCAATGGAGACCACGCGTCCGCGGGGACAGGCCTCGAAAGACATCCACGACGCCGATGGAATGAGGGAAATATCGGCGCGGGGCAAATGTGAGCCGGCCGGCGCGGATCGAATCGCGGAATCGCATCGAATCACCAGCAAAACGGGAGGATCGTCATGGGACTTTTCGATTTTGTGAAGGAGATTGGGAAGAAGCTTTTCAGCGGTGAGGCGGAAGCTGCGGACAAGATCAAGAACCATATTGAAGAGGCAAACCCCGGGATCCAGGGATTGAATGTTTCCTTTGAAGACGGGGTGGTCTCTCTTTCCGGGCAGGCATCGAGCCTCGAGGCCCTGGAGAAGGCCGTCCTGATGGCCGGTAACGTGCAAGGCGTATCGGAGGTCAGGGTCCAGGGACTCCAGGCCCCATCCGCGGAGGCCAAGGTCGAATACTACGTTATCAAGAAAGGGGATACGCTTTCGGCCATCGCCAAGCAGTTTCTGGGGAATGCCAATGACTACCCGAAAATCTTCGAAGCCAACCGTGAGGTCATCCGCGATCCGAACCTCATCTTTGTCGGCCAGAAAATCCGAATTCCTCTGAAGTGAGCCAATGGGGAGGACATTGTTTTCCGGTTGCCTTTCCCTGTGAAATTCCGCATGGGATCGGTAGAGTTCACTCGAAAAACCAGGAGAATGCCATGAGTCTCAGCGAAATATTGGGTTCCGTCATCCAGGCGGGGATGACTTCGTCGTCTCACAACCGGTTGAGGAATTCGCTTGGCGAAAGTGGGGGCGGCGGTTTGCTGGAGAGTCTTTCTTCGATGCTCGGGGGTACCGGAGGCGGACTCGGCGCCGGCCTGGGAAGTCTGGGCGGTCTGCTGGGGAGTGTACTGGGCGACGTCGAAAAAACCGTCGGCGGGAAGCAAAATCTCGCGCTCGGTGGACTTGGAGCGCTTGCCGGCGCGCTCTTGGGAGGTGGACGCGGTTCCATGGGGGGAGCCTTGGGCGGTGGGTTGATGGCGCTCCTCGGTGCCATGGCTTACAAGGCCTTGAAAGGCAGCGGCACTGAAACCTCCGGCGTGCCCATGGGGTTGACGGAGCCGAAAACCGAAGCCGAACGGCAGGGACTGGAGCAGCACGCCGAACTGCTCCTGAAGGCCATGATCAACGCCGCCAAGGCGGATGGGCACATCGATGAGAGCGAAGTGCAGCGCATCGTCGGCAAATTGCAGGAAGACGGCATAGACCGGAACGAGCAACAATTCATGATCATGGAGATGCAGAAGCCGATGGAGACTCAACAACTGATCGCCGCCGCCGGGGGGCGCCCGGACGTTGCGGCCCAGGTCTACGCGGCCTCGCTGCTCGCCATCGAGGTGGACACTCCCGGGGAGAAGGAGTATCTCAATCAACTGGAGGCCGGGTTGGGGCTGACACCGGAGGTGACGCAGCAGATTCGTGAGTTTGTCGGGGTGCAGCCGGCATAACGAGACGGGAGGTCCCTCAACTCGACATATCACATGTCACGCGTGCAACGGGTCTCACCGGGCAGGGGGACGGCAAGACTCGTCGCAACAGGGCCGCGGCCGGGGCGAAAGGTCGGGAGAACTCCTTCCCCTTTGCCCCGGTCGGCGGGCGATCACCACGGATAACCGTCCGGTCGCATGCCCGGCCACAGCCCGGCGCTTTCGAGCGGTGATTGGGACATGCAGATCTGCTTTGACACAACGACGCTTCCCTACTTGTTCACAAAATTCGCGCCTGCCCCCACGAAGATAAACGCGTGACTCATCGATTCGACGCCGGCCTTGATCTCGATCGACACGCCCAGACCGTAATTGAAAGACCGCACGTAACCCAAATCGACGGTAACGGTCTTGTAGCCGTCCGACCAGCTTCCTTCCTTCACCATCACCTTGGTGGTTCCGTCGTAGATGTGGATGGCCGATACCCAGGCGTCCGCGCTGCCCGTGGCAAATCTCACCCTCACGTAGCGCACGCCCTGAGTGGTCGATGCAATTGTCGGAACGGCAAGGTGAACATAGTTGACTGTCCCGGAGTTCAAAATGAAATCCAATCCCCACCCTCTTTCGAAGCGATTCGCGTTGGTGTATCGATCCTTGTACTCGATGTGCCCGCTGTTGCCGTGAACCCACTGCCACGTTGCGTAGGCCGGACCGGTCAATACCAGCGTCGCCGCCAGGGCGACAGCCAAAACCAGGAAAAAACGGCGCGGAACGACGATTCTTTTCATGATGCCCTCCTTTGTCATCGTGTTGTCATCCGGCACGAACCTGGAAAGTCGTGCAATGCACCGGCCGCGTGGGTTATTGAGCCTCCAAGGAGCGGAACGCGCACTTGGAGGCTCAGGCTATGGCACTTTCAGGGAAATCCAGTTCATGGAAACCTCCCGCGAACGAGGAGCCTAAAGGAATTACGACCTGAAAACAGAGCTAACCGGAGTCGATTGAAAAGAGGGCACTTACCCGGAAGAACATTGGATTATGAAATAAGATAATTAATCGAGTTGGGATGTAAAGGGGGATTTGTGCGCGGCAGTACCTGGTCAAATCCATGCCCGGCCTTCTTTGACGGCATGGCGCATTGCATGTGATGTCGACGGTTCATGGGTATCCCGTCGTGCTCGCCGCTGTCGCCCGGCATCATGGAGGGTCGTCAGGGATGGGATCGGCCGTTTGTCCGCCCTGGCGATGTGGGTGAGTGCTGCCCCGCGACAACGGCTTTGCCGGATGCCTTCGTATCTTCCGTGACACGAGATTCTCTAAGGTTCCCGGCAAAGAAAGAATTCCCTTAGAAGAAATGCCTTCTCGAGTGTTTTCGAAGGCCTCGGGCGGAGGAAAGCCACCCCATCGGTAACGGAAGCCCAGAAGGGCAAGCCCGCGGCTGACGACGGGTCAAAGCATGGTCCTGCCCGACCCGTCAAGATGCGCGGCAATCCGCCGCCGTCCGGCCCGGGGTCTTGGATTCCGCCGCCGCGGGATTCCCGGATCGTTCGTGCGAACCTACCCCTTTTCCTTCGGCTGCGATTGGGCACAAAGGATCGCATGATCCTGTCCGAACCGTCGGTACACGTGCTTGCTTTGCTCTGGAGTGCCCTGTATCGGCATCAAGCCGGCAACGATTGAATATCGGCTGCTCATGCCGTGGCGACAGTGGGGAAATACCCTTCGCCGCTCTTGAAGACTCCGATCTTCTCGCCTTTGCTGTTCAGGACGTCGTACACCTGGGGATCGGTTGCCCGCAGCCTCCACCCCTCGGCAGTGCAGAATTCCTTCCTGAAATCCCAGTATCGCATTCCAGAAGTACCTTCCATGACAACAGGCTCGGTTCCGGCGGTTTCCGGTTCCGTATTCTTGGTTTCCATGGGTTTCCTTTCCGTTTGAATTGATGTGTCCCAACAATTGCGCCGAGTGAATGATCCCCTCGGTTCTCGGTTCCGAAAACGATTCCTGGGCTTGGAGACAGGAAAACCGCCTCGGCTTTGCGAGATGGAGCCTCCGGTCCAAAGCGGTTCAGTTGATCGGTCGACGCAACCCCGCGCTCGGGTGAAAGCCGTGTTTCGCAAAATCCGGCTTCCCCCCTCATGATAAAACCCTGCACCTCCGGGCCAAAGCATTCCCGCATGACCTGAATAAAGCTCGACCTGCGGCCGGGCTATGTTTTGCGACCAGACGACGCGCGGCTCAGGGACCGTGCATGGCGTGGCGGTGGCGGGCCGCTACAGAGATTTCGCCTCGAAAGTGTTGCACTGCTTGACGTCCCCCGTCTCAAAACCCCGCCGGAACCATCTCACCCTTTGAGCCGATGTTCCGTGCGTGAAGGCGTCCGGGACGACCGTGCCGCTGCTCCGTCGCATGATCCGGTCATCGCCGATGGCGCTGGCGGCACCCAGCGCCTCTTCCAGGTCCCCCGTCTCCAAAAGCCCTCGAGACCTGTCCGCATAGTAGCCCCAGACACCGGCATAGCAGTCGGCCTGCAGCTCCATCCTGACCGACAGGCGGTTGGCCTGCGCCTTGCTCACGCGCCGCATCGTGGACTGAACCTTTTCAGCGATCCCCAGCAGGTTCTGCACGTGGTGGCCGACTTCGTGCGCGATCACATAAGCCTGGGCGAAATCGCCCGGTGCCTGGAAGCGATTCTTCATTTCCTCGAAAAAACCGAGGTCGATGTATACCTTCTGGTCCCCGGGACAGTAGAACGGCCCGGTGGCAGCCTGGGCAAAGCCGCAGGCGGAGTCCACCGCGTCGGTGAACAGGACGAGCTTGGGCTCCCTGTAAGTTTTCCCGTATTGTCGGAAGATGCCGTGCCAGGTTTTTTCGGTATCGGCAAGCACCACGGAGACGAACTGGGCCATCCGGTCCTGCCCTCCGTATGGTTGTTGCCGTTGTTGCGTTACGTAAGGGGGAGCGCTCTGCTGTGAGGTTTGCAGGAGCATCGACGGGTCGATGCCAAAATAGAGGGCCAGGAGCACAATGATGATCGTACCGATTCCGCCCCCCACGAACCCGCGAGAAGCGGGAACTCCTCGCCGGTCTTCCACGTTTTCGCTTCGTTCCTCATCTTCCCACCGCATGAAGCACCCCTTCCCGATGCGCCTTTCTTGCTCCCCGCGGAACCGTCCCACACGCACTGCAGAGATGTGCGGTTACGGTTTCTTTGCCGCTCCCGTCTTTGGCGCCTGCTTCTCTTTCTGCCCCTGGACTTCGATCTTGGAGGCTTTCATGAAATAATAAACCGTCACCTTGGAGCCCACCTTCAGCTCTCCACCTTCTGTTTTAGTCACTTTGTCCAGGGCGATCTCCCATTTTTCCTTGCCTTTTTGAACGATGACGACATCGTCTTTTATCTCCAGGACCGGTCCCGTCACCTGGTACTCTCTCGGGCCCGCGGCAAAGGCGGCGGCAGAAAAGAATGCCGTGAGAAACAGGATCACCAAGCACTTTTTCATAGTCCGTTCTCCTCTCCATGTCCCATGATTTGTTTCGGATGCCCGCGCAACACTGCATTACGGCTTGCGCGGATTCAAAACCCGTCATTCCGCAGCCGTCCACAGGAGGAGCGGACGGGCCTGCGATGTCAATGCCGCAACCGTCCATCGAAGAGGACATTTAGGGGTATCGGGGTTCCGCATGGCCGCCGGCTATTGAACGGTGATGAGATCCTTGATCTTTTCGTAAGTCCCCTTCTTGATTCCCTTGACCTTCATGATGTCCTCGGGTTTCGAATAGGGGCGCCCGGCGATGATGGCCTGGGCCTTTGCGGGGCCGATCCGCGGAAGCGCCGCCAGTTTCTCCTTGCTCGCGGTGTTGATATTGACCTTTTCTCCCGGTGCAAGCTTGGGGGCCTGCGCCGGCTTCTTCACTGCCGCGGCACCTGTTCCCGAAGGTGAGGGAGTCTGCGAAGGCGCGACCGTGCTTTTCTGCATCTGCGCATGAAGCGCCGGAACGCCGCAGATGAAACCAGCCATGAGGAAAACCACGGCTACGACGCAGCCCGTGCAACGGCGGGCTAAAGAACCTCTACTCGGTATCATGGGCCAATCCCTCCTTTTCTGCGGTCCTCGAGACATTGAAAGAAATGCATCGCCTAGTACCGGATGACTCTGAAACATGCCGGCAGAATCGCACAGAATCGACACTCACTTCCAGTGAAAAATATCGTGCATTTCATCGATCGCCACAGAGAGGGGGGAATGCGCACACTCTCCTCCCGGTGAGCCGGAAACGGGCCATGGCGCGCGTTCGGCGGCGGTTCTATTTTATGGAAAAAGGTGCGCTCCCAGCCAATTGATCGTTGACGTAGACGTCGATCTTGTAGTTCCCGACCGGCCAGCCGTTGGTGGGCCTCGAAAGCGTGAAATGCACCGTGGCGTTTCCTTCCCTTTTGAACTCCACAACGGCGGAATCGATTTCATAGTTCGGTGTCGAAATGGCGTCCACCGAGACCCAGACGCCTTTGACCTTCGTCCCCGGAGCGGGGTCCACGACCGACACGAGTGCATGAACCGCCGCCTGGTCCGGTTTGAACTTGTCGGTGGTGCCCACCGGCTTGGTGGCGGTATCGTCCACGTTCTGACACGTGACCACTGAAGTGACCCGGGCGGCCTCCGCCGATCCCTGATGGTAACCAAAGGACAGAATGCCGATGACGAGAACCAGAATCCTGAGAGTGTTCGAATGCATGGATCATCTCCTTTTTGATGTTGTTCAGGGTTGTTTCTCTCAGAGCTTCCACCGCATGTCGGACGAGGGTGGGACGAGACGCCGTTCAGTGTTCGTCCGAGTCCGCTGAACGGCGTTTTGCCGATCGTTGAAAGACTTCCGGTCCGTTCCTTGCGGAAGCGCGTTTCAAGCACCGGCGCTCCGCATTGGGAGCGGGCTTGCCCTTTGCCGGCATGGACCTCGTCCGATACTCGTTCCCTGTTCCGGCCCGGGAGCGAGGACGGCATTGGGAAAACCCGGCGAGGTAACTTCCGGACTGGTTCGGCCGGTATAGGCCCCACGGTGCGCGGCCGGGTTCGACAGCGCCGGATCGATACCACGGATTCCGAATGCCGTCCCGACGGATGTCATTCACAAAGGGCGGGCGCATACAGGTCCCCCTCGTACATCAGCTCGGTGATGGTGCCGTCGGCCGCCTGGTTGTATACGGCGGCCACACCGGTGCTTCCATCGGAAAAAGCGAGGTGGACCCGGTTTCCGACAACTCTGTACATACCATGATCCGAAGGGTCCCCACCGCCTCCGTACCCCAGTCCCGATCCTGAACTGAAGGAGCTTTCCGAGCTGTAAGTGAACCGCCCGTTGCCGTCGAAAGTGGCTCGAATGGAGTGGGAGTAACTGCTTCCGGATCCCGAAGAACCTGACCAGTGGCAGAAGGTTCCCCGCAGAAGACCATTGAGGTTTCCGGAAGCGGGTGGACCCGCCTCCGCCGCCAGGCGTGATTGCCCGGAGGGAAGCGGAGCCGGGTCCTGAGGAATTCCCACCCGTATCCCCATTTGAGTTGATGGGGATGCCCAGAGGCCGGCAAAGCGGATTGGCGGCGAATCGCCCGGGAGTGAATGACCGTAGAGCGGAGTGGGAACGGGCATGTCCATCGAATCGGTTGTCCCGAACAGAAACACCGCACCGAAAATCAGCATAACGCAGTATTTCAAGTAAGTTAGGCACATTATCGATCTCCTTTCGATTCGAGCGAGCCGGCCACGACCGCAGCGTGTTCGAAGGGCACACGGGCACGACGGAGAACGCTCTACTGCTTTCTGCGGAACCGGAGCGTCTGCCCATCGGAGTCTCTCAGGGTCAACTGTTGACCCGACAGGCTGAAACTGAAGCGTTCCACCTCCCCGGTTATCGCGCTCCTGGTGATCAATTGCTTCCCGCGGATCTCATAAACCCCCTTGTCCTCCAGCATGTTGAACTCATAAAGCTCATAGGTGGACTCGCCCATCTTCAGGACTTCTCTGTCGGGGCCGTACCACAGGCCGACGAGAGATGCGCTCGGTGAGGGCGGCTGAACCTGGGAAGGAACGGGAGGAGGGGCCGTCATGCCGGGTCCGGGAGCCGGCCCGGCGGCCGTGCCTTGCGGAGCCTGCCGCTTTGCCCAGAGAAGGAGCCAGCCTTTCGGGACCAGGTATTTGAGGATCATTCTTGGTGCGCCCTGATCCCATCGCGACACGAGCATCGTGAAGTTCATCGCCTCGACCGGCCGGCCCTCGTCATCGAAAGAGATGAGCCTGAGGGTCGGCATCAGCCGTGTGTCGAGAAGAACCGCCATGGGCGTGACTTTCCAGCTGGAATCGCCCGGGTTTTGTATTTTGGCGATCAGAATTTCCGGGTTGGAAGGGGATGGCGCAATCTCGGTGAACGGCGGGATCGGGTTCCACTGCCCGTCTTTCAACCCGTGCCATTGCCACGTCCCGACGAGGTCCTTGAGTTTGACCTTTCGAGCGTTCTCGACGAAGGATTGCTCCTCTTTGGTCAATGCTTCCAGCTTGATTTGCGTCGTGGCGAACGACGACTGTCCCGCTATGGATTCCGCCCGCATCGCCACCGTCAGGTTGGACGGTTCATCGGTGTCGATGACAAGCTCGAGCCCCTTTCCCCACTTCAACGTCTCCCCGGCCACATAACCGGCCTTGCCGTCGTCGGAAATGAACTCGAAGAGCAAAGTGACCTCATCTTCGGGTTGCAGCTTGACTTGACGATACGCCACGGTTCCGTCCTTTTGAGGCAGCTCGGCGACCACATTCGCGACCGTCCAGGTGACGGCGTTGAAAAACAGGGTCGCAAAACACTGTTCCGCTCCCTGCCGTTTCAGAGCGACGGGGACCGCGGCATGCTGGAGGTCGGAAAGGCTCGAGGCATCGATGGTGGCCCGGGCTGCATGCCGCCCGTCGGTCACTTTCAGATGCCGCCCGATGAATTCCTTCGAAACCCTGTTGCGATTCCCCTTAAACTCGGGCATGATCAAGTCCACCACATCGGCCACGGCCCCCTCCTTCTTCTTGTAGAATTCGGGATCGTACACATAGCCTTTCTCGAGAAGGGCAAAGCCGTTTCTTTTGTCGTCTCTGACCGCCTGCATGTATTGCACCCACAGGATATTTTCCCCTTCCACGGTCGCCTCAACCTTGAAACCCCCGCCCGGTTTACCTCCCTTCACAGGGTTGCCTGTTTGAGCGTCCACAACCCGGATATCGGTGACCCTGGGAGGGGAGAGCTGCTGTTCCTGAGCTTTATGGAGGGCGGACAACATGCCCTGCCACGCACAGGTCTTGCTCATCCGGATTTGCAGATAGTCGGGATCGAATTGAGCGCCCCGTACGGGAGCGTATACGGCGAGTCCGTGACTGAGCCGGTGGCGGGGCGAGGCATGTTTTGCGATAACGGCCTTGTCCATGATCGCGACAATGTCCTGGTATTCCTTTTGTGCAGGAAAGTTGGGGGTTGAAAGGCGAAGGCGGTTCAATACATCCATCAGGTCGACACTCGCAAGCACTCCTGACTTCCTGCGAATGTCCGTCCGGTCGGCGTATCCCTCCGAATAGTATAAGGACCGCGAGACCTCCGGCCATGCACCCGGAACCGATTCCGACATCTTTCGCGCAAAGTCGCTCAGAGAGCTCGCCAGCTTGTCCGTCTCGCCGAGATCCACGGCTGAGAGCGTGGCAACACGCTCCTTGCGCTCTCCGTAATATTTCCCGTAACTTTCGACGATCTGAGCGGCCAACCGCCTGGCGCCCATGGTTCCCTTCCCGAAATAGGGCAGTATCTGGTCGTAGGGCCAGCCGTCCCCGGGTTCCACCGCCTGCGAAGCCAACATGATTTCGGCAAGTCCCGAGAGCTCGCAGGCCACTTCGAGTTGGGCCATGAGGCACATGTCAAACCCAATGATATCGATCCGTTGTCGGCCGGTGTCCTTCAGTGCCCCCGCGACGGCCTCCCTCAGTCTTGGGAGCGTCATCTTGTCGCGGCCTTTGGGGGCGCCCGGCGCCTTTTCGTCGATGAGGTGGGCGGCCCAGCCCCCGCCGTGATCCCACAGAATCAGCGCGTGATGCTGTGCGGGAAAGGCCTTGAGCACCGAGGCCAAAAAGGTGCGGAGAACCTGGGGATCCGCCATGTTCACCTCACCGGCGGTCGTGATGACCTCCGATTTGGCGGAGCCCGCGACGTCCTTGCGGATTCGCACGACTTGGCCTTCCCCCCCGGCGCGATCCAGAAACACGATGCATTCGACGCCTTCTTCGGAAATTCCGCGCTCCATTTCCTTCAAGTCCTTCAGGGCGAAGGGTTCGAGATCGTTATCCCCGTCCAGATACACGGCTATGGTCCAGATTCGCTGCGGGTCTCTGCGCTCGGGGCCCAAATCGAGGCTGAAAGGCAGCCCGGCCGGAGCGTCCCCCCGGACTGAGAAGGCAATGTTTCCCGCCGTCTTGCCGTTGATGTACAGGTCGAATCTGTAGTTGCCCGCCGGCCATCCTCCCTCCGGCTTTTCCACCAGGAAATGCACGGTGTCCCCGCCTTCCGGCCCGAATTCGGCCTCGGTGGCGTTGATCTCGCGGTCGGAGCCCCCCGGTTGTCCCAGAGCGCTCCAGATTCCCTTGAGTTTCGTCCCGGGAACGGCGCCTTCAATCTTTGCGAGCACGTGGAGTTCCGGGGTTGTGGCATCGAAGGTGTCGGTGACGTTGATCGGGCTCAGTCCCGGGCTTGCCACGGCCTCGCATGAAACCAGGGAAACCAGTTTGGGGGAAGGCGCCTGAGGGGCGGATTGGGAAGACGCCGGGGCGGCCGTGGGTGATGCCGCGACAGCGAAGGGTACGGACGTCAAAAGGGCTCCGTCAAGGTGAAGATCCACCTTGTAGTTCCCGACGGGCCATCCTTGATTGGGCCTGGAGAGGGAAAAATGCGCGGTACCTTCTCCATCCTTCGAAAACTGGGATTCCGAGGAGTCAATTTCGTAGTTAGGGGTCTTGATGGCATCCACGGAAATCCATGTTCCCTTCACCTTGCTGCCGGCCCTGAGCCCTTCAAACTGAACCAGAAGATGTATTTCGCGGGTGTCCTGCGTGAACCGACTTCTCACCCCCACGGCTTTCATGCTCGACGGTTCGATGCTTTCGCAGGTCGTGATGGAGACAATCCTGGCCGCCGGAGCCTGCGAAGGGAATACGAGCACCAGGACCGCACAGATCAGAAACCACTTGCTCGGGCGTATACGAGGCATTTGTCCCTCCTTCATCCCGGACGGTTGCAGGGGAGGCCGTATGGCCTGCCCATCGTGTTGCAGCGTCTTCGAAGAAATGCCGGTCGAAACCGGAAAGCCGTGATCATTTATTGGATGATTGGACTGTATGGGGCCTTTTTGGCCGACGTGTCGTCATCGGAACCGGGAGTTTCACGACCGCTTTATGTTCTCGAGAAAGAATCGTGCGGTGTGGACGAAGCGTGCGAGCGGGAGAGTGGGCTCAATGGGACTGCCTGCCGCGAAGCGGGTCACGGGAGGCGTCGGTCACGGGCATTCCGAGGCAGACCTCTTTGAATCTCTTGGTCCTGCCGTGGATCGCCTTTCGATCCGCAGGAACCGTTGAAATCGAATTGAAGCGTTACAGCATAGCGATGCGCAACATCGTGAGACAAACACCCCGGTCGGAGAGGATGTGTTGAACAGATCGCACATCGGGAGGCCCGATCGCCTGACGCGAGTCCGTGGTGGAACGCCGCGCCGACGCCTGCCATGAGTTTCAATGTAAACTTTGCGAAAAACGAGTGTCAAGTCCAAAAAAATTCCTTTCTAAAAACGATTCTTCTGGTTGTTTTCCACGGTTTCAGGGAGACGGCGGGTAGTGCGTCCATTCGCCTTGAACGCCATTCGGGGTCATGGGCGGAACGAGGGATTGCTCGGGCCGCCGCGTGTCGAAGAGCCCCCCGATTTTGCCGATCCTGAAGTAGACAATCCCGGGCGATCGAGCGTCTTATGAACCAACGGCATGCGAAACGGGGCACGGGGCATTCTCCGGGCAGGTGGAACAGGTGGCGCGGAATAGGAGGAGAGGCGGCAGGCAGAGCGTTATCGTATTTGATATTGTCGCAGTGGGGTTCCGTCCTCTATAATGCATGCAAAATGGCTCTTTTTCACCATGCGCCGCGTATTGCGGGCACGCTTTTCCAACGCTGGACAATATCCTGATCATGAAATAGCGTTTCGCTGAATCAACCACCAAAATATCACCGGGAAAGGAGATCGAGATGCGCCTTTCGAACCGAGTATTGGCGGAGTTTATCGGTACCTTCTGGCTGGTGTTGGGGGGCTGCGGCAGTGCCGTTCTGTCGGCGGCTTTTCCCAAAGTGGGCATTGGACTTTTGGGTGTTGCGCTTGCGTTCGGCTTGACGGTGCTCACGATGGCCTATGCCGTCGGACACATATCCGGGTGTCATTTGAATCCGGCCGTCTCCGTCGGTCTGTTCGTGGGCAGACGTTTCCCCGGTTCGGACCTGCTTCCGTACATAGTGGCGCAGGTGGCGGGCGGCATTGCCGGGGCGGGAGTCCTATATCTCATCGCAAGCGGGCAGGCCGGCTTCAGTCTGGCGGGAGGCCTGGCCGCCAACGGTTTCGGAGATCACTCACCCGGCGGTTATTCACTTTCTTCCGCCCTCATCACTGAAATCGTGCTAACCTTCATGTTTCTGATGATCATTCTGGGCTCGACGGACGACAGGGCGCCCCAGGGGTTCGCGCCCATCGCCATCGGTCTGGGGCTCACGCTGATTCACCTCATCGGCATTCCGGTCACGAACCTGTCGGTAAACCCCGCGCGGAGTACCGGTCCGGCGGTGTTCGTGGGAGGATGGGCGATGGCTCAGCTCTGGCTCTTCTGGGTGGCACCCATCATCGGCGGGGCACTGGCCGGTCTCGTCTACCCGGCCGTCGCCGGAAAGGCGGAACGGGAATAGGCACGGGAACCAGCTCCACGAGCTTATCGATATAGGGCTTTTTTGTCAGGATTTACTATCTTTCTGTTCTTTCCAAGGAGGCACCATCATGAAAAGACGAGTGATCGTTCTGTCTGCAATTTTTTTCCTGGTTTGCACCGGTTTGCTTTCCGGCATGGCGCTGGCGCAAAAAGGAATCCATGCGGAAATCGACCAACAGCAGCGCCGGATCGACAAAGGGATCGCTTCGGGTGCCCTGACCCGCAATGAAGCTGACATTCTGCAGGGGAATCTGTCCTACATCCGGAGTACCTATGAGAGGGCGAGAGCGGACGGAACCCTCACCCCCCGCGAGGAAAAAAGGCTTCGCAATATGCTGAATGAGAACAGCAAACAGATTTACCAGAAAAAGCACAACATGCCGGTAAGAAAACTGTATTAGCGCGCGATCGTTGGAAGGCCGGCAGTTGGCGTGCGCTTGACGGGAAGATGTCCGGCTCGGGAATCGAGGCGAATCGAATGCCGGGCGACCGCACCGGAGGATGTTCCGGTCTGCGCGGTCCGGGTGCCGCGGCGAAAGGCCGGGCACTTGAAAGGAGTCCGGGGAAGCCGGGTTCGGCACCGTCAATGAGGAAGGAGAGGCACAGGCTTTCGGGCTTGCGCCTCTCTTTCGTTTGCAGGGGAATGGGAGCCTCGCGCAGGCAAGAGCCGGGGGATCCTGCCGGTCTTCCCGGATTGCGGCGCGCGCGGGAACGGCAACAACGGTTTTCATGCTGCATGAGAGAGTTCCCTGCGCGTGACGGTGCATGAAAATCGATTTCGGTGCGGGTATGTCCGGACTCCCGCACGGATCGAGGCGGCACGACGGAACCGTTACGCTTCCTCGGTGCAAAAACCCTGAAAGCGCCTTTGCCGGTGGCTTCGGGAATTTGCTCGGCGGGGTATCGTCCTTGTTCCGTCTCCGTTTCCCGTCGAATTCAGTTTGAGTGTCCGCGGTATTGAACCTATAATCGGGACCGCGTGCCTTACCGGTGCATCTCCAACGTCGGCCTCACCGGACGGATGGCACGGCAGGTGTTCGGTCATGGAATCATCGATGGAGGGTGGGTGTCGACAGCGGTGCTTCGGCGGCCGCGCCCGGCGCGTCCTGATCTTTCGACGCTTCCATTGCCGCGCATTACTGCGGGTATCGAATTCGGGCATGACGTTGTGACAGGCACAGGACGGCCAATGCGCAAGTTTTCGGATACGCCGCTCGGAAAATTCTTCGGCTTCGAGCGGAAGGGCGCTTCCATGCTACGCCAGGGTTTGGCCCTGGTGAAAGGCAATCCGCACATCATCGAGACATCGGTTCGGGAGGTCTGGAACAATCTCGTCGGAGTGCCGTTATACCGCCGATTCGATCCCGGCGGCAGCACGCTTCCCGGGGAAATCACGCTCGACCTTACGAGACGGTGCAATTTGAAGTGCGCCATGTGCACCCAGATTCGCCACACCGCCGAGATTCCTCCGGAACTGAGCTGGTACGATTCGGAGCGGGAGTTACCGTTGTCGAAGTGGATCGACGTTCTGGACCAGGTGACGGCCTTTCGACCCAGGCTCCATATTACGGGGGGGGAACCGCTTCTCTATCCCGGCTTCAGGGAACTCATCCGGGAAGCGAAAAGGAGACATTTCTTCACGCGGGTGACCTCCAACGGGACGCTGCTGGCCGGGGTGGCGGATCTTCTCGTGTCCCTGGGCGTGGAAGTGGTTTCCGTCTCCCTTGACGGTCCCGAGGAGGTCCATGACCGGATAAGGGGAGTCGCGGGAGCGTTCCGGCGGACCACGGCCGGAGCGAGGACCCTGTTCGAGCTCCGAAACGCGCTCGGGAAAAGGATACCGCTCCTTGCGGTCATTTGCACCGTCTCCAAAGACAGTCTGAACACCTTGAAGGAGACAGTCCCGTTGGCATTGGCTCTCGGAGCCGATGTCCTGGAAGTTCACCACACGTTTTTCGATTCCCCGGGCAACATTGCGAAGCACAACCGGATCTTTTCCGCGGACCGGGCCCGCAGGAGAGGGATGGATCTGATTCTGCCGGGGGTTCTCGACTTCGAGTATTATCAGAGCCGGATCGAAGCGGAGGATCTGGGTCTTTTGCAGGAGACTCTGACCGAGATGCGCGAGCGGGCCAAAGGGCGCCTGAACATGGTTTTTGTGCCCAACCTCCCGAGGGAATTGATCGGCCCCTACTACCTGGACCTGGAATATGCCTTCCCCGAAGTCTGCAAGAGTCTTTGGAAAAGCTGCCGGATCTACCCTGATGGAAGCGTGGCTCCCTGCCTCCATGTCTACATCGGAAACATCACCGAGCAACCTCTCCTGGAACTATGGAACAGTCCCGGGATGCGGGCGTTCAGGGAAACGATAAACGAAGGCCTGTTCCCCGCCTGCGCGCGTTGCTGCAGCAGACGCTTCACCTGACGGGAACACCCGACGGCGGTGCCCCCCAGGGAGACGATACGGGACATGCCGTCGAGACGAAACGGAGAGATTTTCCGGCCGGTCTTGATCGCGCGGCGGCCTTGTGCTTGCCCCGCGATCCTTTCACTTTTGAGAAGCCTCTTCAGGGAACCCCGGCCGATCGTTGAACGGGCCTGCCCAAAGGGTGCCGGTCAGCGCTAAAGAGCGGCGGGCTATCCCCTTTGCCGCGTCCTTCCCGGGGAAATTCCCCCTCCTCGGCTGGGCGAAGGGGGGCATTCAACCGGTGGTCGGCGATCCGCCGTGAGCCGATGCAGCCTCTCCCCGCGCCAGCTCTACATGCTGGGGCAGAAGGTGATCAGGTAGTCGGCGTCTTTGCACTGAAAGGTGCTGCTGTTGTCATTGAATTGCCAACTGTATGCATCGGGGCACTGGCTTTTGTAAATCGCCTGATAGTTGCAGTTCGCTTCGCTCAGCCCGGCATTCTTGCACCACGTCGCATTCGGTTTGGGCCATTTCTCGTAATGGCAGATGCCTCCGTGAGGGGTGGGCAGATTCTTGTTGTAGGGCGAACAACCGTACTTGCAGTGAATGTCCCCGCACCCGCACCCGGCCCCGCAGTCGCAGGCGCAGCACACCAGGGCTCGCTTGTCGGGGTTGTTGTAAATCGCCTTCAACACCGAGTGCTTTTCACGCTGGATCGGGTCCATCACCGCCTTGCAGAGGCTCCAGCAGACTTTCTTCCCGCTACCGTCCACAGCGCTCAGCTCCGGCGGACACTTCCTCATGTCGAAGGTGCACTGTGCTTTCCCGCAGTTGTACTTTGGAAGTCCGTTGTAGGGGCTGACTTTCTTGTACCTTCCCTTCAGGGGTTCCACTTTGATCGCGCGGCTGTAACCGTCCACGTTGGTAAGATCGTAGGTGTCGGTTCTTATCACCGCAACCCCGTTGAAGAATCCGGTGGAAGGATTGAAAGTGGTTTCTAGGGCGTTGGCGGGGGGAGCTTTGGTGCCCCCGTTGCACGGCACCCTGAACCCCGCAGATGCGTTGCCGCAGTCGCCGGTGTCGCAGATGAACCGCGGCCCCTCCCAGCTGGGGTTCGTCTCCCATCTGCAGCCGGTGCGTGCCCAGAATTCCGCCGATTGCAGGTTGTTTGGAACCTGGATGATCTTGGTGTTTTTGTTCGCTGTCGGAAGAAGCTCGAAACCGGTACTCGTACCCTTCCAGGGTTTTTCAGGGCAGCTTTGCTTGGCGCAGTTGCACGCGGAACAATCCGGAACCATTCCGGACGCCCCCACCCAGATCTTTCGGGAACAGTTGTTGTAAAAAACGAGCGTCCTCTTGCCGGGCGGAGTGGGCGGTATCGGGGGCAATTGCGGGGTCATGGCCCAGGTCACCGCGGCATCGAACAGTTTCCACCCTTCGGTAGTCATCACGTTCGGGGCGTTCCGCGGCAGATAATAGCCGATGCGGATGCCCGGCGCCACGAGCCCGGGCATCCGCGCCCCCGCCTTGTAGGCAAAAATCGCGTACATGTCCGGAGAGTTGATCAGGGTGGCGATGGGGATGGCGTTCGTCCCCGGCGTACCGAATCCCATCCTGATGTCCCGTTCGGCGACTTCCACGACGCCGTCGAGGGAGGCGGCCAGGGGATGACCCGGCCTGGTGATCACCAGGTTCTGTTGCTCTTCGACCGATCCGTACGATTCGCCCGGCTTGGAATCCGTCATACCCAGGTCGTCGAACTGGTAGGGTTCAAAGCAGATGATGGGGGCATGCACGTCGCGCAGAAGCGTCTTCAGCCCGGTGGACACCACCGACTCGGATATGATGATCAAATCCTTTTCGAAGGCGTTCGCGACGGTGACATTTCCGGTATCTCGAACCACAACCGCAAATCCCCTTTTTAGCAGGCGGTCCTTGAGGATCAGTTCCCCCACGGTCGGAGTGGTTCCCCCGATGACATAAAGCACCTGCGTGGCGAAGGCGTGGGACGCGCTGAGCAGGACCGCCAGGACGACCGCCAGGAAACCCGCCTTGAAACTGTGGGACGGTATTCTCGGATGTGCAGTGGAAATATTCGGCATGGGTCTGTTCCTCTCTTCTCATGCCCCCGCCGAGCGATCAGGAAGGGGCGCGCGGATGAATGTACGGTCCCCGGCCGCCGCTCCTTCATGCGCGGAGATCGCGCGCGGCACCGGTCAATCGAACGATGAAGCCCTGTTCTTCTTTTTTGGTGCATGGAAAAGATTGCGTGTGGGGTCGACCACCGACGGACGTCCGACGGGAGCGTCCTGCCGTATCTCCCGCAAACCTGAGGCAGGAAAGGGACATGCGGCGCAGCCCCCTTCCATCGGAGCGCCGGCAGGGTGGATTCCCGAGATCCGGTGCCGAATGGCCTCAGGTTCTACCGGGACGCCCTATAATCCACTACTTCTCAGCCGGTTTCAAGCGGTCGTTTGATGTCTTCCAAATGGCGAGGGAAGATAATTGAAAGGCAAGAAGAGAGAGAAGAGGAATCGTCTCTCGTACCGGGAGCTTTCCGCGCTGGTGTTTGACGGCCAATAGACCCCGGATTGGCGGGCCGCGGGGAAGCGATCGGTGAATGGGCGGGGCTGCCGTCGAATTTCTTCTTGCATTCTGGGCGCATTCAATATATCGTGAAAAAACGAATAGATAGTCACATGTCTGGCATGGGGTGGGTTGCTGTTCCGAGGATTTACGCGCTGAATCGACAGGCTGCGAGCAGGAGTCAAAATGTTCTTAACCATTCTGCACATGCGGTACATGAGGGCCATGGCCGAATATGCCCTGCTGCTTCTGGTGGTGGCGGCCGCCGTTATTGCCTGGGGGACCTGGGTTGCTGGTTTCTCGTTCTTTCTGATTGCAGCTCCGGTGCTGCCGGTTGTGGAGTCTGCAATCCGGTTCCGGCGGACCACGCCGCTCGCGGAACGGACCGCCTTTGCAGTGAGTCTCGCCGCTGCCCTGGCCCACGCCGTCTTCCTGTTCCTCGCGCAGCGGGGGAGTGTCGATGGGACCCTGCTTGCCGTGATCTGCCAGTACCTGTCGCTGATGATCCTGGGAACGGCCCTCGGATGCATGCTGTTTACGGAGAAGATCCTCGCCCACAAGGAACCCAAAAAGGCCCATGTCCTGGGCAAGGGTAAGGGCGGGTACCAGCGCCCCAGGAAGAACACGGTCAAGAAGCCGAGAAAGTAAGGCCGCAGGGGGTGGCCGGCTTCTCTTGCACCGGCCGGCGGGCTAGAGCTTCAGGGTAAGGCGCAGGACCGCCCCGAGCACGGCAACCGCCGCAACCAGTAGGAGGAAGAAGATCACCAGGCAGCCGAACGCCTGGAGGGTGGGGTTCTTGCTCTCGGGCGGGGAAGCGAAAGGAAGCCATCTTGCCTCATTGGCGGTCGGCTCCTGCCCCTTGGCAAGAAAGAACACCGCCGCAAGCGTCGCCAGGGGAATTCCGGCGACGCAAATTCCGATGACGCCCGGGGCGAACACGCCTCCGACGGCAAAGGGGAGAATGATCGCACCCAGCAGGCGCGGCCTGTTCCCGCGAAGAATCCTTCCCCCGTAAAGGGGCAGTCTTCCGCCGAAAATCAGGCAAAACGCAATCACCGCAAGAGCCGTCGATGCCATTTTTCACCCGCTTTTGCCGGGCTCTTGGTGCGCATGGCACATAGTCGCGTGCCGTATCGCCGGCCATAAAGGTCTCGACCCTGCGTCCGGTCAGTGCACCTCGAACCACGGGATTCCCAACCTGCCGCTTCGAACGTTCACCTGCACGGTGTCACCCGTTTTGTAGCGACGATAAACGGTCCTGGAGACCTCGATCTCTTTTGCCTGCTTCCATGGCCCCCAGGGGGAGAGTTTCAGATGATAGGAAGAGGACTTTCCGGTACAGCCCCGGGCGGAGAGCACCCGCGCCTGATAGGGGACGGGAGCGGATGCGTCCAGGAGACCGTTCACCGAGATTGTGGTTCCATAACCGTAGGCGGCGCAAACGCCAAAGAGCAGAAAAGCGGTGGGAATCTTCCGCCACGCGTCCCCGGCGTGCATGATCGCCAGGAAACACATGCCCAGAAATACTGCAATGAAGGGATACCCGAAATTGTCCCATTCCAGGATGTTCCAATCCTGGAATGCACGCAACGCGAGCGCGCCGCAGGAATAGCAGAGTGCGGGGGCGATGCCGGAATACGCGCTGCGGGCTTTCCACTCGAATCGAAGAGCCCCCCTGAAGAATCGCAGGGAGGCGAGAGCCGCGGGAGGCAATACAATCAACGCCCCAATCGCGTATTCGTACGGGGTGGGCTTGATATAGGCCCAGAGAGCAATGCCCGTGCTGACGACGCTCAGGCACGTCGCCCACCTTTTTGCCCTCCTGAGCGCCACGGCTCGCTCTTCTTCCGAGCTGCCCAGGGCGGCGTCATCCAGGGCGGTTCTCATTTCTTCCTGGAATTCCGTCTCATCCAGGTTGGTCAAGTGCCGGCCGGCCCACTCCACGAAATCCTTTTTGTCCCCGATGGTCAGAGCGATCCTGATACTCCGGACCGCCGGGTCTTTGGACACCAGGGTCAATGCCTCCCGGTTCTGCGTGGTGACCATTCTGAAGCCGCGAATGGCGTCCATCCGGATCTCCTTCGTTCCGAGGAGCCGGATGTACCTGATTCTATCGGAATAGACCTCGAGGCGGGTCCTGAACGTGGACGCCAAGACGTAAGCAAGGCACGCGATCATCGCCGATCCCGCTACCAGGAGTGCATAGGCAGCGGTGAGATCGCGCCCGCGCGGTGCGCTCCTGGAGAAGGAGGTCCCCAGAATCATGAGGAAAAAGGCGAGTCCAACGATCGTCACGGCCGCAACGAGCACTTTGTAGCCCAAGGCGGTCGTATAAACTCGAATCGGGGGTCCCCCTGAAAACGTCAAATCGCTCCCGTTCAAAACGTTCCTCCCATGGCTAAAAGATGCTTTGCCGGCAGGGCGGGGTTCCGGCCATCCGCGCCGTCCTCCGGCGGAGCTTTCCGGTCTCGCTTGTATCGTCGGCCGGCGAATGAGGGGACTTTAACGGAATTCCGGCATCGCGGAGGCGGAGTGTTCCGCCCGCAAGGACGCGCATCGATGGCGCCTCGAGAAGAACCCGCCGCCAGTCCTGCCCGATTCAGAGGCCCGCGGATTTTTGCTGAACGGGGGCTTCAGTCACGCGGCGGCGTGTCGCCGGACCGAAACAAAACATTGATCATCGCCGCCAAGGTGCGATAAATGTGAACTTGTCGGCGTTTTTTCCCCAAACCGGTTTTATCTGCACTTGACATTCACTGGGACGGTTACTCATGGAACTGCGAAAATTCGGATGTATCACCGTAATTCCCGGGCGACAGGAGTCGCGCTACCCGTATTGCACTTCGCTGTTCATCGATGACGAACGCAAGGCCGTCATCGACCCGGGCTCCGACGAGGAATTGCTCAGGGACATCGCCTCCCGCAGCAGGATCGACGCCGTGATCTGCACTCACTACCACGAGGACCACACCGCCTTCAATCGTCTTTTCGATGACGTTCCGCTGTGGGTCCACGAGGCGGAGGAGATGTGTTACAGGTTCTACTCCACCCTTCTGCACTGCTACGGCGTCGATGACGGGCCCTTCACCGGGGAATGGCGCGATTTTCTGGTCGGGGAGTTCCATTACCGGGAACGTTCACCCGCCCGGACCTTCAGGGACGGCGAGGTCCTGGACTTCGGCCGGACGAAAGCCCGGGTGATTCACACGCCGGGCCACACCTTCGGGCACTGCGCGCTGCACTTTCCGGACGAAGGAGTCCTTTTCCTCGCAGACCTGGACCTGACTCCTTTCGGCCCCTGGTACGGCGACCGGGTATCGGATATCGACGCGACGATCGCATCCGTGGAGCGTCTGCTGAAGATCCCCGCGGACGTTTACATCACCTCGCACGAGGCCGGCATCATTGAAGGCGACATTACGGGGCCGGCCGAGCGGTACCTGGCGGTGATCGACCAGCGGGAAAAGAAACTGTTGGAATTTCTTGAAGAAGAGCCGAGAACCCTGGACGAGATCGTCAATCGCCGGATCATCTACGGGAAGGAGCGCCTTCCGCTCTTCTTTTTTGACATGGGCGAGCGCGGCATGATGGCAAAGCACCTGGTTCGCCTGATCCGGGAAGGAAGCGTGCGTGAGCGGGACGGCCGCTTCTCCCTGCGCTGAGCCCCTTGGTCGGGATAAGGAAAACGAGAATCCGACGCGCCGATCAAGGCAGCCCCGGCACAATGGCCGCGCCGCGACACAGGAGGTTCTTGGATCGACTGACGATGGACCGTGCCCGGTTACACCTCACGGCCAAGGCGCAAAGGCCTTCCGCGGGATGGACCCGACTGTACCTCACGACCGCGGGGGTACGGCGGTCTGACGGCTGCGCAACCGGGCGCCTCAGCTCCCCGGGGCTCATGACTGCGGTGAGGCGGTGTTGACGGGCTTTTCGGGCCGGACTTCCGGTACGCCCGGACCCTGCTTGCCGAGAATCCACCAGGCGATCAGCAGGAGGAGGACCGGGAGCACGAACCCCACCATAATGGGCGTGATGTCCCACAGGAGGCCGAGGGAGGAGCGTCCGCCGATTCCGAGGAAACGGCGGACCTTGAGTGCAACCGGGACGACGGTGAAGATCAGCGTGGGAATGAGTATGTAGGCGTAATGGCGCAGTCCTTTCCCGACCAGCCTGGAGAAGAACAGCTGGGCGGAGAGCACGAGAACGGCTCCGATCATGGCGGGGACGGTTCCCGCCACGGCCGCGAGGAAGGAAGCGAATTCGCGGAAGATCAGCAGGGCGATGACCGCGATGACGATCTTCCTTGCGGTGTCGAGGTTCATTCTGGGCTCCCCTTTTTCGGAAGTCCGAGTGTTCGGCCGCTCGCCCGGACCGATCTCCGCACGGCTTGCACCCGGACCGATTTTCTCCCGGAAACCATTATCTTGGGTAAGAGCGGTTCCGTCAAGCGGTTCGGATTGGAAGGCGGGCGGAATCGATCCCGTGAGCGGGGGCCCCAATGCCTCGAATCTCCCCTGAAGAATCCCCGTGGGGCACCGTCTTATTGGTTTGACTGGGCGAAAGCTTGGGCTATAGTGAGTGCCCGAATCAGGTGATGCCGACGTCAAGGTGGGGGCCTCGTGGAGTCTGCGCCCCGGATGCGGGCGGATTCGCACCCTTGTCCGCCGCTGCCGTGCGACCGTCGGCAAGGGGGGGAATTGAACCGGGAGCATACTCACGCTGTTGTCTTGAGAGTGCGGGGGAACGCGGTTTTCCTGCCGTTGGTGACTTCCTTCGTTGAACTGTCCGCCGGCGCCTTCGGACTCGGGAAGAAGGAGGCCCTCGGGCTGACGCTCGCCGCGGAAGAGATCTTCACGCACCTGTGCGGCATTATGGGGGCAAAGGGGGGCGAGGTCAGGGTCCGGTGCCGGACTCACGGCCACTACGTTCGGACGGACTTTTCTTTTCCGGCGATGGACTTCGACGTGCGCGCGTTCAACCTCACCGCAAGGGTGTCTCCCGCGGACGATCGCTGTGAGGACGAGATGGGACTGGTGCTGGCGTCCAGAGCCGTGGACCGGTTGCATGTGACCCATGCGCGCGAGCGCGGGTTGCGCCTCACTCTCATCAAGGAAAAAGCCTATCCGAAAACCGAGGGGGACGTCCCGCTTTCGAGCCGGCCTCTGCAGCAGTTTTCGATTCGCCCGCCGGAGCGGGAGGAACTGAAGGTTTTCGCGCTCCTCACGGGAAAGTATTACCGCCGTCAGGATCTTCCCGGATTCTTCGATTACCCGGGCAAGCTCGTGGACATGGTGGGTGGCGCCGAATACCATGCCCTCGCGGCACTTGGGCCGGCGGGCGAAATCGGCGGCGGCATCCTGTGGTGCTGGGCGGGATCGAAAACCGTGGAATTCTACGGTCCCTATGTCTTTGAGCAGGAACCGCACACCCGGATGCGGAACGCTCTGCTCGACGCCGCCATAAGCACCATTGCCCGGACGCCGGCCGTGGGGTTGTTGAACCGTTGTCCGCCGCCCGATTTTCCGCAGGACTATTTCGAGCCCCTGGGCGGCATCCCGCTGCTCTCCGAAGACGGTACCGTGCTGGAGCAACGCGCGTGGTTTCGGCTCATGCACGAGGATCCGGGCGCTGTGGCGTGGGTGCACCCCGAGCTGGAAAAGTTCATCCGCGGCGAATTCAAGCGGCTCGTTCTGCCCCGCGAGGTCCGAATGGTGCGCGACGAAGGGGAAACCGCGAACGCCCATTCGCTTCTTTCCGCCGATTTCGACCGGCCGCAAAAGACCGTGACCCTGAAGCCGGTCTGGCCGGGTCGGGATGCGGGCGAGAACGTCGCCGGCCACGTTGCGCTCCTGCGTTGCGAGGGGCTCCGGGACGTTTTTTTCGGGCTTGACCTCGGGCAGTCCTGGCAGGCTGTCTTCACTCCGCACGTTCTGGTCCACGGTTTCGTGCCCCGCCTCCTGCTGCCATATGCCGGAGAGGGCGACGTGGTCGTTTTCCAACTCCAGGTATAGCGCCCATGAGCAACTTCCCTCCCCTGGACAGGCTCACACCCGAATACATCAGGGACTTCGAACCCTACATCCCGAGCAAGCCCGACGAGGAACTGAAAAAACTTTATGGTTGCGAGCGGCTTTTTCGTTTGAACAACAACGAAAACCCCTTGGGGCCTCCTCCCGCCGCGCAGCGGGTGATCCGGGAGTTCCCGCCGCCGCGGGCATCCGTTTATCCCAGCGGAGATGCATACTACCTGCGGTTGAAGCTTGCCGAAAAGTTCGACATGCATCCGGATCAGTTCCTGGTCGGGAACGGAGCCAACGAAGTCATTTCCTTCGCGATCAAGGCATTCTGCGAGGCGGGGGACAACATCGTCACCGCGGACAAGACCTTTGCGGTCTACGAATGGGTGGCCACCTTTTCCGGATTCGGCGCACACCTCGTCCCGCTCGCAGACTTCGGATTCGACGCGGAAGGGATGCTCCGGGCAATGGACGACCGCACCAAGATCCTGTTTGTGTGCAATCCCAACAATCCCACGGGGAGCATCTGGAAGAGGGATCTGCTGCGCGGTTTCCTGGATCGCGTGGCAGGGAGCCGGATTGTTGTCATTGACGAAGCATACGCGGAATTCGTGGAGGACCCCGAATTCCAGAATGCCATGGGCCTGATCCCGGAATATCCCAACCTTGTCGTGTTCCGGACCTTTTCCAAGATGTATGCCCTGGCCGGGCTGCGCATCGGGTACCTGGCAGGGTCGATGGAAGTGGTCGACGTCATTCGAAGGACCTGCGTCGTCTACTCCGTCAATGTGCTGGCGCAACTCGCCGCCCTTGCGGCCATCGAGGAGTGCGCGGAACACATAGCGCGCACGCGCGAGCTGGTGCGGAAAGGAAAGTCCTTTCTCGAACGGGAAATCGGGGCGCTGGGACTGGAGTACGTTTCGGGCGAGGGGAATTTCGTCATGCTCAGGCTGCCCATGAACGACGGCCTCGCCTATCGCAAGCTCATGACTCGGGGCGTCATGATCCGCAGCATGACCGGCTTCCGTTTTCCCAACTGGATCCGGGTGACGGTTTCCACGGATGATGCCATGGAGTGCTTCATCGGGGCCTTGACGGAAGTGCTCGGGGAACGCGGGTGAGGAAGCGTCCCGCGCAGCATGCAGGGGGCGTCCGCTCGTGGAGGGCGCGGTCGAGGGTTCGGGGGATGTCTGAGCGCCGCGCGGTCCGCTGCTCCGGAGATGGGAGAAGAACCGTTGATGAATCTCTTGGAAGGCGTTCGACGGGTTGGACCGGAGGAACACGTTCTGCCTTCCGGGGAAAAGATGGAGGTGGGCCTTTTCCGCCCGGAGGACGGAGCCGGTATCGGGGAACTGTTCAGAACGATCTATGGAGACGGGTACCCGGCGCGGCACGTGTACGATCCAGTCGAGCTTGCGGCGGCCCTCGCGCGGGGCGAGAACTACCCGGTGGTCGCGCGCGGACCGGACGGCAAGATCATCGGCCATGTGGCCCTCTTTCGTTCAGCGTCTTACGGGAAGCTCTATGAGGCGGGCGCCGGTGCGGTCCTGTCGGAACATCGAAACGCAGGAATCAACCGGCTCCTGCTGAGCTTCGCATACGAGCGCCTGGCCCCGGAGCTGGAACTGGAGGAAACGTGGGGGGAAGCGGTCTGCAACCATGTATACATGCAAAGGACAATCATCGCCACCTTCAACCACGTCGAAACCGCCCTGGAAGTGGCGCTCATGCCCGCCGAGGCCTATGAGAAGGAACGGAGTGCCGCCGGGAGGGTGGCGTCGGTGGCTGTTTTTCGTGCCTACAGGCCGCGGCCTCACGTGGTCCACGTGCCTGAAGCCTACGCCGATGTGCTGCGCTTCCTCTACGCGGGACTCGACGATGCAAGGACACTTTCCCCCGGCGAGGCGGACATTCCGCCGGATTCGGTGAGCCGGGCCGAAGTCGGGATGTTTCCGTTTGCGCGGGTGGTCAGGATGGCCGTGGCGCGGGTTGGAGACGATTTTGAATCCCGCCTGGACGCGCTCGAAAAGGATGTTCTCCCGCAAGGCTTCAGAGTGATCCAGGTTTCGCTCGGCCTCGGCCGGCCGTGGATCGGTCGTGCGGTGAGCGCTCTGCGCGGCCGGGGCTACTTCCTGGGCGGTGTCCTGCCGCGCTGGTTCGACGAAGATGCGCTGCTCATGCAGAAGATCATCGGAGACCCATGCTGGGATGGCATCCGCCTGTTCACGGAGAGGGCTGCGAAAATCCTCGATCTTGTCCGCGAAGACTGGAGAAGGACCCAATGACGCCCTCGGCCGCCGGCGTTCCTGTGATCGAACGGGACGGGTCCATGTCGGAGCCGAAGCGGCTTCTATCCTTTGAGTTTGTCCTGTTGAGCGCGGTTTCCTTCTTCGGCTTCTGCAACATTGCGGTCTTCTACAGCTTTTTCAGCTACCTGGAGAAAATCGGCGTTCCCGCCGAGTGGAGGGGCTTCCTACTGGGGCTCGAACCCATGGCTGCTTTTGCCCTGCGGCCTGTTGCCATCGCCTTTCTGCACGCCGGAAATGCCCTGCGCGCATTGGTTTTCTCCCTGGTCATGATTGCGATCGCCCTGTGCTCGTACGCTTTTACGAAGAGTCTTCCGGGCCTTGCGGTACTGCGGCTTTTCCACGGCACCGCCTTCGTTTTTCTGGTCTCGTCCATCTTGACCCTCATCGTGCATTTCATCCCGAAGGAAAGAAGCGGCCAGGGGTTCGGCATCCTCAGTGTCGCGACACTCCTTCCCTATGCGGTCATGCCGTTCGTGACCGAAGCCCTCTTGCCGCGGACAGGCAATGAGGCGTTGATCTACGCCTGGATTTCCCTTTTTGCCCTGCCCGCGCTGATCCTGCTGCTGAGCTGCGGGAAAAGGATACGGGCCGCGCTCGATGGCGTGGATTCCGACGTCATGAGGAGGCCCGTTGCGAGCGAATTTCTGCTCAATGTTCGTCGAGCCGTTGTACTCCTGCTCATCGCCGTCAATCTGCTGATCTACTTTTGCCACTCGACCGTCTTTTTCTTCATGAAAAGCCTGGTCGTGCAGATGGATACCGGCAGCGCCGGTGTTTTTTTCCCGATCTGCACGATGACGATGATTGTAGTCCGGGTCTGCGGCGGGATGTATTTCGACAAGGTGAACCAGCTCAGGTCGATCGAGATTTTCATGGCTCTGCTGGCCGGTTTTTTCCTTGTCTTCACTCATGCGGCCTCCGCCGAAGCTTTCTACGTCCTTGCGGGGTCCTACGGGCTCTGCCTGGGTGTTGTTCTGCCCCTGCTGAATTCGACGATGTTCAGGATCTCCCCGCCGCGGTTCCGGGGAGTCAACACCAACCTGGCGCTCTTTTCCATGGACGCCGGGTTCTTTCTCGGTCCGTTCGCCGGGGGGGCGCTCCTGGCCGCGGGCTGCCCTCCGACCCGGCTGCTCGACGTTTGCGCCGGGTTCGTGTGCCTGGCCCTGGTCCTTGTCGTTGTGCTGGAACGGATATCAAGACGCGAGACGAACAATGCGGGGTGCGCCGATCCGGTCGCGGGCGGCGCCCCCGGGGAGGAATGACGTTGCGCCACAGGACGCTGGAGATCGGGTGCCCGGTTCCACGGGTTGACGCCGCCGCGAAAGTCACCGGCGAAGAGAAGTATGCGATCGACCACACCCCGGGAAACATGCTCTGGGCTGGGGTGAGGCGGGCCGGAGTACCTCACGGAAGGCTGAGGACCGTCCATGTGGAGGAGGCGAGGGCGCTTCCGGGGGTCCTGTGCGTCCTCACGGCTGCCGATGTCCCGGGAACCAACCGCCAGGGGATCATCCACAAGGACCAGCCCGTTCTGGCCGGGGACCGCGTCAGGCACTGCGGCGATCCGGTGGCGCTGGTTCTGGCCGAGGACCGGGAAACTCTGGCGAAGGCTCTCGCCCTGGTCGTGCCGGACATCGAGCCGCTCCCTTCCGTGCACAGCCCCGAGGAAGCGTTGAGACCCGATGCGCCCGCAATCCACGACAGTGGAAACGTCCTGCTGCAGGCCGTCATCGAAAAAGGGGATGCGAGCAGTGCCTTTGGGGAGTGCGATGCAGTCGTCGAGGAAACGTTTGCAGTTCCCTTCCAGGAGCACGCTTTCCTGGAAACCCAGAACGGGATTGCGCACCGGGAAGCCGACGGGAAGCTCGTCATGACCGTCTCGACCCAGGCGCCGTTCAGAGACCGTTTCGAGATCGCCCAGGCCTTGGGGCTCGATCCTTTGTCGATTCGGATCATCAGCCCCTACCTCGGCGGAGGATTCGGCGGAAAGGACGGCGCCACCGTGCAGTGCCTGCTCGCCCTGGCGGCCATGCACGCGGGGGGGCGTCCGGTCAGGATGACGTGGGAGAGGGAGGAAAGCTTCATCGCCGGGTACAAGCGCCACGCCGTGAAAATGCATTACCGCGTTGGGGCTAAACGGGACGGAACCCTGCACGCGCTCGAATGCGACCTCTACTACGACACCGGGGCCTACGCGCATCTCGGCGCAGAGGTCATGGAACTCGGGATGGAGCATGCCGGGGGGCCCTACCGCATTCCCAACGTCCGGGTGAAAGGATGGTGCGTGTACACGAACAATCCCATCGCAGGCGCCATGCGCGGATTCGGGGTATGCCAGACCACCTTCGCCGTGGAGAGCGTGATGGACATGCTCGCCGCAAAGCTGACCCTGGAGCCGCTGGAATTTCGCAGGAAGAATGCTCTTCGACGCGGGGACGAGAACTGCGCGGGGGTGACGATGGTCCATTCCACGGGGATTGGCGCGTGCCTCGAGACGTTGGGCCGTCACCCGCTCTGGCTCGAACGGCGGGATTGGAGGCGGGCGGCCCCGCCCTTCAAGCGCCGGGGAGTAGGTCTTGCGGCGGTCTTCAATGCCATGGGCTACGGGCGCGGGCTCCCCGATTCCGCCATCGCCAGGCTGGAACTGACTCTCGACGGCAGAATCCGGATCTACTGCGGGGTTTCGGACATGGGACAGGGGAACTCCGCCGCCTTCGTTCAGATTGCCGGGGGAATCCTCTGCCAGGACGCGTCCCGCCTTGAACTGATACTGCCGGACACGGACCGGACCCACCCTTCGGGTTCGTCGTCGGCCGGCCGAACCACCTACACTTTCGGCAATGCCCTCGTCCAAGCCTGTAACGCACTGAAGGAGAAGCTTTTTCACAGGGCGGCGCTGGTGCTCATGCTGGACGAAGAGAAAGGACTGGCCCTGCTGCCGGGAAGAGTGCGGCATCTTCCGTCGGGGCGGGAGGCCTCGTTCGAGCTGCTGGCCCGGATGCTGCCCGAGGCGGACCGGGCGAGTGTCGGGCAGTTCATCATGCCCGTGGCGCACGATGTGCCGGATACCGGGAAGGAGTTTGTCATCGGCTTCCCTCATGTGTTCTTCGCCTATGCCGCTCACCTCGCCCGCGTGGAAGTGGACGAGTTGACCGGCAAGATCGAAGTCACCGAATACCTGGCCGTAACGGACGGGGGAAAAGTGATCAATCCGCAGGGCTTCGAACAGCAGGTTCACGGAAGCGTCGCCCAGGGCCTCGGCTATGCTCTCACGGAACAGCTCCTTTTGGACCGGGGCGCGATTCTGAATGCCGGTTTCGCCGATTATATCCTGCCGACCGCCCTGGATGTCCCCGAAATCATCTCCGTGGCGGCCGAGACGTTTGAACACACGGGGCCGTTCGGCATGAAAGGGATCGGTGAAGTGGGAACGAACGGGCCGCTGCCGGCCGTTGCAAATGCCGTGAACGACGCCCTGGGGCGACGCCTGACGCGCTCCCCCCTGACGGCGTCACGCGTTTTGCGCGCGATGGAAGAGGGACCGGCACAGCCGGTGACGTGAAAGCTCCGGTGACGCGGCATGAGTGGGTAACGCGGGGAGGGGGTTCGAGTTGAAGCTCAGGTTTGTCCTCAATGGTGAGAGTGTTGAAATCGAGGTTCGTCCGGACCGCAGGGTGGTCGACCTGCTGCGGGAGGATTGCGGGCTGACGGGAACCAAGGAATGCTGCGGCTCGGGAGAGTGCGGCGGGTGTACCATTCTGGTCGACGGTGACTGCCGGTTGTCGTGCCTGATGCTCGCGGCTCAGCTGCACGGCAGGGATGTCGTCACCATCGAGGGCCTGTCCCGCAATGGTCGGCTCCATGCCGTGCAGGAGGCGTTCATAGAACACGGAGCCGTACAGTGCGGGTTCTGCACGCCGGGAATGGTGCTCGCGGCCGTCAGCCTGCTTGCCCGGCAGCCGCGTCCCAGCCGGGAGCAAATCCGGGAAGGGTTGAGCGGTAACATCTGTCGGTGCACCGGTTACGTCAAAATCGTGGATGCGGTGGAAGCGGCCGCCCTGAAACTCGCGAATGGGGACCGGCGATGACGAATGTCCTGATACCCGAATCGATGGAGGAGCTCCGGCGAATCCTGGAAACGCACCCCGGGGCGCGGGTCTATGCCGGGGGCACGGACCTTCTGGTTAAAATGCGAAGCGGCCTCGAAGCCGTGCCGCCCTGCCTGGTCTGTCTCGAACGAATAGCGGAGCTTGGCGCGGTGAGCGAATACGGGGAGGTGGTGCGCATTGGCGCCTGCGTCACGCACACCCGGCTCCTGGCCGATCCCGTGGTGACCGAACACCTGCCGGTCCTGGTCCGGGCGGTTGGAGTGCTGGGGTCCCGGCTCATCCGGAACATGGGGACCATCGGCGGGAATGTGTGCACGGCATCCCCCGCAGGCGACACCCTCCCGCCGCTCTATGTGCTCGATACGGAACTGGAGCTGTGCGGGAGGACGGGAAGTCGAATCGTGGCCCTGAGGGACTTCATCAGAGGGCCCGGGCAGACGGTCCTCGGCGAGAACGAAATCCTGGCCGCCGTTCGCATCAGAAAGCCTCGGATGTTCAACTTGTTCCATTATGAAAAGGTCGGGCAGCGCAAGGGGCTCTGCTGCTCGGCCGTGAGCCTCGCCGCAATGTTGCGCGTCTCCTCGGGGGGCGTGGTCGAGGACGCCGCCCTGGCGTGGGGAAGCGTCGGCCCGACGGTCGTGAGGTCCCGGGAGATCGAACGAATGCTGATTGGCAAAGAGCTCACCGCGGAGCGGATGAGGGAGGCTGCAGCGGAAGTCGGGAAAATCATTTCGCCCATAAGTGACGTGCGCGCCGATGCCGCCTACCGCCGCGCCGTTGCCGGAAACCTGCTGCTGCGGCTGGCGGCTCGGGACGGGTCTTCCCGTTGACGCCCGGAAGCATTCTCATACAATTCTACCTGGAAAATAGATTTGCGGGTGAGTCTGTTTTCATGCCTTGTGGTGACGCCGGCGCCATGGGCAATTGCGTTCACGATGAGTGCATTGGGCGGGCAGGCATAAAGCCCGCCCCTTGGATGCTGGCTATGACGGCAGGGGCAAGGGTATTGGGACCGTGGGCTGCGCTGCCGCGTATCCCCCCTTGTGTCTCACGCCACGGCGCCATGTCTTTATGCTTTGCTTCATCCCAGCAGCAAACCGCTCGACATCCTCCCCACTCGCATCTTATTCGTTGCGTGAGGCTCATTCAAAACCAAAAAGCCCTCAATTTGTGCAGTCTCAGCCTGCCGCCCGGCACGGCGGGGGCCGTGCCCGACGGCAAGACGGCGTGGAAAGGAAATCGCTCGGTCGGTGGTTATTTTGTGACGGGATCGAGCCAGAAATTGGTAGGCGAAGTTCCCGGGCCGTAGGCCTGACCGCTGTACGAGAACACCATCACCGTCGCCTGCGGCGGCACCAGGACGGTGTGCGTGAACGGGATCGCGTCATTGACGTTGTTGTCGTAGGCGGTTGTGAGCATCTGCCGATGGAGCACGTTGCCCTGAGCGTCGGCAAGGATGAGGCCGAGCTCGAATGTCCTCACGACCGAATAGTTGGCCGCGATGGGACTGGCGAACCGGACGCTCCCCGACAGCTGCATGTTGCTCCCCGAGAAGACATACTTGTATTCGACGTTCAATTCATTGGCCGTGAACCGACCGCTCTGCGGCCCCTCCCTGCCGATCGTGACCGGGTTGACGGCCTTGCCGTCCAGCCGCTTCGCCTGAGCCGCGGCTGTCGTTCCCCGAATGCCCGCAAGAAAAGCCATCGCAAGAAAGAGAACCATGAGTGACCACAAACTGTTCCTGGAACGAAGCGTTTTCATACACCATCCCTCCTTTCGGGGAATCTCCCCTGTGTCCCTGGACGATACGTTGTCATGGAAGGTCACTTTGCGTCTGCTGCCGGCTTGCGTTCAAGACGGCAACATCGAACGGGAGGGCACAATGCCCTGCCCTGCAATTGCGCGGGTCGTGCGGTAGCAAGGGGGGGGTGCCCCCGCCTCGCCCATCCCTCATTCCGCGATTTCCAAAGCGAGGCGGCAGGAGAACCCGCTTCTCCCAATCCCTTGAAAATACGGCGTCGAAGGGGCGCGAACACCAGCCGCCGCCGAACCTCCTCCATGTCCTGGGATAATACGTTCCCGAGACCGCTCTTTCCCGGAGTGTCGACGGCTCTTCTCCTGTATCGGCGGTCGGCACGGTCCGCTCCATTTTATTATTCCATCCCGTCCGCCGTTGCAATGATGACGATGACGGGGGGGTTGCATCCCGGGCATATCCGGCTCTGACGGACACGGACGGATTCAATGCCGTGCGCCGTCATCTCCGTCGGGAACAACCGCCTTCGAATCAACCGGTGCCGGCGTTTCGTTCGAAGGAGCCTGCCGGCCGAGCCTCGGCGATGCGAGACCCCCCGGGACGTGAAACTCGGGTTTGCGGCGGTTGTTCCGTTTCGGTGAGGCGGCTTTTGCATGTTGCCGCCTGACAGGGTAAAATAGCTGAATCAGTGGATGGACCGGTGGACTGCTTTTGGTGGGCACGGAGTGATGAATGCGGCTCCTGGTGGTGGAAGACGAGAAGAAAGTCGCGAACTTTATCCGTAAAGGGCTGGAAGAAGAGGGTTATGCGGTGGACGTGGCCCTGGACGGCGAGGTCGGCCTCGAGATGGCCACTGACCGGGTGCACGATCTGATCATCCTGGACATCCAGCTTCCACGCCTGAGCGGAATGGAACTGCTTCGGTCGTTGCGCGCAAAACGGATCGCGACGCCTGTCCTGCTGCTCACCGTGAGGGCGGCCATCGAAGACAAGGTCCTCGGTCTGGACGCCGGCGCCGACGACTACCTGACCAAGCCCTTCTCTTTCCGCGAACTGGTCGCGCGGGTGCGCGCCCTGTTGAGGCGCCGGACGGGAAGCAGTCAGACCGAGCTCCGGGTAGCCGACCTGACGCTCGATCCGGTCAGACACACAGTGTCGAGAGGTTCGGAGAAGATCGAGCTCACGGCCAAGGAGTTCGCGCTTCTCGACTATTTCATGCGCAATCCGGACCGGGTTCTGACCAGGACCATGATTGCCGAACACGTCTGGGATTATGATTTCGACTCGATGACCAATGTTATCGACGTTTACGTGAATTATCTTCGCCGTAAGATCGATTCCGACCGCGAACCGAAGCTCATCCATACCGTTCGCGGGGTCGGCTACATGCTGAAGACGGAGTGAGTCCGCGGACATGAAATCCATCCGGGCGCGCCTTACCCTCTGGTACACGAGCCTCCTGACAGTGACCCTCGTCCTGCTCGGGGGGACCGCATACGCTCTCCTTTCCTACAGCCTGTCCCACGAAGTGGATGCGGCGCTCAACGGCGTTGCACGGTCTCTGGCCGAACGCGCGCACGGTCCGTCCGCCTTTGTTCCCGCCGAAGTGGACGAAGCCTTTCGCCGCTTTTTCGGGTTTTCACCGTGGAACCGGTACTTCCAGCTCTTCGATCCCCTGGGACACCGAGACCCGCGCCAGCCTCCGCCGCATTGGGGAAGGCTGCCGCTCAGCGGCGAGGCACTGAACAACGCCGCTAATGGAATCTCCACCTACGAAACGGTGCCCGGATCCGAGGAACACCCTGTGCGCGTCCTCACGATGCCGGTCATGGAGGGAGGGAGGATGGTCAACCTGGTCCAGGTGGGGATGTCTCTCAAGAGTGTCCTCGAGACGCGCACGCGGTTTCTGCTCATCATGGCCGTGCTTTTCCCCGTCGGCCTGGTGCTTGCCGCGACGGGTGGGCTGCTGCTGGCGCGACGGGCGTTGCGGCCCGTGGACCGGATGGCGGAGGCCGCGCGGCGTATCAGTGCCGAACATCTTGCCGAACGCATCGGAGGAACCGGCGCCGGCGATGAGCTGGACCGGCTGGCGTCGACTCTGAACGAAATGCTGGGGCGTCTGGATACGGCGTTCACACAGGTCAGGCGGTTCAGCGCGGATGCGTCTCACGAGCTGCAGACGCCCCTCACCATACTCAAGGGGGAACTGGAAGTCGCGCTTCGCTCGCCCAGAACTCCGGAAGAATACCAGGCCGTTCTGAAGAGCGCGCTCGAGGAGATCGACCGGATCGCCCACCTGGTGGAAGGACTTTTGCTGCTTGCCAGGGCCGAAGCCGGCGTCCTGCGCATGGACCGGCAGCCGGTGGAACTGGATCAGCTTGCCGAAGAAGTCTACTGGCGGCTCAAGGTATTGGCGGACTCACGTTCCATCCGATTCGACAGCGAGCTTGGCGAACGGGTCGTGGTCCCTGGAGACCGCGAAAGGCTGAGGCGGCTGCTGTTCAATCTCGTCGGCAACGCCATCAAGTACACCCGGCCGGGAGGCGTCGTGCGGCTTTCCATTCGATCCGCCAATGGAACCGCCGTCGTGGACGTTTCCGATTCCGGTCCGGGTATTGCCGCCGAGGATTTGGAGAAGATCTTCCTGCCGTTTCAACGGGTTCCCATGACCGCTCCCGGCACGGAGCGCGGAGCGGGGCTCGGGCTGAGCATCGCCCGCTCCATCGCAACGGCGCACGGAGGGCGGATCCAGGTTCGAAGCGTTCCCGGGCAGGGAAGCACCTTCAGCGTGTACATTCCCATGGATCCCGAAACGCCCTCCTGAGCGCGGCTTTCTCGCCGAACGATTTTCTCTCAACATGAGAGACTTCTAATCCACGGCTAATCTCTTATTAATTCTGGCCGCTTATATTCCTTCCCGAGAGCATGGAGGAAGGCTTCCCGGGACGTGTGATTCGCAAGCCGGTCGAAACCGGCTCGAAAACCGGGACGGTGAGGCATTTCTGTGCGCGCGATTCACAAGGGTTTCCATTTTCGGGAAAGGAGGAACAGGCGATGTCGAACGAATTGAGGCCCTTTCTCCAGGGCCGGCATTTGAAAGCGAAGGTGACGACGATGGTGGTCGCGGCCTTCTTTGTGGGCGGTTTGGCGGCTTCATCGGGATTGAATCCCGGCAGACTTCTCGCGGTGCCGGATGCGGCCCAGGCAGCCCCCGCTGAAGGGGATCAACTTGTAACCGGAGCAACCAGCCCGTTCGCCACGCTGGCGGCAAAACTCACGCCGGTGGTGGTCAACGTCAGGGTGAACAAAATCGAACGGGCGGATTTCCCCGATTTTGAAGGACCGGAGCAGCCGTTCGGAGACTTTTTCAGTCATTTTTTCGGCGACCGGCGGGGATTTCCGAATGTCCCGGCGCAGGGCGCAGGTTCGGGAGTGATCATCCGCGGCGACGGGTATGTACTGACCAACAATCACGTGGTTGAAGGCGCCAGGGATGTGACCGTGACGCTTTCCGACAAGCAGGAACACAAAGCGCGAGTCGTCGGGCGGGATGCCAAGACCGACCTCGCGCTTCTCAAAATTGAAGCGGACAAAAGCCTGCCTGCCGCCAGTCTGGGCGATTCCGATCAGCTCAAGGTCGGGGATTGGGTGATGGCCATCGGCAACCCGTTCGGTCTCAGTGAAACGGTCACTTCCGGGATCGTCAGCGCCAAAGGCCGCGTCATCGGGGCGGGCCCCTACGACGACTTCATCCAGACCGATGCCTCGATCAACCCGGGCAATTCGGGAGGACCGCTTTTCAATATGAAGGGCGAGGTCGTGGGGATCAACACCGCCATCATCCCGAACGCCCAGGGAATCGGATTCGCCATTCCCGTCAACACGGCCAAGCCGCTCATTCCTCAGCTGGAAACCAAAGGCGAGGTGACTCGGGGGTACCTGGGAGTCAGCATCCAGTCGATCACGCCCGATCTTGCCTCGGCAATGGGGCTGGGTGAGGGGAAGGGAGCACTGGTGGCGGACGTCGTCGAAGGCGGTCCCGCCGACAGGGCCGGCATCCGGCGCGGGGACGTGATCGTCGCATTTGGAGGCAAGGATGTCAAAGACAGTCACGATCTCTCGTTCATTGTCGCCGCGGCCCCGGTGGGCAGGGAATCCACGGTGACGATCATGCGGGACGGCGTCGAGCGGCGGCTGGACGTCAAGATCGGAAAACAGGAATCCGAAAAAGGGGCGAAGAAGGAATCCTCGAAACAGGCTCACGGCAAATGGGGCCTCCAGCTCCGGGATGTGCCTCCCCGGGTTGCGGAAGAGCTCGGTCTCGAGTCGGAGCGCGGGGCACTCGTGGCCGGCGTTGTCCCGGGAAGCCCGGCGGATCGGGCCGCGCTGCGGCAGGGGGACGTCATCCTGGAGGTCAATCGTCAGCCCGTGACATCGGCGAGCGAGCTCAAAGAAAGGATTGCCGGGGCGGGCGAGCGGGGTGCCCTGGTTCTCCTCGTGCAGAGCAGTCGGGGGACGAGGTACGTCGTGCTGAAGGGCTGAACCTCGGCCGAGCCGTCGTCGCGTGCCGGCAGGCGCGCAATCCTCCCGGGATTGCGTGTCTGCCGTTTCCGGTAAAGATGCGCCGGGTCGCTCCGATGCCGCAGGGTCGGTTCGGGGCGGCACGGAGAACCGATGAACCATCCGTTTGATTTTATTAGGAACCTCGCGGAGAATCGGCTAATCTTGGAACCGTGCGCCGGGACAACGACACGGAAGTCCTTTTCCTTCCCGACCCTTGTGAAGGGGGGAGGCCTCTCATGGAATACGCTTTCGAACCCATTACACGGAAACACCGCGAGGCGGTCATCGATATCTTCAACCACTTCGTCGTGAACAGCTACGCCGCCTATCCCGAAAGACCCGTCGAGTGCGACTTTTTCGATTACCTCTACGTGGAACCCCGGGATTACCCCGCGGTCGCGGTTACCAGCGAAACGGCCGGGATCGTCGGCTTCGGCTTCATGCGGCCGTATGATTCTGACGGATCCTTCAAGCATGCCGCCGAGGTGACCTATTTCATATTGCCTTCCCATACTGGAAAGGGACTTGGCACCGGCATGCTGCGCCTGTTCTGCGATCAGGCTCTGCAGAAGGGGATACGGTCCCTGATGGCCAACATATCCTCATTGAACGATGCGAGCATCGGCTTCCACCTGAAGAATGGTTTTCAGGAGTGGGGAAGATTCTATAGGGTCGGTTCGAAATTCGGGGTGGAGTTCGACGTCCTCTGGATGGAAAAATGCTTGAAATGATTTCCTGTCGGATATTCCCCGGCGCGGACCGACGGGAACTCACCTGCCCCCGGGCCGGCCGTGAAATGAACGTGCGACCGCGCGCCGGGTTCGTTCCAGGGGGATGCGCAGCGGGGCGGATCGACTCCGTCCGGCGTCGCGCTGGAAAGACGGCGAACCGGACGGAGCGTATTCACCTATCGTTCGATTTCGTCCACAACGTAGCCGCCGACGACTCCGGCTGCGGCGCCCGCTGCCGCTCCAACCGCGAGCGGCGCTCCCACGATCGCGGCGGTGCCGAGGCCGGCCGCCGTGCCGATGGCCCCGCCGCTCAGCATCCTCTGCTGCGTGGCGGTCATCCCCGCACAGCCCGTAAGGAAGGCCGCCAACACAAAAACGAGCACGATTCCGGTCAGCTTCATTCGACTTTTACCTCCTTCATACTACATGTCTGAAGCAATACATCGAGATGAGTCGGCAAACCGCTGCTCACCCTCGGTCCGCCACTCTATACGGATTCGATGCGATATGCAACCCCGACCCCTATCTGCCCTCCGGGAGGGGGCCGGACGGGGTCTGGTCCACAATCCATCCTGGCGGATGCCCCATTATCTTCGCACCCGCGGACGAGCGCGCTTGTGGAAGGCGGCGACGTTCGATAAGATGTCATGGTGCGGACACGCACGGCAGTGATCCTTTCTGCGCCAATGAACCGCATAATACGGAGCCCGAAGATGCAGCCCTCAGACATCATCGACGCGCACGCCCATTGCGGGCGACAGGACGGAAGCCCTCCCCAGGCGTTGGAGGATTACCTGGAACACAGCCGGGGCAGCGGCATAGTCGGAGCGGTCATGTTTCCCCCGGTTTACGAGATCTACGACCGCTATGATTATTCGTTCGAGGACAATGACCATTGGCGCCGCAGGCGGGATGCGGCGAATCGCTACCTGATCGAGTTGGAGACGTCTTTCGAGGTCATTCCGTTCTATTTCGTCTGGAATGATTTCGCCCTGGACAAGATCACCCCCTTGCACAGAGGGATCAAATGGCATCGTCACTCGGATGAACCGGAATACCATTACGACGATCCGCGGTGCCTGGCGGTGCTCTCGGAGATAAGACGGCGCAACCTGCCGGTCGTCCTCGAGGAAGAGTGGCACAAGACGACGATGTTCATCGATACGCTCGCATTCGGCATCAGGGTCATCATTCCTCACTGCGGACTGCTGAACGGCGGATACGAGAGATTCAGGCGGCAGGACATATGGGGACGCCCGGACATCTACACGGACACGTCCCTTGTGCCGGATGAAGTGATCACCGACTATGTGGATCGGTACGGTTCGGAACGTATCATGTTCGGCTCGGATTTCCCGTTCGGCGATCCTCGCCGTGAGCTCGGGAAAATCATGAGACTGCGGTTGGCGGAGGCTGAAAAGGAGGCGCTCGTCGGCGGCAATGTGAGGCGTTTGCTGGGCGGTGGCGGAGGGCGGGTCGGATGATCGTCTCGTGAGGGAGATTGTTTTGCCCGTGTAGGGATGCAGCGAGGCAACGGAAGAGCGGGATCATGGACCAGGGAGCAGCCGTCATACCCAGGAGGGGGTACCTCTACGTCATCACGGCCGCCCTGCTGTGGGCGGTTTCCGGTGTTTCGGGCAAGTTCCTGTTTCAAAGGGGGGTTACCCCCATGGAACTCGTGCAGCTCCGCGTCACCCTGGCGTCGGGCCTCCTTTTCGCATGGTTCCTTCTTTCACACAAGGAACGGCTCCGGATCGCCCGCCGGGACATCCTCTACTTTTTCATTCTGGGCGCCGTCGGCATGGCCACCCTGCAGTTCACCTATTTTTATGCCATCAGCAAGATCAATGTGGCCGTAGCCATTCTGCTGGAATATCTTGCGCCGGCCTTCATCGCCATCTACTCGGTGGTATTTGCCGGGGAACGGCTGACCCGGCCGACCCTGGCCGCATTGGGAGGGTCGCTGGCCGGCTGTTACCTGGCGGTGGGAGCCTACAATTTCGACCTCCTGGCCATGAACTGGAAAGGCATCGTGGTCGGGATCATCTCGGCGATTTCCTACGCCTGGTACGCGGTGCACGGGGAACACGGCATGAGGCGCTACGATCCCTGGACTGTGCTGTTCTACGCCCTGCTGTTTGCCGGCGTGTGCTGGAACATCGTGTTGCCGCCATTGAGCGCGTTCCGGTGCACGTACTCCCCCGTCGAGTGGGTATGGATTCTCTATATCGGGATCTTCGGGACGGCGATTCCCTTCGGCCTCTATTCCAAGGGAATCAGCCTGATACGGGCCACCCGGGCCAGTGTCACGGCGACCCTGGAACCCATTGCCGCGGGCTTCGTCTCCTTCTTTTTCCTGGGCGAGCGGTTGCAGCCGCTGCAGATCGCGGGAGGTGTCCTAGTGATCGTGTCCATCCTGCTGTTGCAGATGAGGAAGGAGTACGACGACAACACTGCCGCGCTGATCCGTGCGCGAAGGGGAGACCTCGATACGTGATGCATCGAAGGCGGTCGGGCGCGGTATGGAACGGACGTCATCGCGGGCGGAGGGACCGGGTTTCGGTGGACATCGAGGTCGAGTACCCGGCGGAGGGCCGGAATCGCTAATGACAATTATCACAAGAGAACGGTTCTTCTGCCGGATTCAGGCCGACCGGCAGGGTGGGACATGATTTAAATTCATAAATTTCAAATAGTTGAAATAGATAACACAAAGCCTGAAAATGTGAGAGAAAATTTACTTGTATTTACAGTATGTAATACCGAGATAGCAACTGATTATTTAATAATTATTAGACTCGAATATATCCGAATCACGCTGTGGGAAAGGGTCAAAAAACCTCGGATTTATTCCCCAAAATTTTTCAACATCTTGCATAAGACCGGTTCAAAGTTGTGATAAAAAGTACTTGACTTTTTCGGCGTTCTATTTTTTTCTGAGCGTACGCGCGAACCCACGTTTCTTTCTGACCCAATTTCTTAACAGCCATTCAGGAGATTAGAGGGAAAACAATGTCTGACCAAACTTTAGCAGCTCGAGTGGAACCTGTACGAACCGATGCCTATTTGGATTTTTTCCAAATGCTGACCGGGGTCTTGCTGGTCTTGTTCATGTGGATGCATATGATCCTGGTAGCCAGCGTCAACCTCGACTTCGGGGGGGGGCGGGTGATGAACTGGATCGCCCACTTCTTCGAAGCCACCTACATGGCACAGCTTGGCGGTCCGATGATTTTTCTCACCATGCTCGTCCATTTTGTGCTTGCCTCGCGCAAACTCCCGTTCCAGGCCCGTGAACAGAAGGCCATCTGGGCTCACAGCAAGCGCATGAACCATCTGGACACGTGGTTGTGGATGGTCCAGGCGGCGACGGCCTTCATCATTCTTGTCATGGGCTCCATCCACATGTGGGTGGTGCTGACCAATCTCCCCATTACCGCCGCAAGGAGCGGGGCTCGCATCCAGACCGGTTGGTGGTTGCTCTTCTACATGGTTTTGCTGCCGATGATCGAGCTCCACGTGGGTATCGGCATCTACCGGATCGGAGTGAAGTGGGGCTATATCAAACGGGCCAACCGTTCATTCTTCCACAGTCTTGAGAACAAAGTCACACTGGTTTTCATAACGATTGGGGCGATTACTCTGTTTACCTTCTATGTCTTAGTTAAACCTATGTAAGGAGCCGAAATTGGATACCTTCTATACCGATCTGTTGTGTGTAGGGGCGGGTTTGGCAGGCGAGCGCGTGGCAGTGGCGGCGGCCTCTGAGGGCTTTTCCACCATATGCCTGAGCATCGTACCACCAAGGCGTTCCCATTCTTCTGCCGCCCAGGGCGGCATGCAGGCCTCGCTGGGCAACTGCTGCATGGGCGAAGGCGATTGCCCTGACGTTCACTTTGCTGACACGGTAAAGGGCTCCGACTGGGGATGCGACCAGGAATGCGCACGTTTGTTTGCTGAAACGGCGCCGATTGCCGTTCGTGAAATGGCGTTTTGGGGAATTCCGTGGAACCGCGTGGTGGCTGGTGAAGGAATGTATTACAAGGGCGGCAAGCAGTATCAGAAGATCGAAAAGAAAGAAATGGAGGGGACGATCACCGCCCGCGATTTCGGCGGCACGGCCAAGTGGAGGACGTGTTACACGTCGGACGGCACGGGCCATACGCTGCTGTTCACCATGGACAACAAGGTGGTGGAACTGGGCGTGACCGTACACGACCGGGTCGACGCCATCTCTTTGATCCATGATGGCGAAACCTGCATGGGCGTCGTGGCAAGAGATCTGAAGACCGGTAATCTGCGTGCATACCTGGCCAAGGCGACTCTCATCGCCACGGGGGGTTACGGTCGCACGTACCGGGAAACGACCAACGCGGTCATCAACGACGGCAGCGGTGTCATTCTCGCCCTGGATACGGGCATTGTCCCCTTCGGCAACCCGGAGGCGGTGCAGTTTCACCCCACCGGCATCGTTCCCACCAACATTCTGGTGACCGAAGGCTGCCGTGGAGACGGTGGAACCTTGAAAGACGTGAACGGCGAACGGTTCATGCACATCTACGAACCGGGAAAGCAGGAATTGGCGTCGCGTGACGTCGTTTCCCGCTGGATGACCCATCACATCCGCATCGGGAAGGGCGTGCCGAGCCCCTACGGGCCGCACCTCTGGCTCGATATTCGCCATCTGGGCGCAGCCCACATCAAGACGAAACTCCGCGACGTCGAAGAGATATGCAACGAATTCCTCGATGTCGACCCCATCACCCAGATGATCCCGGTCCGCCCGGCCCAGCACTACAGCATGGGCGGCGTGCGCACCAACAAGGACGGTGCCGCGTACGGATTGAAGGGCTTGTTTGCCGCGGGCGAGGCCGCCTGCTGGGATATGCACGGGTTCAACCGTCTGGGCGGCAACTCCCTTGCCGAGACGATCGTTGCCGGTAAGATCGTGGGCGAGAAAATCGCCGAGTTCCTCAAGGGTTACGATGTCACTATCAAGACCGAAGTGGTGCGCGACGCGGTGAAGAAGCAGGAAGCGCGGATTGCGGCTCTTATCGCCGGTCGCGACGGCAAAGAGAGCGTCTACGCCGTGCGTAACGCCATCCAGGATGCCTTGATGGAAGGCGTCGGGATTTTCCGCAACGAGGCCGACCTGAAGAAAGCCGTGGAAACCCTGCAAGTGGTCTATGAAAGGTCCAAGAAGGTCGGAATTCAGTCGCGCGTTATCGGTGTCAATCCCGAGGTGGCGATGGCTCTGCGCATTCAGGGCATGTGCCGTATCGCGCTGTGCATCTCTTATGCGGCCCTGCAGAGGACCGAGAGCCGCGGTGCTCATGCCCGGGAGGATTACCCGGAACGCAACGACCGCGACTGGCTGAAGCGGACGCTGGCGACCTGGAAAGAGGGCGATAACCTGCCTACCCTGAACTACGAGAAGCCTTCAAAGGTCTGGGAACTTCCGCCGGGCGAAAGAGGTTACGGCGTGGCGAAGATCATTTACTCCGAAGACCCCGAGGTTATCGGTGCGAGCAAACCGGCTACCAACTAACGCGAGGTGTTTTAAATGGGACGACCGTTAAAGTTTAGCATTTTCAGATTCAACCCGTTGGATCCAACGTCCGTTCCCCACATGGAGACTTTCCATCTGGAGGAAACCGACGCCATGACGTTGTATATTGCCCTCAACCGCATCAGGGAAGAGCAGGATCCGACGCTTCAGTTCGACTTCATGTGCCGGGCCGGAATCTGCGGTTCCTGTGCGATGATGATCAACGGCAGGCCGGACCTCGCCTGTCACACCAAGACCAAGAAGCTTCCCACCGACATTACCCTGCTGCCGCTGCCGGTGTTCAAGCTGATCGGCGATCTATCGGTGGATACGGGGTCCTGGTTCCGTGCCATGAACGAAAAGGTGGAGTCGTACATCCACACGGACAAGACGTTCGACCCGAAGGCTCCCGAAGAGCGGATGTCGAACGAGCTGGCCGAGGAAATCTACGAACTGGAGCGCTGCATCGAATGCGGCTGCTGCGTGGCCGCCTGTGGGAAAGCGAACATCAACAACGATTTCATGGGCGCCACGGCGTTCAACCGTATCGCCAGGTTCATGCTCGACCCGAGAGACAATCGGAAGACGGACGAGTACTTCGACGTGCTGCGCGGCGATGAAGGCATCTTCGGGTGCCTGGGGCTTCTCGGCTGTGAAGACGTCTGTCCGAAGAAGATCCCCTTGCAGGATCAGCTCGGCATGCTGCGTCGCAAGATGGGTTTTGCCTCCATCCGGCACCTGTTCGGCAGAATTCTGCCCGGTGGTGAAGAAGCCCGCAAATAGAGGGGAAAGCTCCATCCCGCGATCCATCGCGGCATGAGAATTCCCGGACGGTTCTTGCGTTGACCGCCAGACAGGCGGAAGCGTTTCGCTTCCGCCTGTTCTTTTTTGGGGTCTGCCTGTTGAATGCCGTGGCGTCGTTGCGTGAGACACAAGAAGGGGCAGGCTTATCGTGCAGTGGTCTTGTTGTTCCTGAATGAGCCTCACGCGACGCCGCAACGTGTGGCCACACCGGTCATCCTTCGGCGGGTCCGACACGGGTGACGACGAGCAGTCTTTGCATGAGGTCGTCCTTGTCGGCCCACAGCGTTCCCAGCCAGTTCTGAAACCGCTCGCGGAAGACCTCGTCGGAGAAGTAGTCGCCGATCAGATCTTCGCCGACGAAAAGCGATTTGACCCGGACCTTGATGTCGGTAACATCGCCGCGCAGGAACGCCCAGAACCCCCTGTTTTCCCCCGGATAGGCAATGGTGACGTCGAGGATGTGGCGCATCCTGTCTCCCATGGCGGCAAGAACCATGGCAACGCCGCCGGCTTTGGGCCTGAGCAGATGGAGGTACGGCGAATCCTGCTCTCGATGCTTTTTGAGCGTGAAACGGGTGCCTTCCACGAAGTTCATCACCGATATGGGAATGTTCTTGAATTTCTCGCAGGCCTTCCGTGTGATCTCGAGGTCCATGCCCGCGCGTTCGGGGTGTTTCTTCAAATAGCTCTTGGAATAGCGCTTCATGAAGGGGAAGTCCAGCGCCCACCAGGCAAAGCCGAGAAACGGCATCCAGATGAGCTCTTTCTTGAGGAAGAACTTGAGCAGGGGAATCCTGCGGTGAAAGATCTTTTGCAGCACAAGGATGTCGGCCCAGGACTGGTGATTGGATACCACCAGGTACCATTCTTCGGGTTTCAGTGAATCCGTGCCCTCGATATCCAGACGGACCCGATTCAAATAACGCATGTTCAAATTGTTGACGGCGATCCAACTGTTGGCTATGCCATGCAGCAATCGATCGAAGAATCCGGTGCTGCTTCCCCCGCGAACGAGCCATTTCAAAAGGGCGACGGGGAAAAGGAGCATCGTCCAGAAAAGCGTGTTGAGCGTATAAATCAGGAGGATGAAGCCGGCGCGCAGTGGGCCGAATATGCGATTGTTCACCAGTGTACGCCTCTGTGGAAAGAGATCGCCTATCCGGTCGGTTCCGGCGGAAAAGGTCAAACCGACCGTGACATGTTCCCTGAGCGAATGGGCACGCAGCCGTATCGGGGGCGCGATGAGCCTGTGTTGCGCAAAGGACGGGGCCCGGTCCCGAAAGAGAAACCCCATGGGCTGCGCCGGTGCGGGAGCTCAATTTGCGACTCCCATAAGGAAGACACCGCACTATACCTCAAAGGCTGATTGGAAAAAACCACAAAAGCCGCCGCGCAGCTGGAACTCACAGCCTCCGGGAAACAAACCGGGCGGGATGTTCCCCGCGCGTCATTCGGAGGAGCCGCCCGACCGTTCACTGCGCTTCCATTCGCCACCTTTGTGTTGACCTCGGAGGAGGACGCTCTTTATAATGAATATGGTGTCTTTTGAAAAGTCTTTGAATTTCCAAAACAAAACAGATGTTCCCAATCATTGTCGGATTCCTGCCATGATGAACTTCCACAGCAAAGCGTACAGGCGGTTTGTGTTTCTGCTCCTGGGGGCTGTGCTGGTCCTTTTCCGGTGCCCGGGCATTCAAAGCGAAGGCATCGCCGCAGCGGGGGCCCCGGAACAGGTCAGAAAACCCGCGATTGCGGGCACTTGGTATCCCGCTTCTCCGGTGGAGCTGAGAAAACAGATCGAGGGGTTTCTGAATCGGGTTCCGGAGTCCAAACCTCGAGGGCAATTGGTTGCGCTCATCTCGCCCCACGCCGGGTACGTGTACTCGGGCCAGGTTGCGGCCTATGGGTACAAGCTCCTCGAGAAACAAAAATTCGCATCCGTCATTGTCATATCCCCGAGTCATCGTGCCCGTTTCGAGGGCGTGGCAACCTACGAGCTGGGAGGTTTCCAGACGCCTCTGGGCATTGTTCCCCTCGACCGCGATCTGATTGAAGCCCTGAGACGTCGCGACAAGCACATCGTCCATCGCCCGGAGGTTCACTCGGAGGAACATGCGCTGGAGATCCAGCTTCCCTTCCTGCAGACGGTCCTGGGGGAATTCAAGCTGGTGCCGCTGATCATGGGGGAGCAGGATTTCGCCACGTGCAAACGGCTCGCCGAGGCGATTGCCGAAACGATCAGGGAGAAACGGGTGTTGGTGATCGCCAGTTCCGATCTTTCGCATTTCCACCCGTACGAACGGGCCAGGGCTCTCGACAAGGTGGTGGCGGACCGGGTGGGTGCCCTCGACCCCCAGGGGCTCAGCTACAGCCTGGCCGGAGGGGAGTGCGAAGCGTGCGGCGGCGGGCCCATGGTCACGGCGATGCTGGCCGCAATGCGTCTGGGAGCGAATTCTGCCGAAGTGCTGAAGGTCGCGAACTCGGGTGACGTCACGGGAAACAAGAACGACGCACGGGGCGTGGTCGGGTACATGTCGGCGGCCCTCTGGCGGGGCCCGTCGGGAAAGGCCGGGGCAGCCGGAACATTCGATCTGATTGCGAAGGCCGAAGCGGCCGGGCTTCCGGAATCAAACGCCGCAGGCTTCAACCTGACGGCCGAGGAGAAGGAGGCATTGCATCGCATTGCCAAGCAGGCGATCGAGGCCAGGCTCCGCGGCGGCCCGGCGCCGTCCGTGGACAAGGCTTCGGGAAATCTGAAGGAGCCTCGAGGCGCTTTTGTGACCCTGCACAAAAGAGGAGAGCTCAGGGGCTGTATCGGGCACATCATCACCAGCCGGCCCCTGATTGAGACGGTGAGCGAGGTGGCGGTGGCGGCAGCCGTGCAGGACCCGCGTTTCAGGCCGGTGACCGCCGAGGAGTTCAAGGATTTGGATATTGAAATCTCGGTTCTGACCCCGCTGCGCAAGATCACCGGCGTGGAGGAGGTCGAGGTGGGAAAACACGGCCTGGTGATTCGCCGAAACGGCGCATCCGGGCTCCTGCTTCCCCAGGTCGCTACACAATACGGGTGGGACCGCAGGGCGTTTCTGGAAAACACGTGCAGGAAGGCGGGCCTGCCGTCGAACGCCTGGCAGGATGAGAGGACGGAGATCTATGTTTTTTCCGCCGAAGTGTTCTGATCCGCCGCCGGCGACCGCTCGCGCCCGGGCGAGGAGACCGGTCGGCAGAAGAGAGTTCCTGGCGCAATGCGGACGCTGCGCGCTTTTGTGCGCCGGTTTCAAGGCCCTGGATTGGGCGACGCCTCCGTCGGTTCGTCCCGACGGTCCCGGCCGGGGATACATCGGACGCAAGTTGTCCCCCTATTTTTCCCCTCTCGGCGACGGACGAATTCGCTGCGAGCTTTGCCCCCGCTTTTGCGAAGTCGACGACGGGGAGCGCGGGTATTGCCGGGTCAGGCAGAATCGGGAGGGACAGTACTACTCCCTGGTGTACGGCAACCCGTGTGCCGTTCGTGTCGACCCGGTGGAAAAGAAGCCGTTTTTTCACGTCCTTCCGGGGTCTCTCTCCTTCTCCATCGCCACGGCGGGATGTAACCTGAACTGCAAGTTCTGTCAGAACTGGGAGATTTCTCAGGCGAAACCGGATGATACCTACAACTACCAGGTCCCCCCCGAAACCGTGGCGGAAAACGCCGCCCGGAACGAGTGCGCTTCCATTGCCTCCACCTATGTCGAGCCGACCATCTTCATCGAATACATGATCGATATCGGAAAAGCGGCGAGGCCGAAAAAGATTCTGAACGTCATGCATTCCAACGGTTACATCAATTCGGCCCCCCTCGACGATCTGTGCCGGTTCCTGGACGCGGCCTGCATCGATTTGAAAGGGTTTACCGACGAGTATTACAGGGAAATGACCGAAGGAACCCTCGAACCGGTTCTGAGCACGCTGAAGAGGCTGAAGCAGTTGGGAGTCCACACGGAGATCGTCAACCTGGTGGTGCCCGGGAAAAATGATAAGATGAGCGGGATCAGGGAGATGTGCAGGTGGATCGGCAAGGAACTGGGTCCGGAAACCCCGTTGCACTTCAGCCGGTTCCATCCGCTCTACAGGCTCCAGAGTCTCCAGCCCACCCCGGTTGCCACGCTCGAAGAAGCATGGAAGGCTGCTCGAGAAGAAGGCTTGCATCACGTGTATGTCGGCAATGTGCCGGGTCATCCCGGGGAGAGCACGATTTGTCCGAAATGCGGGACCGTGCTCGTGGACCGAATCGGGTACACGGTGAGAAACGTTCGCCTCAAAGACGGAAAGTGTTCGCAGTGCGGCCGCCCCCTGCCCGGTATATGGAAACGACCCGAGGCGGATGCGTAGGGCGGCGGCTCATGTTCGGCGCCGGATGAGGGTGAGGGAACACGCCAAGCAGAGTATTGCGAGGGCTTTGAGCGTTGCCGCGAGTCCGTAGACGGGCACCAGGAACAGCGACGAGAGGACGACACCGCCTGCCGAGCCTGCGAGGTCCGCGGCGTAGAGGGCGGGCCCCTTGAGGTTCACGGCGGGACTCGTTCCCGTGCGCACCGTCACCGCCAGCCCGAAGTGGAGGCCGCCCAGGAGGCCGGCCGTGAAGGCCAGGGCCGAGAAGACGAACTTCACGAGCGCGATGGCGTCGGAAGACTCTTCCAGGTACGTGCGCAGCGCGGACATGATCGGCATCGTCGCGACCAGCAATGCCGAGAATGCCGCCTGGACCGCAGCCATCCCCGGTGCGCCGTTCTCTATCCGTTTCGCTCCGAAAGCCGTCACGGCGCCGCCGGAAGCCAGCCCCGCCATGTAGAAGGACACGATCAAAGCCAATTGGGTGTACACGAAACCCGCAAGGATCTGGAAGCCCACCAGCAGCACGATTTCGAGGGTCATTTGAGCGGCGCCGACGATCATCACGTTCATGGCCACGGCTTGGGAATACCCCGCTCTTCCCGTTGCGAACGTCGCAAGGATCGCGAGCGAGACCGCGCCGAGGGCACCCCACAGGATCCCTTGACCCGCGCCCGAGAGCCTGTTCAGAGCGGAACCGATGGAGGGGTGAAGCTGGGCTCCCCACACCGCAAGGTTGTGGAAATAGCACCTCGGTTCAAAATCGCGGTTGACCTTGACCCCCTCGGTCTCCTGCAGCACGTTTGCAAGGTATGCGATTCGGAGCGGATTGAGATAGTCGAAGAGGTAGTATTCCCTGACGAATTTCAAGTCGAGACGCCGCGCGAAGATGCGGTCGATGAGTTCACGCGGGTCGCTGAGCAGTCGTCCGTCGGGGTCCGTGCCGAGGAACCGGGCGTTTTCCCCCGGGATGACCAGGACCGTGGGAAAGACTTCGCGCAGAGTGACTTCAAGCGACCGCAGGAAACGGGCCTGAACGGGGCCGATCATGTCCGGTGACGATGAAACCGCGAACGAGAAGATCCCTTTTGGATTCAAACGCCCGCGGATGCCGGAAAAGAACTCCTCGGTGTAAAATCGGTTCATTTCCGCGGTCAGGGGGTTGCCGAGATTCAAGACAATCACGTCGTAGCGGTGTTTTCGCGTTCTCACGAAAGATGCCGCATCCTCATGAAAAAGATGCACGCGGGGATCTTTGAGTGCGGCGCGGGGCGCTCCGGCCGACAGTTCTTCGGCGATCCGGATGATTTCGGGGTCGGGCTCGACGCAGTCCAGGCGCTCGAGCCCCGGGTGCTTGACCGCCTCGGCGGCCAGCCTGGGGGCATCCCCGCCGATGAGCAGAACGGCGGAGGGGTCGGGATGCTGGAGCAGGGGCAGATGGACGCAGTATTCCGCCGTTTGCGGGTCCGGAAAGGAAAAGAGCAGCAGGCCGTTGCCGAACAGGCTGTACTGGTCCGCTTCGCGCAGCAGAGCCAGGTTGTGAAACGGTGTGTCGTGGGCGAAAAGGAAATTCGATCCCCACTGTAGCCTGCGGCTCGCATCATCGAGGGCGGGGGAGAAGGTCAGCCCGATCCCGAGGAGAACGAGCGCGGCCAGGCACGTTCCCGTAACGGCTTGCGTTGCGCGTCGGTCGGATCGGCCCGGTTTTGGCAAGGCGATGCAACCGGCAAGAACGATGGCGGCGACGATCAGCGCCGCGGCAACGGCCGATACCGCGGGCAGCAGGACAAAGCTGTAGAAAAGCCCTCCGACGGCGGCTCCCGCGGCCTCACCGAGGTAAATGGCGATCGGGCGGCCGTCTTTGTGTGCGGTGCCGGCTCCGGCCTGGGTCCAGGCAAGAGCGAATACCATTCCGGACGCCAGGCAGAACGGAGCGGTCACCGACAGGGTAATGCCGAGCATCAGGCCCGGTCGCACGATCTCGCCGACGGGAATGGCCCAGATGAGCCTCGAAGCCCTGATGAAGAGAACGGTCAAGGGGAGCAGGAGGGCCAGGAAGGGCAGCGCCGCCGCGAGTCCCACCCCGTCCGGGTTCATTTTCTTGTGAAAACGACCGGCGAGCGTGCTTCCCAAAGCAGTCCACAACAGCCATCCGGCGAATATCAAACCCGTGGAAAGCTCATTGCCGTAAAAAAGAACGAGCAATTCCCTCAGGACCAGTATCTGCCCCGCCGTGGAGGCGAAGCCGGCCAGAAGAACGGCTGGAAACGGCGCAGAACGCATAATCGCTCGGCGTAGGGGTGTTGAATGCTTTCCGATTGAAGCAGCCCGTGCGGGTAAACACGGTTGCCGGAGGTCAACGGCTGCGGATGCCGGATTTGCCGGGTGCCGTGCCGTCCAGGTCCTTTACGGAATCGACGATCACTACCGGAGTTCCTTTGTCGGCCCACTCGTAGAGATCCTGCGCACGCTTCGGGGGAAGGATGACGCACCCGTGGGAGCAATACGCGCTGGAGACGTCTCCCGCATGGATCCAGACCGTGTCGTAGACCCGCAGTGCCCACGGCATCCAGGCCGGTTCTCCGAAGTCGTTGGAGTAACTCCTGGAATAGTGATCGGGATCTTTCTCCAGGACTTTGTAGAAACCCCTTTCGGTGGGTTCGGCTTTTGTTCCGATACACGCCAGGGTGTCCCCCGCCATGTGTCCCATTTCGTACCAGCCGAGAAAAGGAATGCTTCTGACCACCAGGATGAGTCTCGGAATGTCGGCGAACCGGGGCAGAAACCGGGGTATCGGGGTCCAGTCCCTGAAGTCGGCGAAGTCGTCCGGCACTTTGATGGGCCGGCCGTGCCGGATGTCGTCATAGATGTAGTAATGTGCCCGGCGATTGAGCCGCGCGAGTATCTCCCGACAAAGAATCGGGTCCATCCGGGCGGCCTTTTCGCAGGAATTCCACAGCTCGTCCTCGCCGATCACCTTCTCAGTCCAGGTGAACTTCGGAGTCTGCTCCTCACCGTCCACGCCTGGGACGAGCTGCTCGATTTGCGTCCCGCTCCGTGCCGCAACATCGGCGCAACGGCATTGATCCCGCGCTCCGAAGCAAGCCAAACCCAGAACCGCCGTGCAGACAATAAACGCCCATTTCACCGCACCAGCCACCATTGAAGACCCCTCTCACTCCACTTTACAACGATCGGACGGCTCCGATCGGATACCGTCATCGACTCATCCCTGCCCATGCCGGTCGCGCAGCCCGTCTCTTCCGTGGACGCTCCGTGACGCGCCGCAGTCCGACGGAACGATACTCTACACTGTCCGCCCGCAGTTGAAAATCCTTTCCTCGTTCGCATGATCCCTGACCTGACGCATCATCGGGGAAGAGGCGGATTTCGGCCCGGAACAACGGTCATTCGGTCTCTTAGCGGGGAAGGAGAGCAAAACCCGTGGTCGCCTTACGCGAGAAGTCGGGACAATCCCTGCTGGTCGGCAACTCCCGGCTGACCGTCCCGGAACGCAGCCGTCGTTTCGCATCCCGAAAAGAATCCGCCGTCAAAACTCTTGTGTTCGGGTTCGTTCTGCATTATCTGTGGAAGCGATGCATCGTTTTGCGACAGCGCCGCAGCAGGCGGAATCAAGCACGGGACCCAGCTTTATCGCTTTCTTTTCGGACGCCGCTCGTCACGTTCATCCTGAATGGCTGCACCGGCCATGCACCGGAGCCGGCCCTGCTCCATGAACCCTCTTTCGTCATTCCGTGTGAGGAAGTGCCGAGATTTGCCCTGCGATCGGCAATCGGCGGATCGTGCCGGATGAGAACGATCCGGTTTTCGGAGGCGGGTCTCGGGGAATCGGACGAAGGTCCGTCGAAGTGGGGACGGCCCGCTGTCGATGCAATCAGAGATAGGCTTTTCCCCGGTCTTGACGGCGTCGCGGGCGGGAATCGACGGGGCCGGTGCGTGGCGCCGCGGGAGGTGCCGGGCGTGCAGATCAGAAAGGAGAGTCCTTACACGGCTTGCCATGACCAGGAATGTCATTTTTGAACCATACGGAATCACGATTGCCGTGGAAGATGGGGAGAACCTACTCCGCGCGGCCCTGGATGCAGGCGTGCACGTCAATGCTTCGTGCGGCGGCCAGGGGGTTTGCGGGAAGTGCAGAGTGATCCTGGAATTCGGGGAATTGGAAACGGATCCCGGTGAGAACATCAGCGAGTCCGACTGGAACGCCGGATACCGTAATGCCTGTCGGAGCCGGGTGCATTCGGACGTAGTGGTTCGGATTCCTCCGGAATCCCTGCTGGATCGGCGCTCGATCCTGCGCCGCCGTCCCGGAGTCGCCCTTCGACCCAGCCCCATCGATTTCAAGGCCATCAAGGCCGCGGGCCTCTACAGCCCGGCATTTGAAAAGAGGCTCGTCAAGCTCACGCCGCCGACTCTCACCAACAACCTCTGCGACATGTCCCGGCTGGAGGCCGGCCTCGCCCGCCGGCACGGGTTGGATGCCGTCACCCTGGACTTCTATCTGACCCGGGCGCTGAGTCGGGCGTTGCGGGAGAACAACTTTGAGGTGACGGCGACGCTCGACTTCTCGCGCCGCCGCTATCATTTCCCCCATGTGCTGAATGTGGAGGGAGGGGATACCACGCAGCGGCATCTGGCTTTTGCCGTCGACATCGGCACCACGACCGTGTGGGTGCAGCTCATCGACATCGCCGCGGGGGAAGTCCTCGGCCACGCGGCCGACTACAACGGTCAGTTGACCTACGGTGACGATGTCATCACGCGGATCATTTACAGCCAGAAGGAACAGGGACTCAAGCGCTTGCAGGAAGCGGTGGTCGCCACCATCAACCGGCTCATGCACCAACTTCTCCACAAACATGCCATTCCGGCGGATCAAATTTCGCACATCACCATGGCGGCCAACACCACCATGACGCACCTGTTCTACGGTATCGATCCGGGTTCCATACGTCTGTCACCTTACGTTCCGACGGTCTGCAACGTCCCGTTGGTGAGGGCCCGCGATCTGGGGCTCGATGTTCCTCCCCACGTGTTCATCAACTGCGTGACGTCGGTGTCCAGCTACGTGGGCGGCGACATTGTCGCGGGGGTATTGGCTTCGGGGATATACAAGGACCCCAGGCTCACCCTCTATATCGATCTGGGCACCAATGGGGAAATCGTGATCGGCAACGAGCAGTGGCTCGCGTGTGCCGCCTGCTCGGCAGGACCGGCCTTTGAAGGAGGCGGCATCAAGCACGGCATGCGGGCGACCGCTGGGGCCATCGAAGAGGTGAGCGTCAATCCCGAGAATTACGAACCGATGATCATCACCATCGGCATGACCAAGCCCAAAGGCCTCTGCGGATCGGGCATGATCAACCTGATGGCGGCCTTGATGGAGTCGAGCCTGTTGGAGCCCAACGGTCGGTTTCGAACCGACCTGAATACGCCGCGGCTCAGGATGGGTGAATTCGGCAGAGAGTACGTCGTCGCATATGCCGCGGACACTCAGATCGGTCAGGACATCACATTCAGCGAAGCGGATGTGGACAACCTGGTCCGGGCCAAGGCGGCGATGTTCGCCGGTTACGTGACGCTGTTGGAGAGCGTTGGGATAGAGTTCGGGGATATCGACCAGGTCATCCTTGCGGGCGGATTCGGCAACTTCATCAACATCGAGAATGCCGTCACCATCGGAATCCTTCCGGATTTGCCGCGCGAACGGTTTCAGTTCGTCGGCAACGGTTCGCTCCAAGGGGCCACCCTGATGGCTTTGGCCCGGGAACTCCTGGATCAGGAACGCCGGGTGGCCGGCATGATGACCAATTTCGATCTCTCTGAAGTTCCCAGCTTCATGAGCCACTATGTGGCCGCGTTGTTTCTGCCTCACACGAAAGCCGAATTCTTTCCGACGGTTACGGAGCGACTGCGGATGCAGAAACCCTGAGCGCAGCCCGGCTGTGCGATTCCCGATGTCCCCGTGCCCGGACGATCGCTCCCGGATGACGACACCCGCTTTTCAACCCTTCTGAATTTGTTTGACACGCATCCTCTTGTTTCATTAAGTAAATGGCCAGCGGCAGCGCATGAGATGATCGGGAGCCTGCTTCTTCAAGCTCTTCGCCCGGAGAAAAGCGATGGTCCGGAACCCGTCGAATAGAAACATAAGCCGAAAGACCTCTTTGTGGATGTCCGTGTTCGCCCTGGTGATCCTGGTGGCTGTTCCGGCAGGCGGCGAGGCATGCGCCGGGGAACGGCTTCCGGTTCCACGCGACCTGCCCGCCCGGGTTTTCACCATTCAGGAAGCGGTGGAATACGGCCTGGCCCATAACCCCGTCATGCAGGCGGCGGATGAAGACATCAAGTCGGCCGAACAGGGGGTGAAGGCGGCGCAGGCCGATTTCCTGCCGAGAGTGGACGGTTCCTACAGTTTTACCCAATGGCAGGACAAGCCCATAGCCAAGATCACCGATTTGCCGGGTTCCCCCTATGTCCAGTTCCAGACCAGTGACACGACGCTCAATCACTGGCAGGCTCAGATCACGCAGCCCCTGTTTCAGGGATTCGGAATCCAGGCCCGCTATGAAATGGCAAGGCAGGAGAAGCACATCGCCGGCCACAGACGCTCGGAGACGTCGTTGAACCTGGTGCGGGACGTGCGGCGGGCCTTCATCAGTGTCCTGTACGCTCAGAAGGTGATCGAAGTGGTTCGGCAAAACGTGACCCAGCTCAGGTCCCATTACGATGACGCGGCCGCGCTGTACCGCCAGGGACTTACGGCCCGCAACGACACGCTCAAGGCAGACGTGGCCCTGGCGGACGCGCTCCAGCGGGAAAAGGAGGCGGTGAAGCAACTTTCGATCCTCCGGTTCCAACTGAATCGCCTCCTGGGGATCGAGGAATCCGCGGAACTGGAACTGATCGAATGGGAGAAGACGCCTCCCGCGGACGGCACCCGGGATGCGCTGCCTCAATTGAACGAGCTTTTCCTGCGCGCCGAAAAGAACAGGCCCGAACTGGCGGCCATCGACGCCGGCATACGAGAGGCCGAAGAAGGGGGGCGCGCTGTGCGCAGCGCGGCATTTCCCAGGGTGTCCCTGTTTGGCACCTATTACCGTGAAGGTAAGGATTTCCCGGCCACGGAAAACGATTTCTCCAACGATCACAACGCTGCGGTCGGAGTGAGGGTGGACTGGAACTTTTTTGAAGGCGGAAAGACGCGGGCCAACATCAGTCAGTGGCGGCACCGCCGCGAGGCTCTGAAAAAGCGGCGGACGGACCTGGTCAAGCAGGTGCAGATCGAAGTCAAGGAGGGGTTCGAGCAACTGGAAGTGGCGCGCGCCAACCTGGCCACCGCCCGTGTTGCCGTGACCCAGGCCGAGGAGAACCAGAGAATCACCCACGTCCAGTATCGCGAACAGATGGCCATCGAGACCGAGGTGCTGGATGCCCAGTCCTACCTCGTTCAGGCGCGGAACAACTACTATGCCGCCCTGTACGGGTATCAGCTCGCCTGGGTGAACCTGGAACGCGCCGTGGCCGAGTCTTTCTGAAACGGCGCCGCTTTTCAGAGTTCGGGACTTCAGTGGGCCGTTGCGACTGGCCGGTCACAATGCAGAACCGTTCGGGGTGCTCTCGCCGTTCCCGCCGTCCATGGCGGACCGCCGCAACTGCAGGTGGTACCTGGCGCGGCCGAGGGCCATCAGCGGGAAATAATGTCGATACAGGTTGTAGTTGATCATGAACGCGCGCTGGAGCTCCGTCCCCTGCTTCAGTGAGGCACCCTTGTCCCGGAGGCGTATCCGTTCTCCCACACTGTACCCGGGGAATCCGGTTCCGGTGTATTGCGGCTCTTCCCACGTGCCGCCATGTTGGGTGAACAGCAGAAAATCGATTCCCCGCCGGACGTAATCGTCGTGGGCACCGCTGCCCACCGCCACCAGGCCCATGATCGCCCAGGCCGTCTGGGATGCCGTGCTTTCCCCGACGCCGCGCAGGGAGTCGTCCATGTAGGAAGCCGGCGTCTCTCCCCATCCGCCGTCCGCGTTCTGGCGGGACGCCAGCCAGTCGGCCGCCCGGAGCACATAGGCCGAGGACATGTCTTCGCCGATGGCCCGCAGGGCCGGCAATACCGTCGCCGTTCCGTAAATGTGGTTGACACCCCATCTTCCGAACCAGCTTCCTTCAGCTTCCTGCTCCCGTCGAATGAAGCGCACGGCCGCCTCGATTTCCCTCGATGTCGTGTCCCAGCCCAGCGCGGCCAAAGCCTCGATGACATGAGCGGTCACATCGACACTCGGCGGATCGAGCAACTCTCCGAAGTCGCAGAAAGGAATCTTGGTCACCAGCTTGAAATCATTGTCCCGGTCGAAGGCCGCCCATCCCCCGTTAGAGCACTGCATGGCGAGAACCCAGTCCCTGGCGCTCCGGATCGCCCGGTCGACGGCCGACTGGTTCGCCGTGAACGGCCTCAGCCGTGCGAGCACTTCGATCGTCACCGCCGTGTCGTCCACATCAGGATAGAAGCTGTTGGCTCGCTGGAAAGCCCAACCGCCGCAGGGAACACTGGGGACACGGACAGCCCAGTCGCCAGGCACGCTGATCTGCTTGTTCAGCAGCCACTCCAGAGCAGAAGCGATCGCAACGGACGCTTTCCGTTCCTCGCCGCAGTCTGCCAGGGCGCGGAGCGACAATACCGTGTCCCATACGGGAGATTCACTGGCCTGGAGGCAAATGCCTCCGTCACGCTCATAGGACCAGTGAGAATCGAAAGCGCGAAGGCCCGCTCTCAGGATCGGGTGATCGAGTCCGTAACCCTCGGTGTGCAACGCCAGCAGGGCGTAGATCCACGGGGGCTGAATGCCCGACCATGCCCCGTCGGTTTCCTGGCGCCGGATGATCCATTCCAGGCATACCCGGATGGCGGTTTCCCGAAATGGAGCACGGCGCGTGCGCGCATAAAGGCGCAAAATGCGATCGCACACGTGAAAAAAGCCTTCCCATGAAAGCCAACCGTCCTTTCGCGGCAATCTGAAGTCGAATGCGGAGCGCCCCTGGGGGAACAATTCGTCGAGCCTGCGGTTCTCGGGCAGCGGTCTCACCGGGCGCCGGGCGGAGAGGATCGACAGCGGAACGATGGTGCTGCGCGCCCAGGAAGCGAAATGATAGATGTTCAAAGGCATCCGGGGAGGGAAAAAGATCAGCTCGGGAGGAATGGTCGGCGCGCCTTCCCAGGGCCATTCCCCAATCAGGGCCAGCCAGTACTTGGTGAAATTACGGATGTTCGCGAGCCCTCCGTTGGCAAGAATCCATTCCCTGGCACTGCTCAGGGGGCCGCTCTCGGGGGCCAGCCCGGAAGCGCGGAGCGCCGCGTAACACTCAACCGTCGTGTTGATGTCGCCGTTGGGCGCTTTATGGAAAACACCCCACGAACCGTCCGCCCGTTGCTCGCCGAGTATCGCGCGAATTACCCCGTCGTATTTCGGGTCATCGTCGATGCCCAGAAAATGCATGGCGAGCACCCACTCCGCTTCCATGCAGGAATTGGACTGAAGCATTCCCACCCAGAATCCTTCGGAATGCTGATCGCGAACCAGCCAGTCGACCGCGCGGAGAATTCCCTCGTCCAGCCGTGACCTCAACGGCTCCGCTAAGGTCGAACAGGAATGTTCTTCCCCGGACGGTGGTTTGTCGCGGGAACCCGTTGGTATTTCAGGGGGAAACGAATCGAGTCTTCTCATAAATGCGACGGGGCCTCGTCTTTGCTGCGTGGTTTGATCCCGTGAAGCATCACATCGAGCACCTGGTTAAGGTAACGTTCGTCAACTTCTCCCGCCTCTTCGTTGAAAAGGCTCAAGTAGTAAGAGCGGTTCTGGCACCAATACAGCGTCACCGCCTCGGCCATGAGGAGGAGAAGAAGCGGGTCGAGCTCCCGACGGATAAAGCCGCCGGTTTGCAGGTTGAGGATTTGAACGAACATCCTGTGCACCAGCACTTCCGCCTCCGGCCACAGGCTGCTTTCGCCTTCCAGGTTGGACCATACCGACAGTCTGAGCAAGTCGTCGTTTTTCCGTAGGAACAGGAATGCGCTACGGATGAACTCGCCCATGAAGGAGATGTCTCTCGGAGTATCCTCATTGAGGGGCATCGCCTCGCGAGCCTGCTCCATGAGTCTCTGTTTTATCGCGCGGTAGAGCCCCTCCTTGCTGCCGAAGTAGTGATGGATGAGAGGCTTGGAGACTCCGGAGGCTTTCGCAATCTCCCTCATGGAGGTTCCGGAAAAACCGTTTCGGGCAAAAAGGCGTTGTGCCGCGTCCAGAATCGCTCGACGTGTGCCTCCGGAATCGCGTGTACGGACTTTCATGGGCGGCTCCCTGCAATGGTGTTTATTTATCGATCAGTAAATACTACAGGCGCACCCCCGCTGTCAAGCTTGAACACTCTCATCATCTAATCAAGGAAGCGGCTCGAGCCTCCCGCCTCCGACTCTCCCGGAGCGGTCTCGCGGCCGAAACCGCTTGTCGGATTCCGCCGTCAGTTTTTCGGAAACAGGAATGAGCGAGCGTTCACCATGCCGGCTCCGAATGCTTCCCGATACGAGATGGGTTTTCCCCCCAGGTGGCAATACCCGCTGCTGCATGGGAGCCCGGTGAGGTCGCCGCGCGATTTGTCCCTCGCGCTCAAGGGCGGGGTGGTGTTTTCGTCGATTTTCCGAGCGCCTTCCTTCAGAAAAAAGACCAGGAGTTGGGGATTGTGGCGCAGCCAGGGGTAGGCTCCGGCGAGCAGGGCCAGGGCCGCCGACACATGCGGTGTCGCCATGGATGTCCCCTGCATGACCGTGTAGCATTCGGAAGGGTTTGGAAACCCTTTGGCGGTGATCCTGTAACAGGGCACCACGAGGCCCCAGTTCGAAGTGGTGCTGAAGGTTTCCCAGGCCCGAAACGGCTTGTCTCTTGTGACCGGCCAGCCCGGGGTGCCGCCCCCGTCGGCTGCGGGGAGATTGAATTTGCGGGCCCCCCCCGGGGCTGCCACATCGATCCTGGGTCCGTAGTTGCTGTAGTAGGCGAGCTGATTCAGCTTACCGGCTCCGAAAGGTTGATGGCGGTCGGACTCGGGCTTGCAGGTCGCATTCAACGATTCCGCGCTGTCGCCTGGGCAGGAAGGCGAGGCGTCCTCGACCACGTTGCCGGTCGCGGAAACCATCACCACTCCGGGAATTCCTCCGGGGACCGCCCACTGACCGTACAGATCCTCCAGGTAGCCGCCGGGCGTGGTCATACTCCCGTGGCTGAGGACCTCACCCCCGGCGCCGATCCGCACGTGTTCATTGCCGGCCGCGGCGACGATCACGGTGCCTTTCTTGAGAGCGTAGGAAACCGCCGCCGCATACCGACGGTAGGTCTGGTCCTGCTCGGGATCGCTACGGTCGAGGTACCCGCCGAACGAAATGCTCACGATGTCTATGCCCTTGTCCGCGGCGTAAAGGAATGACGCGATGATGGTCGAATCGTAGGCGTAGCCGCACCATTGCGCAATTTTGAGCGAGACCAGCCCGACTTCAGGGGCTATGCCGTTGATTCCGGCGCCGTCGAGCATCGCGGCAATATTGCCGCCGATCCAGGTCCCGTGCCCGTGCCAGTCGGTTCTCGCGGGTCCGCCGTAGATTCGGGCGTTGTCCAGATCGGACTGGCCGAAATAGCTTTCGCAGATCGGAGAATCTTCATCGGCGGTGAGGTCCTTCACGTGCACGACCTGGGATGCGAGCTCCGTGTGGGTGAAGTCCAGACCGGTGTCGGCGACTCCAACCAGCACGCTGGACGATCCGAGAGTGGTCTTCCATGCGGCCGGGGCACGAACCCTGTGCACGTTCCACATGAGGCCCGCCAATTTGAACGCGGGATCGGGGATTACCTCGCTGCACAGATCCCGGGATACTTTCACTTCATAAGATTTGCGCGACCCGTTGGAATTGAGCAGTTCCCGCTCCATCGCGGGCCGAACGAGGGCCCGCAATCCGTCCCTGGCGATCGCCGCGGCGTGGCTGATCGCTCCGGGCCTGGCGAGGTCCTTCCTGTGCGGCGGAATCGAAACCGCGAACGTCAGAATTCCCGGCATCTCCCGGATGATGGTCGCGCCGGACCGGGTGAGTTCCTCCCGGAGCAGCCCGAATTCTCCGGCACTTGCAGCGGTCGCCATGTACCTGTTTTGAGGCTGTGCGAGAGGCGCCGAGTCGGAGGCCCAACCCGGCTGAAAACCGGAAAGCAGGGCGAAAAGAAGGCTCAGGACGCAAAACCGGGCGGGATCGAGGTTCCGGCGGTGCATCGTTTCCTCCTGTGCTGGGATTGTCTTTCCATGTTCAATGCCGCGCCCGGCCCACCTTCCAATACTCCGGGCGCAACAGCGCGTGAGGCGCGGACGGCGATCAATTGGATTTCCCATCTCTTTTACTCCGGTTGCGGGAGGGGTGCAAGCAAAGTCGGGTGCCGGGCGGCCGTTGAACTCGCCGGAAACCGCACGGCACGGTCGCGGGAAGGCTGCGATGCCCGGAGTTTCGAGCCGAGCGGGAGCCTTGATGGTCCGTGACCGTCCAGTGTCGCCCGAGTGACTAATTTGATTGCCCGGTGAAGAAATTTTGCGTTAAAGTATGAAAGATCGAGCAAAGGCGTGCAGAAATGCAGAAGACGACTCCTCGCGCGATGTGGCGGGCAGCAGCGCGGAACGCCTGACCGGCCACGTCGGGACGGTCCGGGGCGTGGGGGGCCGTAGGGGTTCAATGGCCTCGGCGTGCGGGACTCGCGACGCGGTGAGGCTTTTCGAGGTTGAACCTTTGGCCGCGGGCGTGATGCAGGCTGTGGACCATTCGGGGGGGGGTATTCGGGGAAACCATGCCGGGAGTTTACGAAGTCTTTTTCCGTTCGGGTTTTTCGGCGGCCCATCTTCTCCGTGGTTACCCGGGGGACTGTGCGCGGCTTCACGGTCACAACTGGACGGTGGAAGTGTACGTGGAGTGCCGGGAGTTGGACGAAATCGGCATCGGAATCGATTTCTACGACATCGACAAAGCCCTGAAGCAGATCATGGTCGAAATGGACCACCGAAATCTCAACGACCTGCCCGCCTTCAAGGATCGGAATCCAACCTCCGAGAACCTGGCCCGATATGTGTACCGGGAATTGTCCGGGAAACTCGATGCCCCCGCGATTAAGGTGGTCAAAGTGAAGGTCTGCGAGACCCCCGACGCGGGAGTGACGTATCGGGAGGAATGAGTGGCGCTGCGGGTGAACGAGATCTTCCACAGCATCCAGGGGGAATCCGGGTATGCGGGATGGCCTTGCGTGTTCGTGCGATTGACAGGGTGCAACCTGCGCTGCTCCTATTGTGACACCCGGTACGCCTACGACGAAGGCGACCTCGTCACGCTGCGGGAGATCATCGGCCGGGTGCGTCGGTTCGACTGCCCGCTGGTGGAAATCACGGGGGGGGAGCCTCTTCTCCAAGCGGAAACTCCGGGACTTATCGCAGAACTGCTTGACCTGGGTCACACGGTGCTGCTCGAGACCAACGGCAGCATGGACATCTCCGCGGTGGACCGCCGCTGCGTGAAGATCGTCGACTTCAAGTGCCCGTCGAGCGGCGAGTCGGACGCCAATGATATGGGGAACCTGGGGCGCCTGGGGCCGCCTGACGAGATCAAGTGCGTCATCGGAACGCGGGAGGATTACGAATTTGCCAGGGAGATCGAGCGGTTGATCGCGGAACGGGCCGGAACCTGCGCCACGGTTTGTTTTTCTCCCGTCTTCGGCAAGTTGGAGCCGAAGGAACTGGCTGAATGGATCCTTGCCGATCGTCTGCGGGTCCGGCTCGGGATGCAGCTCCACAAGATCATCTGGGAGCCGGACAGACGAGGAGTCTGACCGGCGGACCGCCGCCGGGAACCATGTGGAGTGAGGGAATCTTTCTTGACGCGGGAACATCGTCGCAAAGCCGTGGTGCTCTTCTCAGGAGGCATCGACTCCACCACCTGCCTTGCCGTTGCGAAGGCGGAGGGATTCGAGGCGTACGCCTTGAGCTTCTTCTACCACCAGAGGCACGGGGTGGAGGTGGAGGCCGCCCGGCGTTCGGCACCCGCCCTGGGTGCAAAGGAGCACCTCGTGCTGGAGTTGCCGCTGGATCGGATTGGAGGGTCCGCTCTGACCGGCCATGCGGAAGTTCCTAAAGACGTTCCCGTCGAAAAAATGTCGGGCCGTATTCCGGCAACCTATGTGCCGGCCCGGAATACCATCTTTCTGTCCTTTGCGCTGGCGTGGGCGGAGGTGCTCGGCGCCGCGGACATATTCATCGGCGTCAACGCGCTCGATTATTCGGGGTACCCCGACTGCCGCCCGGAATACATTGCCGCCTTTGAAAAGATGGCCAACCTGGCGATCCGGGAAACCGTGGAGGGCGGAATGCGCATCGAAATCCATACCCCGCTCATTCGTCTGACCAAGGGGGAGATCATCAAGCGTGGTCACGAACTCGGCCTCGACTACAGCCTGACCCATTCCTGCTACGATCCCGACGCCCGGGGACTGGCCTGCGGACACTGCGACAGTTGCATTCTCAGAAAGAAAGGGTTCATGGAAGCAGGGATACCGGATCCGACGCGTTACGTTCGGGATTGAGCGCTTTTCATCCCGCGGCAACCCTGACAGCGATTCCCGTTCTAAGGAGATCCAATGCCCATCGATGGCTACTCATCACTGACTCAACTGGGACGGCAGGCCGGCGTGCCCGCCAATCCGGATGAGGCCGTTATCGAGACGTTCGCCAATCCGCATCCGGGAATAGACTACACTGTTCGCCTCACCGCTCCGGAATTGACAACCATCTGTCCCATCACGGGACAGCCGGACTTTGCCACCCTGATCGTCGACTACGTTCCGAGGGACCGGCTGGTCGAAAGCAAGTCGTTCAAGCTCTTCCTGGGAAGTTTCCGGAACCTGGGGACTTTCCACGAGGACTGCACGGCCTATATTCACAAGCGTTTGAGCGATGCCCTCGATGCCGCGTTTCTCCGGGTGGTCGGCCTGTGGAATGCCAGGGGGGGAATCACCATCGATTGCGTCGTGCAGACGGGCGAGCTGCCTTCGAACTGTGCCCTGCTGCCCCTGGGCAAAACCGACTACCGGGCGGGCAGGATATAGCCGGACCAGGCCCGGAGGGACTTTGGGAGCGCATTGAGCCATCGGCTCAAAACGCTCCCGGGCGAAACGAAAGACTCCGTGGGGCGCGGGGTGCCGAAGAATTCGAGCCGAAAACCCGGGTTGGATTGCGTTAAGGATTCGAGTCTCCAATGAAAAGCAGGAAAATCGGCGTCTGGTTGATCGGGGCGTTGGGATCCATCTCCAGCATGGTGGTGGCGGGAGCGGCGGCCCTGCGGCGCGGCCTGGCCGCTCCGACGGGAATGGTGAGCGTTCTTGAACCGTTCGGGCGCCTGGACCTGGCGGGCCTGGACCGGCTCGTGTTCGGGGGATGTGACATCCGCGCCGGGAGCCTGCGCGACGAGGCGTGGGCTTTTGCGGAAAAGACCGGGGCGCTCGATCAGCGGATCCTGCAGCAGGTTGAGGAGGAGTTGCTCGAGACCGATCGCCACGTCGGAGTGGGGACCGTCCGCAACTGCGGTGATGCGATCCGCCGCATGGCTTCCTCCGCCGATTCCCCCCGGATTTCCGTGCGGGAGGAAATCGCCCGTATCGCGGAACAGCTTCGAAGCTTCAAACGCAAGACCGGAGCGGACATCGTGGTGGTCGTCAACCTGGCGTCCACCGAACCGCCCCTGGCCATTGACGAACGACACCTGGAGCCGGACGCCCTCGAGCGTAGCATCGAGCGGAACGAAAGCGAGGCCGTGAGGGCGAGCACCCTCTATGCCTATGCCGCGATCCGGGAGGGATGCCCCTATGTAAATTTCACTCCGTCCAACGGCGCTCTGCCACCCGCCCTGGTGCGCATGGCCGAAGCAAGAGGGGTCCCCGTTATGGGCAATGACGGAAAGACGGGCGAAACCCTGGTCAAATCGGCACTCGCGCCGCTGTTCGTGTGCCGGAATCTCGAGGTCCTGAGCTGGGAGGGGTTCAATATTCTGGGGAACATGGACGGCGCCGTTCTGGAAAACTCCGCGAACCGGGAGTCCAAAATAAAGACCAAGGACGGCGTCTTGTCCAGAATTCTCGGGTACACGCCGCACTCTCGGGTCCGCATCGATTACGTGCCTTCTCTGGACGATCAGAAAACGGCGTGGGATTTCGTACACTTCCGGGGATTTCTGGGGACGAAGATGACCGTGCAGTTCATCTGGCAGGGCTACGACTCGCTCCTGGCGGCTCCCCTGGTCATCGACCTGGTGCGTTTCGCGGAATTTGCCGCGAGGAACGGCGAACCGGGTCTCATGCCGCATCTTGCCTCATACTTCAAAGAACCGCTGGGTGTCGATGAATACCGTCTCCAGCAGCAATTTGAAATGCTGCTGGACTACGCCCGGGCGTTTTCATGCCGTAAAGGCTTCGATGGTCCCTCCCGGAAATCGGCGACAGGAGTGAATTGAATGCCGGGGCTTTCCTTCAGCACCAACGCGTTCGTTCGCTTTTCCGTCTGTGAAGCGGTGGATCGCATCGCGGCGATCGGGTTCGACGGAGTCGAACTCCTGGCGGATGTGCCCCACCTGTTCGCAGCCCGGCGACTCGATTCAGAGCTTACCGGGCTCAAGGCGGTCCTCCGTCGCTCCGGTATCCGCGCGGCGAACGTGAACGCAAACACGGCCGTGGGGTATTACGGCGGGTGTTTTTGGGAGCCCTTGTTCGAGCCTTCTCTGGCAAACCCGGATCCGGACGCGAGAAAATGGCGAATCGAGTACTCAAAGCGATGCGTCGAAATCGCACATGAATTGGAATGCCCGAACGTGAGCGTGACCTCCGGCCGAATGGTTCCGGGGACACTCCCCTCGGAATCGCTCGAATTGTTGAAGGACTCACTCGAAGCCGTACTTCGCTGTGGCGAGGCCCATGGAGTGCGAATCGGCATGGAATATGAGCCGGGGCTTCTCGTGGAACGGTGCGGGGAACTGGAGGCGTTGATGCGGGCGCTGGATTCGCCCTGGTTCGGCGCAAACCTCGACCTGGGGCACAGCCATGTTGTGGGCGAAGAGCCGGAATCCGTGGTCCGTTCCCTGGGAGCTCGAATTTTTCACGTGCACATCGAGGACATCGCGCGGCGGAAGCACTATCACCTGATTCCAGGGCTTGGGGAAGTCGATTTCGCGGCCCTGTTCCGAATCCTCGACGACAACGGCTACGACGGGTTCATTACCGTGGAGCTCTACACCTATCCGCACCAGCCCGAAGAAGCGGCCGCCCGGTCTCTGGCCCATCTCCGACAACTCATTCACGAAAAACCACAGGTCGACCGATGAAATTTGCCTTCAGCTCCAATGGATTCCTCAGGCATTCCCTCAAGGATACCATCCGCATCCTGGCGGATATCGGATACCAGGGCATCGAAATCATGGCGGACGTGCCCCACGCCTATCCGACGCAACTCAGCGCCGCCGGACGGAAGCAAATCCGGGCGGCGCTACGCGAACATCGCATGGAAATATCCAACGTCAACGCCTTCATGCATCATGCCGACGGGGATACCTATCATCCGTCCTGGATAGAAAAGGATGCGGGGGAGAGAAAGAGGCGGGTGGAGTACACTCTGAATTGCATCGATCTGGCGCGGGATCTCGGCGCCCGCACAATTTCCACCGAACCGGGCGGCCCGCTGGACGGGATCACCCGCGAGGAGGGGTTCCGATTCTTTCGGGAAGGGCTTGCCGCCGTCGAGGAAAGAGCCCGCGAGAAAGGGGTCCGGATTCTCATCGAACCGGAACCGGGCCTGCTCATCGAAAACAGCCGGCAGTTCCTGGAACTGTTCCGTCTGCTCGACCCGGAGGTGTTCGGATTGAATTTCGACATAGGCCATTTCTTCTGCGTCGGTGAAGACCCTCAGGCGCTCATTCCGAAAATGAAAAGCATGATCGGGCACTTCCACCTCGAAGACATAGCCGCTTCGCGCATACACCATCACCTGATGCCGGGGGATGGAGCCATCGATCTCCCGGCGGTACTCGAAGCCGTTCGCGGCATCGCGTTCGAAGGATACGTCACGGTGGAGCTCTACACTTATGTAGACAATGCAGTGGAAGCGGCCCGCGATGCCTTCCGTTACCTGCAGAAGGTGATTTCCTGAGCGGCAGGGGAATCCCCCGCATCACGCCGTGGCGCCGCCCGTCTCTCCGCAAACGCGTGTGCATGCGTTCGGGCATCGCTGCCGACTACGGGAGGACGCAACGGAAGGAGCAAACGGCGGGGAAGACGGGAACGGTCCGGCAGCTAATGCGGATGCACGCCGAACAGGGAAAAAAATCTTCTCAGCGGGGAATTGACGGATGCCTTGCGCAGCGGCACGGGGTCGGGCAGTCTCACGGGCTCGCCCCGGATGATGCTCCAGGGCGTCTCGTCGACCATCCGGCGCGCCGATTCCTCGCCCACTATGGACACGGCGGCGCTCAGGCCATCGGAGAGCCGGGGAGTGCGCACATGAAGGCCGTGTGCATCCGTTGCCAGGATGTGAGCGAGATTGTGCGCCATGAGGAGAACGGAAAACTTCCGCACCTCGCTTCCAAATCGCCCGAGAAGGCTTGCCGACGTGATCTGGACGAGGACTCCCATCTCCACCCAGCGATAGATGAGCGGTGCATTGCGCATCAGGTGCCCATGCCTCTCGGGATGGCTCAGGACCGGCGTGATTTCATTGGATTGCAGCTGCCAGAAAACATGGTCCATGTTGCCCGGCAGAAATCTGTCAGGGAACTCGATCAGCGCATATCGCCCCGTATCGTTGAGGGTGAGCACCTCTTTGGACTTGATCTTGCCCGTCAGGTCGGCATCCAGGCGCAGTTCGGAGCCCGGGTACACCGACAAAGGAATCCGTTCTTCGGCGAGCTTGCGTCTGAATGATTCCAGACGGTCGAGAACCATCTCCGCCGTATTGTCGTAAAAGCCGGAAATCCAGTGCGGGGTGCAGACGATGCCCGAGACGCCGTCGTCCACCGCCAGCCGTGCCATGGCCAGGCTCTGCGGCCAGTCGTCCGCTCCGTCGTCAAGTCCCGGCAGGATATGATTGTGCAGATCAAGGATGCGATCGGTCTTCTCATCCGGCGGGTTTCTGTCTTCGGTCATCGATTCACGCTCATTATGCGGGCTCTCTCGAGTCTTCGGTCTTTTTGCAGGCTATCATAAAATTGTCTAACCGTCTTTGGCAACATCGATTATAGTTGTGTTAAAATCTCTTAAGAAACAGCCCGGTCGAGGGTGTGGATCGCAGACTCCGGCCGGTGGAACGACTGGACTTCACCTTCCTTTTCAAGCCGAACCCTGCTTGGTTCGGCGACCTCGCGAACGATCCGTCCGAGCTCTTCACGTTCAAATCCGAACCCGCAGGATTCACGGAGGGCAGGATGAGGCCCCGGAAAGCGTATGAGTGGCTGTTGTCTCACAGCAGGGAGATCGCCTGTCTGGAATCGATGCGCTCTCTGCTGATCTGGGATCAGCGGGTGTGCATGCCGACGGGAGGCCATTCCCATCGCGCGGTCCAGTTCGGCGCCCTTGCCGAACTGCTGTCGGCCAGGACGACCGATCCAAAGGTCGGAGAGATGCTCGAGAGGGTGGAGGAGTCCCTGCTGGTGGGGGATCCGCTGTGTCCCGAAGCCGTCAACGTTCGCGAATGGAGGAGGAGCTTCGACCGGGCGGTGAAAGTGCCGCGCACGCTCGCGGTGGAACTGGCCAGGGCGGCGGCCGAGGGGGAATTAGCCTGGGAGGTTTTCAAACCGCGCAATGACTGGAAGTCATTCATGCCGTATCTGAAAAGGATCGTGGAGCTCAAACGCAACGAAGCGAGCCTGCTCGATTCCGGAAACGAATTCTACGACGCTTTGCTCAACGACTACGAACCGGGGGAGACCGCGGAAAACATCGAACCCCTGTTCGGGGTGCTCAAAGAGGCGCTCCTGCGGATTCTGTACTGCATCGAGAACAGCAACGTGACGCCGGACCGGGAGAGATTCCTGCGGCACTACTCGGAGCCCGCTCAGGAAGCGTTCGCCAGAGAGGCGGTCCGGCTGACGGGCTACGACTTCAACTGCGGTCGAATGGATCCGGCCGCGCATCCGTTCACGGCCACCATGGGTCCGAGAGACGTTCGAATAACGACGAGATACGACACATCCTGCTTCGGCATGGCGTTTTTCAGCGCCTTGCACGAGACGGGACACGGTTTGTACGACCAGGGGCTCGATTCCGGGCACTGGGGGACTCCCATGGGGCGTGCGGCGTCCATGGGGATTCACGAATCCCAGGCGCTCACCTGGGAAAACTGGGTGGGCCGGTCCCTGGGATTCTGGGAATTCTTCTATCCGAGGGCCTGCCGGTTCTTTCCGCACCTGGCGGAATCCTCCCTGGAATCCTTTCACCTCATGGTCAACGATGTGCGGCGCAGCCTGATAAGGACCGAGGCCGACGAGGTGACTTACAACCTTCACGTGATGTTGCGTTTCGAACTGGAACTGGCGCTCATTCGATATGCCGTCGAGGTGCGTGATCTGCCGGAATTGTGGGAGCAGAAAACCCGGGAGTATCTCGGGCTGTCCGTACCCGATCACAGCCGCGGCCTGATGCAGGACATCCACTGGGCCGAGGGGTCCATCGGCTACTTTCCCGTTTATGTGCTGGGGAATCTCTACGCTGCCCAGCTGTTTGCCCGGGCAGAGGACGAGTTGGGAGGTCTCGATGCGTTTTTCTCACGGGGGGAGTTCGCACCCTTTATCGACTGGCTGCGATCGAACGTGCATTTGCACGGCAGCCGGTACCGGCCGCGGGAACTCTTGAGAGTGGTCACCGGAGAGGATGTGAATCTCAAGTACTTCATCGCCTACCTGGTCCGTAAGTACGGAACCCTCTACGGATTCGACATGTCGAGCGTGCGAGCCGCGAGGCGGCCCGAAAAATTGTGCAAGACCGATTCTCCGGCACCGGTATGCACAAAATAGCGCAGGTCCTCGGTGGGAGTATCCGGGTGGATTGCCGGGCGGTGGGGCGGATGCAAGTCGCGGCAAGCCTTTTCGGACTTGGACGGGACGAATGCGGAGCCTCTGCGGGAGCGAGGAGGCTCCCCCATCCTCCACGCTGTATTGTGAAAAAGACTAGTATCTAAAGATGTTGCATTTTTGCCGCCGCGAGCCGCATTTTTGCCCAACATGCCCCTTGACTTCGCAAGGTCGGTGGATTAAGAGACACAATCATTTAATGGGGATATGGATACTGAGTTTTTAGGTGATGTTCAAGCTTGGCTTAGATGTCGGAGCGTCCGCCCATCGTTCCCGGATGCTGTTTCATAGAGGACACGGGCCCCGGCTTGCCGCTGTCCGACGTTCACCCATTCATTCACTCGGGTTTGGATCATGTTCTTCGGGGTGTGCCGTTGATCCCGGTCTCGCCGAAGAGTGTGGCGATTGTGCGGAAAAGCGATGTGCATCCTGTTTTCGGAAGGTGCATTCCCGGGCAGAGCAGAGTGTCTCCGGTCCGAGTTCTTTGAACCACGAGCGTTTGTCCTCACGTCAAACCTTCCGTTGATTCCGTGAGTCGCCGTCTGCCGAGAGGATTTGTGACTTCGGTCACAATCGTTTGTTTCCGTATGCTGAGGTCTTGATAGAACGCTTGTTTTCCTGTGCGAATGAATCGTCCCAGTGTTTTTCCGTAACCGGCTATGGAGTGTGAGTTCATGAAGAACAAGAATGAATTGAAGCCAGTCACCGGCGCAGTGATGGTGGTGGGGGGCGGTATTGCGGGCGTGCAATCGGCCCTCGATCTCGCGGATTCCGGCTTTTACGTCTACCTGGTGGAGAAAAGCCCATCGATCGGCGGGGTTATGGCCCAGTTGGACAAGACGTTCCCGACGAACGACTGTTCGATGTGTATCCTCTCCCCGAAGCTCGTGGAATGCGGCAGCCATCCGAACATCGAGTTGTTGACCCTGAGCGAGCTGACCCGCCTGGACGGCGATGTGGGACGGTTCAAGGCCACGGTGCTCCAGCATCCGCGCTACATCG